>Ga0209990_10000264_pt1 | contig 53682 bp, 35 predicted proteins | sample NOAtaG_6_FD_187304 | JGI IMG/M metagenome (GOLD analysis project Ga0209990, IMG submission 187304) | Freshwater lake microbial communities from Lake Erie, under a cyanobacterial bloom - NOAA_Erie_Diel5S_2200h metaG (SPAdes) (version 2) | ecosystem: Environmental > Aquatic > Freshwater > Lake ... | reverse complement strand
ATTTCAGGTAAGCGCTCAGTCGCTGACAACATGTAGTGAATGTCAGGCTTACAAGGACCAGCAGTATTAAACCATTTTTGCATAACGACAGCTAACTAACGGGCAGATACCCCTTCAATATATAACAACGCGCCAAGCAAAGTCCTCAAACCTTGAAAACACGTTACCTTAATTAAGTATAAATACTTATTCATATAAATTTAATGGCAAATAATTGATGATTATTTGCTCTAAGATGTTTCTGTGACAAGTTGGGATTTTGATGCTAGGCAGTTAATGCGGTGTGATTATGACCATAAGTTTGCCGATGCGACAAACTTATGCTATCAACCTCTAGACCAAGGGACTCTAACACATAGCCAGTCTGTATTTCGGTAGTAGATGAGAGCATGCCTGCTAAATCTCGTCTCCTTACGCCATTTAGCCCAGCCACAGGCAAAATTTGTCTGTGACTGGAGTAGTAACGATGGGAGGAAAATCCAGATGCAGCAGGAAGATAACACCACGCTGCTCAAGGCTTTTGGTAGCTTCAAAAGTTTACGGTTTTCGGCAAGCTTATGCTTGTTATTCCAGACTTTCGGCAAACTTATGCTTCCATCTAGGGAGACGAATCTAGGAGAGCCCAACGGTGAAATCTGTATTTCAAACTCAGTAGCGGCAAATTTATGGTATTAATTGCGGCAAGCTTATAGTCATATTCACAATTTCAACAAATGATTGATTTGTCAATTACTTGAATATTTGAGATATAGCGATCGCACTTTCGCTTTGAACTTTTCACGTACATCTTCAGGCTCAATAATTTCGCAGTCTTCTGCATAGGGCATAATTTCGCGATAGAACCAAAAAGTGTTGTTGATTTTGCGGATGATTTGACGTATGGGTGGATTGCAGTCTAGCCATGTGTTATCGATATCTTCGTCCCTTGGTTTATAGGCAAAGGCGAGATTTCCCGACAAATTAAAGGTAACATAAATTTGATCGAGTTCTGATCGCCATTTACCTTGAATGGGAGTAATCGCGGCTTCTAGGGGAATGCGATCAAGCCTGAGGGAACGATTATGTTGTAAGGCTAGAACTGTATCGGTTCTGGCAATATTTTCACACCAACAGTCAAGATAAAGTCGCTTGTCGTGGGCGGTTACCTTAGCGTAGTAAATAGAGAACTCATGGGGATGTTCAGCAGCATCAAGATATTTTAGTTGGAAGGGTTGATGCTGTTTAATGTAGCGATCAATGGTATGTCGCCAAATTTCGGGTGACTTGTCGAGAAATCGTTCAATGTCTCGGCGTAGAGGATTATTCAGTTCGCTACGTTCGAGTAATAGATGGGCAATCACTTGCGCTTTTTCAAGTTCACCATAATCAATCAGTAGTCTATAGGTACGAGCAAGTGATTCAATGCGATCGCTTGCCCAGTCATTATTTTTGGAAATTTGGATTTGTTTACGGGCGATCGCTTCGACTAGTTTAGAGATATTCGGGCGATCGCCCCATGTCATGCCCAGTTCGATCGCGATCGCTTCTAAATTAGCTTTGTCGCGTTCTTTGATAGATAGTGTAATTGATTCGCCTTTTCGTGACACGGACTTCCTGAGTTTCTGCTAAATATTCCGATGAATAATAATTTTAGATAGTTTCATCATAGGCGATCCCTATTCTGCAAACTAACAACAATATAAGTACTGCTAGTTACTTCATAAACAGAAAATGTTTTCTTTTTTAAAAAACTCATACCTTTGTCTAATAGAATTCGGAAATGCTTGCCATCGTGTCTGTAAATTTCTATTGATCGCCCATGATCAAAATGTTGGCGATCGCGTAATGGCTGCTGTGTGACTGTCGAGTTAATCGGGATTAAAGCTCTCTCAGTGTCTGCGCGTCGGTTTGGTATCTGATCTCTTTGTTCTAGAATCCGTACTGATATTTGGGTATTGGTTTGTAGCCAATTGCCCTGTAAGAGATCGGCGAGAATTTCTGCTTCTTGGGGTTGCAAATAGCGATCACTGTAAGTAATTCGATTGATTTGTTGATTTTGCAGGATTGCTGTTAAACCTAATTGATCACGCAGTTCTTCGAGTGTCAAATTTTGCCATTGGGAATCTTGAGGATTGGGATAGATAACTTGAGTATCAGGATCATTGAGTTGTGATGCGAGAACTGAATGTGATCGCAGGTTTTCTAAACGTGCTTTTACAACTTCGTAACCTTGATCACTACGAGTTTCAAGCCATGTGTTTTCTTCTGTATCTGGATGTAATTTAAGCGCAATGGGACTTTGCGATCGCATTTGCATTGCTAGTTCAGGATATTTACTATGATTATCAGTCTGATAAACTTTTAGCAATTTTTGGTCAATGCACTGAGAAAGACGCTTTCTGAGAAATAATTTCTCATCAGAATTAGGTCGAGGAAGTTCATGGAGAATTAATTCTATGGGATTTTCTGAATATTTGATTAGAACTTCTAAATGCTTAAACCAATTTAGCCCTGTCGTGGATTCATCAAAACTAGGTAAATACCAAATAGCTGATACCGCCTGACGGCAATAGCTCATGAAATTGCTATTGGCTTTGAGCAACGCAATTTGATGGGCATCTGGAGCAAAACTTGTTAGTGTTTCGTTCGGTTCTATCTTTTCTAGTAATGGTTTGAGAAACTCTATGACTGCATAGCGATCGAGTTCTGAATGGAAAATCTGATTTGAATAGGTGCGTAAGCAGTCATAGCAGCTACTACCGCAATCACAAGACTGAACTAATTCGTAAGTTCTTTGCAAAATTGCTTGAAACTGTCTGGCAATTTGTTGAGCATAGCCTGCACCTCCTGGCACATTGTCATAGATCACGATTTCGGCGATGCCATTGCTATTTTGGATGGGTTGAAATAAGCCATCAAGCTCTTTGCGTGGCACATCAATCACTTGTGCGGCGGCAGCAAGCAAAGCATAGAGTAGAGATCGCCAAAAGCCTGTATTGGTGGTTGTAGTCTCTTCCGTTTGGGTAGCAATTTCATGACCATCAGCGAGATGGGTGACTTGTTGAAATAATCGGTATTGATTAGGAATCTGACTAAATCGAATTTTTAATAAATCACTCCGAAACTCATGACCTAAATGAATGCGGGTATATCCTCCCGTACATTCCCTGCCATCATTAGGACGAGTATGTTTTCCTTTTTTAATCTGATCATGGTTGAGATCGCGACCGCAAAAATTACAGATGGCAAAACCTTGATCGCTTTTTCCTTTATTTGCCAAGAAAAACATTCCATTTTGACTACAGGTTAGGCTATAAGCCTCGCTAGATCCACCAAACGTTTCAGGGTTACTGCCTTCCTGCGCTAAAAACACTTGTGAAGTGGGTTGACGCATTGGCTTTTCGTAGGGAGTAACACGAGGGTCTTGGGTTTGATCTGTGACAAAAGCGGTAGGAATCTTATATTGCTTTGTTTTCGTTTTGATTGGAGAAGGCACTCGACTACAGGTAGGACATGAATTAATATTTCCTCCTTGTTGCTGTGATTGGAAATAATTACAATGTTCACAAACCCAATAATGTCTGCTCTCTAAGTTGTGGGGACGAAACACGCCAACGCTAGTATGCACACGGTCATCGACAACGACATCTTGACTGGGGGCATATTCTCCCAAAGCTAGACGGCGATCGCGTTCTAGTCTATGTTTGTTTTGTCCTGCATTTTGTCTGTAGCCACTGCTTTCATTGGTCATTAGGCGCACTACATCTATTGGGAATCCATAGATTGGTAATATACTTGCTCTTGCCAATTCATCATGGAGACGGCGATTTCCAATTTTTTCCAATTCCGCTTCAGCAATGTCAATCCCTTTGTCAATTTTTTTGCGGGCATCTCGATCTGAACGGTTCAGACCTTTTCGTTCAGTTTCTAAGCTCTCAATTCTAGATGCTAATTCATTCCAATCAGCAACTTGTGGTTTAATAAAACCACAAATTATTTTATTGTTGAAGCTTTCTAGAACTCTGCTTGCTGTTCTTGTTGAATCGTTATTACCTAAACGATTTAGCCATAGTTGCGTAATTGTTCTGGCTGCATCAGAGTTTAGCCAGTTTTGAAATTCTGCACAGATTGAACCTGTAGGTATAATTCCATTAGTCACTGGCTCAAATTTGGTGATTGGCAGCTCAAAGAATTCACTGATTTTCACATTTTCCGCAGCGAGGGCAGTAGTCAGATTTTCCCGTAAAAATGCCGCTAGTAATTCAGCACGAATATGACGCTCTTGGATGTTGAAATTAGTGGGATCAAGCTTCGGGATCAGGTTTTTTCCTGCGATTAACTTTTCAGGACGCTCGAAATAATAGCGATCGTGGGGACGGCGTTGACCATACATCAGAGTCACTGCCACACCATCGGTGCGTCTGCCTGCGCGTCCTGCTCTTTGCTGATAGTTGCTGACATGGGGCGGAAAATTCCGTAAAGCTACAGCTTGGAGTTCACCAATATCTACCCCCATTTCTAATGTTGTAGAGCAACTCAGAAGATTAATCCAACCCTGACGGAATAGGCTTTCCCGTTGCGCTAGTTCATTTGTACCAAGTTGGGCGGTATGCTCGGCGGCACGGATGGCAATGGGCGATCGCTGACCGATTAAGTAGCGATAGTGATGATCAGCTAGTTGATTACCAGAAAAAGCGTTTAATCTGCCATTACATTTATTTGCCCGACAGGTGTAATGGTGGCTGGTGGCTGGCAAGGTTCCTAGCTCAGGAATATGGAAGATTTGCTGGCAGGTTTGGCATTGATACCAGTCTTCATTGGTTTCATAGAGATTTAATAATTGCCAGTTGAGTCGAGATTCTTGTCCAGTTAGACTTAACAACTTATTTCTAAAAACATTCTCATACAGCCAATAGAGATGGTTATTGCTCTCTACTTCTGAATAATTGGGAAACACTTTCTCGAAATACAGAAACAAAGAACTTTTAATAATGCGATTGTTACTGGCTCGATAAGATCGTAAAGAAACTGCATTAGCATCATCCCCAGCCGCCTTTTGTAGTTTCAGATAACTCTTTAGCTTCCCGCCACTTAAAGCTGATGGTCGTCCGCCAGCAACGCCACCTAGTTCAGGAAAGTAATCAGAGGGATTTTTGAGATCGACTAATCCCGCCTGACGGATGATATCGGTTAACCCTAGTAAGAATATTTTTGCCTCCGTATTGCTAATTTGGAAATAGTTTGCAGTTGCTTGAATCTGCTCTTCACTAATATAAATATGACAGGCGAGTAAGCCCAAAGCCTCAATAGAAAAACGTCTTGCTGATGGCAGCCCAAATTCTCTTAGTAATAACTCTTTGGCACGTTGGTGCGATCGCGTTTCACACTCCAAAGGATTTTTTGTAGTACCTTCTAATGGGTTCACATCATTTAGGATATAGCTACGATGATGCCATTCACTATTGCGATCGGGATGCGGAATAGAATTTTGTAAAAATTGTTGATAGAGCTTTTGTTCTACACCACCAATTGAAGCAATTCCATCACTATTTTTGTCATTCTGAAAAGCTTGCCATACAGTTTGTCGATACAGAGCTTCAGTATGGGTGCGCTGATAGTGAGATGCAAAAAAAGATGCGTCTTGACGACCATCAGAGAAAGTCAAGAGTTTGCGCTTGGTGGAAATATTTGTATTTTCATCACTTTGATTTGGTTCAGGTAATAGCCCAAATAGACTATCAATAATCACTTCAAGCGGTGCGTCTGTACTAGATGCAAAGCGCCGTAAACTAGGAGTATCACTTCGTCCCGCACCACAGGCAGGACATTTGGGTAAGTATCCCACTTTGTTATCTTTATCCAGATGCAGAAATAAAGGATATTGTTTGCCATTGACAGGTGGAAGATTTTGGCTTGATTTTGAAGGTGATTTAGATTTAGCTTTTGATTTCCCTTTGGGCGTTACCTCTGGTAAGTTCAAAATTGGCTGTCCTAGCCAACCCATACCATGATTTTCTTCATACAGGATAAATTGAGAAAAACTCAGGCTGTTTTGACCTTCAGGATTAGGTTCTGGAAATTCTGTCTCTTCTTCCTCATCCTCGGTAATGCTATCTAAACCGCCTGAAGTAAGAGTATAAATATTGTCCTTGTTTTCGATAGCAGCAAGCGATCGCGGTAAAGTTGTAAGCTGATTGCCAGCAAGCCTGACTAAACTATAAGCCTGTCCACATTTACGGCAACTAGACAGCTCGATCACAGGGGCTTGGCAATCTTCGCATTTAGTTTTTTCGCTGAGATAGAGACGACCATAGCGATTAGGACTAGGGTTGTGCGGATCGCACTCTTTCCCCGAACATTCAGGATTTACACAAGCAAATAGCCCCTCAATACTACGGAATAGTAAATGTAGTCGTACTGGTAATAGGGGCAAATCGTTCGCATTTTCTCTTGCCAAAGTTCCTAGTTGGATTAAATTGGCTAGGGCTTGTTTAAGTTGTTTTTCGACTTCAGTAGAGATTTCACCACTCAGTGTTAATGGATATTGCCAAAGCTCACGCGATCTCCAAATTTGATCCCAAGGTTGTGGTGTTTTCAGGATTTGAATTAACTTGTGAATGCTCGGATGTTGTTTGATCGCATACCATAAGAATTTATGAACATCATGATTTGCTTGAGTTTGAGCTAATTCTAAAGTCTCATGGGGAACAAGTACATCTAATATCTTTCTCCATTCGCTAATAGGGGCATTGAGAGGTAATAAGTCTTTTGGCAGCATTGCCCAAAGTTCATAAATATCTTCTGCTGCTAGATCTAGTTGGTAAGGGTTTCCCAGTCTATCCTCTGCTTGACGGCGATCGCCACGAATTACCTGTGCAAAATCTTCACTAAAAAGCTGTCCTGCAAATTCAAGAACATCAGGATCTGAGGAGCGATCGCCCAAACTTGCGCTTGTACCAATACAACGAATTGCACCTTTTTCTTCCTTGCCCACTGAGGTTTTGAGGCGACGGATTAGCATAGATACTTCTGTACCTGTTGACCCGTTGTAACTGTGAGCTTCATCAACTACCAGCATTTTGAAAGTGCTACGCGATCGTTCAAAAATATCTGTGCGTTCTTTGGGACGCATCAGCATATATTCCAACATGGAATAGTTGGTAACGAGGATATGCGGCGGATTTGCCCAAATCTCTTCACGGGAAATAGCTTGTATTTGCTTAGTTCTCTCAAGGGCGGCTTTTACTAGGTCATCATGCGATCGCCCTTGCATTGCTGCTTGTTGTGCAACGGGTAAAAGTTGTAATAGTTCATTTTTTTCATATCCCTTCAGTTCATCCCTGAGAGAATTTGTGGCTTTATCGTCCGTTCTTTCAGTACGACTGGTATAAAAACCAAAGCGAATTTTAGGCTGTTCTTGTTGACAAAGCAATTGTCGTAAACGCTTCACCTGATCATTAACCAGTGCATTCATCGGATAGAGAATTAATGCTCTTACTCCACTCGCTAAACTGTTGTCCTTGAGTAACATATCCAGCATCGGGATTAGGAAACATTCTGTTTTCCCCGAACCTGTACCTGTTGCCACAATAATATTTTGATTTTGTTCAACAACGGATCTGATTGCTGATTCTTGGTGTTTGTAAAGTAAGCGATCACTTGGCAAAAGATTGACGATGTTAGGATGTAGAGCCCTCTGCCCCACTAATTGCCGAATACTCTGCCCTGATTCATAGGGTTGAGAACCTTCTAAATAGGGTGTTTGCCAGACATTACCGACCTGATCTAGCAATTGCTTAAAAGCATAACGTAAATGGGAATCTCTAAGAGAATATTCTGTCAATAGATAACGGATAAAATCATGGCGGGGTTCTTCGGTAGCAGCAATGGGATTAAGATAGTTAGACATTTTCCAGTAATGACTTAAAGAGTACTAAACGATTTGAGAATTCGGAGAACAGAATAACTTCTTGAATGCGATCGCCTATTCTGTATTCTTTTTTGGCTTCAAAATATTGATATATCGATCTAGTCCTGACAAAACTTTTTCGGCAATCAATAAAATAAAAGACTGTTTATCATCTTCAGTCTGTACCTTTTCTAAAGCATCATAGTAAGCCATGCGACTTTCATAATCACCGCCGATAATTGCTAAGGGAAAACCATGCTGTAATAAAATCAAGTTCATAATTAAACGGGAAGTACGACCATTTCCATCAATAAATGGATGGATAGAAACTAGTCTTTCGTGCATTTCGGCGGCTAAAATTACGGGGTGTAAGTCATTTCTATGAAGTTCATAAAACCGAAAATAATCTTCCATTAAATCTTGCAATAAATAGGGCTGTGGTGGTAAGTGTTTACTTCCTGCGATCGCTACGGGTAACTTGCGATAAACTCCAGCATTCTCCCGATCAATGCCATACAAGACAATCCCATGAATTTGTTTGAGTACATATTCTGACAACTCCATTTTTTGGGTAACTAAATCTTCAATAAATAAAATTGCTTCTTTATGATTAATTGCCTCCAAATGTTCGCGCATACTCTTACCACTAATCGTCATCCCTTCATTAATGACAAGTTGAGTTTCGCGCAAGGTTAACGTGTTTCCTTCAATGCGATTACTTTCGTACAAAAATTCAACTTTTAAGGCTTCTTTAATTGTGGCATTGTCAAGATTTTGACGCAAAATATTTAGTTCGGATTGACGTTGATTAATCTTGGTTAGTATGGATTCTAGATCTTGCATGATTTAGCTACCTTTAAATTATTTGACAACCTAGTTTTTTTAAAATCTTCTCAATTTGTCTACGCCGATTTGGTTCGACATAGCGATCACGGTTATCGGTATCGGTTGGGTTAGAGAGTCTCCATAAACATTGAGCATAGCTGCTAGGCAAGTTCACATTTTTGAGATCAAGATGACCGCACTCGCTATCCCACACAATTTTAATCGGCTGTCCAGATTCTCGATCTAATTTGAACATTGCTAAAATTGCCGCATCTTTTTCTAGTTGATAGAATACTCCCTGCTCATGCCATAGATATTCACTCGTAGGAAGTCTTAATAAGTCAGGATTGCGGATTGTACTACGGCTCGGCTCTCGCCAACGATCACTTTGTTCTCCCCACTGTGGCACATAGTGCAGAATCCCAGCATAATCAGGATTTACAAATGGATCTTCAACGTCATATCCGCGCAGCATTGGGGTTAATGGGAGACTTGGCGCTGGCAAATGTTGCAGGCTTTGCTCAATCGTAGTCAAGCTAATTCCACGTTCTGAAAACTTTTGTTGGATAACTTCAAAACTCAAATCAGGGAATACCAGTTTATTAGTTTCCGTGACAGGATTTCCCAATGCTTGATGGGCAAGGGGTAAATAGGCGCGATCGCCTATAAATAATGCTTCTTCATAGAGTACGGTTGGATGTGCCATACAAAAGCGATTACCACCTCCTGTATAAATCTCTCCTTTAGCCGCTAGTTCTCTGAATGAAGATTCTAATTCTTGGATTAGTTTGTCATGTGGATAATCAGGACTAAGGCTAGATTCTAGGAGAGATAAAATTTGTCTTTTTGTGAGAGTAAGAGGTTTTGATTGAGTAACAGGCGATCGATGATTACTAAGTATAGTAACTATCTTGACAGCAATATCTTGGTTAACTGAGTTAACAATCAGTTTTCCAGTCGGTGGCTTATCTTTCGTTTTAACCATTGATCTTGAGATATTTCCTTCAATTAAACCTCCAGCAATTTTCCAATCTCTATCTTTACAAGCTGATTTCAAAATGCAGCGAACATCACCAGCTAGTAACTCTGAATCGATTTCAATGTAAAACTCTGTTTTTAAAATATCATCTTTTTGGATGCTCACTTGACCATCAAATTGCTCTTGTTTAATTCGCCTCTCAAGTTCAGCAATAATTGTTTTTCTTTGTCCTTTAAGGATTTGGTGCATATATCGCATAATCTTTACCTCATTCCACTTCTGTTAATATCTCGATTAATTTCTGAGAATTGCCAAGTCTGACCCATTCTAAAGAATAGCGATCGCTATCTGGTAAAACTTCCCGCAAAGACATCAGAGACAAATTTAAACAACCTGTTTGATCTGCTTGGGCGGAATAATTGTATTTCTGATGCTCCTCACTGCTAGACAGGGAAAAGATTACTGGTTCAAATGACCATAGCCCTTGAATTGTAATCTGCTCTGTCCAAAAATCACTTTTGCAATGACATCTAATCGGCAAGATTGTAGATATCTCATGATGTTTTGAATTTTGGATTTGAACTATTTGAGCATCAGTTTTGGGAGACATTGGGCAATGAGCCTCAATAGTAAATGCTGCTGTCCAAATCCAATTACCTTGCCAAAGCCTGACTTCATAATTGCCAGTATTGGTAATCCATTGATTTAGTTCGATTCTTTGCCAAGGTTCGCCAGTTATCCTTACTAGAATTTCCTGATCAGGTGGGGTAACGGTTTCTTGTCGTTCCATATCTTCGATTTGGATGCGAAGAGAATCCACTGAGTCATTCAAAGGATAATAAATTTTGGGGACTTCTAGATAAATTGGTTTCTTGCCCTTGATTTGCAATCCTCTCATAATTGGCTGTCTACTGCTTGCGGCTTGCCATTTCACAGAAATATCAATGTTTTCTCCAATCATTTTAAAAGTTGCCGATCGCCCGTTTAGTCGGATCTGTTTTGCCTGCCAGTTTTGAATCAAACAGGGAAAGCAAGCATCGGTTACTTCAATGTCGCTATTTGTTTGCAAATTGTTATGGGCAGGGAAATAACAAACTAATTCATTAATTCCCGTGATTTGTGGATTTGCAGGGTTCAGGGTAAGGCGATCGCCTGTTTCTGCATCAAAAATTAGCAGTGGAAAATTATCGTTAACTCCTTCACAATGCCACTCGATTAAATCGCATTTATTTGCGTCTTTGAGTTGCCATGTCCAGCAATCTCTTAGAGAGAACAGATTAACGCATAGCTCAGGAATTTCTAAACTATGGGGATAGTTAATGTTAGATTCCCATTTGGTCTGAGGAATTCGACAGAAGCTATTACTTAAATTTTTCCATTCTTTACGCCATAGACTCTGCTCTGGCAGAACAAGCTGGAGATTTAGCTCTAGGGTGTCTAGGCGCAATATTAGTTCCCGCTTTCTTTGACGAATTATCTGATTTGCTCTTGTTGATGATACTCGTTGAGGTGTTAAGACTGATGCAAGATTATCCCAATTCCTGAGAAAGAAGTTGTAGGGTAGGCTTAATCCTTGTAAATACTGTTCTCTCAAGTTCTCATCTTTGAGGATGCTAGGATTTTGCTGTCTGCGTTCTAGCTCTAGAGCCACTGTAGCAATATATTTGAGAAGATTGCCAGAGAGGGGGGCTACGTCTTTTTGATCTTGGAGATCTGGGCGATCGCTTGGGCAACTAATTTTGAGAAAACGGTTAAGAGTTCGTCTTTCTGAATGCCTTTCTAAAGCAAGATCATACAAAGTCTGAGCAAGGTCAATTTCTTTATAACGATAGGCAATATTCCACCAACCTAAGTTATTAGCAACATATCTAACCAACTCGGCAAAATGGGGCAGACTTTGTTGAGGGATGCCGCTTTGTAAATATAGTGTTGAGATATATTTGTAGCCCCCCTTAGCTTTAACTACACCAAGCAAAGTGAAGCCTTCTTTGAGAATATTGTAAAAAGCTTGTTTTGTTCCTTGAGTGTCGCTAATGCCTAACCTCACAAAAAGACTTTCCCAAAAGCCACCTTCTGAGTCGTTGTAATAGGCGTATTCCGATAATAAGAAGGTGATGATTTTTACCCAGTTACGATTTTGAAGATCGCCCCACTTTGCATTTAATCTGTCAGTTGATACTGTGCCTAAGTCTGAAAAATTGGTTGCCAAGGCATCAAGGATGTCATTGACTGACTTTTTAGACAAGTTGTTATTCCCTAAAAATCTTGAGCCTTGAGGCTTTTGGCGATCGCGTAGTCCCTTTGAAATCTCCTCCCACACATATTTTGTATGTTCACAGCTACTAAAATTCATCTTGTTATCCCCCCAAATTTATATCTTCGATTATTCTAACCACATTAACATCAATTAGGCGTGATTTTTTAAATAAAGTGTCCGTATACTTTAGTCGGTATAACTCTTGTATAATTTGATTTTCCGTGCAATTATCTGTTTATAGAAATTTACGGACAAAATTTGATTGATAAAGTATATCTAATAAATTTATGGCTATTCGTAAATAAATTTAGCATAGCTAAGTCTCTAAAAATTAATCATTAAAGTTTTTGATCACAAATAATTACAAATAAAATGACAAGTAGATTGAAATCAGCAGAAATTACTGGTTCCTGCGCTCAGGTTTGGAATGGGGTGATTATTCCTAGTAATGGAGTTATCTCTGTCAAAATTGATGGCAATAATTTGAATGCTACGGTTAAGAGTGGATTAGAAAAGAAGGATTCGCGGACGAGAATTCAGAATATCGATAGTGTTGAGATTCATACTGCGCCGATATATCTGCTAATGGCGATCGGGATTGGTTTGGCTGTAGTTGGTCTAATTGGATGGATTGCGACTTTCTCGAATGGAAATTCACCGATGTTTGCCTTTGTGCTTTTACTGGCTGGGGTTGCGTCTGTAGTCCTGTCAATTTTGAATAAGCAAAGATATATGGCTATTTATAGTTTGCGCTATACGATTGTGCTATTTCTGAAGGGTTCGCCAGAGTTGTATCAGCAATTTGCAACTAGGGTTATGACTTTGGCGGATAGTCTAAATCAGTCTGAGGTTTCTCAGTCTTAGTGTTCGGTTGATGTCATGTTTGGGTGTCGGTGACAGTTTGCATTTGCAGTCGATTGATTTGGCGATCGCGCTTTCAGATATTTACGAGGATGTGAGTTTATGAGTCATCGATCCCTATTAGGGCTTAGTTTAAATTGCAGCATCAGCCTAGACGGTCAACTATTTTCAATCCCTTTAGGGTTTATAAGGCTTACTATATGCTGCTTACAGATTATACATGACCAACGATCAAAATAAATATTTTTAGCTATACTGTTAACTAGACATATTCTTGTGTTACGCTTCAAGCATCAAGTTACTTGAGGTGACAGGTATGAATTACTCAATGACATTTATTGATCGCAAAATCAATGAGTATTCTGAGCAGATTGAGAATTATAAGAGAGAGATATTGTGTCTCAAGCAATTAATTCAAGAGCTTAAGTGGCAATGCTTACCTGATGAAGATGGTGATATAGCCATCTATGACGACATTGCATAAACCATAATTATGAGGCTTATATTTTATGTCAAGGTTATTAGGCAGACCGCCAAAAACTCTAGAGGAGCGATACTTTAGCGAGATCCGTCCTGAGTTTTATAAAATTCATGGAAGCCATCATCAGCATGGTGTAAGGAAAGGAACGACACTTGCACAGCATTTTGACTCTGCTTGTCAGTTTGTACTTACAGTTAGTCGGATTGCAGAAATACCTGACGATAAAAGGGCGGTTTTACTTGCGGCTACGGCTGTTCATGACTTGAACAAGCTTGATAATCAAGGGCGCAATGTCAAAACTTTGGCTAGAAATCGTGAGTTTTTGGAGCAAGAACTTTACAGAGTAGGTGTTTCTAGTCTCATTAAAAATGATGACGATTTGGAATTAGCTCGAAAGTTGATTGAGCGTCACTCTGGACATAATGCTAGTGATGGGGCGCTATTTTTGCCTGAAGATCCAATGATTAGGAGGATTGCCGCTATTCTGATCGCCGCAGATTTGTTTGATTTAGGGATTGCTGAAAAAGATCGCTTTCGGAAAATTGAGAATGAATTGACGGTTGCTTTTGGTAGACCTAGTAAATTATTTAAGGTAAGCGTTTCTCAAGATCGGGGCTACATTACAGCTTTGCTTTTAGGTGCTTATGAAGAAGTGCTTGCAGAGAAAGGTTTGACAACTTTATCGATATTTCCCGATCATATTATTTTTGAAGGTAGAACTTTTCCCACTGGCGATCTAACAAGAGAAATTGCTGCTCGTTGGCAATTTAAAATCGATAGCGTTTTTGGTGGGAATATCGATCAATTAGTCAAAGCCACTAAAGACGGGATTAAAATTTCTGCTCATGCTGTGCAGCATAATCTTGATGAAGTTTTGGGTGTTGTACTAGCACTGTTGGAAAAGAAAAAAGCTGGATTTAAGTTAGATAAAGTTCAAACTGACGTTAAAAAATGGGGCGGTGAAAAAGCTGGAGAGATTGCTCTTACTGAAGCGGCTAATGTGGGCTTATTACCTGTAAGTAATGCCGAAGAGTTTGGATTGTCAGAAGCTTTAAAGTCTGCCTATTTGAGTTATCGACAAATTGAACCAGAACTTTCGACAGTGCAAGTATGGGATGCGATCGCTAAGCATACGGGTTTATCTGAAGTTCAAAGACTTGCGTTAGAGCCATTTGATGCTCAATATGCCCGATCTCTATTTGCAGCTAAAGCGGTTACAAATGGCATAGATGGTGCGATCACAGCGCTTCGAGATTCTTTGGAATTGCGAAAAAATAGCTTTCAGGAGCAGAAAGGCTCTGATGCTTCCGAAGAGGTTATTGATGCTGTCAATCGAACTCTGAACTGGCAAGCAACAAGTGTTCTCAAGGGAGGTGAAGAATTAGACGCTTATATAAATGCAAATCCAAGGCAAAGATGCTCTTTAGGTTCTACCTATGGCGAAACCGATAATTTATCTGCGCCAACAATGCCTATTGGTACTAAAGTTCAAGTTTTCTCTAATCGTTTGCCAGGGGGGATGAGTAGCGATCCAACTAGACAAGCCGATCCTATGACCTCTTTAGGTTATCAGTTAATGAATGTGGGCGCATTTTTTCCTGCGGTTAAAAAAGATCCACCGTTCTATTTACATTTAACTTTGCCTAAAGGGTCATCCCGTGAATTACTAAACATATGGAGAGACTGGCTAGAGGATCAAGCCAGAACAAATGGAGGTGGCGGAACAGTTAGTGTTGATCAGCTTCAACTTTACCGTGATAACGTGATGCATTTTCAAGCAAATAAGGTAGTTGGATTTGCTTTTCCAAAACGTTCTGATTTTGTTCACGCCAATGTAGTTCTACCACTAACTGGGGGTGACGCAAACGCCTCTTTAGCTTTGCTCAAGTCATTACGATTAGCGTTAGAACTTTCTTTAGCTCCTGATTTTGGATTTCCATTTGTTCTGAGTTCTGGTATGCAAGTGGAAACATTGCATGATGGATTTGGACGAGTGGAAGGAATACCAAGCTCGTTTGGTGGGTTGCTCGGATCGGGAAATTACACCTATGAGGAGGCTTTAGAAATACGCGATCGCTTGAGATGTCTAGGAAAATTAGCCTTAGCCGTCTCAAGTCTAAATAAACTTGACGATTGCTTGTATGACTTAGCGCGTGCTACAACACAGCCATTTAGTCTCTACTATGTGCTGCTGCGTTGGATTTTGCGCGAACAGGATACGCCGAATTTGGCGGTTAACTGGGGTCGTATTCGTGAACCGTTATACCTTTTATTGGAGAGTCTTATGCCTGAACAAAATAACGCTTTGACGGTTTATCTCAAAGAAGCAACATTACTTGCCGCTGAAGCAAAGATATGGGGAAGTTCCTATGAGCGCACCTCATCAATTGAACCTTTTGGGGCAATGGTATCGGCAATTCGTGGCTTAAAGTCACATATGCCTCTAGATGTAGTTTTTGCTGCACTTGTGCAGAGCTATCACACACGACTTGATCGCATTCGTGAGCATGGTGTTGGCAATACGAAATTTGAACAAATCAAGAATTACTATGCTGTGTTGCGATCGCTCTACGAAGATGTGTATCAGTCGAAACCTGAGAAGTTTTTAGCCGATCAAAAGACGCTAGAAGCTGCCTATCTTTTCTTTTTAGAAGAGGCTAGACGCATTCAAAAAGCGAAGACCGAGAACGAAAACAATACTAAAACTGTATAAAGGAGATTTCCATGTCTGTTGATAAGCTTTCTAAATTTCTTGCTACCACTTACGAAAACTTTCCCAAAGGTCGCACCATTGGCTTAGTTGTGTTGAGAACTACGCTATCGGAAACAATTTTTCGGACAGAAGGTACTGGAGAGCCAATCTGTCGCGAGTTTGTGCAAGCAGGAGAAACTGACACTAACATTATTCAGCGTCTTGTCATGACTAAGCGCAAACAAGTCGCGCCCGAACGCCGCAAAGGTAGAGAGTTTCTTCGGGCTGAATCTTTGCTTTATCCAAGCAAAGATGGCACTTTCTGCTCATTAAATACGAATGCTCCCTGTGAGATGTGCGTAGATTGCTTCCTATATGGATTTGCTGCGGGTGGTGGTGGAGCGCAAAAAAGCAGGATCTGGACAGAAGATGCTTTTAGCTTGTTACCAGCATCTGATCTGATTGGCGATCGCACGATCAACGCAATTTATGAGACTGGCACAATGCGCGATGAAAAAGGCAATGCTTCAACTGCATTAAATACCAGTGAATACATTAAACCTAGTGTGCATTTTCTGGATGTAGTCACGCTCAAAGATGTTACTGCTGATGAGATGCGCTACATTGTCGGCAATATCTTGTTAACCAGTCGCTATGGCGCGGTGTCTAGTCGTGTTGGTCGCATGGAAAATCAGATTCTCGGTATTTTTGGCGGTATTGCTGAGTTACCCAGTTCTTTAGAGTTAGTGCAGTCGGTTCATGATGCGTTTACAGCTTCAGGCAAAGCTCTTGAGCATCCATTTGAAGCACAAGCGATCGCTGATGTCACTAAGCAAGTTATCTCTGGTTGGACAAATAAACGAGGTGTCTCGGTGAAACTATCTGATGCAGAAGTATCTGAACTCATTGCTGATGTCGATCGCCATTGGTCAGAAGATGAACGTGAAACCTTCCTGAAACGTCTTGATGCTTCTTACGAGCCATTTCGTCATGCTCCTGCGGAGAAAAAAGCCAAAGGTAAAGGCAAGGCTAAAGACACTGAAGCAGGAGGCTAACCCATGCCTCGCAATGCAAATGAACAGTTAAATTTACTGACTAAACCAGAAACTCCCGTTGTTAACTTCCAAAAAGCTCGACTGGTTGAGCTATGGTGTGCTGAGCCAATCTTCTTTTCTTCTAGAGAATTGTCGGACTGTTACTACACAGAAGGCGTGATTGGAAATTATGCCCTTGCTTATGCGTTAGGTTGGGCGCGATCGCCTTATCGCTTAACGGGCGCGAGTACGGGTAAACCAACTTATCGCGAAGACTTAATCCCATTAGCCCATGAGTGTTATGTCTTGCCAGCATGGTCTGCTGATGGAAGCGTGAAGTTTCGATTTGAGCGTTTCAATGCTCTTTCTGATTCCTATTGGTACGCAATGACAAACAATCGAGTCGCTACTTCACGGGAAGATTTACCACTATGGAGACAAGGACAAAAAATTAGTTCTTTTCGTCCCAGTAACTTTCCGCAAACTGGAAGACTGCGATTAATTGATCGCGGCAATTGCTTTCATACATTGATTTTTGGCAATCGCGAGTTACCCGAATATATTCGAGTCGGTAAGTTTATGAGCAAAGTCAGAGTTCGTATTCTGGATGAATATGCAGTGAATTATTTGCCAGATGGTGAGCATTCTTGTCAAGGGCTTTTAAACACAGCAGATTTGCCTCAAAACTTATCTCTCTTGTCCTTTGACTTACTTTCTATTCCGCCTGTTTCACTAATCAGAAACCTAGTTTTTCAGGGTGCGGCTTGGCGTATGGGTGATTATACAATCCCTGCAAATTCTTCTTTTTTAGGAGGTAGCGCTTAAAATGTCTAACCCCATTAAAATTGAACTTGAACCTAAAAGTATTGCTAGTTGCGAACCTCCCGAAGAGTTAAAATTTTTAGGGCATACTTTGCAGCATCAAGTAGATGTGTTTGAGAAGTCCCGCGATCATGACATCATCATGGATCTTGCGCCTACGGGGACAGGTAAAACGAAAGCAGGTTTATCTGTATTGCTACATAATCGCGATTGCAGTGCTATTTATATCGCACCGACTAACGCCCTTGTAGAACAGCAAACAGAAGCCGCCAAGCAATTTGTAAAAGATGCTGGACTGAATCATTTTGTGATTGCTGCATCTGCTAAAGAAGTCCGTTCTTGGTCAAATGATCGCGTTGGTAAACGCCCAGGGGAGAAAATTTACAACTTACTTCGGAATCCTGCGATCATTTTTCCTGAGATTGGAGAATATCGACCAGTTCTTTTAGTCACTAATCCAGATCTGTTTTACTATGCGACTTTCTTTGCTTACAACAGTAAAGATCGTGTAAATATTGCCAATAATTTCTACACCCAATTTGCAACTGTCATTTTTGATGAGTTCCATCTTTACGATGCCAAGCAACTTGTAAGCTTATTTTTCTATCTTGCCTTCTCAAAAGTTTTTGGATTCTTTGAGAATAATAGAAAAGTTGTTTTATTGACCGCTACTCCTGTAGATTCATGTAAAATCGCATTAGGTGAACTTGACAAACAACAGGTAAGAATTGCAGAAGTCAAAGATGACACGCTCATGAATCGAATGATCCCTTCGCAAACCTCTGTAAGTTTAGAGATTAGACCCCAAAGCGATCGCGATTCACTTCTAGACGCAATTGCTAATGAAGTTAAACAACGTTTTGAAGATCATTCCGATTGCAACGGTGCGATTATTCTTGATTCTAAAGATCACATTAATCGTTTAGCCGATCTCCTTAACACAAAAGGACTTGGTAAATACATTGGCAGAATCACAGGCTCAACTCCAAAAGGCGATCGCAAATTAGCGGCACAACAGCCCATTATTCTGGCAACTAGCACTGTCGATGTTGGTTTTAACTTCGAGCGTAGTCCAGATCCTGCGCGTCAGAACTTAGATTGGCTAATTTTTACAGCCCGCGATCGCGCCGCATTTTGGCAAAGAATCGGACGGGTTGGGCGTGTTCTAGGTAAGGTAGAAACAAATATTCCCTCCGAAGCGATCGCTTATTTGCCTGAAACTGCATGGGAGCAGGGAATTGCTGATCTTAATTGTGATGGCGGACGCTCTGCATTATGGCAAAAGTTAGAAGAGTTGAAATGTCTTGACAAACCATTTCTACAAATTTATTGGCAGTCCGAAGCATTCCTAGAAATTGCAAAACCTTTGTTAGTTCTAAGCGACATGATGGAAAAATTACCTCAAGCAGATTTCATCCCTAAGCTTTATGAAACGCTTAAAGTTACTTTAGGAGGTCGCAAAGACTGGAATTATTACAAACATAGAATGAGAGCTTTACAAGGAGCCGAATCTTTATTTCGCTCAAAACCTGAAGAACTTAAAGGTGATCCACTCAAATTTCTTGGACAAGCAAAATACGATTTTGTGAATGCTTTTCTCAAAGCAAGATATCCAGAAGAAGCTGAAGAACTGAGAGCTAAGCGTACTAGTTTAAGTGACTACGAAAAGCATTTTAAAGAGGATCAAGAAGCTGCTGCTGAGCTTAAAGATTTTGCTACTTGCTTGAATGCAAGCTATGCTCCAATTTTCCAGTTTAGAGAAAGTCTATTTGAAAATCTAGGAATTAACGATCCAAAAGGTTTGATTTTAGACTATTCCGAAGAAACCGAACTCGATCCCATCCATTTACTCAGGCACTATGAATTTACTGCTAGAGGCACTGAAATTGAGATCACTAAACGAGCTAATCCCCCTTATACAATTAGTTTTAGTTGGCGATTTCACGGATCGAGACAAGATTTTTTAAATACTCAAATCAACAAATTAACTGTTCTCAAAGGCTGTAATATCCAACGAAAGCTTGACGGAGCGATTTTTCCAACTACCTTGTTAAAGTCTTTAGAAAAAGAGTTGCTTTCAGGAGTAATAATTTGCCCTATAGCAAGTGCTAGTGCTTATTTCACCCTAAGAAAAATGAGAATTACAGCTTATCCGATTACGGTTAGAGGAGATGATTTCGAGAAAGAATATGCCTTTTTACCAGCCCTATCAGGGATTCTAACTGCTGCAATGGCTGGTGTTAAAATTCGATTAATGGATGAAGAAAACTTTTGGATTGCTTAATCTGAGGTATAACCGATGCTTGATAGACAACCCGACCTCACCTACTCAGAATATCTCGCCTACGAACAAACTAGCCTCACTAAGCATGAGTTTGTAAATGGACAAGCTTTTGCAATGGCTGAGGAAGATGAAAATCATAATTTGATTGTTGGCAATTTAGTTGGTTGTATCCATCCACATTTGCGCGGTACTGGCTCTCGGTTGTTAGCTCTAGCGATGAAACTCACGATCGCTTCTGCAAATAACGCAACTTATTATCCTGACGTGATGGTAGTTTGCGATCGCACTGATAGCGATCCCTATGTCAAGCAAAAACCTTATCTCTTAATCGAAGTTCTATCACCTTCTACAGCCATGCTAGATCGGCGCGAGAAACTTTTTAATTATCAGAAATTGGAAACTTTGCAAGAATATGTCTTAGTTTCTCAATCTGAGATCAAAGTAGAAGTCTATCGCCGTGATCCTGAAGGTTGGTTAGTCCAATCCTTGAGCATGGGAGAAATCTTACAGTTGCAGTCAATTGATTTAGCAATCGCCCTTTCAGATATTTATGAAGATGTCGAGTTATAAAATATGCCCCATAGTCTCGTTGTAAATTTCATGCCGAAAACGCCGATTTATCCTGAATACCTAACAGGACGGCATATTCATGCACTTTTTTTAACCTTAGTTAGCTCTGTAGATCAAGAATTAGGCGATCGCCTTCATAGTGAGAAAGCAAATAAAGGGTTTGGGTTGAGTCCGATTCAATTGGCGACTAGCGATCAGCGATTAGTTGTTAGCTCTGATAAGAACTTTAGCAAACCCAATCTAAAAAAAGCCAACATCCTACAGCTAAAAGCTAAAAGTCTCTCTTGGCACAATCAAGAAATCTCCCCCTCAACTCCCTGTTGGTGGCGCATCTCTCTGTTAGATGAAGTTCTCTTTGGCAAACTCACAGGACTTTGGCTCAATCTCAATCCCGATCGCGCCTTTCATCTCGGTTCTGCCGACCTCTATATCACCAGTATTCTCGGCACACCTCAATCGAGTCAACCTTGGTCAAACTTCGCCACCTATCAACAAATCTACGATCGCGCCTCTGAAACCGAACGCAACATCACCTTTCACCTTGCCACCCCCACCGCTTTCCGTCAAGGCAAATATGACTCGCCATTGCCCACTCGCGACAATGTATTTAAAAGCCTATGCGATCGCTGGAACACCTACAGCGCAATCCAAATTTCACCAGATATTATTGAGCCGATCTTCCCTAGTCGCTTCAATATCAGAACGGAAGTAGTCACGAACTATGACAAACATCATTTTATCGGCTGTATCGGTGAAATTGGCTACAGGGTTCTTGGCGATGTGGAGCCATTAGTAATTAAACAAATAAATGCTTTAGCAGACTTTGCAATGTTCTCTGGGATTGGACGCAAGACCACAATGGGTATGGGCATAGCGAGACGAGTATGAATGAACCCATCCCCATAGCATCCCTCAATCAATACGCCTATTGCCCTCATCGTTGCTGGCGAATGTTTTGTGCAGGAGAATTTGTCGAGAATCATTACACCATTGAAGGAACTGATTTACATCAACGGGTGCATACGGTTGGCGAAAATCAAAGAGAAGAAACATGGCAGATTCGGGCGATTTGGTTGAAGTCGGAACAGTACGGATTGATCGGCAAATCCGATTTGATTGAAGAAGTTGATGGCAATCTCTATCCCATTGAATACAAACGCGGACATAAATGGGAATGGGATAATGATGCGATGCAAGTTGTGGCGCAGGCGCTCTGTCTAGAAGAAATGACGGGAAGAAGCATTACTAAGGGCTATGCTTATTATGCTCAAACGCACCAAAGACAAGAGATTGAGATTACGGCTGAGTTACGAAATGAGGCGATCGCCACAATCTCCGAAATCACACAAATGATGGAGACTGGCAAGATGCCTCCTGCAATCTATGACAATCGCTGTAAGGGTTGCAGCCTGTTTAGTCACTGTGTACCGATGGCGAAGGAAAAGGTTAGTAAATATAAGGAAGGAGCTTAAAAACGATGGGAACGGTTTATGTAAGTCAGGATGACTCGTTTATTGGCAAAACCGATGAACGCTTAACGGTGAAGGCAGAGAAAAAGCAAATCCTAGATGTACCATTGATCAAAATTGACGGGTTGGTAATCCTCGGTCGCGCCACAATTTCCCCTGCGGCGGTGATGGAATTGCTAGAGCGCAAAATCCCGATGTCGTTCATGACGGGAACAGGGCGTTTTTTGGGACGTTTGGAGCCTGAGCTTACTAAGAATATTTTTGTGCGGCGATCGCAGTGGAATGCAGCAGGAGAAACTCCGAAGGCGATCCATATAGTGCAAGCTTTTGTGCGTGGCAAGTTAAAAAATTATCGTGGGTCATTAATGCGACATTTGCGGGATTATCCTGATAATGACTTACAGAAAGCAATTGATGCTCTCGAACGGGCGATTGATTCGTTGGCGGTAATTAAGGAGATCGCTAGTTTGCGTGGTGTAGAGGGTCATGGCAGCGCTGTCTATTGGCAAGCTTTCCCCAAACTAATTCGCGCCGATGGTTTTAGCTTCACGACTCGCAACCGCCGCCCCCCCACTGATCCTGTAAATGCGATGTTGAGTTTTGGCTATTCTCTATTACGTCATGATGTGCAGGGGGCGCTAAATATTGTCGGTTTCGATCCCTATCTTGGTTATTTGCATACGGAGCGTTATGGTCGTCCCAGTCTTGCTCTTGACCTGATGGAGGAGTTTCGCCCCTTGATTGTTGATGCGATCGTGTTGTCGGCAATTAATCGAAAAGCGATCGCGCCCAAAGATTTTACTTCTGAACCTTTGAGCAAGGCGATTTCTCTATCTAATGAGGCGAGAAAAGTTTTCTTAACGCTGTACGAGCAGAAGAAACAGTCAGAATTTAAGCATCCTGTAATGGGTCGTAAATGTACTTATCAGGAGGCTTTTGAGCTTCAGGCAAGACTGTTAGCCAAGTATCTAATGGATGAGACAGATAAGTATCCTCCGTTGGTTTTGAAATAAATTATGTTCCTAGTCATCTCCTACGATATTTCTGAAGATAAGCGCCGTACTAAGATTCATAAGATTCTCAAATCCTATGGGCAATGGATGCAGTTTAGTGTGTTTGAGTGTGAGCTGACGGATGCTCAATATGCAAAATTGCGATCGCGTTTGAGTAAGCTAATCAAGCCTGATGAGGATAGTATCCGTTTTTATACGCTATGTGCTTGCTGTCAGCCAAAAATAGAACGTATTGGTGGTGAGCTAGTGCGAGACGATACTATATTTTTCGCTTGATTTTTAGTTCATTGGTTGCGCGAGGTGGTGGGTGTTTTTTGAATATTATGCAGTTTGGTGTTTTACAAGTCTTGGCTGGTATGTTTTTGATGGCGATCGGGCGAGTTGTTCGGTTCGCGCAAGTCCTGAGTGCTTTGCTATATCTATGTTTTCAATGTTTACGACAAGATCTAAACTTGCTTCAATCAGTCCAAATCTGCTACAATTGTAATCATTCGCGCAATTGTACCTTGAAAATCAAATATCATATACATCTCAAGCGCGAGGGGCTTCAAAGCCTCTGAAACCCTTTTAGGGATTGAAACTTGCTCGTTCTTCTTCATCAAGCCTTTCTTTCTCTTTGCTTCAAAGCCTCTGAAACCCTTTTAGGGATTGAAACTCCACCAAGTCTTACTAGTCCTATTTCCATATCAGCTTCAAAGCCTCTGAAACCCTTTTAGGGATTGAAACTTTTAATTTACTGGGCGATTGCTTTGCAATTCGAGCTTCAAAGCCTCTGAAACCCTTTTAGGGATTGAAACTTAATTTACCTGCGCCCGATCCTTGGTCTAAAGCATCGCTTCAAAGCCTCTGAAACCCTTTTAGGGATTGAAACATGGTTTCCATGAAAGGAATCATTTGGCGATAGTTTGAGGCTTCAAAGCCTCTGAAACCCTTTTAGGGATTGAAACAAGAATGCGATCCAATCCCTTCCAAGAGAATGCAGGGGCTTCAAAGCCTCTGAAACCCTTTTAGGGATTGAAACTGAGTATTTGCAGACGGACGGCAGTGGCAATTTAACAGCTTCAAAGCCTCTGAAACCCTTTTAGGGATTGAAACTACGAAACGAATCCTGGAGAGGCTGCGGCTAGTGGCTTCAAAGCCTCTGAAACCCTTTTAGGGATTGAAACATTAGCAGCAACCATCTCAACAGGCTGAGCGATCGCGCTTCAAAGCCTCTGAAACCCTTTTAGGGATTGAAACTGCTGTACGGTAATTTAGCAGCGCACCTTGATCGGCTTCAAAGCCTCTGAAACCCTTTTAGGGATTGAAACAGCGTATAAAAGCTTTGCTTGCTTATAAGGCTAGGCTTCAAAGCCTCTGAAACCCTTTTAGGGATTGAAACTGGAGTAGATGGATCGGGATGGATTGATTGCGGCGCTGAGCTTCAAAGCCTCTGAAACCCTTTTAGGGATTGAAACTCACATTTGCTAAACTATTAGCAAAATCATACTTAGCTTCAAAGCCTCTGAAACCCTTTTAGGGATTGAAACAAGTGTTCGAGTAGGGGCGTTAAGATTCGCGAAGCAATAAGGCTTCAAAGCCTCTGAAACCCTTTTAGGGATTGAAACTGTTTGTGTTGATTGCGGCGATCGCTAATGTGCCACTGCCAGCGCTTCAAAGCCTCTGAAACCCTTTTAGGGATTGAAACAGGCGTAGCAGCCAACAGGATTCCGCATCTTGATTGCTTCAAAGCCTCTGAAACCCTTTTAGGGATTGAAACCGATGAATTACGCCGCCGCGCCGCTAATTTGATTCTGCTTCAAAGCCTCTGAAACCCTTTTAGGGATTGAAACAACGCAAACAGCAATGCTCAAACCTATTTTATTGAGCTTCAAAGCCTCTGAAACCCTTTTAGGGATTGAAACTAATCGGATCTGGATTGATGGCTAATAAAAGCTTGCAGAGGCTTCAAAGCCTCTGAAACCCTTTTAGGGATTGAAACTGGTCGCCTAGCCGACCTTGCTGACGAGAAATCTATGCTTCAAAGCCTCTGAAACCCTTTTAGGGATTGAAACTTTTAGAAACTATTCTGTTGACTGGGATAAAGTTAGCTTCAAAGCCTCTGAAACCCTTTTAGGGATTGAAACATTCTTGGTTTGGACAACGTAACCCGAAATTGTGGGAGCTTCAAAGCCTCTGAAACCCTTTTAGGGATTGAAACTTGAATGCGATCGCCTGTTTTGGTAGCAAGGATATCTGCTTCAAAGCCTCTGAAACCCTTTTAGGGATTGAAACGAGCAAGGTCGGCTAGGCGACCAAACTCTTGAGAGAACTTCAAAGCCTCTGAAACCCTTTTAGGGATTGAAACGTTTTGATTACTTGGCTAAAGGCGGTTCTAGCCAAGCTTCAAAGCCTCTGAAACCCTTTTAGGGATTGAAACACCATTAGCTCTTGCCCTGCGAGAGATGGGGTATACCGATGCTTCAAAGCCTCTGAAACCCTTTTAGGGATTGAAACTCAAACCAAGAATGACATCGGCGTTGAAGCCCCTACATCTTCAAAGCCTCTGAAACCCTTTTAGGGATTGAAACTTTCTGGCTGTTTTTCTGTGTCACTCATGATTATTGTGCTTCAAAGCCTCTGAAACCCTTTTAGGGATTGAAACATTGCGTTTGAAGAAAGAGCAGGCGGTGTCGTTGAGTGGCTTCAAAGCCTCTGAAACCCTTTTAGGGATTGAAACATTACAACTTAAATGGCATGGCGATTTCTTTAGCTTCAAAGCCTCTGAAACCCTTTTAGGGATTGAAACATATTTTGGCACTGGAATATATTGCTTACTGCCATCAAGCTTCAAAGCCTCTGAAACCCTTTTAGGGATTGAAACATGATTATTTACTCTCGTAATATCTAGTTAGTTTCGCTTCAAAGCCTCTGAAACCCTTTTAGGGATTGAAACAGCGCACATTCCCTATGCCTGACAATGCCGATGAGTGAGCTTCAAAGCCTCTGAAACCCTTTTAGGGATTGAAACTAGACGAAAGAGCGTTACGCGCTCAATTGATTGAGTTGCTTCAAAGCCTCTGAAACCCTTTTAGGGATTGAAACGAATCGCTTACCGATCGCACCCCAAGATTTAAATGCTTCAAAGCCTCTGAAACCCTTTTAGGGATTGAAACGCGTCTATTTCTTGGAGTTAACTAATCATGTTTAGAACTTCAAAGCCTCTGAAACCCTTTTAGGGATTGAAACTGCTTTGCACAATCGCTGCAAATACGGCGATCGCAGGCTTCAAAGCCTCTGAAACCCTTTTAGGGATTGAAACTGATGGATGGTGTTTCGATATTGAGCAAACAAAAAGCTTCAAAGCCTCTGAAACCCTTTTAGGGATTGAAACGGCGAGTTAAGGACTTTAACTATTTGCGTCATGGCAGCTTCAAAGCCTCTGAAACCCTTTTAGGGATTGAAACAGATCCCATCCCATTTTTTGATCGCCTAAAAGAGATCGGTGCTTCAAAGCCTCTGAAACCCTTTTAGGGATTGAAACATAAGTTGCGAAATTGTTCAACCAATCCATACGAGCTTCAAAGCCTCTGAAACCCTTTTAGGGATTGAAACGTGAGTGTAGGCGCAACGATTACCGTATCAGCTACGCAGGGGGGCTTCAAAGCCTCTGAAACCCTTTTAGGGATTGAAACGCTATCAGGATTAACAGCTTTAGAATCGTGGTTAGGCTTCAAAGCCTCTGAAACCCTTTTAGGGATTGAAACGAATTTACCAGTATTTGATAAGTCATCGCTCGAAACCGCTTCAAAGCCTCTGAAACCCTTTTAGGGATTGAAACTCATTGGAACCATTTCTATGGCGATCAAATGCGTGGGCTTCAAAGCCTCTGAAACCCTTTTAGGGATTGAAACTTTTGTGATGGCTGTAGTGGTATCCATTCCCCTTGGCTTCAAAGCCTCTGAAACCCTTTTAGGGATTGAAACTGAATACCTACCATTAGCAATGCTGTAATTCTCTAGCTTCAAAGCCTCTGAAACCCTTTTAGGGATTGAAACCTAACTTTAGGGTGAATACTAGCTAAATGCTTTAAGCTTCAAAGCCTCTGAAACCCTTTTAGGGATTGAAACGCACTGGTTGGTAGACAATACACACTTTATATCTAGCTTCAAAGCCTCTGAAACCCTTTTAGGGATTGAAACAGGTCTACCATCTGAAACGTGAAGCCCGTCAGGTGTTAAGTGGTTCGACTTCAAAGCCTCTGAAACCCTTTTAGGGATTGAAACATGTCTGGCGGTGCTGGTGCAGGATCAAGAATACTGAAGCTTCAAAGCCTCTGAAACCCTTTTAGGGATTGAAACACTAATTTATGAAGCAAAATCTTTATCACCCCAAAAGCTTCAAAGCCTCTGAAACCCTTTTAGGGATTGAAACTAATTGCAAGCGGTTACACGCTGTATCTAAGGCTGACAGCGATCGCGCTTCAAAGCCTCTGAAACCCTTTTAGGGATTGAAACATTCATGGCAATTCACTCCATACTTTCCCATCCAGCTTCAAAGCCTCTGAAACCCTTTTAGGGATTGAAACAAATCTGTATTGCTTATCCCTTGGGATAACTTGATGTTTACGCAAGCTTCAAAGCCTCTGAAACCCTTTTAGGGATTGAAACTGTTACATCAGTCCATTCAATTTTACTCATGATTCGCTTCAAAGCCTCTGAAACCCTTTTAGGGATTGAAACTCCCGTCTCACGGGCTTGCTTTGCCATTTCTAATAGTGTTAGCTTCAAAGCCTCTGAAACCCTTTTAGGGATTGAAACGCCGTGAAGAAATTACAGCACAACTCAAAAAGTCAAGCTTCAAAGCCTCTGAAACCCTTTTAGGGATTGAAACAGGATGTGCAAAAGTAGCATCTCTGTGAGGTTTGATGCTTCAAAGCCTCTGAAACCCTTTTAGGGATTGAAACGGACTATGCAAAGATGGAATGAGTATAAGGAAAGGCTTCAAAGCCTCTGAAACCCTTTTAGGGATTGAAACGTGCCGCCCAAATCGAATGGGAGTATGCGTCCATGCTTCAAAGCCTCTGAAACCCTTTTAGGGATTGAAACTAATCACTAAGCGCTTAACGCGCTTAACAGGGAGTGCTTCAAAGCCTCTGAAACCCTTTTAGGGATTGAAACATATTCGATGTATTCTTTATACCTTGCATGGGATTGCTTCAAAGCCTCTGAAACCCTTTTAGGGATTGAAACAACGACGTTAACTCCAACAATACACCTATAACAAAGCTTCAAAGCCTCTGAAACCCTTTTAGGGATTGAAACCTTTCACCCGTGAGATTTACGCAATCTCTAGAGAGCTTCAAAGCCTCTGAAACCCTTTTAGGGATTGAAACAGGTTTTCTACGGGGTGCATGATGTTACTCCTGTTAGCTTCAAAGCCTCTGAAACCCTTTTAGGGATTGAAACTCAACGCCGTGCCTTGACTCTCAACCGAAACGCCTAACCAGCTTCAAAGCCTCTGAAACCCTTTTAGGGATTGAAACGGCAGAATAGAGCGTGAGTAAACGCTTTTTCGGGCGGCTTCAAAGCCTCTGAAACCCTTTTAGGGATTGAAACCAAGCCTATTACCCATTAAATGAGCATAATCCACGGCTTCAAAGCCTCTGAAACCCTTTTAGGGATTGAAACATATTGACCTGCGATTAATGGATAAGGTTGATCACGCGCTTCAAAGCCTCTGAAACCCTTTTAGGGATTGAAACTTTGAGGGTAAATGGGAGCTTAAAATTATTGACCTGCTTCAAAGCCTCTGAAACCCTTTTAGGGATTGAAACCAAAAAGCATTAGGGTTTAAAGTCCCCAAGAATCCGCTTCAAAGCCTCTGAAACCCTTTTAGGGATTGAAACTTGAGAACTGGCGGCGTATTGTTGGCGGTAACTACTGCTTCAAAGCCTCTGAAACCCTTTTAGGGATTGAAACAAGAGATTTAATTGGCGATCGCTGCTTTTGGTTTGGCTTCAAAGCCTCTGAAACCCTTTTAGGGATTGAAACTATTGGTGATGCTATTACCGTACCTGATGCATTGCGCTTCAAAGCCTCTGAAACCCTTTTAGGGATTGAAACAAATAAGCTTTTACGCATCGCGTCAACTCCAATCTGGCTTCAAAGCCTCTGAAACCCTTTTAGGGATTGAAACGATTTATGGCGAAAAGTAAGGCTAAGTTATCGGATGTCAGGGAGCTTCAAAGCCTCTGAAACCCTTTTAGGGATTGAAACATACCAGCACTAGAGCAGATTATTGATGGTAAAAACTTACGCTTCAAAGCCTCTGAAACCCTTTTAGGGATTGAAACAATTTAGTAAATAAACAATCAAGAAACAGGAAAAGCTTCAAAGCCTCTGAAACCCTTTTAGGGATTGAAACCTAACGCTAAAGTTTATCAAGCTCCAGTATTTGACTTCAAAGCCTCTGAAACCCTTTTAGGGATTGAAACAACTAAAACCTACAGCGAATTACTAGCAGAAATACGCTTCAAAGCCTCTGAAACCCTTTTAGGGATTGAAACAGGCTGAGTATGATTTACGATACAGGTTGGCACATCGCTTCAAAGCCTCTGAAACCCTTTTAGGGATTGAAACGAAGAGATTGGCTATGCTTATGTCGCGATAATTGAGCTTCAAAGCCTCTGAAACCCTTTTAGGGATTGAAACTGATTCAACTTTCTTGCGGGTGCGTGTGCGTTTTGGCTTCAAAGCCTCTGAAACCCTTTTAGGGATTGAAACATCTCAACTAGTCCTGCTGCTACACCATCAACAGTGCTTCAAAGCCTCTGAAACCCTTTTAGGGATTGAAACTGATTTGTGCGTTCATATCTTTTCACACCTAACTAAGCTTCAAAGCCTCTGAAACCCTTTTAGGGATTGAAACCATACCTTGATTCCATAAGGCTTTGACCTCTTTAGCTTCAAAGCCTCTGAAACCCTTTTAGGGATTGAAACAACTAAAACCCGTTCATCTGTTGGCATTCCCTTCGCTTGCTTCAAAGCCTCTGAAACCCTTTTAGGGATTGAAACTTAGGCGATCGCTTGTTTTTGGTCTTCCAACTTTACGCTGCTTCAAAGCCTCTGAAACCCTTTTAGGGATTGAAACTTGGCGGTGGAGATGCGATCGTCTCTAACTCTGGTGCTTCAAAGCCTCTGAAACCCTTTTAGGGATTGAAACTTAGCTCCTTATCGCATTTGGTCGCCTTCAATATTTATGGCTTCAAAGCCTCTGAAACCCTTTTAGGGATTGAAACCTAACCCTATTCGAGCCAAGACTGACATTAAGCATTTAGCTTCAAAGCCTCTGAAACCCTTTTAGGGATTGAAACCAAATATCTACCTGTACCGCAAATTCTTCACTACGCTTCAAAGCCTCTGAAACCCTTTTAGGGATTGAAACAAGTAGTTAAGCCAGTATCAGAATAAATCTTTAATTGCTTCAAAGCCTCTGAAACCCTTTTAGGGATTGAAACGTATTTAAAATGCATGAAGCGCCCGATCCTGCGGCTTCAAAGCCTCTGAAACCCTTTTAGGGATTGAAACAACCAATCCACTAAAAGAGGTTGACGTTTTTCTTTGGCTTCAAAGCCTCTGAAACCCTTTTAGGGATTGAAACTTCACGGTATTTACTCCTTACTCAATTTTGGTATTAGCTTCAAAGCCTCTGAAACCCTTTTAGGGATTGAAACACGCTTTCTATGTTTACGATTAATATTAGGATATCACAAAGCTTCAAAGCCTCTGAAACCCTTTTAGGGATTGAAACCATCATCATCCATGGGCATATTTCGGGCGGCGAAGCGGCTTCAAAGCCTCTGAAACCCTTTTAGGGATTGAAACGTTTTAAAGCACGTTCTTCATCGGCTTGCTGCTTTGCTTCAAAGCCTCTGAAACCCTTTTAGGGATTGAAACGGGGCCGTACACTGCGACTGGCTCAATTGCACTCGATGCTTCAAAGCCTCTGAAACCCTTTTAGGGATTGAAACTTGACCACTCAAATCTCTATGGCGCTTAAGTCATGCTTCAAAGCCTCTGAAACCCTTTTAGGGATTGAAACATTGATAAATTCAACTTTAATTCCATAAAACATAAGCTTCAAAGCCTCTGAAACCCTTTTAGGGATTGAAACTACTAAAAAACATGGTTGCTCATCTAAAATGGGATGTAAGCTTCAAAGCCTCTGAAACCCTTTTAGGGATTGAAACGAACAACAATTAGATTTGCGCCCCTATTCAGTGCTAATTCCTAGCTTCAAAGCCTCTGAAACCCTTTTAGGGATTGAAACAGCTTTGAATTATTAAAACCACCATCAATCCATACGCTTCAAAGCCTCTGAAACCCTTTTAGGGATTGAAACAAAAAGGAAGCTACTGGTTTGCAAGTCTTACTTAGCTTCAAAGCCTCTGAAACCCTTTTAGGGATTGAAACTTATTTTGCCACCAATAAAGGGATCTTGAGTAATGCTTCAAAGCCTCTGAAACCCTTTTAGGGATTGAAACTTTTTCGATGCAGATGTATTGGCGGTTTGTGTTGATTGCTTCAAAGCCTCTGAAACCCTTTTAGGGATTGAAACAAGAACGGATGCTACTACGAAATGAACGCAATAAGGCTTCAAAGCCTCTGAAACCCTTTTAGGGATTGAAACGGAAGCAGCACAAACTAGAGTAGCTGTAGCCCCCGTTGCAGGCTTCAAAGCCTCTGAAACCCTTTTAGGGATTGAAACAAAAGCTAAAAAATCTACACCTGTAGATACTGAATGCTTCAAAGCCTCTGAAACCCTTTTAGGGATTGAAACGCTAAACAAACGCGCCGCCCCTCTTAAAACTCCATGCTTCAAAGCCTCTGAAACCCTTTTAGGGATTGAAACGTGTTAGCGATCGCGATTTGCGTAAGCGCTTGAGAGCTTCAAAGCCTCTGAAACCCTTTTAGGGATTGAAACTTTGATAAGCAATGCTCTTTAATGTTGGGTTGTTGTTAGGCTTCAAAGCCTCTGAAACCCTTTTAGGGATTGAAACAATAGAGCGATCGTCTATATCCTTCATTACCTCTAAGCTTCAAAGCCTCTGAAACCCTTTTAGGGATTGAAACCTAACCCTATTCGAGCCAAGACTGACATTAAGCATTGCTTCAAAGCCTCTGAAACCCTTTTAGGGATTGAAACTGGATATTTGCGTCGCTTGCTGGCTTAAGACTGAGCTTCAAAGCCTCTGAAACCCTTTTAGGGATTGAAACTCGTAATCGCAAATTTCTACAACCCAATTCGGGATCTTGCGCTTCAAAGCCTCTGAAACCCTTTTAGGGATTGAAACAAAATACTGCTAATTAATCTCATCTCAACCTCTCCTGCTTCAAAGCCTCTGAAACCCTTTTAGGGATTGAAACCAAACCAAGAATGACATCGGCGTTGAAGCCCCTACATGCTTCAAAGCCTCTGAAACCCTTTTAGGGATTGAAACCAGTAGAGTCGGAATTCCGACAATGGCGCAAAATCAAGCTTCAAAGCCTCTGAAACCCTTTTAGGGATTGAAACATTTGGGATCGCTAGATGGTTCGCATCGAGTGCAGGCTTCAAAGCCTCTGAAACCCTTTTAGGGATTGAAACTTGGCGGTTTGTGTTGATTGCGGCGATCGCTAATGTGCTTCAAAGCCTCTGAAACCCTTTTAGGGATTGAAACGCCTATTTTAATAAAAATGAGTTGCGCTCTTGATGGCTTCAAAGCCTCTGAAACCCTTTTAGGGATTGAAACCACAAACCCTAAGAACGATGGCAAAAAGAAAAAATCTGGCGCTTCAAAGCCTCTGAAACCCTTTTAGGGATTGAAACGCTTGGGCTACTTATATTCAATGCAATATGAGTTTGCTTCAAAGCCTCTGAAACCCTTTTAGGGATTGAAACTTTGGGATTAATACTGTGGCAACCAAAACGCGATCGCGCTTCAAAGCCTCTGAAACCCTTTTAGGGATTGAAACTGATGCTCAGATGGTACATGGTCGGATCGCCGTTGCTTCAAAGCCTCTGAAACCCTTTTAGGGATTGAAACAAGTACTATTTTGCAATAAAATATCTAAAAGCTAAGGTGAAGCTTCAAAGCCTCTGAAACCCTTTTAGGGATTGAAACAAATCGGATCTGACTGGCGAACTATTTTGCAATTGGCTTCAAAGCCTCTGAAACCCTTTTAGGGATTGAAACTCAACACTACCTGTTAGGTTTTCGATTGGCATTGCGCTTCAAAGCCTCTGAAACCCTTTTAGGGATTGAAACGGATTCAATTATACAAAACCTAAAATCTTTGACGGTGCTTCAAAGCCTCTGAAACCCTTTTAGGGATTGAAACAAGTCGCTGAGCAGATTCGGCGATGCCTGTAAATGGAGGGAGCTTCAAAGCCTCTGAAACCCTTTTAGGGATTGAAACGTTTTCCAAACTGCTAATGAGTCAGGAACGCTCGTGCTTCAAAGCCTCTGAAACCCTTTTAGGGATTGAAACGCTCCTATTGCAGATAGTGATGGGAGATTGCATGCTTCAAAGCCTCTGAAACCCTTTTAGGGATTGAAACAAAAGATTTCATTGCCTGAATTGGATGGGAAAGTATGCTTCAAAGCCTCTGAAACCCTTTTAGGGATTGAAACAGAAGACTGTACCGAAGAGGAACTAGAGGCTTACGGCTTCAAAGCCTCTGAAACCCTTTTAGGGATTGAAACGCAAGCCAATCGCTAAATACTTGGTAGTAAGTAGCTTCAAAGCCTCTGAAACCCTTTTAGGGATTGAAACTCATTAAGGGCATTGACTTAATGAGTTCTGACTTTGCTTCAAAGCCTCTGAAACCCTTTTAGGGATTGAAACTTTGTAAAGCAGGGTTATCAGAAGCGCCTTGAGCTTGCGCTTTCAGCTTCAAAGCCTCTGAAACCCTTTTAGGGATTGAAACAGGTTTTCGATTGGCATTGCCTCGACGAATTGCCAGCTTCAAAGCCTCTGAAACCCTTTTAGGGATTGAAACCGACTAATTTCTTCCAACTGAGATCTAATATTTTGGCTTCAAAGCCTCTGAAACCCTTTTAGGGATTGAAACTTGCAAGGCATCGCTAAAGATGTTTACGAAACGAATCCGCTTCAAAGCCTCTGAAACCCTTTTAGGGATTGAAACAGCTTCAAAAAACAAATTGGACGCATCACGTTTTTGGCTTCAAAGCCTCTGAAACCCTTTTAGGGATTGAAACAATGCGCCTTGTGCGGCGATACGTTCTTGGCGGGCTTCGCTTCAAAGCCTCTGAAACCCTTTTAGGGATTGAAACGGATTGTCGATAGAGAGCCAGATAACAGGCTTATAGCTTCAAAGCCTCTGAAACCCTTTTAGGGATTGAAACAAGTTATTCCCAAGGATAAGCAGTATCGATTTAACGCTTCAAAGCCTCTGAAACCCTTTTAGGGATTGAAACGGGGACATCATCCCTTTAGCCTAACCCTACAGGAGCGGCTTCAAAGCCTCTGAAACCCTTTTAGGGATTGAAACAAGTACTATTTTGCAATAAAATATCTAAAAGCTAAGGCTTCAAAGCCTCTGAAACCCTTTTAGGGATTGAAACATTAGCGACAATGTAGCCAGTGATTGTGTCTTCTAGCTTCAAAGCCTCTGAAACCCTTTTAGGGATTGAAACATGAATGAACTTACCCCATATCAACTATTTGATACACCAGGCTTCAAAGCCTCTGAAACCCTTTTAGGGATTGAAACAAGCGATTTAGCAATTGTTGACGATGCTGCCGAGAGCTTCAAAGCCTCTGAAACCCTTTTAGGGATTGAAACGGGGGCGGTCGTGATTATGAGGCGATCGCTAGATTTTGGCTTCAAAGCCTCTGAAACCCTTTTAGGGATTGAAACCTATCTAAAAAATACGGTGTAAGTCTTAAGTATATTCAGCTTCAAAGCCTCTGAAACCCTTTTAGGGATTGAAACAAAAGACTTATTGCATTTAGTGTCTGATGCAATCCAGCTTCAAAGCCTCTGAAACCCTTTTAGGGATTGAAACCAATCAATTAACCTATCTGGCTATCTATTCCAGACTAGCTTCAAAGCCTCTGAAACCCTTTTAGGGATTGAAACACAAACTTCCGCGGCGGTATGGCATTGGTAGGAGAGCTTCAAAGCCTCTGAAACCCTTTTAGGGATTGAAACAGGTTTTCGATTGGCATTGCCTCGACGAATTGCCAGGCTTCAAAGCCTCTGAAACCCTTTTAGGGATTGAAACGCTATATCCGCAAATATTAACTTTGATGTAATATTGCTTCAAAGCCTCTGAAACCCTTTTAGGGATTGAAACTGCTTAGGTACAACCGTAGGCGCTGGATTAGGCTGGGCTTCAAAGCCTCTGAAACCCTTTTAGGGATTGAAACAGAAGTTAACCCTATGCAAAATCTCTGTTGCTGCTTCTTCGCTTCAAAGCCTCTGAAACCCTTTTAGGGATTGAAACGTCGCTGGAGCATCCGAGCTAGCGATCTCGAAAAAGCTTCAAAGCCTCTGAAACCCTTTTAGGGATTGAAACAGTGGCGGATCTCTGTCTGTAAATACTTTTACCTAGCTTCAAAGCCTCTGAAACCCTTTTAGGGATTGAAACCAACTGCACGATTAGGGATTTCGCCGAAATTAGGATGCTTCAAAGCCTCTGAAACCCTTTTAGGGATTGAAACTTCACAATTTCATTCAAGAGACTAGAGCCTCTGTCTTGGCTTCAAAGCCTCTGAAACCCTTTTAGGGATTGAAACAGGGCAAGCTATCTGATGATGAAGCGATCGCCAAGCTTCAAAGCCTCTGAAACCCTTTTAGGGATTGAAACTTCTGCTACATGAGCGCGGCACTCATCGTCATAGGCTTCAAAGCCTCTGAAACCCTTTTAGGGATTGAAACATCTTGGCTTTGTGATTTGTGCTGATAGCGAAGATGCTTCAAAGCCTCTGAAACCCTTTTAGGGATTGAAACGTAAACAGTGTTAATGGTGAAGACGTACCAAAAGCTGCTTCAAAGCCTCTGAAACCCTTTTAGGGATTGAAACATTTTTATTAGAATAGGCTATTTTAGTATTCTTGAGCTTCAAAGCCTCTGAAACCCTTTTAGGGATTGAAACTGATTATAAGATCTGCTGATGAGTCAGAATGTGACAGCTTCAAAGCCTCTGAAACCCTTTTAGGGATTGAAACAGCAGCCGCCGCCGCATTTGTTCGTAGGATTAACGGCTTCAAAGCCTCTGAAACCCTTTTAGGGATTGAAACAATGGCGTAGCTGTTGGGTACGCCCCCCCGATCGGCTTCAAAGCCTCTGAAACCCTTTTAGGGATTGAAACAATTTTGCTAAATTCCTGAATAGAAGCTTTAACAAAGCTTCAAAGCCTCTGAAACCCTTTTAGGGATTGAAACGCCTGTGACTTCGGCGGCTCTCATCATGCGAGTTTGCTTCAAAGCCTCTGAAACCCTTTTAGGGATTGAAACTGGAAAACTACAGCCGATTCTACCGCCCAATTAGCAGCGCTTCAAAGCCTCTGAAACCCTTTTAGGGATTGAAACGCTTGCGTATGCAGGTAAGTCATTGTTATCTGAGCTTCAAAGCCTCTGAAACCCTTTTAGGGATTGAAACAGCACCCAAAGATCAGCCATGCCCTAGAGTTGTTCTAAGCTTCAAAGCCTCTGAAACCCTTTTAGGGATTGAAACAAAATAATTCAAGGGCTAAATCAAGAAATCGAAAGACTGCTTCAAAGCCTCTGAAACCCTTTTAGGGATTGAAACTCGTCAAAAGTCCAGTTAACAGGCGGGGTAGATTCTGCTTCAAAGCCTCTGAAACCCTTTTAGGGATTGAAACATGGCATTGGTACAGGATTAACGACGTAAGGGGAGGCTTCAAAGCCTCTGAAACCCTTTTAGGGATTGAAACAAGTAAATGAGTAAGATGACTTGGTTTAAACTTCATGCTTCAAAGCCTCTGAAACCCTTTTAGGGATTGAAACAAATCGTTAGCGGCGCGGGTGAATTTAGCTGTGACGGCTTCAAAGCCTCTGAAACCCTTTTAGGGATTGAAACTGAATAAAAGCGCCTTCACCTTCTACTGAGTTTGCGCTTCAAAGCCTCTGAAACCCTTTTAGGGATTGAAACTTAAACATGATCGCTACTACGGCTGGACGGTTAATGCTTCAAAGCCTCTGAAACCCTTTTAGGGATTGAAACTTAGCGTTACACCTGAATCAATCAGGACTGAAAAGCTTTACCAGGCTTCAAAGCCTCTGAAACCCTTTTAGGGATTGAAACCCATCGCTTACGGTAACGCTGAGTTTGTTGATGATTTTGCTTCAAAGCCTCTGAAACCCTTTTAGGGATTGAAACAAAACAACGCGGATCGAGTGCGTACCACTTCCACCGCTTCAAAGCCTCTGAAACCCTTTTAGGGATTGAAACATACCAAAAAACACAGAGGGCAAAGGCAATGGCGCTTCAAAGCCTCTGAAACCCTTTTAGGGATTGAAACAGGGGTAAGTATAGCGGCGAGGGGGGCTATCGTGTCTGCTTCAAAGCCTCTGAAACCCTTTTAGGGATTGAAACAGGGGTAAGTATAGCGGCGAGGGGGGCTATCGTGTCGCTTCAAAGCCTCTGAAACCCTTTTAGGGATTGAAACCTTGTTTTTGCTCCAAGATGGTATCAATCTTTTGATGCTTCAAAGCCTCTGAAACCCTTTTAGGGATTGAAACATGATGATCACGATTGTAGCGATGGATTTCCCCTGATGCTTCAAAGCCTCTGAAACCCTTTTAGGGATTGAAACTTTTGAGGAGTGCCAATCGTATCACCGCAAGAAGGGCTTCAAAGCCTCTGAAACCCTTTTAGGGATTGAAACTTAGGCTTTACTGTTGGAGATTTAAAACGAGCTTAGCTTCAAAGCCTCTGAAACCCTTTTAGGGATTGAAACAGATTTTGGCTTTTCTGCTTTGACCTCAGTAGCGATCGCTTCAAAGCCTCTGAAACCCTTTTAGGGATTGAAACATTCTTGGTTTGGACAACGTAACCCGAAATTGTGGGAGCTTCAAAGCCTCTGAAACCCTTTTAGGGATTGAAACGTAATTACTTCTTTAATATTATTTGCAATTAAAGGAGCTTCAAAGCCTCTGAAACCCTTTTAGGGATTGAAACAGCTCTGTAATTAAATCTTTGGAGCAACGTAGCTTTATAGCTTCAAAGCCTCTGAAACCCTTTTAGGGATTGAAACAGTAAAACCAGCCTTAGCACCTAATACCGATACTCTAGGCTTCAAAGCCTCTGAAACCCTTTTAGGGATTGAAACGGAAGCTGCAAGACTTGCTTCATTAGCTAAAATTGAAGCTTCAAAGCCTCTGAAACCCTTTTAGGGATTGAAACGAATTTATCAATGACATTGGCGGCGGATTGGAGATGGCTTCAAAGCCTCTGAAACCCTTTTAGGGATTGAAACACTAGCAAATCTCGTACAACAATGAAGGATGGGACAAATGGCTTCAAAGCCTCTGAAACCCTTTTAGGGATTGAAACATGGAAGCTACGGCTTTAATAGCTAAAGTACCAAAGCTTCAAAGCCTCTGAAACCCTTTTAGGGATTGAAACAAATCGGATCTGACTGGCGAACTATTTTGCAATTGCCAGCGCTTCAAAGCCTCTGAAACCCTTTTAGGGATTGAAACTCAAACCAAAACTGCATAGAGCATAGTCCGCAACCCGGCTTCAAAGCCTCTGAAACCCTTTTAGGGATTGAAACTCTTCTGGAATATTCAAAGCGCGATCGCTTTCAAAGCGGCTTCAAAGCCTCTGAAACCCTTTTAGGGATTGAAACCTTTAAAACTACAGCAAACCAACGAAGATTTAGCGCTTCAAAGCCTCTGAAACCCTTTTAGGGATTGAAACATGCCTAAATCAACTCCATCGCTACCCATTGGAGGCTTCAAAGCCTCTGAAACCCTTTTAGGGATTGAAACGTTTAGCTCGTTTATTAGCTGCTTCAGCTTCTTCAGCTTCAAAGCCTCTGAAACCCTTTTAGGGATTGAAACAATTTGCCCTTACTATTTGGGTAAAACTCGCGGATGCTTCAAAGCCTCTGAAACCCTTTTAGGGATTGAAACTTTTTCTGCCATCGCCTTGATTCTCTTTTAGCTCCAGCTTCAAAGCCTCTGAAACCCTTTTAGGGATTGAAACAAAATTCTTTAGGGTTAATGGCGTGATCACCATTAAGCTTCAAAGCCTCTGAAACCCTTTTAGGGATTGAAACTCCATTAATAACGAGCCTTGGTTTGTCGCTCAGGAGCTTCAAAGCCTCTGAAACCCTTTTAGGGATTGAAACAGAGTTTATGCAAAAGCTAAAAAAAGAGGATTAAGAGCTTCAAAGCCTCTGAAACCCTTTTAGGGATTGAAACTGATTTGCAGGTAGGACATTAGAGCCTCTAGGCAATGTCACAAGCTTCAAAGCCTCTGAAACCCTTTTAGGGATTGAAACTCGTTGGTGAGTAATCATGGATGAAATGCTATGGGGCTTCAAAGCCTCTGAAACCCTTTTAGGGATTGAAACATTAAACGACGCAAAATTAGCTGGTAAACATTTGGGCTTCAAAGCCTCTGAAACCCTTTTAGGGATTGAAACAGCAAAATATCGGTATTTGACGCATATTTATAAAGCTTCAAAGCCTCTGAAACCCTTTTAGGGATTGAAACAGCGCGGATCATGTGGTTGCACTACAGGACAACATCGCTTCAAAGCCTCTGAAACCCTTTTAGGGATTGAAACCACCTATTTGAGCTTTAGCCATGAAGACAAATCTCATGGCTTCAAAGCCTCTGAAACCCTTTTAGGGATTGAAACAAAAATCTTGGCATCAATCGCGGCAATTTGTTGCGCTTCAAAGCCTCTGAAACCCTTTTAGGGATTGAAACATTAGTTTCAATGCAAGTTACTGATCGCATCACAGGCTTCAAAGCCTCTGAAACCCTTTTAGGGATTGAAACTGGTTTGTACCGCTTAACCATGAAATCTCGCAAACCTGCTTCAAAGCCTCTGAAACCCTTTTAGGGATTGAAACAATATGCTCACGTACAGCAGTTGGCTGCATCTTGCGGCTTCAAAGCCTCTGAAACCCTTTTAGGGATTGAAACGATAACCAGTTTCGGATGCTTACTCAATATTGGCTTCAAAGCCTCTGAAACCCTTTTAGGGATTGAAACCGATCGCTTCTGGCTCTTCATCAACAATCGGATTTAGCTTCAAAGCCTCTGAAACCCTTTTAGGGATTGAAACTCAGCGATCGCCTCTTCATTGCTAATATCTTTACCGCTTCAAAGCCTCTGAAACCCTTTTAGGGATTGAAACACTGATTGATACGTTTGGGGCATCGGCTGCAAGAGGCTTCAAAGCCTCTGAAACCCTTTTAGGGATTGAAACTTTTTTGTTGCCTTTTGAGTATCCTCGATTGGTAGAGCTTCAAAGCCTCTGAAACCCTTTTAGGGATTGAAACAGCCGCGCCGATCTAGCAGCAGATTTCCTCGGTGTTGAGCTTCAAAGCCTCTGAAACCCTTTTAGGGATTGAAACCTTTGTCTTTGGGTGCAGATGGCTTGTGATCTGTAAGGCTTCAAAGCCTCTGAAACCCTTTTAGGGATTGAAACTATTGGATCTTCAAGCGTAATGCAATGCAACGAAGCTTCAAAGCCTCTGAAACCCTTTTAGGGATTGAAACTTCTTGTTTGTCGTACAGAAATTTTTCTTTGACTTTGCTTCAAAGCCTCTGAAACCCTTTTAGGGATTGAAACAGGATAGATACACCACCTTCATCGTTTGTAAAAGCTGCTTCAAAGCCTCTGAAACCCTTTTAGGGATTGAAACTACTTAAGCTTGCGCTATCACAGGGGAGCTATGCGCTTCAGCTTCAAAGCCTCTGAAACCCTTTTAGGGATTGAAACTGAAGCGCTAGCAAGAACAGAGGCAGCAAGAGCAGCTAGCTTCAAAGCCTCTGAAACCCTTTTAGGGATTGAAACCTACAAAGTAGGGAGTTACTCAAAAGGGGAGCAGAGCTTCAAAGCCTCTGAAACCCTTTTAGGGATTGAAACCTGCCGATCGCTGTAACTCTTGCTCGTTAATATAAGCTTCAAAGCCTCTGAAACCCTTTTAGGGATTGAAACCATATATCTACAATCAAAAACTATTTACAAATTAGCAGCTTCAAAGCCTCTGAAACCCTTTTAGGGATTGAAACCAAATCTAAATCATTACCAGTACCGCCATCAATCGCAGCTTCAAAGCCTCTGAAACCCTTTTAGGGATTGAAACATAGAATAGCTCTAGCAGTCGCGCGATTCCAGTGGAGCTTCAAAGCCTCTGAAACCCTTTTAGGGATTGAAACATTGCGTTTGAAGAAAGAGCAGGCGGTGTCGTTGAGCTTGCTTCAAAGCCTCTGAAACCCTTTTAGGGATTGAAACAATCATATTAATTGGCATTGGTCGGGCTAAGCTTTGGCTTCAAAGCCTCTGAAACCCTTTTAGGGATTGAAACGAAATATCCTTGTAAGTTGCGACACAATCAAGTTGATTAGTGGCTTCAAAGCCTCTGAAACCCTTTTAGGGATTGAAACTTCAAACCCATCGCAGGGCTTTTGCCTTTGTCTCGCTTCAAAGCCTCTGAAACCCTTTTAGGGATTGAAACAATATATAAACCCATTGCACTGTAACTGCTGTTACGCTTCAAAGCCTCTGAAACCCTTTTAGGGATTGAAACGATGATTTTCGATGTAGTGTGGTGAACTCACAGGCTTCAAAGCCTCTGAAACCCTTTTAGGGATTGAAACAAGCAATATTAGAAGATGACTTTATCTACGAGTGCCGATTCAAAGCCTCTGAAACCCTTTTAGGGATTGAAACGTATCGTTTTTATTTAGAGCGTGAAAGGCAAATAGGCTTCAAAGCCTCTGAAACCCTTTTAGGGATTGAAACGCACTAGCAGCCGCCGCTGTGTAATCACGCAAAACGGTAACTTCAAAGCCTCTGAAACCCTTTTAGGGATTGAAACCTTGCTGTTTTGGGCTTGGATAAGTTTCCAAATAGTGGCTTCAAAGCCTCTGAAACCCTTTTAGGGATTGAAACCAAGAATGAGGCAATACCAGATATACAGCGCTTCAGCTTCAAAGCCTCTGAAACCCTTTTAGGGATTGAAACTGAAGCGCTAGCAAGAACAGAGGCAGCAAGAGCAGCTAGCTTCAAAGCCTCTGAAACCCTTTTAGGGATTGAAACCTACAAAGTAGGGAGTTACTCAAAAGGGGAGCAGAGCTTCAAAGCCTCTGAAACCCTTTTAGGGATTGAAACCTGCCGATCGCTGTAACTCTTGCTCGTTAATATAAGCTTCAAAGCCTCTGAAACCCTTTTAGGGATTGAAACCATATATCTACAATCAAAAACTATTTACAAATTAGCAGCTTCAAAGCCTCTGAAACCCTTTTAGGGATTGAAACCAAATCTAAATCATTACCAGTACCGCCATCAATCGCAGCTTCAAAGCCTCTGAAACCCTTTTAGGGATTGAAACATAGAATAGCTCTAGCAGTCGCGCGATTCCAGTGGAGCTTCAAAGCCTCTGAAACCCTTTTAGGGATTGAAACCAATCCATCGCGCTAGTTCGCTAGGCTGCTCTCTTGCGGCTTCAAAGCCTCTGAAACCCTTTTAGGGATTGAAACAAATTCGGCTTGCTCTTTTCTACGGTAGAGGGCAGCTTCAAAGCCTCTGAAACCCTTTTAGGGATTGAAACTTGAGTAATAATCAGCTTCAGTACTTGCCATCGACCTCGCTTCAAAGCCTCTGAAACCCTTTTAGGGATTGAAACAGTGATGATCGGCTGGTATGGTACACCGTTTAAGATTAACGAGCTTCAAAGCCTCTGAAACCCTTTTAGGGATTGAAACCGCTTCAGGCTTTTGTGCTGATTTGGCTTTACGCTTAAGCTTCAAAGCCTCTGAAACCCTTTTAGGGATTGAAACATTTAGAGAATAAAAAACAATGTCAATTAACATGAGCGCTTCAAAGCCTCTGAAACCCTTTTAGGGATTGAAACTTAGGTGGCGCACTAATCAATAAAGTATCTGGTAGCTTCAAAGCCTCTGAAACCCTTTTAGGGATTGAAACTTCATTCAGTAGGCGTTCGATATACACCACCCTTTGCTTCAAAGCCTCTGAAACCCTTTTAGGGATTGAAACTTAAGTCTGCGAGGGTTTGTTTTGTCATGTCAACCCGCTTCAAAGCCTCTGAAACCCTTTTAGGGATTGAAACTTGCCAGTTAAAGTTATTGGGCAAGAAGAGACGCATGCTTCAAAGCCTCTGAAACCCTTTTAGGGATTGAAACATTAAAGAAACTCGATGCACCTGCGCCGCCTATAAAGCTTCAAAGCCTCTGAAACCCTTTTAGGGATTGAAACCGTGTTAGCAGTATTGGCAGTATAAGCCGCGCTTTTGGGCTTCAAAGCCTCTGAAACCCTTTTAGGGATTGAAACTTGCCAACCCTTAGCGCCTAAACTCGGTAGCTTATGCTTCAAAGCCTCTGAAACCCTTTTAGGGATTGAAACAATGAGGCGATCGGTACGGGGTTGTGGTGCAGTAGCTTCAAAGCCTCTGAAACCCTTTTAGGGATTGAAACATTGCGCTTTGATTGCGCTCAGTCAGGGTCAATTGCAGCTTCAAAGCCTCTGAAACCCTTTTAGGGATTGAAACACAGAAAAGCGCCGCAAGGTAATTTTGACGCAAATTAGGCTTCAAAGCCTCTGAAACCCTTTTAGGGATTGAAACTTGGGTTTTCGTACTTGCCATAAGCTGTATTAAATTCGCTTCAAAGCCTCTGAAACCCTTTTAGGGATTGAAACAAAAAATAAGCACGAATCCGATTATCAAGGCGATCGCACGCTTCAAAGCCTCTGAAACCCTTTTAGGGATTGAAACCCATTTTGGGATAATTGGGTAAACCATAGACTAAGTTGAGGGCTTCAAAGCCTCTGAAACCCTTTTAGGGATTGAAACATAGACTGTCATCATGCTTCTCTACTGTGATTTGGCTTCAAAGCCTCTGAAACCCTTTTAGGGATTGAAACCTTTCTCTACTGCATCTAATACCGAGACAAACTCGGCTTCAAAGCCTCTGAAACCCTTTTAGGGATTGAAACTTCAATCCGTCAGAGAGGTACTTGACGTTAAAGGCGCTTCAAAGCCTCTGAAACCCTTTTAGGGATTGAAACCACGCAAGATACAAAAGTAGATTTATACAGTGGCGGCTTCAAAGCCTCTGAAACCCTTTTAGGGATTGAAACCTTGGCTTTGTACGCCGCCCTGACCTTGGGTAGCAGCTTGTGCTTCAAAGCCTCTGAAACCCTTTTAGGGATTGAAACATCACTTCTGTAATATTTGCCGCGACTAATGGCGTGTCGCAATCTAAATCAAAGGACTTCCAACCGTTTTTATCAACGGACACATCATCAGGAAAGGCAGTTCATTAATTTTGATGGTTAATTCCAGTTTTCCTTGTATTGCCATTCTTGTGCTGTATACCTAATGTAATGATATGTATTCATAACACATTTGATTTCCTACCATCCGATACCAGCGCTTAAACCTCACATCTAAAGAAGCCTTAGCGATTTGAATTAGGTTACTTCTGTTCCAAATATGACTAAAAGTATTCCAGATAAATGTAAAAAGTGTGCGATGCTTTCGGCATCTCAGGCTCAAGAACTTCATGGCAATGATGGCGATCGCTGTTGGAATCCTAATGTTTGCTATAGTCGTCGCTCCTATGCTCGTCATCGAGATCGCCGTAATCTGGTTCGCGCTCGTAAACGTAGTGATTCTGATGAAAGTTTAGTTGTTAATATTGATGAGTTTGCGTCAGTATATTGGGCGGTGTTAGTGGTTTATAGACAGGCGGGAACTGATACACCAATTCATGCGATCGCTGTTCAAGTCTGGAAAGGGCAAGAAAAGTTTGCAGCGGTTTCACCGATTCATTGTGCGGGGATGGTTGCGACACAAGTGCATACTTATGTGCAGAAAGTATTGGTTTTGCTAGAGTCAAATTATGGGATTAAGAAATTTGCAAGTCAAGAACGTCTCGATCCTTGGCTTTGTCCTTTGCGTCCTTGCCCTTGTCATTCAAATTAATTTTCGGTGTGACAATGAAAGTTAAACAGCTTGAGTTGGATTTATGGGATGTCCTTTCAACTGCGAGACTAACTCCTGAAGAGGCGAATTTGCCAATGGTTTTTAAGCTGTTGGATTTGACTCTGGTCGATCTCGATACGCGATCGCAGTTACGAATTGCAGGGAAAGCAGTATGTCAGATTGCGGATTTGTTTTGCGATCGCTCTAGCTTTTTATTTGAGGAGTTACATTCTCGTACAGCTAATGGGGAGCCGATCATGGCTGATGATGCTTTTGATCGTTATGTGCGTCAGTCTATGGTGGTGGATTTTGACCAGTTCATTGAGCCTTTGCAGAGTTTACCTAGAAAGGCTCCAGAATATGCAAAAAATGGTAATTCGATTGTTGGCGCAATTGATAAGGAGGTCTTGATTCAAGCTTTAGAACAGGAAAGTTTGCTTAGCTTAGAGGAGTTTGAACAAGCGATTAGTACTGCTCATACTGAGAATGTTTCAGCTTGGATTGAGGCGATCGCGCATTGTATAGCAAATAATTCTTCTCCTATGCGCTTGATAGATTTACAAGCTGCTTTACCTTTATCAATAGTAGAAATTTGGCTAGGTTTACTTTTGGGCGATTTCAAACTTGAGCAACGGGGAGGATTTTATAATGCAAGCGAGATTTGGATTACTTATCATTGATAAACTACTCGAACTAAATATAAAATCTGACATTATGTTTAGCTTTACACCAAGCTAATGTTAAATTATTGGCATACTTCCAATCATTTCAGAGGTTAAAAGTATTTGTGACTAAAACTATAGCTATTTTTAATCAAGCTGGTGGCGTGGGGAAAACTACGCTTACCCATAACTTAGGCTACCAAATAGCTAAACGTGATCGCCGAGTTTTATTGGTGGATATGGACCCACAGTCGTCTCTCACTAAGTTTGTTGGGTTAGTTCCTTCTGAGTTAGCCAAGACAGTCGCTAATGCGATCATTGACGAAGAAGCACTACCAATTCACAAAGATTTATTAGGGATGGATTTTGTCCCTGCTAATCGTTTTTTAAGCGCTACTGAGATGCAATTAGTCAGTGCTTCCCTACGTGATTTTCGGCTAAAAGATGCTTTGGAATTGGTGCAGCAGCAATATGATTATATTCTGCTCGATTGTCCGCCAAGTTTGGGACTGCTAAGTTATATTTCATTAGTTGCCGCGACCCATGTTCTCGTCCCAGTAGAAACTCATCTCAAAGCGTTTGAGGGAACCGATGAGTTATTGCAGACACTCACCTATGTAAAAAGCAAACCTAACAAACAATTACAGGTGATTGGGTTTGTACCAACTCGCTACGATGGGCGCAACTCCGCAGATATTCGTACCCTTGAAGCAATGAATGAGCAACTCTCTGCATGGGGTAAAGTGTTTGAGGCGATTCCCCGTGCTACAGCATTCGTTGATGCTAGTGAAGAGAGATTGCCTCTAGCAGCTTTACAAGCTAAGCATCCTGCTGTAAAGATTATGAACAAAATTATCGATCATATTGAGAAACTGGCATGACCCGTAAAACAACAAAGCCTTTTAGCGGACGCATCACTGCTCCTAGCGCTCCTTGGCTTGCACCTGAAGTTGATGAATCTCCTGAGCCTAGCGATCGCCCTAAGTCTGAGGTTGAAATTCAAATTACCGATATTCATCTACCACCAAAGCAACCACGCCGCTATTTTGATGCAGATGCATTGCAAACCTTAGCGACCTCGATCACGCAGCACGGAGTTTTACAACCTCTACTAGTGCGTCCTCGTTCGGCGGGAGGATATGAACTGGTTGCGGGTGAACGTCGGTATCGAGCGGCTCAGTTATCAGGTTTAAAAGCTGTTCCTGTAATTGTGCGGGAGCTAGATAATAATGAGGCTTGGCAAATTGCGCTTGTCGAAAACCTCCAGAGAGAAGACCTCAATCCCATTGAAGAAACGGAGGGGATTCTCGATCTTTTAGCTCTTGAGCTTGCGCGTCCCATAGATGAGATCCCTAATTTACTGCGACTATTGTTTAATCAGAATAACCGTAGCAAGAAGGATTTTAGTGATTCCGACAATCTTGATGAGGTTGATAATAACGTTATTATCAATGGCGAGGACGATCTAGCCGAGACTGATAATAACGTTATTATCAGTGGTGAAGACAATAATAACGAGCTTGGTAATGCAACCCTAATCCTGCAAATCGAACGAATTTTTGAACAATTAGGGCGGATGAGTTGGCAGTCGTTTGTGACGAATCGGTTGCCTTTGCTGAAGCTTTCGGAGATTGTGGTTCAGGCTTTGCGTGAGGGGAAAATTGAATATACTAAGGCAAAGCTGATTGCTGGTGTTAAGGATGCAGCGTTTCAAAAGCAGTTATTAGATGAGGCCATCGCTGATGGTCTATCTTTAAATGAAATCAAGAGCAGAATCAAGGAAAGCTCTCAAAAGTCTCTAGCATATGAACCAACGGATCTACGTTCTCGATTTGAGTCTACTTTCAAGGCGGCAAAGTCTTCGCCTGTTTGGAAGGATGAGAAAAAGCAAAAGAAGTTGGAGGCTTTGTTGAAGCAGTTGGAGGCTTTGATTGGTTAATAGGAGGGATGGCGATCGCCTCAAACATTAAAAGTTGAGTAAGGGAGGAAGTGCCGATCGCCTTTTTTCATCATCAAGTGCGATCGCTAGCAGAGCCTTGTAGATAAAAATAATCGCTTCAAAAGTCAGAATGGGAGAAAGATAGAGATAGGTGATCGCACTAACGTTCCTGGTGAGAGGCTATCAGTGACATTTACACCCAGACCAAGGATCTGGAATAGTCCGCTCCAACAGGCTTGTTAGCTTGGTTAAACTGTGAAACGCTCCAAATTATAGCTACTGTAAACTCTTGTTAGTTAAAAGCTGGGAGGAGAATTGCGCCATTTGTCCAAAATTGACATACTTACACCAATCGGTGATACATCATAAAGAGTAAATTTTGGCATATCCCTATCACGAACATCTGCTCTGATAATTGCCTGCCAAGAACTCGCACCAGGGATATCGCGTTCAATTCGTTTGAGTAAGCCTTTATCGTTTATTAACTTCCCAACAGCTTCTGTTCCCGCAGCTTGAATTCCAGCAATGAGAGTCATAGTGTATTCATGAGATAATGCTAAAAAAATTGGGATGTGAATAATAGAAATGTAGTCTATACGACATCTGCCCTCGGAAAATTCTGGACGAAGGGTAGTTCCTTGGTGAGACAGAGACCAAATACGCCTTTTAAAATGTTCTCCAGTTTTTTCAATAGTGCGTAGATAGAACTCATTAGGATCAGCAACAGCAGCAGCAGACCCTAAATTTGATTTCCACGGGAGATCAAATGGGTTTTCATCAGAATATCTTTCATATCCCTGAAACTCAGATCTTTCTCTGTCAAGTTGAAGATATCCTGCAACTTGCCGGTAGAGAGGCTGAGAAGTCTCAAAACCGAAAGCAACTAGGTGTCTTGATCCAACATCGTACTGTATGGGATCAAGAACCTGCTCAATCTTAGCATTCGGAACTGACAAGGTATTTGCCATATCGGCAACAACGCGCTTAGTTGTGTGTGAAGGACTCCAATACCCATAGGCATTACGTAATGCATAATTTTCTAAATTGGGAACTAGAACAGTATTTTGAGAACCTAAACGGATATTAAACAGGTCTCTCAGATATCCATTTATTCCTGCATCAGGACACAAGTCAGATTTAGGAAGTGCATTGTAGCGAAGTTGCTGAGATCCTTGGTCTTCTACTCCTGCTAATAGAAAGTTTCTTCCAAGAATAGCCAAAGCACTCCCAGCAAATAGCGCAAGAACTTCTCTTCTTGTGGGATTTGGCTTTATCCGATCCCCTTCGGATGACTCTAGTCAAGTAGAGGATTGAGAAGTATTGATTTTCGGAATATTTGATTGAGTACTAATCCAACTATCAATTAACTTTTTCAAGCTTCGATAAATTAGTTGGTCTTTTGAGTCAGGACGGCAAATTGTATTGTGGTCGTCATCTAAAGGAATGGGAATAACATTTTCAATGCCAGGATCGGCACTAGAAGCATCAACAACGAGAACTCCTGACGTAGAATATTTCTCGAAATAGACCTCAACTTTAATTCCTAGATCGCGAAAGTTATTCCTAAACCATAAATTCAGTTGCAATAGTTGCGGCGAGTTAGCCTTTAACTCATCAACGCTAACCGTTTTGCGAAATACCGTACCAAAGTTATCGATCCAATTAGCAAGATCAGATCCAGAATGAGGAGTAGCAAGAAAAACAATTCCTCTCGTCTGTCCAACTATATCTCGCCATCCCTGTTGCTTTTGATCTCGTGCGTGACGCAACATTTGCTTAACTAACAAACCGCCCAAACTATGAGTAACAAAAGTAATTGGACGATCTCCAATATCATAACTATCTAACAAAGCCAGAATGTTTGTTGCCCGATCTGTCATAGGCATTGTATTCCCTCTCCAAGCAGAAGGCTCTACCTCATAGTCAAGTGACCAAATACCTACATTGGGTAAATCTTGCCCCAACCAAAACAACCAAGATTGCTGATCATCTTTTTTACCTTGTGGATGCCATGTGCTAAAAGCATCACCACCTAAGCCATGAACAAAAATTACATCGCCAATACGATCAGCGCAATCGCAGTTAGCTACTTTGTGGAGTTGACTTCCTTTCATTAGATTACTAGATAAATTGTTTGTCACTCAGCATCTAAAATATTGTAACAGTTTCAACATGATTACCCAAGACAAAGGATAAACTTGATATTATAGTCTATAAAGGATAAGCTAAGTTTTATACCCTAAAAAGGATAAAAGCATCAGACCATGCTAATCCACTCCTCCAAAGAACTAGCTGAATATTTACGCGATCGCCGCAAAAGACAAAAGTTAAGCCAAGCCGAAATAGGCGATCGGGTAGGCATCAAACAAGCCACCATCTCCGCCTTTGAAAATAACCCCGAAGGCACAAAATTAGAAACTCTATTTAAACTATTCTCCGCCCTAGATCTAGAAATACAGATTATTCCCAAAGAAGAAGCTCGTAAGCCCAAACAAGGATGGAAAGAAGAATGGTAAGAACAAGGCGCATCAATAGCCTCAATATCCTCATGAATGGCTATCTAGTTGGGACTTGGCAAAACTTACCCAGTGGCGCGATGAACTTTCAGTATGCAGAAGAATGGTTAGAAACTGACGGAGCGCGTCCCATCTCTTTATCAATGCCCTTACGCAGACAGCCCTATGAAGGAGATCTTGTCTATAACTTTTTCGATAACTTGCTACCAGATAGTCGCGAAATTCGAGCAAGAATTCAAAAACGCTTTAGCATCTCCACCTCACAGCCATTCGACCTATTAACAGCGATCGGAGCCGACTGCGTTGGAGCGATCCAAATTTGTCAGGAAGGCATTTCCCAAATTATAGAGACAACTCAAGCACAGCCAATGTCAACGGATGAAGTTGCCAGATATTTGAAAGAATATAAAACAACTCCTATAGGAACAACCAAAAATAACAACGATTTTCGCATATCGATCGCAGGCGCTCAAGAGAAAACTGCCTTACTTTGGCACGAAGGAAAATGGTGTCGTCCTATCGGCACTACGCCCACCAGTCATATCTTCAAGTTTCCCATTGGGATAATTCCTAATGACAATTTAAACATGAGTGATAGCTGCGAGAATGAATGGCTATGTCTCCAAATCGCCAAAGCATTTGGATTACCCACAGCCGAAGCTCAAATCCAGCATTTCGATGATGTCAAAGTATTAGTTGTAGAGCGCTTCGATCGCCGATGGTCTCAAGATCAACGATGGTTGATAAGGCTTCCACAAGAAGATATGTGCCAAGCTTTAGGAATGTCGCCAAACTTGAAATATCAAAATCAAGGCGGAGCAGGAATCAGTGAAATCATGAAAATATTACTCGGTTCCGAAGATGCTAATGGCGATCGCGAGAAATTCTTTCGCAGTCAAATTCTATTTTGGCTATTAGCCGCCACAGATGGGCATAGTAAGAACTTCAGTATTTACATTAATCAAAGCGGCAGCTACAGATTAACACCTCTATATGATGTAATTTCCGTGTATCCATTCATCAAAAACAAGTCTCTATCTAAACGTAACGTCAAGATGTCCATGTCACTTAGAGGAGAGAAGACCAACTATTACAATTGGGACTCAATTCAACCAAGGCATTTTATCTCGACAGCCAAGGCAGTTAATTTTTCAGAAGCAAAGGCAAGCGTAATTCTAGAAGAGATGCTTACAAACGTTGATGATGTATTCGCCCAAGTCAATACAGTCCTACCAGAGGACTTTCCTACTCATGTCAGTCAGCCAATTTTGGATGGGATGCTATCTTTAGCCAAGCGATCGCTAAACAATCGCGCACAATGGATTTACCAACCTTAAATTATCCATGAACCTATTCGAGAACCACCGCCAACAAATCACCGCATCAGAAGCGCCATTAGCCGATCGCTTACGTCCGCGCAACCTTGATGAATTCATCGGACAAGAACATATCCTCGGACAAGGAAGACTGCTCCGCCGTGCCATCCAAGCAGATCGCCTATCATCCCTGATATTTTATGGTCCCCCTGGTACAGGCAAAACTACCCTTGCAAGAATTATCGCCAACACCACCAACGCCCACTTCATTGCTATCAATGCTGTCCTCGCAGGTGTAAAAGAAATTCGTGAAGCGATCGAAACAGCCCAAACCCAACGCGGATATCACAATCAGCGCACGATCCTCTTTGTCGATGAAGTGCATCGCTTCAACAAATCCCAACAGGACGCATTACTGCCTTGGGTAGAGAACGGCACGATCACTCTCATCGGTGCAACTACCGAGAATCCCTTCTTTGAAGTGAATAAGGCACTAGTCAGCCGATCGCGTTTATTCCAATTAAAGCCATTAACCGAAGAGGATTTGCGGCGCGTATTAGAACAAGCAATTAGCGATCGCCAAAGAGGTTATGGCAACCTCAAAGTAAATGTTACTGAAGAAGCGATCGCCCATTTAGCCAATGTTGCCAACGGTGATGCAAGGTCACTACTGAATGCATTAGAACTAGCAGTAGAAACAACAGAACCAAATGAAGATGGGGCGATCGCCATTACTTTATCTGTCGCCGAAGAATCGATTCAACGAAGAGCCGTTCTCTACGACAAAGAAGGCGATGCTCACTTTGATACGATTAGCGCCTTCATCAAAAGCGTGCGTGGTTCCGATCCCGATGCTGCCCTCTATTGGCTAGCCAAAATGGTCTATGCAGGTGAAGATTCCCGTTTTATTTTGCGACGATTACTGATTTTAGCGAGTGAAGATATTGGACTTGCCGACCCGCAAGCAGTGGTGGTGGTGAATGCATGTGCTGAAGCCCTTGACCGCATTGGTTTACCTGAAGGTCGATATCACTTAGCCCAAGCCACGCTCTATCTTGCCAATGCTCCCAAATCAAATAGTCTCATGGGCTTCTTCGATGCGATCGCCGCCGTAGAACAGGAACGTCAATCCGATGTTCCAAATCCCCTCAAAGATAGCAGTCGTGATAAAAAAGGATTCGGACATGGCGCTGGCTATCTCTATCCCCACGCATATCGCGACCATTGGATCGAACAGCAATATTTACCCAGCAGTTTGCAAGGACAGGTATTCTATCAACCATCAGATCAAGGCGCAGAAGCCACGATTAAGTTACAAGTAGAACGCCGCCGCGAGGCACAATTAGCCGCAATGGTAAGCGGTGTAGTCATAGAATTGCCTGAAATCCTTACCTTTAGTCACACTGATAACAAAAGCGATCGCTGGTTACAACGCACCATCGGACAGGCGGGTGAGAGACTAGCCAAAATACGCGATCGCCTATTCTCCAAGTTATCGCTACAACGTCATCATGTAGTTCTTAACTTAAATGCAGCCACAGGTTTAATAACATGGGAAGCATTACGCTCGGTTCCAGAAGGCGGAGTCTATGCGATGACCTATCAAGAATCGGAAGCGATCGCTTTGCAAGAACAAGCTGCAAGTTTACCCGAACTTTTGCGCCCAACTGTTATATACGGCTCTTTAATTGAACTTCCTGAAGCGATCGCCTCTACGAGTTTTGAAGCAATTATTGGCTATAATACCAAAACACAAAGAAGAGGCAACAGATGATATAAGAGAAAAAGGAGAAAGAGGATAAAAAAATGGCAGGGGTATATAGATTAGAAATAAGTGAAAGCGAAGAAGAACTAAAAGAGATGCTAGGG
>Ga0209990_10000262_pt1 | contig 53743 bp, 50 predicted proteins | sample NOAtaG_6_FD_187304 | JGI IMG/M metagenome (GOLD analysis project Ga0209990, IMG submission 187304) | Freshwater lake microbial communities from Lake Erie, under a cyanobacterial bloom - NOAA_Erie_Diel5S_2200h metaG (SPAdes) (version 2) | ecosystem: Environmental > Aquatic > Freshwater > Lake ... | reverse complement strand
GAATATGTTCGTGAAGGGTAAATGTATTTACGAAAAGTAGATATATCCACGAAGACAATCAGTTTTTTTTATAATTTTCAGGATAATTAATTAACGATAGAAAATTCCAAACCTAATTTAGAATTAGCTATATATGTATAAGGAATATAACAATATCCGTTATTTCCCCATTCAGGACCGCGAGAATTTACAGCTGTAAATAATTGTTTGTCTCGCATATACCCAATTAAACAAATTTCGTATCCCCCCATATATGGATCTTTTGGATCTTGTGGGTCATTCCAATTGACCGGATCAGGTAATTTTACCATTCCAGTAGCCATGGTAGTAGTAGAATTAAAACTATTATACACATTTAATAAAGCTACTACAGATATACCATCTGTAATATATGCTTCTATATTTGCCACTAAATCCTTGTTAATAGGTATTTTTTGTACATTATGTGTTTCAGGAGATTCCTCCGATTCGAGTTGATTACACATAATACTATGGGCGATATGGAACGCATGCGTGGTGCAATTATCATGATCGGAAAGTTCAGGACAATACGATTTTACAGAACCCCAGCGAGGCTTTTCTGTTGCATATTTTTCTGATTTTTTGTAATAAAGCGAATCAACATAACTTTTCGATCCACTCAATCTAACTATAAGATCTTCGGGTCGAATGTAAATACTTTGTTGCATTATTGATGTTATATAATAGTGAAAATAAGATAAGAAAAAAATATAAATCTAATGCTAAAATTTTGGTCTGACGTATTCTCCGTTTTCCAGGAACCATTTATGATCTTTTTTAATTTCTTCAGCACTTATTTTTCTTCCGCTTTCCTCTTTGAATTTTTTCTTAGTGGCATAGATACAATGTATGTTGGATACATGCTTCCACGCGCTAACAAATATATGTTTTCTCACAGGCGCTTCTAATAAAACTTTTTTTGGCTTTTCTGGGTCCAGATTCTCCAGAGAAAACGATGCTTCTTTCGATGCGAAGATTCTCTTCCAACGTACGTATACGCAATATTCTTTGGTTTTGATTTTTATTCTATTTGCTGCTAATTCATCCAAATATTTTTTAGGAAGAATATTCAATAATTTATCAACAGCAATAGAAAATAATGACTGCATCGATTTCCTTTCTCTTTCTCGTAATATCCCTGGATAAATGAAACCTCCGTCAGCAAGACCTAATTTAAACATTTTTAAATATTCAAGTTGTGCACCTCCATCAGAATTCATTTTGTTTATGTATTTCATGAGACGTTTTTTTGTCGCGCAAATGATATCAATTCCACAACCGTTATAAATAGCGAAAATGTGATCTCGAACAGGTTCCTCGAGAAGAATTCTAATTGGTCTATAAAAGAGTAATTTTTTCACTTCAACATAAGTATTGGCCTTTTTTTTAGTCAAAAATATGTAATCATTTTGAACTATATAAACAGAACGCGCCTCTAGCCTTCGATCTACTTCTGCTTCTATCAGTTTATCGATACATTCTTCCGGGAGCACATTATGGAGCGACATCCTAGATGAATTATATTCAAAATAATCAGTTTTTCTAATTAGATATTCCTGGTTTTCCACTATATATATGGAGAATAAAAAAAGCCCGCCGCCACTCGTCCCCGATTTTGGCGAACCGGAGGGCTATCTTAAAATATACCTGAGAGATGAGAACTCAGCCGCGGTAGAGTCGTGGAATGCAGCTTTTCACGATACTCGCTTGTCCGAATATTTAAGAGAAAAAAACATGAGGATAGATTTTGATATAGCTAGAGGGAGTGTATTAAATTTGACAGAAAATATAGATGTTTTGGTATCTCCTTGTTATAGCAATGGTTTTATGAAACATGGAATATGTAATAAATATATTAACTCATTTGGCGCGAGGATAGAATCAGATATACAAAAGCAAATCAGCCAAAAATATCATGGTATTTTACCTATTGGACGTGCTATCATGATGAGCATGTCGAAATATAGTGATAGTTTTAGATTTTTAGCCATATCACCTATCTCCACAGTTGAAGGATCGAATGATCCATTTTCGGTTTTCTTGTCTTTCAAGGCAATTCTGGAAGTTTGCGAGGCGTATAATTCTTCAAGAAAAGATCAAAAAATTACTTCCATTGCATGTCCAGCTCTTGGAAATTCAGAATATTTCAGGTCAGCGTTGCAGATGCGCGTTGCAATAGATACATTATATGGGAGAGGATTCGTGGGTAAGAGCAATTCTGAACAAAAAGAATTGCATACTTTATTAACGACAATTAAAAAACCATTTTCTATTTCTGCATTATATACACCATGACGTTGGCGATAGTGATTTTACTAATACTTATAATAGTATATTTTTGCTTCGCAGCCAAAAAAGAAACTTTAGCACCTATGCTCAAAAAAGCATTAGACGGTGAGGAATTATCTTATCAATCTAATATCGGTCCAGGATTCCGACCTACTAGTTTTTAATTTCTTCATATTCGTTATATCTCTGATGAAAAATGTCGCAAGCGTTTATAATAATCATTGCCGCGCCTATTTCTATTAGAAATGCTAGAGCAAATAATATGGGGCTTATAATATTTTCATGTTCACATAAGTTAAATATGTAACAAATTATAAAATAATTAATAAAACCCATCGCGGCTATCGTGCTAAAAACAACCACAATACCAATGGCAATGAATGAAAATCCGCATAATATAGCTAAAACAAAATCTCGCGCTTCATCACAGATTCCTGCGCAAGCATATTTTATTCTACGGTAATCCATCTTTTTTTGTAAATTATTTGTGTATGTAATCAATTTTACTATTATTTAGAGAAAAAGGGTAGAATGATCTACAAAAAAACGAAATAAATCATTTTTAATAGTTTCCCCTTGCCAACACCGCTCTCATTACGGAGATGAAGTCCTCTTCCTCTTCCTCCACCTCTTCCTCCCAGGTTGAAACCACCACATGCTTAATTTTTTTAGCACTTTTGGCGCGCCTTACCTGCCTAACCGCTCCAGCACCCCAAACGCTTCTGGTATCCGCATCAAAATCGTTATTGAAATTGTCCTCGCCCTCCCAAATCCCTGATTGCAACATCTTAGGATCGTACTTTTCCCAACCATCATCATCATCACCATTTTGAACGAAATAGTAAGTGCTTCTCAACTCTTTTTCTGGAACTGTAGGTACCATCAATACATAATGTCCTACGCCCATACCTACGTATCCGAGGTAGAAGTCCACTTTGCAGGGAAAATCTCCAGATTCATGACCGTGAGCAGTCATGATCGAACTTCCCTTTTGGAGTTTGTAACCTTTTACATCAAATTCAAGTTGATAGATCCTGATGGTCTTGTTGAACACTTTGCAAAATTCCTGCATAATGTTTTCATCTGCACACGTTCTGTATTCCCAGTATTTTGACAAGCTAGGTCTCTTGGTCAATTTTTGCTTGAGCTTGAAAGCCTCTTGTTGAATACAGGATATATGTCCGTCCAACAACGATTGATTCTTACCGGCTGAAGCAGTCAAGTAGAAACATCCGTTAGTATGCTCGATGTCATGATCTTCAGGATCGACAATCTTAACTCCGAAGTCATAAACGACGAACTTCTTACAGGTGGTTTCGTAGATTTGAGTAGACATTTAGAGGTATAATTGGTATACTCTACTACAAATAATCAATTTTTTATGGACTTTCCGGACATAATATGCACTATTTTAGATATTTTACTGGATTCTGAAGACGCTAGAACTATATTGAATTGTAAATATATATGTAAACAGTGGTATAGTATCATTGATAAATACAGTAAAAAATATATCAATAATAAGCCTGTTTTTACATATAAAATGAGACATAATATTACTTTTTCCCGATATCTATCGGATAGCATATTAGATATGCTGCGACGTTGTGATTTCAATAATTTTTTGATTACTAGGATAAGAGATCACCCCGGAGCGGTATTGGAGTATATCTTGAATTTGGTCCCGAATGAAAAAATCAATCAATTGAGAATCAAAAATAATACCATAGTGAATGAAAATGTCGACAGATGGATTACTGTATTTTTTAACGATGCCGCAATATTTGAAAAAACTGTAGATGATCTTATTGATAATAGATCAGAAAAAGTGGGACAAATATACAATTTATTTTATAGAAAAAATAATCACTTAAATAAGATAGCTTGGGTATTTATATTAATAAATTGCGAAGACGATGAGATCATCACTCAAGAAAAATACAACGAGTGATAGATCGCGAGTGTTACACGCTGAAATATTCAAAGCACAATCTCTGGGTGATGGGTATATACAAGAGCATGTCAAAGATATACTTCGACTCGTTGAAGATGATATAAAATCCAGTATAGAAGAATCTAGAACAAGTTCACAAACAGAATTGGCTGTTTTATTTGATATACCTGGTATGGATAGAGGCAGAGCTAGAAAGCATATTTATTTTCATATATTAAGATCTCTCAAAAAAGCCGGATATATTCCAAGTTTAGAGATCAAAGGCAAATCTGTTTTCTTAAATGTAACATGGTTATCGAAAGAAGATGATGGTCATGAAAAGTATATGACTAGCTTCATTAAATCGCATATAGTAAAGAAAAAAGTAGAGAAAATAGCCGAAAAGCCAATATCAAGAAGAAGAAGGGGTAAGAAAAAAAGTGAATAGAAATATTTTTTAGTTCTTATGTATATTTTTTAGTATTGCTGATACTTCTGTCAATTCCCTCGACAGAGAGATTACCATAGCGACTAATATAAACAATATAAATATTATCACCTGTATTACAATAACATCGCCGTAGTTGTAAGATGATGGTTTTACCTTATATGGTTCAGTTTGATGGAAAGACGGTAGGTTGGATAACAGCCGCTCCTTTGAATTCTTGGTAGAATCCAGATAATAATCATTTCTCCTCATGGGATCTTTCTTGCTATAGATGTTATAATAATCATACCCAGAAAAAGGTTGTCCATTCAATGGTTTTTCCGAGTAATCAAATTCGCCAATATCCCAATTTCTCCCCATCGATTCTTGCGCAATGGGAAGATAAACATTTTCTTCAGGAGGGTCTTTCATGAAATATGGATTGAAAGAATATTCATCGTCTCCTAAAAATCCTGTACCTGCTATCTCTGATTCCGATGGAGAATACATCTTGCTTTATAATAAACTACATAAACAATTTAAAAACATCAATATATCCATATAATAAATTAATAAAATGGAATTATTTGGAGTTGGTAGAACTCATGTTTTATTTTTGGCTAATGTATTTCCCGAAGATTGTTTGGATGAAGATGATGTGTTGAGGAACGTCGAGGAAGAATATTTAGACGAAGAAACTGAAAAAATATCAGAAATATCTAATGACAGCGAAGACGACTCCTCTGAAGAAGATGTTTCGAGTCTATTTAATTCTATCATAGAAGAAGAATCAGAAATATCACAAACTAGAGATGAATGTATAGAAGAATACGACAATTTGCCGGAATATTTTACAAATATTAACTCTTGGCCCAAATCTATTAATTCACTCTGTTGGAGTTGTGCACTAAAAATATATAGTATACCGTGGTTTATACCAGTAGGAAAAATGAAAAAATCGGTTCCCGCTTATTGCGAAGACATAGACTTTCAAGAAATAGATAATAACTCTAATATTTTCGACAACGTGAGCGATTTTCAAGAATTTCCTGAAGTATATCAACCTCCTTCTCGTACAAAAGAAATACACGTTCTTATCCCATACGGAAGATTTTGTACACCCTATTGCGCCCAAAGATACATTAATAGAATCAAAGATCCGAAAATTAAAAACATCTGGGAAGCGAGTGAATTGCTCAAACATTTATACGAAAAGATATCTGGAAAACCGGTCCAATATATACCGGAAGCGGATGATCCGACTATCATGATGCAATTCTGTGGACCAAAAGGCATAACTGCTAAAGAATACAGGGAACGCAACGAACACTGCAGGGTTGTATTTTCTGATAAAATGTGATATAAACATTTATATTTGAAGGTTTCTTAGGATAACCTATATACCATGAATGCCCTTGAAGACATAGAAGATAACACCAATTTGACTGGATTGTCATCTTTGGTGAATAGATATCATATTAATGACAAATTAGATCTAGATAAGATAGAAAAGAGTATGATCGGAGTTTCCGGCATCAAAATTATAGAAGAAAGTGATCCCGCTAAGGAATTTGAGAGCACTATTAAAGAATTATCATTAGATACCGGCATCAATTTGGATGGTGTTTCTATGGGAATAACCAAAAAAACTATACCAACTGAACCTGCAAGATACACAGAACTTGAAGAGATAGAAGAGGAAGAATACCCGGAAATGCTCGAGGAAGAGGAAGAATATCCAGAAATGCCAGAGGAGGAATATTTAGAGCCAACAGCGCCCGTTAGAAAGCCTTATAGACCGGCACCATCTGCACAATCAAATTACTCTTACCAACAACGCCCGGTCCACAATCCATATTACCACAGACCTGTTCATTCTTCTTACAGATATCCAAATTACAGAGAAGAAGAACATTTTGACGAAGTATTGAGAGCATATTCTGGCATAAATTCAGATGTAAATTTAGAAAGAGAAAAAGAAGAAGATACTAAAGCAATAATATTGGAAGATATTGACGAACTGAGAGCCGAATTAGCGTCCGATGGCGTTGATCTTTCAAGAATACCAGAAGTAAACCAAGACAGTCCAATGAATTTAGTACAAAGCGTACATAAATCTTTGCGAATGAAATATGATAGAAAAAGATGTAACACTCTCGGATCGGAAATTATCTTAGCAGGTGCACAAGGTTTGGGTTATTTATTCAATGGTAAGAGAAAATTTGGTCCGTATGCCCCAAACTTAGAAGGATGGCATAATACGGTTCGCCCCAAACTACGTCGTATGAAGTACGAAACTTCTACAGTAGTAGCCAGTATAATGCAAGAATATAATATAGGTCCTATAGCCCGTATTCTATTAGAATTAGGCCCGTCGGCATTTTTATATAGTCATATGAAAAAAGAACAAACGGGAGCGTCTGGCTATTCGAAAGATCAAATGTCTGAAGCATTTGACGATCTTAGGCAATTTGATTCAGAGTAATTTACCTTATAAATATTTTTTTTATTAGTATAATAAAAATGAGTGCACAGCCGGTCTTTGAACAAGATGTTGCTATTCGAGGTTATTTCGAAGTAGGTGAATATATTTCTATTGGAGCTACTAAAACCGATACAATTTTGAGTCAAATCGGAACTGTAATTATCGGAGCCGCTGGCGATTTTATTCCGTCTATGCAGGGTGGAATAGTATTATTCTCTAATGGTAATACATCTTTTATTAAAAGTTATGTCAACCCTTTTAGCTTAATAGTTTCTCCATCGCGAAACGAATCTCAACAATCTGCTACTATTGCATATGGAGGATCGCAATTTAATCAAAATGGCGTTTCGTCAAGCAATGTAGACACTATAGATTTAACAACAATTACTTTGACGGCTACTGATGTGTCAGCATCTAATGACATCACTGCTGGAAATGATATAACAGCAGGAGGAAATGTAGGCAGTGCAACTATGTCGACCACTGGGAATATTACAGTCGGTGGTGATATAAATATCGCCGGAGCATTAGTAGTAGCTAATATTGCTGCCACAGGTAATATTACGGCGGGTGGTACTTTACAAGGTGCTACAGTTGTGTCTACGGGCGGTGCTACTATTGCCGGAGCTTTACAAAGTAGCACTATTAATACTACTGGTAATATAGTCTCCGGCGGCGATGTACAAGGCGCTTCTCTGACATCCACAGGACCCGCCACAATAGCAGGAACGCTGCAAAGCGCAGATATTAATGTTACAAATACTATTAGTACGACTGATTTGACTGCGGTTGGAACAGTTTCGGCTGATATATTATCAGCCACTACATCGATCAGCACACCTTCGTTATCTACAGGATCCATTAGTACTACAGGTAATATAACTACCACGAATGGTTCATTTAGTACAACCAATGGCAATATCTCTACAACTAATGGTACTATATTAGGCAATAACATAATTGCTACAGGTACATTGCAAGGAGGAAGCGTTGTTGCGACTAGTTCATTTACCACATCGTCCATGACTTTGCCAAGTATATTGACTACCAAAGGTCAATTGGTTGGTACTAACGGAGTTTCAGGAAATGTTTTAGCTACTCCTGTCGGAACTAATGGATCACCTATTGTGTATGATTCTACCCAAACCACTGGTATTTCGAGTACTATGCCCACTTACGGATCTAGTGGAAATACTGCCTCTGGATTTACGGGAGGGACTCTTAGTGTAAATATTACACGTATTGGTACCATGGCTATTCTCACGCTAAGCGCGTTTCCTGGTTTCACTAATACTAGTGGTGTTAATAGTAGTTTCTTGAGAAATTTTGCGATTCCAGCAGGATTTTTACCAACTTTTAACAATACTAAGTACGGAGTACAAGTCGTAATTAATGGCGCCACCCAAACCGGTGTGGTAGAAATCAGTACCCTAGGACCAGGAAGTTTAGTTATTAGCGTAAGTAGAATAACGGATCCTAACCCTTCTACTTCTCTTTCATTCGCGGCGGGAGATACTCTCCTATTACCACAAACTTGTTTGAGTTATTTCTGCAACGGTTAATTGTCAAATACGCCTATAAAATTAACACTTTTCCCGCTAAAAAATGCGATGTTTCTTTTTTTGACTACATGGTTGATCGAATCGTTGATTTCATCGCAAATTCCGGAATATAATAGATAAGCTGCCATGATTATAGCTGATCTCTGAGCTCCTGCATGACAATGTATTAATATATTTTTTCTCTTCTTCTGAAATTTATGTATTGCTGAGAGTACGATTGGCAAACATTCTCTCATTATTTTTACATCTTCATTTTGCCTGGTAGTCAGTATGCCGGGAATTCCTGGATCATCAACAGGAACCCTAATATAATGAATACTTCCAAGAAATTTAGAAGGTATATTTTTAGATGCGTTTACCACTAGTTTAATATTATTACGGATCATAAAATCTTTTGATTGTGAAGTAGCTTCATTACCGAGCCAAACTCCAGGCAATATTTCGTCCACGGATTCAACAAATGTATTGTAGTCCATTATACTTACTAGAAAAATAGAAAAATGAAAAATTAATATCATCTTATAAGATGGATGTGTTTTCAAACCCTCAGCGGAACTCAGAAAAACTTAAGAAATTTCAGCAATTACCCTTGTTATTCTCTCCTTTTGAAAATAGCACATGTTCTATGAATGGATATCTAAACGAAGTAAATTTTGATGAAGAGGAGGTAATACCTTTTATGAGTTGTGAAGGTAATATCATAAAAATAGATTGTAATTTTGGACATAAATATTCTGATTATTACAAATCACAAACAGTAGAAAAAAAATCCAATAGAGGTAGAAAAAAGAAAGACAAGCCTAAGAAAACTAGGAAATATCAAGGAGATGGTTCTTCTTTTAATTCTCAAATTACATTTGTTGTGCTAGGGACTCACATCAGAAAAAAACCATATATGCCGGATAAACATTCTGTTAAGGCTATAAAATGTGGAAAGAACTTAGAATCTGTTACTAAAGAATACAAGATAAAAGTATTTCGCAATGGCAGTATAACAGTACCCGGAGTATTAACAGAAGACATGTCAGATATTAATCAACCTCTCAACGAGGTTTGTAAGTATTTATCCAGTATTTTCATAGCGAATGTGAAACCATTAAAACTATTTTCTGTTATGAGGAATTACAAGTGCCGGTTATTAGAGGGTATGATCGATATCAGGCAATTACAGGCTTTTTGTGAAAGGCATTTTGTTTACCTTATCAATACGAGTTTTTCGGACATAGTGGATTTCTTGATCAATCCTGCTTTCGAAAAGTTAGATATATCCCCTTTATTCGAGGGATGGAACACAGTTTTAGAAGCTGGATTAGAAAACTCTAATGATCTGGATCTCTCATTCCCAGAAATGAGAAGATATCTGAGCGATTCATTAAACAGTAAAAATCTTTACGTCAATTTTGATAAACTAGTGGAAAAAATAGAAGAGTATCCCTTACATCAAGACTATCAAGTGTTGCAAAATTTTTACGATGCTGTCAATAATAGTTATAAAAAACTAGACAATATTGTGTACAAAACAGTACTTAAGTATATAATGTGTCGATATGTAAAAAACTTGAAGATGTCGCTAATGAAATCCGGAAACAATCTATTGAGTCATATCAAATATGACCCGGAAAAATATCCTGGCTTCTTGGTAAAGATTAAGACTCCTAACATAACGGATGCTGATAAATTGACCACTATTAAAATATTTCCAAGTGGTAAAATTAATATCGACGGGGCGAATAATAGACAAGAAGCTGAATATATATATTACTGGATTAATAGTATCTTCTATGACAATCCGAAATTAATATATAATCCAGATGAAAGTTACGACACTACTGATAGTGAATATTCTACAGGTTCCGAAACAGATGAAGATGATTTAGGGGAATCCTAATCTGAGCAGAAAATCTATCACAATAATTAATAATATCATCACGGTGGCTTGTACCATTACGCCTTTAGAAGTTGGATTTTTATGTTCCGTCGCCCCATCTATATTTCCCAAAACTTTATCTATGAACACATCACTGCTGATGAATAAGAATATCAAAAATATAGAAAACAACAGTTTGAAGTAAACTACTCCCATAAATTTCACAGGAGTGTTATTAGATTTTTTTACTTCTACTTCCTCATCATCGATATCGATATCGTCATCGTCATCGTCAATTATATCGTATTCTTCACTCATTGTACTTTATGTATATTTCTTCGCCTTTTTTTCTTGTAAATCGAAAATTATCTTTTGTATTGTTCAATATAATAGAAGAAAATAAATATTCTCTTTTTAAAGGATTTAATAAATCTGAAACCATCAATTCCAACAAAATTTTGTAATCATGTTTAATTACTACTAGTTTTTTCTTATTACAATATGGATTTTCAGCCCCGAAAATACAAGGCACGAACACATTAGGAAATATTTTACTCGCTATTTCTTTTGAATGACCGGATTCTAGTTGAATAAATCCAGAGGTATGCTTCGCTAGTTCAATCTCTAGATTTTTTTGATCTTTATCATGTGATAATTGTTCTAAGTGTCGTAATGTTTTCCTATCGAATTCAAAAATATCAGCTTGTATATCTGAGAGTACTTTTCGTTTGCTGAAATCATCTTCTATAATTTGGTTAATGTATTGCTTTATTCTATGCAAATCATTCGGGAAACCCTTCAGCATTTCTTGCAAATTGCTGTAAAATTTTTCTAATTCAGATATTTTTTTGAAGTTTGTGTATTCGATTTCTTTATACAGATTGTCTCGCATCTTATTATCTCGTTCCGAGTCTAAGCTACTTATAAATTCAGATACAAATATATTATATATGTATCTCTTATATAAAGCTTTGTTGATTTTAGAAAGATCTTCCTTTTCTGATTTTTTGTTCAAATTTGCGTTAATTTCATCCGGATCGTATAAAAGATAGAATATTGAGTACCTAGTTGGTAATTTTTTGAATCCTTCTACTAAAATAGAATGATTCTTCATAGCTCCAGCAAGCAGTTCGACGTAATCAGCTGGTTTAATAGATGTAGGCTTGAAATAATGATATAATCCTTTGGATACGAATCCTATTATTTTATCTTCATAAGCTAAGAATTTTTCTACTTTTATCAAGGGTACTACTGGTAAAATAGTTTTTTCCCTCTGGTTCCATGGCGAAGAATATTCTGATTCCTCCGGAGCCACTTGATAGGCACCTTCTTCTTCCGATATTTGTACAACAAACTTGTTGTAATCATCATAAAGAACTTTGGTATCCATGAAAGAAGCAGTAATATCTGTTCTATTATAATTGGAGAAACTTTGTAATTTTTTGTCCGCGTTACGAGAAAATTGTATAGGCCATATAGTGTATTTTCTTCCTTTGTGAGATTGGAATGAAATTCCCACGGCGTAACAAGTGTTTCTATTATTCATATAATATTTTTCTATGACCGCGCTGACAGTACTTTTGGAAACGTATCTCTGCACAGTAAATAAATTGATCGCGCTTAATATTGTAGTACTATTTTTAGACACTACTTCTAGTAAAACTTTTCTCAGCAATTGTATTATTTCATCTTTGTGAGTATACACTTTTTTCTCAACCCGTCTATTTTTGAAAAATAACTGCGGCACAAATACAAATATAGGATAGTAGACATAATTGCTATTGAATAAAGTTTTAGCTTTTTTCCTCTTTCTTAACAAGATTATATATTCATTAACTCCCGCATGCTCTGAATCTGGTATCATATTCTCTATTGTTATGGTATCTAAGCTAGAAGGGATATTCGGAATAATGAATTCTATATTTTCAGTGGCTTTAGTAGATTTTGTGCTCGTACCTGCGACGTCGATGCTGGTATCATCTAGTAACAGAACCTTCTTATTGAAACAAATTTCCACCAACTCTATAAATAATTCATTCCAACCTGGGAATTTTTTCAAGAAACCGCCGCCAATCCCCAATTTAACGTTTTCCTCCACAAATAATTCAAACATTTGAGTAAGCATATCATCCAAAGTAGAAAAGAAACTATTTAGCTCACCCCTGTATATAATTTTGAAATAATCTAAACTTCCGGAATAGTTGCGGAAATAACTTATAATTTTTTCGATAAACTCCGGAAAACTCATGTTCAAAGAAGATGCGATACTATACCCAGCACCTACGTTTGAAACACTCGAATTATTTTGTGAAACGCCATATAAGTAGTGGCCTAATTTTTTAGTTCCACCGCCCACTAACGGCTTGTCGAGCACAGCTTTTTCTAATTGATGTCTTGTTATAATTTTAGCATGTATGTTTTCATCCCCAACCAATTTAGCTTTCGCCAATCTATATATACCTTCTATTAATTTTAATTCTTCCCTATCCCTCAAAAATAAGATAGGCCGCGCTACATCCGCATTACTTATTTTATTATAATCGGATGGACTTAGCTGCGGGTCCTCTAATATTTGCAACACAGTACTTTCACTATCACTTATGTTATACTCTTTTATTTTTTTCTCTAAGAATCGTGTCATTTCAGACAATGGTATATCTTTCACTTTGCTATGCCGCGTTATTTTTAACAAATGATGCACCGAATATTGCCGGGAATTATCGTAAAAGACTTTCGGTATCTGTTCTTCTGTTAAAGTATCTTTGTCTGCTAAATTGTACAATAGATATTTACCTATGATATCTGGAAGGTTGCCGATGCGACCAACATCAACTGGTTTGCCATAATTCATAATATATCTAGACGGCCCACCTTTAACATCTTCTTCTGTGTATGTATGTTGCTGCATACATGTATTATACACATGATCCTTCTTAGAAAAATATTTTTCATCTCCGGCTTCGGACGCGGGAGTTTTTTTGCAACATGGCAAACAATACCCACGGGGATGCTGACCAACGAGAAAATTCAAATAGGGAAATTTAGGATTGGGGCATACGTAATAAGCAGGTTGGCTAGTGGTATAATTCCAGAACTTCACAGCTTTATTTTTGATACTTGCCTCTAAATTCGCGTATTCACTTTCATCATATAATAATGGTTGATGTTCCTTTTGACATATTCGCGAATAGACAACATCGCTGCCAAATTTTTTAAAAACATATAATTCAGGGTCTTTCGATTTCAGAATTTTCAACCTATTCGTTTTCTTTCCTTCCGGTTTGTTAGGGGTGAGTAATGTTTTCTTTTCCTTTTTTTCATTTTCGAATCTATAAAACAATGATATGACGTATTCGTAAAAATATCTAAATTCGTTTTCTTTCAAATCTTGTATTTCCACTTTTACATCAGTAGCTCTATGTATGAATTTCATCGTTCTTCCTTCTCCAAAAAGCTGTGTCCATTTTTGTTTGATCTTCGAATTAGTTAAGTACTCATAATAATTATGCGCGTATATGTTTTGCTCCATGTCCGAGAAATTGTAATGTACCATACCTTTATTCATTTGATACACAAATGTTCCTGCATCAGAAACTTCAGATGAATTTTTTATTATATCAGAGGAACTGTCTAATTTCAATAATTCACCTAGTTCACGAAATTGCGGTGAAGAAAGAGGGGACTTCCAAAATAAACTAAGATATAACCCAGAAAACTCAGAAGTTGTTTTACTAACCAATGGTAATCTGTTCATGCTATCAAACACTCCTCTACCCAAACTATTTATAATTTGTATAATCGGATTCACACTCTTTTCTATCAAACTATACATTTTCATGAAATCTATTTGAATTTCTTCTCCCCAAGAACTTCTAACCTGATATTTGCCATTTTCATGAATTGTCAAGATGAGATATAAATCTTCTTGAAGTACAGGTATTACTATTAACAAAGTATTAATATATGGCAGTTGTATCCTATACTTTATTTTCTCGAATATTCTTGGTATATCATTTAATTGTCCTTCGACTAGATGGGGGGATTTTATCTTAGTCAGTATGACAGACCCATTAGCGGATGTAGAAATACTAGCTCTAATAAAAGGTATCGCTTCATTGGCATGCAATTCTTCAAAAAGATTCTTGATGTTGACTTTGATGTATGCGGAAAGATCGAATATTTTCCATTGTAATTCTTTTTCCATGGTCAGAACAGCGCTCTTAATAGAAATATCTATTATTTTTTGCTTACTTCCCACCTTCCCTTCGGAAAGATAGGCCTGTTCGGGAGCATATTTTTGGAAAGAAGCCGGCGCCTCCCCTAACAACTTGTATTTGTTGTCCAACAGTTCTCGTTCTTTTTCGTATTTTTTTCGAAGCATGTCGATATTGGGAGACAAATCTGGATAAGTAGACCGCAATTCATTTGGTTCACTAATATATAATTTGAACACATCGTAAGTTAGCATTGGCCAAAATTTTAGAATGAAAGAGTAATAAATCATATCAAATTGATAAGTATCGCTGCGCATCACTTCTTCTATTTGCTTTTCTTTACCAGAGATGAAATAGTCTAAACTAACTACCTTCAGATGTCTAGCGTTCCATTTAGTGTATATATCACCCATAGTAGTAAAGTAATCTAAAGCTTCTATTTGTATATGATCTTTTGTTTGATATAGCTCACTGTCTATAGGCAAATCTAGTAACTTAGTTTTTCCGACAGCCGCTCGTTCTATGTCTACATTCGAAACTATATCAGAAATAATACGATAATAAACAGGTCCGCGATTTTCTACATACAAGTGCTGCTTAAACAATGGAAGATTCGGTATAACTATACTTATTTTTTCCTTAAATTCGGAAATTCGATCTTCCGGATATATATGAACATCTTCTACCACAACATATTTATTCTCTGGATGTACTTCCAGCACTTTTACTTCTGTTTTTTTCTCCTTGCCAGGAATAATATCAGATATATCGAATATGTCTAAATCTCCTCCAGTGTGTTTCTCTTCTTCTAAGCCTATTATTATTTTCCACTTTGGTCCGTAAAATTTGGATAAAATTTCATTAGATCCACTTTGAGATGCCTTCTTAACAGCAGTTGCTACTTTTTCCGGAACATCCCCAATAAATACGTATCTGCTCCTTAAATCACTGCCTTCGACCAGATCTAATATAATCGGATATTTTTGAAAAACATTAGCCATCTGGTCGTAATTTTTATAAATATATTTATGTATATAATATATTCTTGTGATTATATGTAAATTATGAAGTGGAGTGCGGCAATATTCTCTTCATTAATATTAATACTAATATTGCTCATTTATTATTGGGATAACCTAATACATGGAGTAAAATATAGTGCATATAATACAAAATCTGTAGCTCCTTGTCAAAATTGCGAAGAATATCAAGTACACAGAGCGCATGATGGTGGTAAAGAAGCGGCTAAATTGCTATCTGAAATAAATTCGAGAAACAGCACTTTGCTGAAGCATTTGGAAGGTAAATATATCAAATATCCTTCAGCTCCTCAATTAGATCCAACCAAGAGCAATCGTATCGATGTAATACCAGGTACGGAAATGTATGATTCAATTGATGGTCATGATATAGTAGACTTACTCAAAAATCCTATGAACAAGGAATATCTACAAGAACGTATTTCACAGCTGTTGAATAACTATGATTCGAAATATATTTACGAAATCAGCCCAAAGAATACTGATAATGCGACTTCTTACACAGAAGACAAAAAAATATTAGTTTTATGTTTGAGACATAAAAAACCGGACACGCAAGGAAAATACAATCTACACGATATCAACACTATGATGTTTGTAGTTTTGCATGAGCTTACACATATGGCTAACAAATCATGGGGTCATCCTCCAGATTTTTGGATTCTGTTCAAATTTTTACTACTAAACGCCATTGAAGCTGGAATTTATAATGCAGTAGATTATGGTAAGCATCCCATTAATTATTGCGGACTATGGCTGCATTACAATCCGATTTTTGACGACAAAATATAATGTTTTTGTAATATTTTTAATTTGTATTATTTTATTTTATTATATTATAACAAGATCTACACAAATAGAGAATGGATTTTTTAGAGCGTTGTACTAGTGAGGAAGGCTCCAGCGTTTGCATGGCTGGTATGCTTTTAGGTATTATAATAACTTTACTTTTAGTCTGTATTATAATAACTTTACTTTTAGTCTGGGTTTATATGACTTACATGATGCCAACTAAGCCAGAATTCTTCGTGGATCCTAATAGTTTGGATGCAACTACGAAAGCGATTTTAGCGGCGAAAAACGCCTCCGACCCCCCAAATAATAGGGCTATGATGAAAATGTACGGGAGGATGTAAGAAAAAAAATATATTATAAAAAATATGATTGTATTTTTTTCTGTATTTACATTGAGGGATGTCGCGTCTGGAATATAGTGAAGTAGAAAAGATGGTATCGGATTCAGGAGATATTTAGAAGTAAGATGCGGGGGTTGTAAGGAAGTTTACGAACCTATGTGGCAAAGTTATAAAAATAAATCGAGATGTAAATGTAGAACTAAAGAAAAAGTATTAAAAGCTAGTATGAATTATACATACCTATTCGAGATATACATTAAACGAGTAATTAATTATTTTTTTCGCGTTATATTTCCACCCAAATATAACTATGGAGTTTGTAGAAGATTGTAAGAAACACAGCGATATTTGCTCAGTGGGATTTCTGATTGGTGTAATTATAACACTGATCATAGTATGGATTTATTTGTTCAGAAAAGACCATTTTATAGATCCATCATTGGACGCCACTACAGCAGCTATATTAGCATATAAGAATTCAACTGATCCGTCAGATAATCAAGCAATGAAGAAGATGTATAATGAAAATTTAGAGAACAAAAAGGAAAATTCAGCCTTGGTCGGACTTTTGTACCGTTAACTGGATTCTCTCTTTTATTTTTTCAATAATCGAAAATTGAAACGTTTCGTGAAGAATATGAAGAAAATGGAAGCTGGAGGTACTGGATATTTCAATAAAGTATTTAAGATCTCCTTGTACTAGTACAAGGAAAAAATACCAATTTTAAGCGATAGAACGACAACAATAACGATCGATCTAGTTAATTTTCAAGCTGAAGTTAACTATAAAAAATTAACATACATTATCCAAATTTGCGGTTTGATATCAAACAAACAAAAATAAATTAACGAAAGAATATACATTTTCAGGAAATATTCGTAAAAAAAATAAAATCTTCAAAATCACTATTATTATAGCCTTCTTAATAGGGAAAGAAAGGGTCGGAGATGGTAGTAAAAAGATAGCAAAAATAACCGTATCTCTTAGTTGTAAAAAAAGTGATAATAATGGATTATTTGAAAAACGCTTATATTATGATTTGCAATGCATGAAGATTAAAAGATACTGTTGTTTCGGCTCACCGACTAGGTATTATAAGATGGTTCAATAAATTTTTCCTTATTTTTTTTCCCTATTTCTTTCATTCCTTAATATAAAATGCTTAAAAAAAATTTAAAACATCAAAATAGCAATCCCTTCCTACCGACTCTTAAGGGTGTTAAAAGAAGTAAGGAGACTAGTCCTAAACATTCTCCTAGAGAAGAAATACCATCTACTCCAAGGCTTAATAAATCCCCTAGATTATCAGATGACGAAGAAAAAGATTCTTTACATGATCAAATATCAAGATACATAGGAACAGTTCCGACCACCAAAGAGAAATATCTATCCGAAATAGAAGAGTTGAACAATTTATTCCACATGGCAGAAAAACTATACAATGTGTCCAATGTATTTTATATTTATGGATTGCCGGAAACTTGCGATGATGAAAAAATAGCAAACAATATTTTTAGTCTAAAACTGACATTATACATTGCGCAAAAGAAGAACATAAATATACAAGTTTCCGACTTTTCTATTACTTTCGAGCGTAGTCAGCGAAGGGCTCGGATAGTATTGCCAGAACAGATAGTTCTCACTTACCCCGAAATAGTGCGACTACGTAAAAATATGGTGAATAAGCCTTAGACAAAATTGAAAATTCTTAATTAGATGTTAAACAAATTATCTAGATCAAACCTACCGTAGATTAACACGATGAATAGGATTGAGCACCATGGAAAAATATTACCATTCCCCTGTATGAAAGATTCTGCAGCAGTTAAGAAATTTGTAGCGTCTCTTCCTAAAAGAGCTGATTTTACAGATCTAGAATCAAGAAATCAGTTGAAATCGCAAATAGATAAGCAAGAGCCAATACTATTCATGCCAAATGACGTTAAGGAAATACATAATAATAAAAGCAGTCGTCTGGAATATAAAATACTATTATTTGGTATCCTGAAAGATGGATCCAAAGCAAGTGTTGTTATAACTGGAATAGAACCATTCTTCGATCTTAAATTTCCGGATGGTATAGATTCATTCGAGTTCGGGAATTTACTGGATTTTATATTTAGTAATCAAAACAATAAAATATATTGTATTAGAAGAGAAGAAGTTAGTCAATACCCTTTCAAGTATTTTAGTGAAGAACCTTCGAAATATTTTCGGTTGTATTTCCGCACCTTGCAAGCAAGGAGGAGGTGTTTAGAATATTTCTTGAAAAACAATTTTACATACACTTGCAAAGGTGTGTCTAAAACAGTTAGATTACAAACCGCTTCGGATGATTTATCTTGCTATTATAGAAAAGCGGCTAGAGAATATAAATTCGAATTATGTGGTTGGAATCAAATTTCAAATTACGAAGTAGTGAATGATAACACTTACACGAAGAAAATTAGTGTTCCTAACACTTTCGAAGTAAACGTTAAAAATTTCATAAACGCTAAATCAGCGGGTATAGATATACAATCTAATCCCATCAAATATAGAGATTATCTTCGTGATAAATCTTTAGAAATGTCATGGGATTTAGAAACTAACGGAGATGGTAAAACAGGTAACGCACCTGATCCCGATTTCGTATTTTCATTTCCTGATCCCAGAGATAAATCAATTGTAAAAGAAGAAGATACTATATTTATGGGAGCTTGTAGTTTTAGTTGGTATCAAGATGTCGTAGAAAACGCTAATGAACCAATGTTAGTAGTTAATTTTACTGACATGCCAACTCCACCTAGAAAAGATTGTTTAATTGTACAATGTACAAATCAAATAGAGATAATTTATGTTAAATGCATACTGTTGGAGCGAATGGCCCCTGAATTTGTAGTAGCATTTAATGATGGTTTGTACGATTGGCCTTTTATTCTTAGAAGAGCTGAAATGTACGATACCTATAAAGGTACAAAAATTATGGACTTCGTCAAAAAGCACGCATCCTGCGTACCTTGGACCGAAGAAAATAAAAAATGGCTCATAAGAGGAAAGAGGACAGAACAAATTAAAATCGAAGCTAATATGAATACAGATGGAGAGTTCTTGGATGTTCCAGGATTTCATTGTATAGATGTTAGAACGATATTTAGGCAACTCTTCCCAACAGCGGAGAAGAGCAACCTAAACTTCTACTTAGCTGCGAACAAATTAGGAGGTAAAGAAGATATGCCTTATCAAACTATGTTCAAAATATACCGAATATTACGAATACTTTGGCAATATTTTCAAATAGTAGATCCTGCAATAAAGAACGTATCTTTGGATGACATATATGATTACATACGTGGCTCCATAAGAGATTTGATAGGAAAACATGGCGGAGATTACGAATTTTTCAAAAATATTGGAAGTTCCGTTAAAGAAACTAAATCTGCTGACTGGATCAAGAAAATCGACAGCAGTTTACTTAGTTTACAACAATTAACATTAAATGATATTAATCATTTGATAGAAAAATCTACTGACGTCGTACATTATTGTAATGTGGATGCTAGAAGGTGTCATGATTTATTACGAGTACGAAACGTAATAGCTGACAAACGAGAAATTGCGAATTTATCTTACACATCTATGTTCGATGCATTGTATAGAGCAGGAGGTATGAAAATCCGTAATTTATGTATGGCAGAAGGTATAAAACCAGAATGGAATATCGCTTTTTCCTGTATTACTACAGGGAAAAAAGATGAACGGAAATATCCTGGAGCATTCGTAGTACCTCCTGTGAAAGGATTATACAGAGATCACAGCTCGGTTAAACGAAGGCGACGATCTAGTTTTCAAGAAGAATATGATCTAGAATCAGAATTCACTCAAGAAGACGTTGATCCACGAGACGAGCGAAATGCTAGTCAACTTGCTGAGTTATTCAGTAGTGATTTTGACGATAAATATCCTCCTGATGAAGAGAGTAATGATCAAAATTCACGAAAAGATCGACCCTGTTCAGGGGAAGATTTTAGTTCACTATATCCAAGTTTAATTATGACTTACAATTTCTCGCCCGAAAAGGCGATAGAAGATGAAAGTTATATGGAATATTTGAAAGGTAAACTGGACAGGTTTGGAAGACCTTATCGATTCGCTAAAGTTAGCTTTAGATATGGTTTTCCCGATCAAATAGAAGAGGAAAAAGAATTAGTAGAAGGATGGTTTGTGCAACACACTCCTATCGAGAAACTCAACGAAAAAACCGGTAAAATGGAAATCGTTGGTTATGAAGGAATGGGACTGTTAGCACACGTGCTTAAAGTTCTATTTGATATTCGATCCAGCGTAAAGAAAAAGATGGACTTTTATACAGGTCCTAAAGAATACTTGGAAAAATTCTTTGAGAAAAATCCAAAAAGCGCAGTAGATGCGTTGAGTATCGAAGAACAAAAAGCACTACTCTCGGAATCATTAGAAGTAGAAAAAGCTGAAAGAGTCAGGATTTTCAATGAAACCGGTAAGACTTTCTATAAATGGAAAGTCAAGGCTATTGAAGAAATTGCTGAATTTTTCAACAAGGAATACTTTAATGCAGCCGAAAATTATACGAAGACATGTGTGGCGTCTAATATTACAGGATTGTATGATGAGTGTGGATTCTTCTTCACTTATTACAATAGTAAACAATTAGGATTGAAAGTATTCATGAATACTGCCTATGGAGAAACAGGAAATTCTTTATCTCCGTTCTTCATTAAACAGGTCGCTGGCGCTATTACGACTTATGGTCAAAGGAACTTAAAGTTTGTAAAATCTTACGTAGAATCCAAAGGATGGGATGTAAAATACGGGGATTCTGTATCTGAAGATACACCTATTTTAGTGAGATTACCAGATCGCACTATAAGTTATAAATCCATAGGTGATTTATCTGATGGCGATTGGAATCCGAAAATATATCGCGATCAGAAAGGAACACTTATGATGAAATATGAAGCTAATCCATTTATTGATGGATTAGAAGTATGGTCAGATAAAGGATGGACTAAGATTGAAAATATAGTCCGTCATTTTATAAACAAACGTATGTTTAGAGTTCTAACTCATACGGGATGTGTTGATGTAACTGAAGACCATAGTTTACTTGATATAAATGGTTTAGAAACCAAACCCGGAGATATTGAAATAGGGACTGAATTATTACATTCTGAACTACCTGCACCTAAAGTAGGTAATAAATTTTGGAATGCAATAAGTATAGAAGAAGCCAAAGCATGGGGATTTTTCTATGCTGACGGAAGTTGCGGTAGATATGAATGTAAAAAATCTATCAGATACTCATGGGCTATAAACAATAAAGATTTGAAAAATCTAAAAAACGCATTAAAATGGTTAAGATCATGTGAAACTAATCACGATTTCAAAATTCTGAATACATTAAAATCCTCTGGCGTCTATAAATTAGTACCAGTAGGTAGTATTAAGAATATGGTAGAAAAGTATCGAGCTTTGTTTTACAATAAAAACAAAGAAAAGATGCTACCAGATGAAATAATCAATGCTTCTCCAGAAATTCAGAAAGCGTTTTATGAGGGATATTATATAGGCGATGGTGATAAAGATAAAACTCAAACTATAAACCGCTTTGACAATAAAGGTAAAATAGGCGCCGCCGGTTTATACTATATTAATTCCATGATGGGTAAAGAAGTCAGCATAAACTACAGATTTAAACGTCAACCGATTAAAGGAGGTGTATCTGATATTTATCGACTCACCGTAAGCGATGAACAAAAACGAAATTCATACGCAGTTAAAAAATTAGAGGAATTAGAGACTAGCGAGTATGAAATGGTGTATGATCTTACTACGAGTAATCATCATTTTGCCGCTGGAATTGGTAAAATGATAGTACATAACACCGATAGTTTGTATATCAGCCCTCCCGAGCCTTATTTTGAGGTAGTAGATAAGGAATACGAGACGGGGCGAATAACTAAAAAGGATTATTGGACCAAGATGATAGAAATAACTATGGAACAAATGGATATCTTAAGCGCAGAAATAGCTGAGTTATTATACCGAGATAATGGTACTAGATTTCTCAAAATGGCTTACGAAGAAGTATTATTTCCTTATGCTTTCGTCGGAAAGAAGAAATATATTGGAGTTCAACATCAAGGTATAGTGAACTTGAGCATATGTATGAACGAATGTACATTAGAAGAATTCGCCAAATCTAAGCTTCTATTTGTTAGAGGCTTAGAAGTTAAGAAGAGAGGTTCTTCAGAATTTTTGAAGATCATTTGTTATGAAGTAATTAAAGAAGCTTTCTGCATAACTACGACAAAGACGTTAAAGCAAATCGTACAAAGTAAATTAAAAGAACTTGCGAAAAGAAAGTTCAAACCCGATTTATTTATAAAGAGTGCTCGATACAGGATGCCTGGCAAAGACCCAGAAACGGGTAAGCTTAAACCAGGTAATGTAACTGTACTGAAATTTGTGTCGAGAATGAGAGCATTGGAGGTAACATTCCCGGATATTGGAATCAAAGCTCCCGAATTAGGCGAGAGATTTAATTACATAGTAAGTAAGAAATACCCATGGCAATATGATTTGCGTGGAAGGAAATCGGATATCAAGGTAGGTGATAAATACGAATATTTCGATTCTATGACCAATAAGGATTATATGGCTATCCGAGGCGAGAATGTAGAGATAGACATAGATTACTACATTATGAATGAGATTATCGGACAATTCGCCAGATTCTTGACATATCATCCCGAATACGATAAGTTCTACGAAACTATTGGGATAGATGATACTCTGTCAGTAGAGGAAGAAGATGAAAGATATAAAAAAGCAGATAAGAAAGCTCATAACTTCGCGAAGAACCAATTGAAGAAATATTATAAGGATAACTTTGCAGTACAATATCCGGCTCTTGGAAAGAAATATCAGAAAATATTCAAAGAGACCAATAAAGTCTTCCGAAGTGTGTTGGAAGATAAATACGGAGAAGCTATTAAATTATTCGATTCAGTTAATACATTGACCACTGGAGCCGAAATAGCACAAGATGATAATAACAACATGGTATTCTCTGAGCAAAAATTACGCAAAGCTTTAAGGGATACAATACTAGAGAAAGCCAAAAAGGAAGCTATAAGCAAGAAGCGTAATTCGGTCGTGTATGAGATGAGCACAACTAAAGATTTCGATCCATTCAAAATGTATAAAGTGTATGTATCCGGCCCTAATGCAGTTTGTGAGGTCAGGAACAGAAAATTCCAAGAAGATTTGAAAACAAAAGTAAAAGAATTGGAAAACATGCTCCCTAAGTTTGAAAAAATATGTGCCGGATATACAGGCGCTATGCAATCGTTAGTCGATATAGTTAAAAATAACAACCGAGACAGAGATATCGATGAAATAGAAATAGAAGATGACGATATCGCCTGTAGAGCGGAACTGATTGTGGACGAACCTAACGATTATGTACGACAAGTGTATGAAGTGTATAGAGATATAGTAGCCTTATACTCTTCTATTGAAGATATTCGAAAAATAAAAGAAGATATATCCCATCTGAAACAAGTAAAATGCGGACGAACTAGCAAACCTGCGTCTATCAAAGAGGACGTTTTGAAAAAAGAATTTTCTGATTGGTTGAGGAATACGAAAAATTAATCGCGTTCGCGTATTCACGAAAAATAAATATAAAATTATTTTTTTAATTTTATCCGCTATTTTATAACAGATAATATAGTATCCACTACAACTAAAGATGGAATTAAATCACCAACTTCTATTTGCTGTAATTTTAGTAGTAGTTTTGATTTTAATTTTCGACGAAGAAATATTTCATGTCATAAGAGCAACTAAAAGTGCTGCGGTATCCGCTATAAGTGGCGATAAATCAAATTTAAGTTCGAGCTGCGGGATTGTCGACGATGACGATGATAGAGGAGTGGAAAATTTGAACGATCCTAAAGTAACAGTTATGAATCCCCCTGATGAGGTGTCGTCCACTCTTACCGCTTTAGGTTACACAGCAGATGCACCTTGGGATGAAGTCTTGCAAGCGACTGAATTAGAACCCTCCACATTCGCTAACCACATGGATTTCGTAAAAGATGTAAGAAGATTTTCCAGCGGTGCCAACTTTACATCTGTAACAGATGATAACACTAATTTAGCATTCGTTAATTTCAGAGGATTGAGAAGACCCGAACACGTTCCTATCGGACCTGATGCCCGCCAACAGCCAGATATCGACGAATCGGTCCTGCAAAGAACACGTCCGTTGCGTTTTTGAGTAACTTCATAAAAAATATATCGTATATTATTTTTTATATAGATTATCTCGGAACAGCTCATCTTCGTAGTCCAGTTTTCTATAGAATTCGCCTTGCAGTTCTTTGGCTTTTTTAATATAAGATATAGCGGCTTCTTTTTCATCTTTGAATGTTCCAATAAAAGTGCTTTTACCTTCGTGCTTTATACGACATTCCCATGTACCGTTATGTCTCCTGGATACTCCTTTGTATTTACTTGAAGTATTATTACTCTTAGCTTTATTTATAGCATTTTGTCCATACGTAACCCATCTCAAATTATCCAGGTTATTGTTCGATCTATTCCCATCTATATGATCAACTATAGGATAATTATTTGGGTTCGGAATGAAACATTCTGCCAATAAAATATGTACTTTTTTTACTTTTTTAACACCACTGTTATGATATATATGAACGTATCTGTAATTTTCTATATCAATCGTTCCACAAATAAAATTCTTAGTTTCATCGTTTCTTATCACTCCATTGGAATAGATTGTATACATTGGGTAATCATATAAAATACACCATCTCATATTATCTAAATTTTCTAACATATCTGGAGTGTATTCATATTTTTTTCCTAAAGTTTCGTTAGATCGAGCCTTGATTACGATCATCTCTTCGTCTGCGAAATTAACTCTCATATAATCACCGTCTCTTTCTCGCATGCGAGTTTCAACCGCTTTTGCGGCTTCTAATTCATCATCAAAATATCCAATGTGTTCGGATATGTTATTGGCTTTGGTATAAGCTTTCCATTTATTAGTAGATTTATACCACCCAACTCCTATAAATTTACTACTACAATTACTTGATTTAGCTCTATTTCTATTATTGACACTTCGAGACACCCACCTTAAATTATCTAAGATATTATTTGTCTTATCTCCATCTATATGATCTACTATATCATAGTTATCGGGATTCGGTATAAATAATTCTGCTAGTAATTTATGAACTAATACTTCACATTGCTTCTTATCACTTTTTAAATTAGCATGTTTATACCCTCTCCTTGAAAATCCTTTTACTAAATTTCCTGTAGTTAAATTTCTTATTTCTCCAGATCCATTAATAGTATAATTTGGATAGAATTAGGTATAGATATTGCTTCGACGTCTTCTACGATTTCTACTTTTTTTCTACTTGGCGAATTAGTACATTCTTTACATTTACAACTGTATCCACCCGGTCCTCGTTTTAATTTTCCAAATTCCGAAATTCCCTTTCTCTCTAAACATCCGCTACAAACTCTTTGTTCATCCATTCTCGCTACACTAAAAAAACATTTCTTCAATTTTCGTTTACCCCTTTTCCTGTTTCGTCGATGCATGAAGAATATACAAAAAAATAACTTCATAGTTTATTAGTCAAGTCTGCTTCCATTGGCGTGCGTTTTAGCGTAGCAAGTCCCTGCCCAATGTCCATCTCTACCACAACGAAAGCAATTGTTTTCTTTTTTCTGTATCGGAGTGCTTTCCTCAAAAGGATTGACAGGTTTACGTGATCTCCTAACGGGGGCGATTTCGCGAACTATATTTCTTGCGGCTCCTTGATTTTTCTTGTTGCTGGGGCAATCATCTATGTAATGTCCAAAAGATCCACATTGAAAACAAGTACCCTTAGCAGTAGCTAGTTCTCTATCTAATGACAAACGTTGCCATTCAGGAAGCACTACTTGCACATAACTACCGCCACGCACGTTACCGACACCGTATTTTTCCATATATATTTTAACATACTTATCTTCATCAAATCTATCGGCTTCCGGAATAATATCTATAACATCTACTAATGGATATAACTTTGTCCAACCGGCTCCTTTATTAGCCAAATGTTCTAATATTCTACTATTACCTGCATCGAAAGTGCTACCAATATAGCTAGTTGTTTTTGCTGCTCCATTCTTTGCTTATTCATAAACAAAGAATTTATAATCAGTTTTTTAATTCTTAATAAAAAAAAGATCTTCAATTATATTCATATATTATCAAGTTTATTTTTCCATTCGGCGATCTCTTCTTCATTTAATATGGCCAACGCAGCATAAGCCATGTTAACTTCCATATCGTCTTGAATACGAACTAATGCTTTTTGTAAACGCGAGACTTTATCCCAAGCGGAAATGTCCTTAGCACTCTCTAAGAACATCCCATAGCCGCACTTATGTATAAGTTTCCTTAAATCACCTAAAGGTGATGACGCGTCGCTTATTGTGAAATTAGCATACACCTTCGCATCCTCATCCATATCACGAGCTAATTTGTACAACCTTTCTTTATCTTCAGAAGATATCTCTTGCTGCATTGTTCTCCGTAAACACATTTACGGAGGGCTTTCAATTTTTGCATTTTTGCTAAAAATGAAACTCTTTGCGATTATAATCACAAAAAAATACATTTATAAGGGATGAATGACTTACAAAAACTATTATTAGAATTTCCAGATAAACCATGGAATTATAAAGCGTTGTTAGAAAACCCAAATATTACTTGGGAGTTCATTCAAGCTAACCCAAACAAACGATGGAACTACTATTGGTTGTCTAGAAATCCAAATATTACTTGGAAGATAGTTCAAGAAAATCCTAATAAACCTTGGAACTACTATTGGTTATCGACGAATCCAAATATCCTCTTCGATCATGTCAAAGAAAACCCTAATAAGTCTTGGGATTATGGAATGTTGTCTAGAAATCCAAATATCCTCTTTGACTATATCAAAGAAAACCCAGATAAGAATTGGAATTATATCGCATTATCTGGTAACCCGAATATTCTCTTTGATCATGTTCGAATGAATCCAGATAAGTCCTGGAATTATAGGTGGTTGTCAGGAAATCCAAATATCACATTTGATCACGTCAAAGAAAGCCCTAACGAGCCTTGGGAGTACGATATATTGTCAGGTAATCCAAATATTACTTGGGAAATAGTTCAAGCGAATCCTGACAAGCCTTGGAATTATAGGTGGTTGTCGGGAAATCCAAATATTTTCTTCGATATAATCGAAGAGAATCCAGATAATCCTTGGGATTATGAAGCGTTGTCCAGAAATCCAAACATCACTTGGGAAATTGTCGAAGCCAATCCTGGCGAGCCTTGGGATTACTATTGGTTATCTCAGAATCCAAATATTACTTGGGAAATAGTTCAAGAAAACCCTGACAAACCTTGGAGCTATATAAGGTTATCTCAGAATCCAAATATCACATTTGATCATATCAAAGAAAACCCAGATAAACCTTGGGATTATGATGTATTGTCAAAAAATTTATTTAGAAAGCATCCAATCTTGATTAAGAAAAGAAAACAAATATTGATGAATATCTACACTAAAATATTACGCGGCGATAAGGAGGGATCCTTTTCTCGGCTACCAGCAGAACTAATAGAGATGATATTATTATTTACGAGTCATCGTTAATATACTGTCTTTAATTTTTTCGAAAGTTGCCACCTTATATCCACGTTTCGTGTGATCAGAGTAAAATCTATTAACACTCGCAATGGTTGAAAAATACGGCCCTATAAAATCCTGCCTTACTTCAGGATGCTCTCCGCTATTTAATAGTTTTCTGATTTCAGCACTTTTCATTTCAATTTCATCTAACGTTCTAATGTAAACTCTGCGATACAATTGTTCGTAATTATTAACTTTTATAACAAACTGTTTTTCCGCATTAATAAAACCAAAAGATAGTCCCAATAATACGACTATTTTATTTTGTTTTAATAATGGTACTACATACTGTTTGATCCAATTTTTATTCATTTCCCGCCTTCTCTTAAAAAGCTCGTTCATTTTGCCGCTACACGCCATTTTTTTGTATTTTGGTTGAGAAATTATCTCTAGCGCATGTTGTCATCTATATCATCTAAATCAATCACTACCAGTTTTTTATTCAATTTCAATTCATTAGCTAAAGTAGTTTTACCAGGCCCAGATGGTCCTGAAATGTGTACTAACATTTTCTATATTTTGCGAATTTAAAAAAAATAATATAATATTCGCGTATTCATTGAATTCCTGATCTTTACATATAGGTGGTGAGCTTACCGCCATTAATATGCGTTCTGGCGTAACAATATTCTATAGTATGGCTGTCTCTTCCACATCTGGAGCATTTCGGCACTGAGAAAATGCTTTTGATGAAGTTTAAAACACATTGAAAATAACCCGTCTCTTCGAATTGGTCGCATGTATTTACATAGTGTCCTTTCTCGCCGCATTTATAACATGTTCCAGAAGCAGTAGATAATTCTCTATTGAGAGAATCTATTTGATATTGTGGAAGTTTGATAGTACAGTAGCTACCACCTCTGACATTATCAATACCATATTTTGACATATATATCTTAACATATTTATCTTCATCGAACTCATCCACATCAGAAACTATGGCTATTACTTCAACTGGTGGATATTTCTTCGTCCAACTGGCGCCATTCTTCGTCGCATGTTCAAATATTCTCTTTGAGGGATTTTTTGTTACACCTATATAATATTTACGATCTCTAGAACTCAAAATGTAAAGATTGCGCGTGCTTTGTTCCATTTATTCACACGTGAATAAATAATATTCACAAATAAAAAAATAAAATTATCAATTTTAATAGTCTCCGTGAATGTATTCACGGATAAAAAATGACATACGTAGCTACTGATATCTCATCCGGGCTGACAATCACAGCTTTGATGCACGACTCACCCGACGTAGCAGCCTTAACTAATCTATGGCAACCATCCAGTATAGTATAATTCTGTGTTAACACAATTGGATAATTCAAATCAGCTTCCGATATTCTTTTTTTATGATCCGGATCTGGATCCGTACTTTTAACACCATCCCGATTCACTTCATACCAACGCGGGCGAATATCATCTAATGCTATAATAACCACCGGCAACTGTGCCACGACTTGCCATATACACTTCACACAATACCAATGTTCACCATCAACCGAACAAGTATGAATAGATACGTTTCCGAGCGCATTGCACTCACCGCAAAGCGACATTTTGATATCATAGCTATTAAAATCATTTTTTTTCGATCTCACAATATAAATATTCACTTCTTAAAAGAAATCTATTTGATAGTATCTTTGCAATCTTTGCAATCTTCACAAATAATTTGTGAAAAAAATGATATTTGATAGTGTGGAAGATGCTGATGATGCGCCGACTATACCAAAAGCGATATGGGTCTATATATTTTCATATTGTGATGTGAAAGATTTATGTCAACTGGCTAGAGTTTGTAAATTATATAAGATACTATCCGAAAATAAATATCTATGGAGAAGATTTATAATCCGCGAGGGTTGTTCGCAAAAAGAATATAGCAAAGATTTTTATGTAAAAAATATAGTAAAACCATCTCTCATTCATCCGCGCGCGGATGAAAAAAATGGAGGACGTGCGGATGAAGAAAATGAAGAAAAAGAAAAAGAAGATGATGATGATATCCCGCTTTCTGTGGTTGTACAAATGTGGGGGTTTAATACATCTATTGAGTTTAAGTAGATAATTGAGCGCAGGAAACTATAGATTTATCCATGTTTTGGCTAAACCAAGAACTAACTCGCAATTGATCTCTTTCTCTATCATCTTTGGTGCCTGGGCCATATGAAGAAGGTGAATGCCCTTCATTGGTAGCTATTGTGATCAATATTTCTTGTCTACCATTAATTTTTTGAGAGTTGTTCATCATAATTCCATCTATTTGCACTATCCTATATGGCATATGATGGAAACGCATAATAGTTATAGCTTGATCGAATGTTTTTCCGATCATATCAGTAATCCAATTATTTCCCTGACGAGGGCCTTGACGAATATAACCGGAATTTAATCCTCTTTTTAGAGGAGCCGGCTTCTCCAGAGGTACTTTTGATGGTTCTGAAAAATTCGGAGCGCCTGCTTTCAGCACAGCGCTTCTCCTAACAGGAACTTCCTTCGGTGCGGCAAATTCAGGATAGGCTGTTTCTTCGTATACAGGCATGTCGGATGCTGATCTAGGTTTATATTGCTTCGGAGGCAATAAAATACGTTGTGGTGGTTTGGGATCCCTAATAATTTCTAGCGGCGGATCTATATAGTCATCCATCATTCACAAATTTATTTGCGAAAAGTATTATAATAATTGTAATATATAATATTCATAATATATTTAAAATGTCAAACGATCCGCGGACTAATGCTAATCTTAGATTCGTAAGAAAACCATATCAAAAAATAGCATATCCTTATGACACACATTATCCGGCGTATGTATACCCAAAGAATACCAGTTCATTAAGTTATGATGATAAGATGATGCCTTATATTTTCAGACATTACATTCCCCCAACATATGCAGAATTATGGGATTATAATAAAAAAGATATGATAGAATCTCAGTACAATGAATCACTGAGAAAAGAAATAGCAAAAGAAATTTATAACGCCCCTGGACGAGCGCGCTTCCAGAAGAATTAAGGCTCATACAAATGATAAAACACCATATATGTATCACTATTAGGGGAAAACCCCTCCGGATAGAACGAGGCACTCCCATCACTTACTAAAAATACTCCGCATTTATCTTTTCTCAATTCTTCATCATTGGCTATGAGTTCTTTGACCCTCGACAAACGTTCCGTAGCATCTAATTTCATAGCATTAGATGTGCCAGGGTCTTTCAGTATTTCCTCATACTTGTTGATCAATACATTTGCATTCTTCACTCTATTTTCATGCATGCCGGGAGGTTTGACCCGAAGACATTTACAAATATAATGACCGGAATTTCTACCGCCAGAATGTTCTATTTGCGCTACTATTTTGTAAAATAATTTGCCTGTTTTGGAACTAAATTCTAATGTTGGAGGAAAATATCTTTCTGATTTACCATTATATTTTTTGAACATTAACACAATTATTTCTGATAATTTCGCCAACCGATAAATCTGTATAACTTTCATGTCTTCGGTGTTCGTCTCCTTATTATACGTGTTCACAGTGCCACAATTTTCACAAGTGTATCCGGTAGATACTTGTACATATTGTTGTATATATTTTTCTACTGATTGCTTAGTATCTAAGTTTTCCTGTAAAATAGGATCAACTTCTGACAAATCTATAACTGGTTCAGATGGGCAAGAGCAACCTGCCGGGCGGTCTACTTTACATGTTTTGCAATAAATACTAAGAGTGTGTCTCACGTGAAATAATTTTATCAATCCACAACCAATAGTTTCCAAAAATAACATCAAACCTTCATGAATGTCTTCTTGCCTACCTGGCAATAAATTATCTTTACCTTGTCTAGCGATATTAATTTCGAGAAGTATCTCCGACGCGTCGTCAATTCGGCACTTTTTTTTAGGAGCTACGCCTGAATTACGTTCATAAATTTCTAAGAACAGCCTCGCAAGTTTATTTTCTGAGAAAGATTTACTTCCCTGACATTTTTTCAAACAAGTAATAATAGATGAACAACTCATCAATGCTTGTATTAAACTATTTAAGTAACACAACATACCATTGTTTTCTAACGTGAATAGATTTGGTATACAGTCCTCGTTGAACTCATTTAATTTTGACTCCATTTTTTCCGTGTGTTTATAGATGTATCTATAAACTGCTTCAATTTTCGCTATACGAACATATATCTATATGCTCTAACATAAAATTACAGCCGGATATCATTTCTCCAGAATTGCCATCCAATCTAGATCGAAAATTGTAATTAGATGTTTTACCCCGCAACTCAAACATCTGATTTGCCCAACTTGCTCTGGGTAGATTCAACATATTTGCTCCTAACTTACCATTTATACTTTTTAATCTAAATGTAACCTCATACCCATTCATGCCAACAGAAGACGGAATTCTTTTAACTGGCATTTTTTTATCATTATACGACTTGACTATATTTCGTATCTTCTTATATGAATCTTCTCCACGCAAAACATAAACGTTTATTTGTTTAACTTGATCTAATGGTTCGCTAACCAAATCACTATCCGCAGGTAGTTTTCCAATTATATTAATGTTCATGTTTTTCGTAAATAATACAAAAAAATAATATATGTTTATATGTTCATGCACCTACTACAAACTTTCCTAGGAGGTTCATAAGTAGGGGTCTTCTTTTCAGGCTCCGGTATTTTATCTGGAACGTTATGTACTATTTTAATATTTTTTTTAGATATAATCTCTGCTATTATCAATCCAGTTTCTATGTCCATCATATTTGTGGATCTTTGCATGTTTGTAGATCTTTGCGCGTTCGTAGATCTTTGCGAATAATTCGCAAAGGGGTTTCAATTTTTCTTAATATTTGTAACCTCTAGGAAAATCTTTGGAATGAAGATCATTTCCATACAATTCTGTTATACTAGATGCAGTCGCAGCGTGTTTGCTGACAACGTTCTGGTCATACCAGGTTAGTTCGCGTCTTAAACCAAGGCGGAGCAATCTTTGCAAATTGGCTAACCAAAAGTGATTACGAATGAAAACAGTATCAAACCTGAACTTACCAATTCTTTGTAACAAAGATTTGTATTCTCCCACATCTACATGTTCGACTTTCGTTTCTCCATTATCGTCTGTTGCAAGATAATGTAACTTTTGGTCAAAGTATCCAGTTTTACTTTCGATACTTCTTGCGGAATATACGTTCGCGTTTCTGCTATTCAATATACCCTCGGCAAATATTTTACAGAAGCTCATCTCTGCTTTTCTACCTCCACTCGCAATAGGCTTGAATATAGAGCCAACGTAGTCTTTGTTAAAACCGTCCTTTTCCAATCCATTAGTAACATTTCCTAAATCCCCAAGCGCATCTGAAAGATCGTTCCTTACCGGGGCGGCCAATATTTGATTTCCACCAGGTGAAAATCGACTCGCAATCGTGCGTTTCAATACGTAAAAACTATTTTTCGCAACCGGAAGATCGCGAATTACTTTTGCCAATGTGTCCACGTCATATTTTTGACCAGGAATGGCTGTGAGATAACCTTTAACTTCGGACAGAAGAGTATTCACGAAATCCGTACTCGACGACATAGCTACTAGCACCGTTATGAATGCTGATATTTCTTTACTTTCCTCAATTTTGTTCTTCTTCGCAATACCTTTCAAAGCTTTGTACATATCGGTATATCCCGCTTGATCCAATTTTTTAGGAGCACCGTTTTTGTTGTATTGGTGATTTAATGCCTCTTTTATCATACTTTCGACTATTTTTTTTGAATTGGATAATTCGGAGTCCAAAATTTGGTAACCACCATCGTCTGAGAGGCCGTCTAAAGCAATATATATCAATGGCTCACGTAGAATTTCCAAATATTGATTGCCGAGACCACGTGAGTTATCGCCCAGAACCTTGCTTACACCTCTAACAAATCCATCTCCTACACCTGGTCCTGCCTCATCTTTAAAGATTTCGTCAGCATATAATTCTCCAAATAAAGGTTTATTATATAGTTCGTCAGCCAAATATTTTGGTCTTCCTAGACCTTCTACTCCCAAATCACCTCTTAAGATTCTAGATATGAACTTTTCATAGATCTCATAATCTATACTGCCATAGGGATTAAGTAGCATATACCCTAGTAGCTTTCTTCCCGAGTCTTGTATATCAGATCGTTTTATAGAATCCCCTAACTTTACGTCTGAAAGATCACTGAGTTCTAGTGTATTACCGACCAATTTATCGAACGTCCAACTATAGTTGTAAAGATTGATCAAGGGAATTTCTCTTCGCAGAGCATGTATATTAACTGGCACGATATTCAGATCTATTATATTGAACACAATCATACTATTTCTATTCCCATGCGGTTTACAGGGGTCAGAATCCTCTACTATTTTAACTATTTCCCTTCTCTGTTCTCTTTGGAAATTACTTTCTGTCATTCTAACCACGTCCATTAATTCCGTGCCTTTACGCAAACTAAACACAACAGATCCCTTAATTTTATCGTTCAATCGATCGAATAAATTATCCAACGTGTGAGAAAATGACCTAGCATTTTCCGGCATGAAGTGTAGACCATCCATCTCTTGTTGAACAGAAAATAGTGCGCCTCGATAATTTCTAGCATCAATTAAATACCTCAGCAGCGCTAAATTACAACTGTTGAATTTTTCTAAATCTTTCTCATCAAATTGATGTTTAGTATCTACGCTTTGGTTATGATCTTTCATCAATTTAAGCACACCTGGCATATCGTTCAAACTTATTTCCTCGGAATTTAAGACTTTTCTAGTACCGTACAACATTTTAAATTCTGTGGATCCTAACCCATGTGTAGGCAGCATTGGGGTTATATCTTTGGCCCCGAAAGACATTTCACTAATATCAATGTTATTCAGGTAATATAACATCGATGATTGTGGCATAAATGGTTGCATCCCATTACTACTTTCATATTCTTGTATAAATCCCTGTTTTATTTCAAGATATTTTGGATCATCGCCTATATCCATCAAGGTAATTTTAATACATTGCACAAAGGAATTACAACCAGTAATTACTTGATCCAATATATTGATCATATTAGATTTATTTTGGACATCAGTTCTTTCAGGTACATCTGAGGTTGCCATGTCATTCTCGTCGGTAAATTTTACATTTTGCGCTACATTCAAAGCTTTAACAATATTTTTCAACAATTCACATCTTCGAGCCAAATAGTGGAACAATTTATTAAAAACTGGCAGATTTGCTCTTAAATTTTCCTTCATATATAGTGGTAGTTCAGAAACTTCAGTTTCTAAATACTGTTTTTTATCCCCATTGGTGGTTTTCTCTGTTAGGAATCTTTTTAAAACTACAGCCAAACTATGAAATAAAACGCCCCTAGTTTTTTCGTCCTGAGTTTCCCCAACTATATCATTTCCTACATGAATGCCGTTATCTTTATATGTATTTTTTCCAAAAACAGCGGAACTAAAAGCTCCGTTAGCGAACTCATTAATAGCTGATATATATATTCTGCCCGTGGAACTATCATATACACGGTTCAAATAAGCTGCGACTAGTCTATTGAACAACATAAATACGCTTCGACGGCTATCATCTCTAAAACCTTTTTCAGAATCATATAAATAACCTGCCCTAGAATTAATATTTTCGTTCCACGCTTTATTATTATCGACTCCATCTTTGGGCTTTCCAGAAGTATTAAATAATATTTTATCCAGCCCTTTGTGCACAGTCGGATCATACTTAGTATCCCCATACTTGAGGGGAATAGTATCCACGTTCATGGGATAATTATCATCAAAAAGTTCAGGCTCAAGGCGATAAAATATTAGCTCATAAATTTCTCTATCAAATTCGTGTTGGGAAAATTCACTCTTATCAACCTTATATTCACCATTTGCATCCAATTCGTGAATCTCTTCCCAATCAGCGTTGACGGCTTTAAGATCGCCGGCGACAGCATCTGCTAGATTTCTCGCATTAATACACCATGGCTTGGTCAAGTAATCAAATATGTATTTTATTTTTTGATTTGCCCTATCCAAACTGTCGTTTTTTAGGGAATATGAGTTAGTTGGCTGCGACTCGTACTTACCTTCCAATAGTTCATCAATCAACTTTTCCTCAAGCCAGTAAACAGATCCTTCATTTCCATAAGATTCGTATTTTCCAAGAATTTCTTTTGGTAGCAAACCTCTGAATTTATCGATATTTCTCTTCACTGAATTAAACACACTACCAATACATTCTCGTAATTTTGAATGATCCAAATAAACGTTGACTGAACAAGTCTTATTTGTTTGATTGTGTGATACTTCCATCTGAAAATCGACCAATTTATCCAATGTGGAGGAATGCCCATATATTAGTTCAAATAGTGTAAACAGTATCTTCCTTTGATCAGGAATAAATCTTCTAATAAGATCCTTATACTGTTTCTTATTATCACTATCGTAGCACCAAACCGCTGCGTCAGTACATTTTGTCATGGTAACGTTATCCACAGCACCTTGTCTGCCCGCTTCTGCAACGTTCCTACCACTCACATATTTTTTCTTTTCGAATGTTAATTCTGTGCGCGCAGCCTCCATTTTTTCTGGATCTGTTGCGGCTTCTTCTATTTGGACCAAAAATTCGTACATATTAGTCAATTTTTCATGAAAGCTTGATAGAACTTTATACATTCCGTACAGTGTATTAAGAGGTGATATAACTTCTTCATGGAATAATATCAAAGGTCTCTCTAAGGCTGACATGGCGAATTGACCCAAACTAGTGATTGCTGAATGCACGATATCGAATCTTTCCTTTTCACTCTTCGCGTGTTTCAATTCTTCGCCACGGGCTTTCAGCATAGGTTCAAATCCAATTGGCGTTTCCAATTTTTCCAATCCAGGAGATCTACTCCGGAGAGATTCTTCTGCTTGTTTGAACATTTTATTAATAGAATTTCTCAATTCGTTGATATACACCATGTGTAATTCTGGTTCTAGTTTATGTTTATGATTGCGCGTTCCAGAAAGTCCGCCTTGTGTTTGATAGCTCATAGATGGCGCGGGGCGAGGATATGTATCATCTTCATCAATAGTGCTCAAGGAGTAATCAGTGAGCTGATCAAGATCTTGATAAGATCTCTTGTATCTTTCATTTCTTTCTTTGAGGTATCGCGTACGTTCTTCCTTTTTATAAATACCAATACGACGATTAATTTCAGCGACAAACTCTTGGAAAATATCGGTAACGAAATTCTTTCTATCCTTGAACCTGAGCCAGATTTTGTTTATCTCTTCAATCATAGACTTGATATCAGTTTCAGAATATTCTCCACCTTGCACATACCTCGCCTTATCAAAGATAATAGAAATCAGTCCAGAGAATGTTCCATCCATTTCAGGAATCATAGAAATAGCTTGGAAGTTAGCATCACTCACGTCCTCGAAATTGAAAATCTTCCGATAAAATTCAGCAAGAAGAGGCAATCTAATATACAATTCTAATGCTTCTGGTATAATTTTAGGAGTCTCAAGACCACCTCCAAGTATCATTCTCAACCCAGAGAAATAACCAAGACCATCTTTGTTAACTGGACGGTTAAACATATTGTAAACACCAACAGAGGTGAACACCTTCGCAATGATGGATTTTATGACTAATACGAACAAGAGATCGGTGTTTTCAAATTCGTTGGAGAATGGAGAATCAAGTCCGACTAATTCATCTACACCTCTCATAGAAATAGAAGTCAATAATCTTTCTATTCTATCATCACCAGCAGCAACGCGATTTCCGCTAATACCGACTCTGAAGTTTTCCCCATTAATAGTATTACCATCACCTGATACCTTTGATAAATCTCCATATACATCTACCAGGATGTCCTTCGTTTCTTTGTAACCAGCTTCTGGCGATCCTTTCAGCGCCTTACCTTTCAATGGGGCGTCGCCTCTCCAAATATCATCCTTCCACGACCTGACTTTAAGCGCTTCCATACGTTTCCACGTCTTCTTCTTCTTCTTCTTTTCCTCCTCTTCCCCCTCTTTCTCTTTCTCTTTCTCCTTTTCCTCTTCCTCCTCTTCCTCCTCTTCCTCCTCTTCCTCCTCTTCCTCCTCTTCCTCCTTTCTCTCCCATATATCCGACCATACTCCCTTCGCTTTAGGAAGACTTCCATCAGCTGCTGGCATTAAGACGTCTATATTTTCAAATGGTTGTCTACAAGTTGGATCTGTTAGGTCTGATTTAACACCCATGGTAAATGCTGATTGAATCATATAGTTAGTTAATCCTTTGTATAATTGAACTGGGGAAATATGTGTTTGTTTAAAAAGTTCAGTACCTCCAAATTTACTTCCAATACTGACGAACACGGAAATGATATTTTTCAACATGCTGACGCTCATGGCTTTTTCAGCCCATTTCAGTGCTTCTTCACCATTATGTTTGTCAGTACCTGCAGGAGTTTTCTTTTCACACACAGGAATGCCCAAGAAAGGGTTTCCTGGAAGTGTCGCCGTATTTGCTTGAACTATAGGCTCGGCTTTGGCGACACCTTTGGCATCCTCAAATGCATGCCAATTACCATATCCATCTTCTACTATTTTTGGAATATCTACCTTGAGTTTATCGAAATCTCCTAATCTGCAAAGTGTAGCCACGCGCACATAATAATGGCTGTCAGCGAATGGAGTTTTGTTGGAATTTTCATTGAGAGTATTGTATTTAGCATCATCTTTAACGTATGAAGCGGGGAATGTGTCAAACATCTTACATACAAGATCTCCAGATGTATTAGTGAACCACTTGGAGATAACCTCAGTAGAATTCAAAATACCAAGAATGTTCTGCAAATCATCAGGATGGGCGGAAATACCATCAGCAAATGCCTTCATGTAGAGATCAACTGCCTCGGCAATACGATACATTTCTATTTGCGCGTCGTACATTTTACATTTCATCTCACATATTTTTTGCAATCTTTCCTTACCCTTGGGATCACCATTCTTATCGCTTTTATCTACAATAGATACATAGAGAGGATCGCAATCATTTTCACAACGCCTTCTCCATGCATTCTTCTTTTCAATGCAAGAGTCGACACTGTTAGCGATAGCATCTGCTAATATTTTCACGTAATCTTCACCATAAGATTGCATTTCCGTGCTGGATTTTGCCAAGTTAACTCTGATTTTGGCAACCCTAAAGTAAAACAAGATTACTTCCTTAAGTCTGGAAAATTGGTAAGACATTCTAGTAATTTCGGGAATAGCATTACCACCTTCGACCGGTTCATCTTGTCCAAATTTCTTCTTAGTTTCGGAAAAAGAATCCGCGACGCTTCCAATAGTATTCAAAGTAGTGGTAGCGAATTCACCGGCCTTTTCAACGTACTCGGGGACTTTACCAAGTACTTTACGCATTTTTTCTGTGTCAACTCCTCCTACTTCGATGTTGTCTGGTTCCTCATCAGCGCCTTTCTTGGGTGGAGGAAGTATACCAAACCCTTCAGTGAATTTATCAGAAAAATCGTTGATCAACTTAAGCATCTCTTCGAATCCATTTTTCATATCTCTGAACCCACCTTGTCCAGAGTAAGTGCTATCTTTAATAATATCATCGAGAGAAGCAATAACATGACGAGCAGAGCTGATGAACTTTTCTCTATCTTCCTTGGATCTAGCATCGTTGTAATACCCAGCTAGAGCATAATAAATACCAGATTGTTGAATATCTGGCATGGATTCCAATGCTTTGGGAAACTTTTCCAATGTATCAGAAAGAGGAATGCTTCCAGCACCAACACTCTTGGCGACAGATTCAGCAGACACCAAAATTTTATCGAAGATAACATTGAGTCTTTCAGCGAAAGCTTTGAGCAAAGCTTTCTTGAGATCTTGTCTGCGCTTCACTCTCTTGTCTAACTTAGCACCTCCTTCTTTGACGCCTTCTTCTTTCGGCTCTTCAGCCGCTCCACTAGTACTCTCATATTTTCCTTGTTTGGCGGCCAATTCTTTGACAATATCATCGTGAAGATATTGATGGGTGAACAATACCTTCTTTGCTTTTTCGTAATCTTCGAGCAAACCCTCAGCGTCTTTCAATGTTCTTTGAGTTTGTTCGCTCAAGACATCCTTCAATTCTTTAGGTGTCTGCATCTTAGAATATTCAGAATACTTGATGCCAAGTTTCCTCAAAGCATCATCCACAACTTTAGCAGCTTGGGCGACGCTACGAATTCCACTCATAGCATATGAGACTTTTTCGGCAAATTTACCTTGGCCGGGGTATTGTTGAATTTTCTTCACTAATCCCCTGAATTCTTTGATATCTTTGAGAACTTTATCTAATTCGAGATCGGCAGGTTTGATAACTTCATCCATCATACTCTGGAGCATTTTGAGTTGTCTTTCCAACTCCATTGTGGTGTCTTGCAATGCTTCTCGTACAACGGATGTTTCGGTTCCAACTGTGCTTTCTTGTTCACGAGAAAGTCTGGCATTAATAGCATTGTGCTGCTTTCTGATCATGTCCATCAAAATGTCAATGTTCTTCAACAATCTATGAACATCTCCGCGAACAGTGGAGAACTCAGCTTGCATTCCAGTGAAAAGACTGTACATAACTTCAGAAACTTGCTCACAAATTTCTCCTGGTTTCGCTCTAGGATTAATAATTTCATTCCCCATTCTTTTATTGATCACTTGAGCCATAGCTTCGCATGCTTTAATTTGAGGCCCTTCCTTTTCGCTCCAGATTTTATTATTACCCTTCTTGCGGGGATCGGGAACGTGTTGTTTAAGTTCTTCGATAACTTCATCCAAAGATTTTCCCCTTGGGGATAATTTCGGAATCTTAATTTTTTCAGCTAAATCATCGGCAATATCCTTAATAAGTTGCTGCTTGGCAGCCGACATAACTGTACTCGAATAATTTTCGAGATCAGGAAGCCCGCCTATCATCTGAACAGAGGAATGAGGAGTTTCCTCTCCTCCAGAGACAGCTCGGGTGCAGTATCTTCTGTAAAGGTCGACAATAGCATCTCCGCTATTCGATTCTCCAACGAGAGACCTATCAGAAGACGCAGAAGAACCCATTATTTTTAGTGTGAACTATACTGTATTCGACATAATTTTTTAAATAACAAAATAATATAATATTAATTTCTATGAATACGCTCTCGGCCTTGTTCATACTATTGTTATTTTGCGTTTTGTTCATAATAAGTTTGAATATTTCGATCAATATACATATCCGAGGAGGCCAAGAAAAAAATAATAGCGGAAAAAAAATAATTATACCGTCCAATGAATATACTCATATAATTCAAGGATTGAAAAATAGATATGTATGTAAAAATAAATTTAAGGTAGGTGATCGAGCCACCTTAACCAATAATGTGGAATCTCGCGATGTGGAAATAATCGATGTTTCGCGATATGATTCGCCCGAGAAATGTTTATATGTAGAAGGGTATAAAAACATATATCCAGATGCTCCTAACTATGCGCAGGCAATGGATAAACTTCCAAAAAAAGACATTAACGTTGTAAAATTTAGATTGATAGTCTAACGGCTGCTTTATCCGCAATTAAAAGAGCCATTTCATCAGATATATCTGGTCTAGCTAATGTGCACTTAATATAACTGACAGCTTTACTTTTTTTCTTCAATGTTTTCAAATTATGAAAATCGGGATACTGACCATAAGTTTTTGCATGATTAACTAAACGGGACGCTAATACATCAACTTCATCATACCCTTCTATACTAGTAGATTTTTTCGGGGGGAGAAAAGCCGCTTGCACAGGCCTAGGAATGCTTTTGGGAGAAGGGCTTTTCATAAATGAAAAATCCGATACTAATGAACTTAAATCATGAGACTTCGGTTTCCCCGCAGATACTGCGGATACTTCAGATTCCATTACGGGCAATATTGCAGGAGATACAAACATTTCATTAATATATCTGCGTAAACTAACATCATTCTTTACTTTTTCAGAAACATTTTTCCAATTCCATTCTACCACCCAATTATATTGCGGAGAGATAGTGGTTTTGGCACGATTTAATACATCGTATATATCTTCATGCGATCTCGCGATTATCTTAATATTAACTAGATTACCCAAAGAACACCTCATGATAAATGCAGGTTCGGCATTTGGGTTGATTAGAACTTTTACTCGACACCTCGTATTTTCCATTATTTTAATATTTTCAGTTTCATTTTTTAAATTTAAAAAGAAAGATATATTTGAATTTCATTTTAATTTTTTTATTTAAAATATTATCCTGTGAGTTATATAGTTATTAATAACACCTTAAGATTTTCTCTTTTTATTATGAATAAGAAAAATAATGCTAGCTCCCATGCCAAGAAGGGTGGGGCTAATAAAAAAATGAAAAAATATGCCCGTATTTTGGATTATTTAGAAGCTCATCACCCCAAAGTATTCGCTATTATTGACTCGTTAGGTATGCATGGAAACCTTACTCCTAGGAGAGGCGGTTCTATTACGTTCTTGATACCTGACGCAGCCCTGATAAAAGAACTAGAAAAAATAATAGAATCAGATGAACCTGAAAAAGCCACTGATATTATCAGTTCTCTTATTTTAGTGGATCTATTCGAAAAACCGGAAGATTTTGCCGCGAAGCAAGATGATATTCCTAATTTGTTGGAAAAAAAATTAGTAGTCAAAAGCGTAGCTGCATCCAAAGTAGTAGTAGATAATGGAGAGCTTACTTTAGATACCAAATTCCGCCCATTCACTCGTCAGGGAAACGCGAAGAGAGGTAATATGGCTGTGTGGAATCTCAAAGGTACGATCGAATATGAAAAAGCTCCAAAAGCTACTATGAAATATCTCAAAGGTGCCAAAAAAGGTAGTGCTCAAGTGCGAGGAGGTGATGAAGGTTATAGTAAACTTCAATCCATCAAGATGGATATTATCGGCGAAGAAATTTTAGCCCTATCGAACGACAGAAGATCAGCTGACGGAGGAAGATTCTGCCCCATTATGAATGCAGTTGTAAGATTACTCCGCGTATTTGGTGATAAAGAAGATCCAACTTTCCACGAAGAATATCGCCGCGCCAAATGTTTGCTTACCATGTGTCCTGTGGTAGATTTTTACTATCTGTTTTGCAACCCTTTGATATTTTCACCAGATAGAGTATTAGCAGCATATAAGAAAGGTCTCGATCAAGACAGGAATGTAGATGCTTACAGAGACTTTTGCGAAAATTTCAAACATCCCGCATTCAACAACGACCCAGCTATGTTATTAAAAGCGGATGGTGTTGAGGCTGCTAATGTTGCGAGAGATAGGATCAGAAACAGCTTCATGGCGAGGATAACAAGGGAAACACCCGGTAAAATCCATGCAGTATATCAAGCTGTGGACGCCACTAATGAAATCGATGGAAAAGGACCCCTTTACTCCAAAGGATTGGCTGATATTTTCGCAAACAATAAGGGATTGCATTTATTATTGGATGAGTTCGCCCATATGGCTTATACAATGGTGTCAGAAGAAGTGAGATTTGCACCCAATTCACGCGAAAAAGCCGCTCGTCTCAAGGATGCTTTGGCCAAATTATCTGAATCTTATGGTCAATTCACAAATCCTGAAAAGAAAACAAAACTAGATAAGCCTGGAAGCTATGGTGAAAACATAGACAGCACCGCTCTCTACCAATGCGTGGTATCCTTCTGGAAAACATGGGGCCTGCATTTCCCATGTGCTATGCAATCAGAATTCGAAGACAGAGTTAAACTCGGTGCCAGTGAAAGCGACGATCCTTATTCTAAAGATTTGATAGATGTCGATACTTGTATTTCAGAAGACTTGAATTCTTATGATAATTGCCCTTGTACAGTAAGTGATAGTGCTATTGCCGAGCTAAGAGCTTACATGAAGAGCCATGATGGAAAACTTCCTTCCGGTTTAGATTAAAAAAAATATTAGGTTTCTCTATTCCTCAATGAGGAACGATGGCTTACATTTCCCGAATACTTTTTTTGGTAAATTACCTATATACTTAGCTTTAAATTTATCCTCTAACTGCGATACACTGGTGTATTTATGGATCAAATACCAATGAATAGTTGGGCTGGGATCTAAAATATATTTAGTTCCAGTGAATATGTAAATTTCTATCTCGAAATAATCACCATGTTTCTTTTTGTCAGAAGGAGAGTAAATATCAGTAACTTTGGTTTGCATTTTTTCCGTAGATGTATCTACGGAGATATTTCAATTTTGTTATTTCTTTAGGAATACGCAACAGTAGCTTCCGTAAAATGTAGAGCGTGTGAATCCGATGAACTTACAACCAATCATTGCCTCCGTTTGCTCCAAAGTGCTATTCTTCTCGAGGAATATCCAACCACTTCCATGTTCAAGAGTCTTCACTTTACCACCGTCGGTTTTTTCTAAGAGTATCGCCGAATTTACATCTACAGCGAAGCTCACTTCAATCTGTATGTAATCCCCGGCATCCATTGCCACTGGATACGCTACATCTTTGAACAAGACGTTTCTGTCAGGATATCTCTTGTTCAAAGATTCTTCGCTCATAATGTATGAGTTCATGTCATTTTTATGCATCTCCAGAATCTTGAGAGGATCCTTAGCATAAGATTCTAGCATGTTATCTCTCGCAGCCCTAAGACGCGCATTCTCTTTTGCTTCTTCCTCTTTAGTAAGTTTAGTAAAATGACCGGGGGTGGACCTATACCTGACGGTAGGGGTTTCTTCCATCATTTCCATATCGGTAGGAGTTTCCATTATTTTACTTTTCTTTTTTTGTGAATGTATTCACAAATATTAGATGTATTCGCAAAGTAATTCATTTTTTCTCAAAATGTTCTTCTAAACAACAAGAGATACAGCACTATGATTTTCCAATTTTTTCATAAATTATTCTCCACAAAATATAAATATGAAAATAGTACTTATTGGATGCGGTCAAGTAGGTCGTGCATTTTTAGAACTTATTCCTATATGTAAACTACTATCCCCTGACATTCATAAGAATATCTTCATAATAGAACCTAGAAAAATCCCAAGATTAGCATTGTTCAAACCATATTCTATAAAACATCTAAGAGCCGCTCTTACACAAAATAATATGGACAAAATCTTGGGTAAATATTTGGAAACAGGTGATGTAGTGGTAGATGTGTCAGTTAACGTAGATGCTCTATCTGTCATGAAATGGTGTAATAAAAAGAATTGTATATACATTAACACAAGTATGGAAGATTGGCTAGTAGAAAGTCCGGAAACAATAGATTCAGATCCTAAAGCATTGTATGAGAGATCTTTATACTCAAGAATATTATCTGGCAAAAAGCAATTTGGCAAATCAGGACCCAGTATGTTAGCCGATCAAGGAATGAATCCAGGCTTAATAAGTCAATTTACTATGAGAGCAATAGATGATTTTTCTAAGCATTCACAAAATCAACAAGCAATGGATTTTGCACAGAGAGGATTATACGCAGAAGCTGCGAGAGAATTAAATATCAGGGTAATACACATCACTGAACATGATACCCAAATAACTAAAAAAGTTAGACCGCCTGGAGTATTTTGGAATACTTGGTCGGCTGAAGGATTATTGGCGGAAAGTTTAGATCCAGTACAAATAGGTATAGGAACTGAAGATGACTCTAATTTTGTCAAAGGATCAATAGTGCCGGAAGAAGGTCCTGGAAATGTTTGCATTATGCCCCAAAGAGGCATGGATTGCAGATTATGGAGCGTAACTCCTTCTAGACATAAGTCTGGATTTCAAAAATTCGTGGGATGTTCTATACCTCATGGTGAAGCTAATACTATTTCCAATGTTCTAACTACATATGATGAAATAGGTCATCCTACTTACCGTCCTAGTGTGTTCTTTGTGTATAAACCATGTCCTTCCGGATGTTCATCATTAACAGAAGTGAAACAAAATAAATATACCCCTCAAGAAAAATATCATACACTATCACTTCCGGAAATTAGAGATGGGTATGATGCGATAGGCGTTTTACTTATAACAGCAGATGAGAAGGGTTATAAAAATAGTTGGTGGTGTGGCACAGTATTAGATACTTCTGACATGGCTAAAATTGGAATAAAATATTCTGGACCAACTACTATACAAGTAGCGATTTCCTTAATATCAGCTCTAAAATGGTTACTAGAACACCCTGGAGAAGGATTCTTGACACCTGAAAGTTTACCGCATATACAAATGTTAAACGATGCTATGCCATATCTTGGAAAAGTTTACTCCGGCCCTGTCAAAATGCCTCACCATAAGAAAGTTAACTATGACGCGTATAAATATAAAAATTGAATTACTTCGTGAATATATCTAATATTTGTGAATACATTCACGAAGTAAAAGTAAAATAATGGAAACACCTAAAGCAGAATGGCTAGAAAAATTCTATCGCATTGTACGTGAAATGAATAACGCGCCAATAGAAAAGAAAGAAGAATACTTACAAAAGTTAAAAAAATTATCCGGTCTTGATACTACCCCAAAATTGAGCGACGAGTATACAGCTGATGAAGCTGGATATAAAAAAGCCATTGCTAAACTTGGGAGGGAACTATTTGATGGCTACAGAACATATCAATGCTCTATATGGAAAGGAGATGTCATAGTAGAGTTCAAACATAGCGAAACATATAATATTCGAATGTCTGCCAGTTTGGAGGAAGTAGAAAAAACTCTAGATGCAAAATTTGGCGGAGTTTATAATGGGAGTGAAAGAACTTATCTCGTGTTCATAAAGAAACACTAAGTCTGGAATTATTTTTTTTTATCAATTATAAAATTGATATTATTTATGAATATATTCATAAATAGAGAATATCTACAATCTCTTTATAAACAAGTTTACAAAAAATGGAACCTATGAGATGTTTCGAATGCGGTCATTCACTGTCTAGTAAATGGGATGCATTTTTAGCTCTCAAAGAATATTTAGTATCGCAAGATACCGATAATGATAAAAAATTTATAGATCCTGATCTAAATCAAAATTTAATACCTGTATTCGAAGCTCTGAATATAGAAAAATATTGTTGCCGAATGCATTTTACTACTTCTAGAAATATACATAACTTCTAAGTAGATAATTAATTTAAATATTTGTTTTTTATATTTTTATTAAAATTGAAAAGCAATTCATTCGTATTCAAAGATGTCCGGAACCAAGTTCGTTTACCCTTCTGAAGTGTTCGCTGCTATCGCAGAGGCTAAAAGAAGAAATCCATCTGATCCATTTGGAGACGACGCCTTCCATATTAACTATGGCTCGGTGCGTGCAGGTAACAATAACGTAAGATATATGACCTTCAGTATTTTGAAGAAAGTAGCCCGCGATAAGTGGGAGTACATTCCTCTAAACTTAAAGTTCGCTAATTTGAACACTACCGCTAATATTTATCCACCTGGCCACGCCAAGAAGAAATATGTTGGTGCTAGATTACAATTTACTAAAGGCTCTGCAGTATTTTCACGCAAGCCGGGCGGTCGAGTTATCGAAGAAAGATATGGCGATGCTAAATTGGCTATATACCAAGCATATGAAAGAAAGATAACTAAGCTCCTAGCGGAAAAGAAGATATTTCATAATAAGACAAGTATCTCTTCTACTGTTCAAACTGAAAGAATAGTTGACACTAATTCTGGTAAAAAAGAAAAATTACAGGAAGGTAGTGAAATTATCAGACTGGAAATTCCTTTCAATAAAACAGGAGAGGGTGCTCTACAAACTATCTCGACTACTGAACCTCCTAAGTATAAGATTTTCGATATTTCACGCACTGAACTGAACCCAAAAACAGGTGATGCACCATTCAAATTGAACACTTTTATAGAAGTTCCTGAAACTGGTGGAGAGCCAGTTGAAGCTTCTATTGTATATGGCAACATCCATAAATTTGTTACATATGGATCTGCTGTCTCTGGAATTGATAGCATGGACTCTATATCACTAAGTCAACAAGGTATCAGTCTTCCCAGTAAAGCAACATTATTGTATGTGAAACGTTCTCACGGACGCGCCCCGGTACCTAACGACACATTTGGTGATGATGAATTGAAAGATATGGTCGGTGCTGAAACTAAAATTGAACCTGACGTTGATGAAGAACTCGATGCCATAGAAACTCAACCAGAAATCACTCGCCAAACTCTGGAAGGAGAATTTGGGGATGACTTCGATTCTGAATTTTAACTAAATTAAGTTAAAAAATAATTTATTTTTTTGCCGACTTTTTCTTCGTAGAATTTTTGTGAATATATTTATCCTCTTTGCAGATATATCCTCTTTGTAGATATATACTCTTTGTGAATATATTTTTCTTTGCAGATGTATCTGCAAAAAATGTATGAGCAGATACAAGAAATAAATGGAGTCGGGCCGGTATTAGCAAAAGAGTTGTGCGACAAAATCAAAAAAAATGTCAAGGACCCAGTTCCAGATAAAATCCGCTATTATCTTTCTGCCGATGAATTATTTCAGACACTACCTATCCTATCTAAAATAGACATAATGTATAATCCCATCAAGAGAATACCTAGAGATATTATACATTTTGTGAATGATGAGTTAAATAAATACTTGAGAGGTATAAAATTCAATATAGCTGGATCATATAGACGAAAAAAACTAGTTAGTAGGGATATAGATCTGGTAGTTATTGGAGATGCCACTATAGTTAAAAAAATAAGGAAACTAATAAATGAGCATAGTCAAATGTTATACATATATCCTCCCTATGCCGGAGGTTCAGATAAAATTTCGGTTCTATTTGAAATTTTGGTACCTATAGAGTTGCAGCATTTACCCTTGCTGAAAGATAAATTAACAACCGCGAAAAAAGCAAGAATTAAAGTAGATATATTTATATGTACGAAAGAGGATCATATGTATACATTGTTATTTGCAACAGGTAGTGGAGATTTTAATGTTCGCATGAGATCGGTAGCAAAATCTCGCGGGTTATTACTCAATCAACATGGTTTATTTGATAGAAGTACCGGCAAAAAAATAGAAATAAAAAATGAAGAAGAAATATTTGAATACCTGAAGATAGAATATAAAACTCCGGAACAGCGCGTGTGAATAGTATTTTATTGAGATAATATGCTATATAATTGAACATATGATCATATATCGCGTAATGGAAAAAGTACACACATGTAAAATATCAGGTAATTGTATTTTCAGAAGTATTTTCGAAATATACACGGTATCATGGTTGATTACTATACCAACATCGTTGAAGAGTGTATTAAATTATTTTTCGATGTATCATGCGAAATTAAAAATAGTAAACGTAAAAAAGTTGTATCTACCATCACGCTGACACAGATACAACAAGTTTTATTTCCCAAAATTATAAAGGAATTAGCGGAAATAGATTAATGTTTTTTATAAATATATTTACAAAAAGGATCAAAAAAATGTTATTATTAGAAGATTTTCTAGAGCAATGATATCACTTCGGAATATCTGGAGTAGTATTTAGGTTCTACTTGAAGTTCTAATAACCACTCTCTTTCCGGAATAAATCTTTTTTTATTCCCAAGACATTTTACCAATTCTTTGCTTAGAAAACTTACATTTGCCACTTGATTTCGCACACTGTGTATTTTAGGTTCTAAATTTTCCATAGAAACATAAGTTTCGCCAGATATACTGAAAATATATCTCAGAATATCCAAGAGATACACTTTGTCTGCTATAGGAAGTAATCTCCAATTAGGAATAGCAATGTCTATAGGAGTACCATAAGGCAGATCTCGCGAAATAGAATAGTAAACTTTTTGTCTGTTAATTCTTCCATCATCTATAACGCCAGTTATTCCTATGATTACAGATTTTTCACACCAAGAATAAGGATGAAGATCGCATAACATATTATCTATTTTCGCAGTTGCAACAGCGATGGATTTATTAGTAAAACGTTTTAATAAATACCTGCATTTTGCATCTCCGTCGTTCAACCAACATATTATATTTGTACTAGTACTAGCACAAGGTATTTGAAATGTTCCGAACATATCCAATGTGGGGAAATTTTTCTTTTTTGGGGATGCGATATTTATAAGTTCGGAATATGTAAATTTAGCAGGTATAATATTCCCTATTGGATAAGTATGTTTGCACAAGTTATTATAAATAGTCAAACAAGAAGGTCTTGTATCTGTAGTATATATCGATTTATTAACAACAGGAAGCTCCTCATTTATAGTTTCAGCATAAAAATATGCACTACATTCGCGATCGTCTGATATTCGCACACTACATTTATTATATTTTGCTACACACCATGCTTTAGCGGAATTTATCAACTCCATCGTGGAATTCATATATTTACAAACCAATATGGCGAAAACCCATAACAATGGTTCAGAGCCAGTTTTCCATTTGCGAAAAGTATCTATAGCACATACCATGGCCGATCGCAACCCTTCATTTTTCGCAAATTTGCAATTCGAGTATATGTGTTCCCAAAATATTTTATGCATACCTTTTAGATACATAGTACCCGCCTTCATTAGCTCAGCGCGGAAATCAGACTCTTCTCGGTCCGGGAATGGTTCCAAGATATACTTGTTATCCAACATAGGCATCTTGAAACAACAAGCCAAAATACAACATCCCCTACATCTTTCTGATATAGATATTTCCGTTATCATCTCCTCTAGATCATATTCCGATAATAAACATTTTTGCACAAGTGGAATATTAGCAACGCCTATATCTTGCAGCACTATAATGGATAATGCTACTCGAAACTTGTCATTTGGAATTTCTTTTGCTATTTCGAACGCATCAGATAGAGTACCTCCAAAAATAGATTTTCTTATTTTGGCTAACATTCTCTTCGTAAACACTTCGTAAACGCTTCGCAAACTTGTTTGCGAAGAAATATATATATTGAGATTTTCAACTTTTTAAAAATTGATTACATCCGTAAATATATTTACAATCTCTTCGCGAAGTGTTTACGAAAAACGAAAAATGCATGTACTAAAAATAGTTACTATCATCACAGTGTTGTTTTACGTTTCCTTTTCGGAACATTTTTACCGGGGCAATATTCCTCGCATCCACGAGTGTAAGGATGGAAGATTATGCATATTTGAAGATAATATTTGCTGCAACGCTACTGTATGCACGCCCATATGTGAAAAAATAAACACACTTCAGTGTTTAGATTATATGGAAAAATGTTAACAACAATTCTATTTACTTTTTTCGGACATATATTTATTATGTCTGAGTATCGATGGATTGAGTTTATCAGAATATTTTTTGATGAATCTATCGGAAAGTGGTTGGTATCTTGCCACCTTATCCCAATGATCATCACAAAATACTTCTTGTAAATTTTCCAAGTGATTCTCTGACAGTGCTTGGTATGTAAGAATTATATCAATATCCAAGCGATCCATGTAGTCCGCAATGAACCCTTCCGAAAGAGTTTGCAATCTACACACTTTTCCCCAGAATAGTGGAATATCACTACTGAAGTTCTGGAATAAACGCAGGAACCATTCTGGTAAATTTTCTTTAGACAACAGATCGTGCCAGTCAGTAAGTTTAACGAAATCTCTGAGAAATTGTAATAATTCGTTGTCTTTGTTGGACTCACTGATTATTGCCGACATACATTCTTTGTAAAATACAGCGGAATGATCGGAAAGCATGTTCCACCATTTCTTTCGTTTGCCATATTTTTCTAAGAATTCTTCTGTAAACTCTTTTCCTTTTGGTCTACAAGTTGATAATACTGCCCACCACTGTATACATCCGATGTTTCCTGCTTCGGTTTCTTCTATGATTTTGTCTTCACTAAGCAAATTATTCTGCAATAATGAATACCAACATAGATTTTTCGAATACTTCGGATCGAGTAAAGTTTCTAGTTCTAAGTCGGAAAGTACTTTTTTGGATAATAACTTCCAATTTACACTTTCCATTATCTGTCTATGTGTAGACAAAGTACAGTCAACTTTCAACCTTCCAGTAATGCATCTCAAGAATACAATATTATTTACCACATCTAATAATTCTTTAGGTATTCTTTCTTTTATCAGCGTCAAGGTTTTATCGTCATATTCTTGATATTCTATAGCGGTTAAATATTCTTCTTTAAGATTTGGATTGTCCAATAACAACATCAGATCATCAGTGTCTAACTTTTGGAAAGTCAACACACATTTGATCATGTGGACATTGTAACTATTTTTTTCTAATAGCTTCATCGCAAACTTACTCGACATTTTCTGATAAGTAAATACGTTCATTAATGATGCAGGTTTGTCCGCGAAAAATGTTGACATAAATTCTTCACTCAATTCTTGTTTTTTAACAAGAAGATCCATATCTATAAGAATGTGCTCTTTATTCTCAGGAACGATTTTAGCGGAAATTTCGGTCTCTATGGCCAACATTTTGACAATGAATTGTTCGGGTACCTTTTGATACTCAAACACCAAATCGAGATATCCTTTGAACAAGGCATATTTTTCGTCGCGGAAAGCCGGATACATTAATTTCCATATATCTTCTTTATTAAGAGATTGATATCTGAACATGTATATTGGCTCTACCTCATCCATATATTTTTCCAATAATTCACTAGTGAAAGGTTGATGCATTTGAAATAATTCCCAGTCCATTTTATCTATTTTGGCCGCGCGAACTTCTTCTGTTATGTTTCTGTTTTGCACTAGATGAATATAATTAATCCTATTTTCAAACTTGTCAACTATGCGCAAAGTTAATGGTTGATGGAGACATAGCATCTTAAAGTCAAGATGACTGGCGTATTTTTCTATAAATTCTTCAGTTATACCCTCCATCTTTGATATTTCTGTCCAATTGCATACTTTAGCAAAGGCAGGGTATTTATCAAGTGTGTCAGAAATAATAGCAAA
>Ga0209990_10000261_pt1 | contig 53765 bp, 54 predicted proteins | sample NOAtaG_6_FD_187304 | JGI IMG/M metagenome (GOLD analysis project Ga0209990, IMG submission 187304) | Freshwater lake microbial communities from Lake Erie, under a cyanobacterial bloom - NOAA_Erie_Diel5S_2200h metaG (SPAdes) (version 2) | ecosystem: Environmental > Aquatic > Freshwater > Lake ... | reverse complement strand
TTCAACGACTGGCAGGACGGGCAATTCCCCTATTCCGATCTGGTCGAAGACGGTGAACGCGTCTATGCGATCTCGGAGAACTTCGCCTACGCCTTCCCGTGCCGCCGCTGACTCTGCGGCCATCCCGCCGGCAAGGCTGCCTGCATCAACGCGTCGAGCAAAGCCCCACCCGCAGCTTGAACTCCCCTGCCTCGAGCCGGTCCAGCAGTTGGTCGAGCGCCACCTGGGCCCGCGCCATTGGCCTGTGGAACCCGCGCGCCTTCGTCCACCCGCCGAGCGCCATCACCAACGCCGGAATCGCCGCGACCGCCGGAATGAACCCCAGCGCGAACAGCAACCCCGCCGTCACCACGCCGGCCACCGTCAGTCCCACGTCGCCGCTCACCATGGCGGCAGCGCGCCGATTGGCCCCGCTCGCGATGGCGGCTGGCGGTGCGCCTTGTAACGCCCTCGCCCAAGCTCCACCCTGGAGCAGACAGTTCGATGCTGGGCTGGAGCAGTGTGGTGGGCCTCGGCAGATCAGTGAGCGGAGGCACGGCGCCGCGGCGCGCGCGGCGTCCTGCTCGGTCCGAGCGACTGGCAGCGTGTCGTGGACCGCCCACGAGTGCAGTCCTCGACATCTACGAACGCAGCCCTACTGCCCGCAGACCAACGGCAAGATGGAGCGCTTCATCCGGACCGCGTGCCGCCGCTGCTCCACTTCCTCATGCTGCGCGCACAACGAGCTTGGCACCGACATCCAGGTAACCGGTGGACGGTAGATGCCGACCGGCTGGCGGCGCCGGTCACTCGATCGGGACGCCGCGTTGGCGCAGGGCGTCGGTGATCGGCGTGGCGGCGCCGAAGCAGTAGCTGGGCACCCGGTACGGGGGTGCCCCGTCGAGCTCCAGCCAGAGGCTGGGCTGGCTATTCGCCCAGACCGTGAGGCGGACCCGGCGGATGGTCCGTACGTCGATCTCGTGGCGCCACCCGTCCGCGAACAGCGTCAGGGTGTCCCCCTTCAGGGCGAGGCCACTCCGGCTGTCCCGCACGAACATCACCAGGGCCATCAGGGTTGGAATCGCGACGACGGTGGTCCAGTACCACGGGGCGCCATAGACGACCCCGAGTGCGATCATCCCGGCACCGAGCACGACCGCGAGGGCCACGGTCGGGCGCCGGCCCCGCTGCTCGTACTGGTAGTTCAAGTGTGCACTCATCGCTCCTCGGCTTCAGCGGGACGTGAGCCCGGCGGCACGCCACAAGTCGCGGGACCGGTGCTGTCGCCGCTCGGGGCCGCGGCGGCGACGGGAGTCCCGAACGCGACGACCAGGTGTGCGGCGCGGGGGCGCGGGGGCATGCGAGACCGTTCTTGGGCGGGGGAGCGCACTCGTCAACTTAATGCGTCGCGCCGTCGAGCACGCCTCCCGCCTTCCCGGCATGGCGGAGGCGACGTTCGCGCGGTCGCCCGGCGCCGCGCGCGCGTTGACAGGGGTGTATCGTGAGGGCATCGTGACGGGTGCCGACCAGAGTCCCGATGCCGTCCTCCGCTCCCACGGTGCCCGACGTCCGCGTCGTCACCGCCCGTCTCGCCCTCGCCGCGGCGATCGCCGCCGCGGTCCTGCTCGCGATGTCGCTCCTGCACGGCGTCTCACAGGGGCAGTTCGAGGTCGTCCGGCCGGCGGCCGACATGGCGGAGCAACTCGTGCGGAACGCGATCGCCATGCGCCTCGAGCTGTTCGTGGACTTCCTGTTCCTGATCCTGTACGGGGCCTGCTTCGCGCTCCTGCCGGCGGCACTCGCGGGGCTGGCCGACCCGCGTGGCCCCATCGCCGCACGACTCGGCTCGGCGGCGCTGCTGGTGACGGCGTTCCTCGACGCGGCGGAGAACGCCCACCTGCTTTCCGCGCTCGTGACGGCCGAGCAGGGGATGCCCCTGTCGCAAGGGGCGATCCAGTGGCAGGCGATCGCGAGCCAGGTCAAGTTCGTCGCGAGCTACGCCGGACTGTTCCTGGTCGCGTTCGCGCTGGACCCGGCCGATCGCGCGGAGCGCTGGCTGGCGCACACGCTGCGCTGGGTGCAGGCCCCCGTGGGGGTGGCGATCTTCGTCGTCGGCCCGCCGTTCCTGCGCCCCCTGTACCTGATGCGCGCGGTGTTCTTCGTGGTCGGCTTGCTGTGGTTGGCCGCGCTGTTGCAGCGGCGCCTGCGCGCGACCTCGGGGCCCGTGCCCGGGTAGTTGCCCGCGAGCACCGCCCACCCAGCAGTCTGCCCAAGAATGGAGAAGCGGCGGGGGGACCCTCATGATGATGCACCAGGTGCCACAGACCGGGCTTACAAAGCCTGCCGTAGCGGGTCAGGTTGACCGAGGGGTTAGGCAGTACCGTTCACCCGCCAACAGGGGTGCATAGCTCGATGAGGGTACCGTCCGGAGCGCGGACATAAGAGACTGTTTGGCCCCAGGGCTTGGCTACGGGTGCAGTCAGTTCCTTGGCTCCATGCTTGATCGCGGATAGGTGGGCGTGCTGCACGTCTTCGGTGACGAAAGCGATCTCCATGCCCAGGGGTTGATGGGACTCGCTTGCTTGCACGTGACCGGCTGGAAAGTTCATCGCGCCCAGTGCATGAGAGGCGAAGGCGAGGGTGGTTTCGCCTGTCTTGAGCTCGCCGTAGTCACCCGAGTCGTGAAGGAACTTCCGCTCCAGACCGAAGGCCTGCTCGAAGAACTGGAGCGAGTCCGCAACGCGTGGAACGTAGACGATGGTGTATCCGAGCTTCATTGTATGAGGGCGTTCTGTTTAGGTGGTGGCTCGTGTTTCGTGTCCTTAGCGCTGCGAGCCGAAACGGTGTTTCTTGTGCTGCCTAACGCCAAGGGTTAGAGCGCCCGCCGATTGCGCTCGAACTCGACCGCCGCGAAACCTTTCGGTGGACGACGATGCACCGCCGCGTTGAGCACGGCGTGGCAATCGGCAGCGGTGCCGGTGACGAACGCTGCCCCGTAGGCTCGAAGATCCGAGGATACAGCACGGAAGCCATCAAGTGGATCCTCCGAGAAGCCTGGATAGTGCGCCGCGCCGCAAGGTGCGACCACCCGCATGAAATCCTCGTGGCTCACGAGCAGGCCACCGCTTGCGCAACACACGAGGCCGAGCGTTTGCCGCATGCTGAACGAAAGCGTCCGGCTGTTGCGCACAAACGCTCCCTGCGCAAAGGCGCCACCGCTCCCGCGATCCACGGTGCCTACCATAGACGTGAAGCCGGCAGGGCGCAACACCGCGGCGAGGATTGCGACGCCTTCGTGTAGAACGTCCAGTGGCGTGCGATGTGTCATCAATGCTCACGTGGAGGGCGCTCTAACGTGCTCTAGACAGCATCGATCGGCGCATCTGGCCGCAAGACCCTGCAAGCCAACGCCTTGATGCACGCACGATGGCGAGCCCTTACAAGTCACGCAAGCCTCGGTCCCACGGTGACTTGCGCCGTCTCTCCTCGTAGCAGCCCGGCCATGCTTGATTGTCCGGCGTGGTCTGCGAATGACCCGTGAATTGGTGAGCGTCCGGCAAGAGAGGGATGCCCCGCTGCCGAGCCGATGTGTTCGGCTCCTCACGCTGCTACCATCCCGATGCAGGACGCGCGTGTCGGTCATCGTCGTGCTCACGTCCGCGTGCCCGAGCAGTCCGTACGGTCCGGATGTCGTTGCCGGCCTCCAGCAGGTGCGCCGCGAAGCTGGGACGATACGCGTGACACATCACCCGTGCCCCGACCTCGGCGCGCCGAGCGACGTGGGGGACGGCGCGCTGGATCACGGTCTCGTGAACATGATGCCGCCGCCACGGTCGCGGGGCGTCCCCCGTCACGCGGCAGGCCCGGGCGGCAGGAAAGAGACAGAGCATCCCGTGCTGGCGCCACCAAGGGATGCGCCGCGCGCACATCGAGTGATGCGCGCGTCAGGGGCGGCACCAGCGAATCGGGGAGCAGCACCATCCGATGACTACCCCGCGGTAGCGGCGCGCTCGTGGCTATCCGCCATGCCGGGTCGCCCGATACGGCGCTCACCCCCCTCGGCGGACTCGCGTCAAGGGATCGAGCCGAACCCTGTCCTACCGCCGCAGGACTCCCCAGGAGAACTCGCGCCCCATCGTCGCCGTCGCGGTGATCCACAGCAGCGCGGCCGGCTCCTGGAACCGCGCCCGCGCCAGCGGCCCCAGCCGCACCGGCTCGAACCCGAGCTCGCGCCCCAACCCCGCCACCGATTCGCACGCCGCCGCGTCGTCGCCGCTCAACCACAGCACCGACCGGCCATTCGCGAACTGCGGGTTCGCCATGACCTCCATGCCGATCGTGTTGAACGCTTTCACCACGCGCGCCCCGGGGGACCACCGCGCCACCTGCTCCGCCCCCGAGTCGGTCGTGCCATGCGTCAGTACCATCCCCGGGCCGATCGGGTTCGTCGCGTCCACCAGCACCCTCCCCGAAAGGTCCCCCGCCGCCTCCAGCGCCCCCTGCGCCCCGGCCCACGACGTCGTCAGGAACGCGACCTCGGCTCCCGCCACCGCCTCGCGGATGCCGGCCACCGACCCGATCCCCGCGTGCTTGGGGTCGTTCGGGACGCGCACGCCGTAGGTCACCGCGTGTCCCGCCGCGGCCAAGCGTCCCCCGAGCGTCCGCCCCACCCGTCCCGCCCCGATGATCGCGATGCGCATCGTCATTCCCCTCCCGACCGGTTGTGGGTCATGTCACAGCGCGTGACGTCGGATAGATCCACCGCGCCATCCACCGGGTGAGCCGAGGCATCAGGACCCACGTCTTCAGCGCCACCACGATGATCATGTGCACCGCCATGCGCAGGTGCGTCGCCGCGTCCCGCAGGAGCCGTGCAAGCCACGCCTCGTAGTCCGGTTCCCGCCTCGGCTTGACGTGCCGCGTCACGACGACCGTGACCGGCCCCGGTGCCATGCAGGCTCATCACGCCTCCTATCGCCCCAGGGTCTCGACGACGAGCCGCGCGGCCGCGGCGCCGGAGAACTGCTGCTGTCCCGTGACGAGGCGCCCGTCACGCACCGCGAAGGCTCGGAAGCGCTGATCCACCACGAAGTTCGTGCCGGACATCTTCCGGGCCTCCTCCTCGATGCGGAACGGCTGGATCCGCTTTCCCACGAATGCGTCCGCGAAGTCCTCCTCGCTGTCGGCGAAGCCGGTCCACGTCTTTCCGGCCACCAGCAGCTCGCCCGTCGCGAGCCGCGTCTCCAGCAGCACGCACGTCCCGTGGCACACGAGCGCCACGACCTTGCCCGCCTCGTAGAACGACGCCACGAGCCGCTGGACCGCCGCGTTGCCGCGAAACGTGATCATCGGCGACTGCCCGCCGGTCACGAACAGCGCGTCGTAAGCGGCCGGCGTCACGTCGGCGATGGACCGCGTGTCGGTCAGCAGCCCGGCGTGAGCCGGCGACTTCTTGAAGCCGAGCGAAAGGATGTCGTGCGCCGAGTAGCCGCTCGCGTCCTCGGGATCGGAGTAGCCGTCCGCCTGCAGCGCGCCGCCGGCTGGACTGCGGATCTCCACCTCGTAGCCGGCCTCGGTGAAGGCCCAGTACGGGTGGGTCAGCTCGGCCCACCAGAACCCGACCGGCCACCCGGTGACAGGAGACACGGCCGGGTTGGCGGCGAGCATCAGGATGCGCTTGGGGCGCGAAGGATCGGGCACGTTCAGGTCGGCGCTCAAGGAGAGTCTCCGCAAAGGTTGAGCGGAGGCTACCTTCTTCGATACGGCAGAAACAGTATGCACTTTCTGGCGCCATACTTACCAAAAAGGGAGCGTCATGCCGCCCTTCACCTTCGACGGTCAGGTCTATCACAACCCGGTCGAGCTCGCCCTCGACATCATCGGTGGCAAGTGGAAGATGCCGATCCTCTGGCGCCTGGCGAAGCGCGGCTGGCGCTACGGTGAGCTGCGGCGCGACCTCCACGGCGTCACTCACAAGATGCTCACCCAGCAGCTCCGCGAGCTCGAGGCCGCCGGCCTGCTCACCCGAACCGTGCACGCTGTCGTCCCCCCGCGCGTGGACTACGCCATCACCCCACTCGGCCGATCCACCCTGCCGGCCATCGAGGCGCTGCGCGCGTGGGGAGTGGCCTACCGGAGGGCGCGCGGCGGCGCGAAGTGATCTCGCCGGCTCTGAGCGTCGGCGCCGGCGCCACGCGACTGCACCGCCCAGTCGGCCGGGCGAGGTCGCCCGGGCGCGGTCGCCCGGGGGAGGCCGACCGCGCCGACCGGCGGTATCGTTGTGCCATGCGCCGCCTCCCCTCTGCCGCCTGCGCCGCCGCGTTCCTCCTCGCCGCCGCCACCACCGCTCAAGCCCCCGCGCGGGCCCCCGCGCGGGCCACCGCCCGCCCCGACTCCACCCCCAGCGCCCGCACACTCGCGCGCCTTGCCACCGAGCACGACGCCCGCGGCCGCGAAGAGGACGCCGCCCGCCGCGTCCGCGAAGGGCTGCCGCTCCTCCATCTTCCCGACCTCTCCTTCGCCGGCGCCGAGCGCCGTGCCGCCCGCGCCCGGGAGGTCATCAAGGAGATCGACCGCCTCGTGCCGCGCGAGCTCACGCCCGACGAGTGGACGACGTCGCGCCTCATCCGCTTCGCGCAGGTGGAGGCGATCGAGGACGCGCGCTTCCACTGGCTCTCCTTCGCTGCGATCACGCCGTACGCGTCGCCCCTGCGCTCCGTCCCGCTGCTGATCGCCGCGCAGTCGGTGGACACCCCCGAGGACCGCGCCCGATACCTCGCCCTCCTCGCCGAAGCCGCGGCGATGACCGACACCGTCCGCGAAGGGCTCGAGGCCCGCCGCCTGCGAGGCCTCACGCTTCCCGCGGAGGAGCTGCGCCTCATCATCCCCTATGTCCGCGACTTCATTCAGCCCCCGTCACAGTCCCGCTACCTGCCGCCGGCGGCGCGGCTCGCGACGCTCGACGCGGCGACGCGCGCGTCCTTCACCGCCGACGTCGAGGCCGCCATCACCCTGCGCCTCAACCCCGCCTTCGAGCGGCTCGCGGCGTACCTCGACGGTCCCTATCGCCCCGCCGCCCGCGCGACGGTCGGCGTCGGCAACCTTCCCGGCGGCGACGCCTTCTACCGCGCCCTCGTCCGGCGCCACGTCACGCTCGACGTCCTTCCCGACGCCGTGCACCGCATCGGCCTGGCCGAGGTCGCCCGGCTGGACACCGCGATGGCGGCGGTCCGCGCGGAGCTCGGCTTCACGGGCACCAAGGCGGAGTTCCACGCCCGACTCCGCACCGATCCGCGCTTCTTCGTGAAGACGCCGGAGGAGTTCGGGGCGGTGCTCATGCGCCACGACGCGCGAATCCGCCCCCGCGTCGGCGACCATTTCGCCACGCTCCCGCGCGCACAGGGCGACGTCCGCCGGCTCGACCCGCGCCTCGAAGCGTCCCTGACCTTCGGCTTCTACGAGCCGCCCTCGGCGCGCGACTCCATGGGCCACTACTACTACAACGGCTCCAAGCTCGACCAGCGCAGCACCCTGCAGGCGGCCGCGCTCATCTACCACGAGCTCATTCCCGGCCACCACTTCCAGATCGCGCTCACCCTCGAGAACCAGGCCCTCCCACCCTTCCGGCGCTCCGAGACCCACACCGCCTTCATCGAAGGCTGGGGCGACTACGCCTCCGCCTTCGCCGGCGAGCTCGGGCTCTACGGCGACTTGTACGACCGCTACGGCCGGCTGATGATGGACATGTTCATTTCATGCCGCCTCGTCGTGGATACCGGGATGAACGCGCTCGGCTGGTCGCGCGAGCGGGCGATCGCCTTCATGCGCGAACACACCCTCGAGAGCGACACCCAGCTCGACACCGAGACGCTGCGCTACTCGGTGGACCTGCCGGGGCAGGCGCTCGCCTACAAGATGGGCGCACGCGAGTTCCTCGTCCTCCGCGAGGACGCGCGCAAGCGCCTGGGCTCCCGCTTCGACCTCAAGGCGTGGCACGCGATGGTCCTCGGCGCCGGTTCGATGCCGATGTACGTCCTGCGCCAGCGTCAGGAAGCGTGGATCGCGGCCGGGGGACACTGACGGCGGGAGATCGGTTCCGCAGGCGTCCGGGAGTGCGGCTCGCGCCGGGGCATTCCCCATGGTCGCGCGCCCAGCCCGGCCGCGCTAATCCCCCGCGAACACCGCCCGCGCGTGCCGCACCGCCCCGGCGAGCGCCGCGACGTCCGCCTCGCCGGAGTACACGAACACCGACGCGCGCGCCGTCGCGCTCACCCCGAGCCGCCGCATCAGCGGCTGGCAGCAGTGATGCCCGGCCCGGATCGCCACGCCCGCCTGGTCGAGGATCGTCGCGAGGTCGTGCGGATGCGCCTCGGCCAGCTCGAAGGACACCGCGCCGCTCCGCATCGCGAAGGCCGCGTCGTCCGTCGGCCCGTGCACGGTGACCCCTTCGATCGCCGTCAGCGCCGGGACGAGCGCGCGCAGCAGCGCGACCTCGTGCGCGCGCACCCGCGCCATCCCGAGCCCCGTGAGGTACTCGCACGCCGCCGCCAGCCCCACCGCATCCGCCGCGTTGGGCGTACCCGCCTCGAACTTGAACGGCACGGTGTTCCACGTGCTGACCTGGTCCCCGACGGACTCGATCATGTCGCCCCCCGTCTGGTAGGGCGGCATCGTCTCGAGCAGCGCCTTGCGGCCCAGCAGGCCGCCGATCCCCATCGGCCCGCCGAGCTTGTGGCCGCTGAAGGCGTAGAAGTCCACGCCGAGCGCGTCGAACTGCACCGGCAGGTGCGGCGCCGACTGCGCGCCGTCGAGCACGATCATCGCCCGCGGGGCGCGCCGGCGGACGAGCGCCACCAGCTCGGCGACCGGGGAGACGAGCCCGAGCGCGTTCGAGACGTGCGTGACGGCGACGACCTTCGTCCGCGCGTCGAGGAGCGACGCGAAGTGCTCGACGTCGAGCGTGAGATCGGGGCGCAGCTCGGCGATGCGGAATTGCGCGTTCGCCTCGATCGTGGCGCGCTGCCAGGTGACGAAGCTCGCGTGGTGCTCGAGGGCCGTCACGACGACGTTGTCGCCGGCCGAGATGCCCTCGCGCCCGGCGGTGGCCGCGACGAGGTTCATCGCCTCGGTCGTCCCGCGCACGAACACCAGGCACTCGGGGTCAGCGGCGCCGAGGAAGCGCGCGATCGTCTCGCGCGCGCTCCAGTAGCGCTGCGTCGCCTCGAAGGAGAGGGCGTAGGCCCCGCGCCGCGGGTTGGCGTTCGCCTCCTCGTAGAACGCGCGGATGGCGTCGAGCACCACCCGCGGCTTCTGGGCCGTGGCGGCGCTGTCGAGGTAATGCAGCGACGGGTGCCGCTCGAGCAGCGGGAAGTCGGCGCGGGGGGCGAGCGTCACGGGACCACCCGCCGCGCGGTGCACCGGGCCGGAACGCGGGTCGGAACGCGGGTCGGAACGCTCACGTGGCCGGAGTCTCGAGCGCCTTCTTGAGCGTGTGCCACGCCATGCTGGCGCACTTCACGCGAACGGGAAACTTGGCGACCCCGCCGAGGGCGACGAGCGAGCCGAGCTCGGCCTTGTGGTCTTCCGCCTTCTTCCGGCCCGTGACCACGTCGTGGAAGAGGTCGAAGAGGGCGTCCACCTGCGCGCGCGACTTGCCCTTCACCGCCCCGGTCATCAGCGACGCCGAGGCGCGGGAGATGGCGCAGCCCTTTCCGGTGAAGGACACCTCGGCCAGCGTGTCGCCCTCGGTCTTCACGAACACCGCGACCTCGTCGCCGCACAGCGGGTTCCGGCCGGCCGCGTGGTGCACGGGGGCGGGGAGCTCGCCGTAGTTCTTGGGGCGACGGTTGTGGTCGAGGATGATGCCCTGGTAGAGCGCCTCGAGGTCCGACCCGTCGCGTCCGGAGGAGGCCCCCGTCACTGGCCGCCGGTGTAGCGCTGGAGCACCTGTGCCTCGAGGCCCTCCCGCACGGCCTCGGCCTCGATCGTCTCGAGCACGTCCGCCGCGAAGGCGTACAGCAGCAGCTGCTTGGCCAGCTCCGCCCCGACGCCGCGCGACTTCATGTAGAACAGCGAGCTCTGGTCGAGCCGGCCCACCGTGGCGCCGTGGGTGCACTTGACGTCGTCGGCGAAGATCTCGAGCTGCGGCTTGGTGTCGATCGTCGCGCGCTCCGAGAGCAGCAGGGTGTGGTTCTCCTGCTTCCCGTCGGTCTTCTGCGCCTCGGGGTGCACGTACACCTTGCCGTTGAAGACGCCGTGCGCGGCGCCGTCGAGGATGCCGCGATAGACCTCGCGCGAGTAGCAATTCGGCGCGACGTGCTCGATGCGGGTCTGGTGGTCGAGGTGCTGCTCGCCGTCGCCGATGTAGAGGCCGTTGAGCGTCGCGCCGCAGCCCTCGCCGCCGAGGACGGTATAGACGTTCGTGCGGGCGAGCCGGCCGCCGACGGCGAAGGAGAAGCTCACGAGGTGCGAGTCGCGCGCCTGCTTGGCCTCGACGTGGGCCACGTGGTACGCCCCGCTCCCCTCGCGCTGCACCTTGAGGTGCGTCACGGTGGCGCCGGCGGCGACGTCCACCTCGGTCACGGCGTTCGTGAAGTACGCCGCGTCGGTCAGCCCGACGAAGCTCTCGACCACCGTCACCTTCGCGTGCCGCTCGGCGGCGACGAGGTTGCGCACCGGCAGCTCGAGCCCCCGGGCGCCGGCGTCGGCGACGAAGAGCACCTGGATCGCGCGGCCCACCACGACGTCCGCCGCGACGTGGATCACCACGCCGTCCTGCATCAGGGACGCGTTGCGGGCGGTGAACGGCTGCTCGGCGGCGATGGCACCGAGCCGCGGCTCGAGCGCCTGCGGCATCTCGCGCAGCGCCTCGGCCAGCGGGCGCACCGAGACGCCGGCCGGCAGCGTCGCGAGGTTCGAGAGCGCGGCGTCGAAGCGGCCGTTGACGAACACGACCGTCGGCTTCTCGCCGCCGAAGAGGTAGGGGGCGAGTGCCTCGGCGGTCACGCCGTGCGCGGGGGGCTGCGCCGCGGGGGCGAAGCCGCCCTCGGCGATCGCCGTCACCGGGGTGTACTTCCAGTCCTCGTTGCGCGTCGTCGGGAAGCCCGTCGCGGCGAAGGCCGCGGCCCCCCTGGCGCGCACCGTGCCGACCCAGGTCGGCTCGGCCGTCGTGGTCGCCATCGTCAGGTGCCCGCCGTCTCGAGGATGGGATCGTAGCCGGCCGCCTCGAGCTCGAGCGCCAGCGCCTTGCCGCCGGTCTTCACGATCCGCCCGCCGGCCAGCACGTGCACGAAGTCCGGCACGATGTAGTTGAGCAGCCGCTGGTAGTGCGTGACGACGATGGTCGCGTTGGTCGGCTTGCGGAGGGTGTTGACGCCGTCGGCCACGATGCGCAGGGCGTCGATGTCGAGCCCCGAGTCGGTCTCGTCGAGGACCGCCAGCGTCGGCTCGAGCACCGCCATCTGCAGGATCTCGTTGCGCTTCTTCTCGCCGCCCGAGAAGCCGGTGTTCACCGACCGGTTGAGCATCGCCTCGTCGAGGTTCACGAGCTTGAGCTTGTCGGCCACGAGGTCGAGGAACTCGAGCGGGTCCACCTCGTCCTGCCCGTGCGCCTTGCGGATCTCGTTGTAGGCGGCGCGGAGGAAGTAGGCGTTGGAGACGCCGGGGATCTCGACCGGGTACTGGAACGCGAGGAAGACGCCGGCCTGCGCGCGCTCCTCGGGCTCCATCTCGAGCAGGTCGCGGCCCTGGTAGAGCACCGCGCCGCCGGTGACCTCGTAGCCGGGATGGCCGGCGAGGACCTGCGCGAGTGTGGACTTGCCGGAGCCGTTGGGCCCCATGATGGCGTGGACCTCGCCCGCGTTCACGGTGAGGGTGATGCCCTTGAGGATCTCCTTGTCGCCGGCGGTGGCGTGGAGGTCGGTGATCTGGAGGAGCGGCGTCATCGGGATGATCGGGATCGGGAAGGCGGTGGGGCGTCGTCGGGGGCGCGGGCGGGTCGCCCTCAGCCCACGGAGCCCTCGAGGGTGATGCCCAGCAACTGCTGGGCCTCGAGCGCGAACTCCATCGGCAGCTCCTTGAACACCTCGCGGCAGAATCCGGAGACGATCATGGACACGGCCTGCTCGGCCGAGAGCCCGCGCTGCTTGAGGTAGAAGATCTGGTCCTCGCCGATCTTCGACGTCGAGGCCTCGTGCTCCACAGTCGCCGACTTGTTGTCCACCTCGATGTACGGGAAGGTGTGCGCCCCGCACTGATTGCCGACGAGCATCGAGTCGCACTGCGTGTAGTTGCGCGCCCCCTCCGCCTTCGGCAGCACCTTCACCATGCCGCGGTACGAGTTCTGCCCGCGACCGGCCGAGATGCCCTTCGAGACGATGTTCGACTTGGTGTGGCGGCCGACGTGGATCATCTTCGTCCCGGTGTCGGCCTGCTGGCGCTTGCTCGCCACCGCCACCGAGTAGAACTCGCCGGTCGAGTGGTCGCCCTGCAGGATCACGCTCGGGTACTTCCACGTGATCGCCGAGCCGGTCTCGACCTGCGTCCACGAGATCTTGGCGTTCGTCATCGCCTTGCCGCGCTTGGTGACGAAGTTGTAGATGCCGCCGACCCCGTGCTCGTCGCCCGCGTACCAGTTCTGGACCGTGCTGTACTTGATCGTCGCGTGGTCGAGCGCCACGAGCTCGACGACCGCCGCGTGCAGCTGGTTCTCGCTGCGCTTGGGCGCCGTGCAGCCCTCGAGGTAGCTCACGTACGAGCCCGCGTCGGCGACGATCAGCGTCCGCTCGAACTGGCCCGTCTCGGCCGCGTTGATGCGGAAGTACGTCGAGAGCTCGAGCGGCGAGCGCACCCCCTTCGGCACGTACACGAACGAGCCGTCGGAGAAGACCGCCGAGTTGAGCGCCGCGAAGTAGTTGTCCGAGTGCGGCACCACCGAGCCCAGGTACTTCCGCACCAGCTCCGGATGGTGCTCGACCGCCTCGCCGAAGGAGCAGAAGATCACGCCGACCTTCTCGAGCTCCGCCTTCATCGTCGTGCCCACCGACACCGAGTCGAAGATCGCGTCCACCGCCACCCCGGCGAGCCGCTTCTGCTCCGTGAGCGGGATGCCGAGCTTCTCGTACGTCCGCAGCAGCTCCGGGTCCACCTCGTCGAGCGACTGCTTCGGCTTGACGCTCTTCGGTGCGGAGTAGTAGCGCAGCGCCTGATAGTCGATCGGCGCGTACTGCACGTTCGGCCAGTGCGGCTCCGCCATCTTCAGCCACTGCCGGTACGCCTTCAGGCGCCAGTCGAGCAGCCACTGGGGCTCGTGCTTCTTCGCCGAGATCATCGCGATGATCTCCTCGTTCAGCCCCTTCGGCACCTCGTCCGCCTCGACTTCGGTGACGAAGCCGGCCGTGTACTCCTTGGAGATCAGGCTCTCGATCGACGCGCTCACGTGCGGTCCTCTATGGGGTGGTGCGGGCTCAGGCCGCCGAGGCGGCGCCGGCGGTGGGGTCGGGCTGCGCATGGAACGCGCAGTGGTTGCAGCCGTCGAGCACCCGCGCCTGCCGCTCGACGGGCGTGCCCAACAGGTCCTCCAGGAAGCGCTGCTCCGCCTCGCACAGCTCGGGGAAGCGCTCGGCCACCGCGCGCACGGCGCAGTGGTGTTCCGTGATCACGAGCCGGTCGCCGTCCGCGACGGAGACCTCGGCCAGATAGCCCTCGGCCGACAGCAGTTCGGCGACGAGCTGCGCCCGCTCGCTGAACGACAAGCCGGCCATCAGCGGTTTCGCCTGACGCGCCAGCGTCTCCCACCGGCGCCGGAAGACCGCCACGACCTCGTCGCTCACCCCCGCCGCCACGACCGCGTCGAGCATCGCCCCGAGGGCGTCCGCCGAGGCCTGGGGAAAGAGCGATTCGCCCGCCGGCGTCAGGAAATAGAGGTGGACCGGGGCTCCCACCCCGCGGACCTCGGACCGCCGCGCGATGACGCCGTCCTCTTCGAGGGCGTCGAGGTGCCGGCGCAGCGCGTTCGTCGTCACCCCGAAAGTGGCGCCAAGCTCCTTGGCACCAACGGGTTGCGACTTCTTGATCGCCACCAGGAGGTCGGCCTTCTGCCCCCGGTATCCGGCCAATGCGATGCGCTGCATAAGCCAGAAAAATACTCGGATATACGCCTTACGTCAACGGAAACGTTGACGAATTCACAGGGGCGGGATCTCGTCACCGGCGCGGCGGTGGTGCGGCCGCGGCACCCCCGAACTGCCGCCCGGCGTCAGTTCAACTTGCTGCAGGTCAGCGCCAGCAGCAGCGCGCCGATCGCGAGGCCGGCCGCCCAGCGGATCGCCGAGCGCCGGGGTCTGCCGCGCGTCTCGCTCATGGCCACGAACACGGCCTTGTCGATCGCCGGGAGCGACGCCGTCGTCCGCAGCAGGCGCGGATCGGTCAGCGACGACTCCTCCGGTGTGGCCGGGCTTACGCCATCGGGCAGCGGCCCGCGCACGAACCGGAAGGTGCGTGTGCCGATCTGCAGCTCGTCGCCCGGGGCGAGCGCCACCGGGCTGTCCACGCGCACCTCGTTGACCGTCGCGCCGGTCGAGCCGCTCACCGACAGCAGCCACCCCCCCGCCCCCCGCACGAGCTCGGCATGGCGCCGCGACACGGTCGCGTCGAGCATGACAACGTGGCTGCGCGGATCCCGCCCGAGCGTGATGACGTCCAGGTCGAGCCGGTGCGCCAGGCGCGCCCCGAGGTCCACGAGCCAGTCGGTCGCGTTGGTCACCGGGCCACCCCTCCCAGACGCCGCATCGCGCGCACGAGCAGGGCCCGCGCCTGCGCGACCTTGTACGTGGTGCCCGGCAGTGGCGTGGCGTCGTACAGCGCCCGCTCGGCCAAGGCGTCGATCGAGTCGTCATCGAGGCCGCCGGAGGCGACGTCCTCCTCGATGGAATCGGTGATGCGCCACGGCCGTGGTCCGATCCCCCCCAGCACCAGCCGGACGTCGCCGTCGGGGCGTCGCACGGTGGCGAGCGACACGAGGGCGAAGTCCCACGCCCCGCGCTGGATCACCTTCTCGTATGTCTGCTCGCCTCCCAGCGTCCCGGCCGGCAGTGAGAGGTGGGTGATGAACTCCCCCGGCTCCACCACTGTCTCCCGCGTCGGATCCTGCGAGGGCAGCACGAAGAACTGCGAGAGGGGCACGGCGCGGCGACCGCCCGTCCGCTGGAGGTGCACCACGGCCTCGAGCGCCATGAGCGCGACGGCCGGGTCCGACGGATGCACCGCCCAGCAGGGGCCCGCCTCGACAATCGCGTGGTGGCGGTGGTCGCCGGCCACGGCCGGGCAGCCCTCGGCGCCGCTCTTGGCGCACGCGTGCCCGCCCCGCCAGTACCAGCAGCGGGGACGCTGCCCGAGGTTGCCGCCGAGCGTGCCCTGGGCGCGGAGGGCAGGGGAGCCGACGCTGTCGCAGGCGAGGGCGAGCGCGGCCGCTCGGGCGCGCAACACGGGATGAACGGCCAGGTCGGCGAGCCGGGCCCCCGCGCGCACCGACAGCCCGCCATCGGGCTCGGGGGTGACGTCGTCGCCGGGCAGGGTGACGTCCACCACGGAGACCGGGGTGGCGAGTCCATCCCGCCAGAGGGGCACGACGTCGGTACCTCCCCCGATCGGCATTGCACCGGGAGCGGCGAGGGCCGCCGCCGCGGCGTCGCCGTCGGCAGGGCGGACGTACTGGAACGGGCGCATGCGTCGGTGAAGGTTACCACCGATGGTTCCGCCCTGCATCCAGCCCCGCCTCGGCGGGTTCCTCGCGGCGCTGCTGGCCGCCGCGCCCGGCCTCCTCGCTGCGCAAGCCGCGCCCCCGCCACCTCCCGATCCGCTCGCGTCGCCGATGGCGGACACGATCGCCCCGCTGCTCGTCTTCCCGCCGGCGACGCAGCGGTGGTTCACCGCCGCCTCGCGCAACGGCCGCCTGCTGCTGGACGTCGGCCGCGTGGACGCCGAGACGAAGAAGCGCGCCGACCGCATCCCGGTGATCACGGCCCTCGCCGCCGCACACGGTACGGTGCGGGCCGGCGATGCGTTCCTGCTGCGCGGGACGTGGGGCCGCGAGGTCGTGCAGGTGACGGGCTTCGACGTCTGGAACGGGCGGATCGTCGCGACGGTCGCGGCGAGCGCGGCCGCCGACTCGGCGGCCAAGGCCAAGGCCCCGGCGGTCGCCTCGGCGTGGCGCCTGCGCGCGGACGAGGGGGAGCCCGCGGATTCCGCGCCGCGGCTCGCGGCCTGCCCGCGCGACTCGCTGTCGAAGGCGCTCGCACCGCGGATCACGCACGTGCGGGACTCCCTCGTCGCGGTCGTCCGCGCGCTGGTGCCGCGCATCACGGTGTACCAGCAGGCGCGTCGGCCGAAGCCGGCGCTGCTGCGCACGACGCACGTGGCCGGGTGCGGTGATGCGCCGTGGGTGGTCGTCGTGGCGTCCCTGCGCGGCGAGAACTCCGAGTGGGTGGCCGAGCGGGCCGCCCTCCTCGCGCCGACCGGGGCGGCGCGCGGCGTGAAGCTCGACGACCTGCGCTTCGACGGGCACGAGGTGCTGCGCGCCTTCGACGCCGACGGCGACGGCTTCGACGATCTCGCGACGCGGGCGGTGGCGGAGGCCTCGGGAGGGACGTCGATCCTGCGCTGGGACGCCAAGGGGCGGCGCTTCACGCGCCTGGTGGCCGGCTTCCAGTGGGAGTTCCGGTGACGTCGCCGCGTGATCCGCGACGGCTGGCCGGCCTCGTCTTCGCGGTCGCACTCGCCGTCGGCGGCGCGGCGACGCTGGTGGCCGGGGTCTGGCTCGCCCTCTTCACGGCGGAGGCGGCGCCGTCGCAGCGCGTTGCGGTCGCGTTCGTCCCCGCGGTCACGGGGAGCGCGGCACTGTGGGGGGCGCGCCGTGCGTGGCGCGCCGTGCGTGGCGCGCCGTTCAGCGAAAGGAGAGGTAGCCCATGAGGCCGACCAGTTCGCCGGAATCGTCGCGTACGGCCGTACCGAAGTCGGTCACGGCAGCGTAGCTGCCGTCGCTCCGCCGCAGGCGATAGGGCACCGCCCAGCCGTCGAGGGCGTGGGCGGACGCGGCATCGTAGGCGCGGGCGACCGACGCCACGTCGTCCGGATGCACCCGGCTCATCCACCACCGGATGGTCGGCGTGGACGGCAGCGCCGGATAGCCAAGGGCGGCGTGCAACGCCTCGCTCCACACGAGACGGTCGGCCACGACATCGTACCGCCACGCCGCGAGGCCGGCGGTCTGCGCCGCCCGGCACCAGGGGTGGTCGAACCACGCATCCTCCGATGCGTGCAGGCGCGACGGAAGGTCCGGCACCGGAACCGAGCGGGGCGCGATCATTTGCGGGAAAGTTTCGGCAGGCGCGGCACCGACTTGAGTCTCGATTGTCGTCGCCGAGGGGCTCCGTTAGGCTCCCTGCTGCTGGGGCCTGCGACCGCCGCCCACCACGTGACGCCCGCACCATCGGACGCCGGACGCCGGACGCCGGACGCCGACCCGCGTCGCGCCGTACGCGACGGCGGCCGCCATGACACGAACGGCTCAGGACCTCATGCACGTCCCCGTGACCGCCGGCCTGCACCACGTCACCCTCGTCGCCCGTGACGCCCGCCGTACGCTCGGCTTCTACCGCGATGTGCTGGGACTCGGGCTGGTCAAGCGCACGGTCAACTTCGACGACCCGGGGTCGCATCACCTTTACTTCGGGGATGCGCAGGGCCGGCCGGGCACGCTCGTCACCGTCTTCGAGTGGCCCCGCGCGCCGCGCGGGGGCTTCGGGCTAGGTGGCGTGCACCACCTCGCGCTCGGGGTGGCGTCGCCCGAGGGCCAACTGCAATGGAAGCGATGGCTGCTGCAGCATGGCGTGCCGGTATCGGGGCCGTACGACCGGAAGTGGTTCACGTCGATCTACTTCGCGGATCCCGACGGGCAGGTGCTCGAGATCGCCACGAAGGGGCCGGGCTACGCGGTGGATGAACCGCTCGAGGCCCTCGGCCAGCGGGTGATCGTACCGGGCGACGGGCACCTGCGCGGCCGGCGAGACGAGCGCGACATCGCGGCCGCCACGTGGCCCGAGCCGATCGCTGCGATCACCCCGGCGATGGCACTCGGCGGCCTGCACCACGTCACCGGGATCACGGACGACATCGCTCGCATGCACGACTTCCTCGGGGAGGCGCTGGGGCTGCGCCTCGTGAAGCGGTCGGTCAACCAGGACGACCCCGACGCCGCGCACTGGTTCTGGGCCAACTACGACGGCACCCGCGTGGCCGACCACAGCGCCTATACGCTGTTCGGCTGGCCGCCGGGCGTGCGGGCCGCGCGTCCCGGCGTCGGGCAGGCACACCACGTTGCGTTCCGCGCCGAGTCCACGGACGACCAGCTCGCCTTCCAGGACCGGCTTCGCGCGATGGGGGTGCTGGTCTCCGACGTGATGGATCGCACCTACTTCCAGTCCATCTACTTCCGCGCCCCCGACGGCATGCTGTTCGAGATCGCCACCGACGGCCCGGGATTCGCGGTGGATGAACCGGCGGAGGTGCTCGGCCGGACCCTGCGGCTGCCGGCCTGGCTGGAGGCGGAGCGTGGCGCGATCGAGGGCGCACTGCCGCCGTTGGGGTGACGCCGGCCGGGGTCGCGGCGTCCTAGCGTTGACTGCCATGACAAATCTCGCCGCCCGCCTTCGTCCAGGTGCCGCCGCCGGTGCCGTCATCGCCCTGCTCTCGGCCTGCAGCGTCCGCGAGGTCGTCGTCGGTGGCGGCGGCGGGGGGGGGCTGCCGGGCGGGGCGTACGCCTTCCGGATGGGAGGACCGACGGCCGACGAGGGACGGCAGGTCGTGCGGACCGCCGACGGCGGCGCCGTGATCGTCGGGGACTTCACCGGAACGGTGGACTTCGATCCCTCCACGCGCATATTGACGCGCGCTGCGGTCGGCGGCCCCGACGCCTTCGTGGCGCGGTTCGACTCGGCCGGCGCGCTGGCATGGGCGACCGCGCTCGGCGGCCCCGGCAACGACGTGGCGCACAGCGTCGCCGTCGCGCCCGACGGGCGCGTGGTCGTGGTCGGGGCGGCCGCGCAGGGCTTCCAGTGCGTGGGTGGCATCACCGTCGGCACGGTCTCCGGCCCGCGCGACGCGTTCATCACGGTGCTGGCGGCCGACGGCCGCTGCGAGCGAACCGTCTTCATCGGCGGCGCGGGAAGCGACGAAGCGCGCGCCGTCGCGCTCGGCGCCGCCGGCGACCTGTTCCTCACCGGGACCTATCAGGGCCCGGCGGACTTCGACCCGACGGCCGCCGAGGTGCTGCTCCAGCCCCATGTCGCGTCGGATCCCTCCGACGTCTTCGTGGCGCGCTACGGGCTGGACGCCACCCTGCGCTGGGCGGTTCCGCTCGCCGGGCGCGGTACCGACCAGGCCTGGGCACTGCGCTACGACGACGTGCAGCAGGTCGTGCTGGCCGGCACGTACAGCGACACGCTCGACGCGAACCCCACGGCGGCGCAGCAGCTGCTCGTGACGGCCGGCGGCACCGACGTCTGGGTGGCGTCGCTGACGGCGTCGGGGGTGCTCCGCTGGGCTGAGCGCATGGGAGGCACCGCGAACGACCTGATGTCGCCCCACGCGCTCTCGGTCTCCGCCACGCGCGAGGTCTTCGTCGGCGGGCAGTTCGCGGGCACGATGACGCTCGGGACGATCGTCGGCCTGCCGCCCGTCGTCTCGGGGGGCGGCAGCGACGGTTTCGTCGTGCGCATCAGCTCGAACGGCCTCGCGGCGAGTGGCTTCGCGATCGGGGGCACGGGCGAGGACGCCGTGCTGGCCGTGCAAGCGCAGACCGGGGGTGCCCTGCTCGTCGCGGGCGACTTCCAGGGCACGGTGGACTTCTCGCGCGGCCTCGCGTCGCGGGTCCTCACGGCGACGTCGCCGAACCTCTCCAGCGGGGCCGACCTCTACACGGCGCGCTACAGCGGGGCGGGTGTGATGCAGTGGGCCGAGCGGCTGCGGCCGGGTACGGTGCCGGCGGTGCGTCCCACGGCGTCGGTCAGCGCGGATGCGAGCACGTTCTGGATCGGCGGCCGCTTCTCCGGCAGTCTCAACGCCGATCCCGGTACCGGCGTCGCGACGCTGACGGCCGCCGGGAGTACCGACGTGATGCTCGCGCGCTACTCGTCCGACAACGGGGCGATCATCCGCCGATGACGGGACGGCGGCGATCGGGACCGGCGGCCGGCGCACCCGCGGCGGTGCCGTACCCCGCAGCGCGGGCGACCCTGCCGTGGCTCGCGCTGCTCGTCGCCTGCCAGCCGGCCCTCGTGCCGCTGGCCGGCCCGCGGGCGCCGGCACCGATCGGCGCACCGATCGGCGCACCGCCCGGCGCACCGATCGGCGCACCGCTTGGCGCACCGCTTGGCGCACCGCCCGGCGCACCGCTTGGCGCACCGCTTGGCGCACCGCCCGCGCGCTCCAGCGCACCGGCGTCGCCCCTTGCCGGCGCGCCGGGCCCGGGTGCAGCCGCCGCGCCCGCGCTGCGCGCCGCGACGGACTTCCCCGACCACGCCTACCTGCGCGGCCGACGCCTCATGGTGCCGGTCCTGGGCCGCGGCATCCTCGACGTCGAGGACACGTTCGACCACGCGCGCAGTGGCGACCGCGTCCATCGCGCGGTGGACGTGCACGCGCCGCGCGGCACGCCGGTGCTCGCCGCCGACGACGGCCGCGTACTCGCGATCAAGGTGAACGCCCTCGGCGGCCTCACGGTGCACTGCGCCGATCCCGCCGGCCGACTGGTGTACTACTACGCCCACCTCGACCGCTACGCGCCGGGGCTCACCGAGGGCCAGGCCGTGCGGCAGGGGGACGTGCTGGGCTACGTCGGCACCACCGGCAACGCGCCCGCCGACGTGCCGCACCTGCACTTCCAGGTCATGCGCCTGACGGACCCGAAGCGCTACTGGGACGGCCCGGCGCTGGATCCCCGGCCCTACTTCACGCTCGATGGCGGCGCGCCCGCCGGAGCCCGCTGATGCCGTTGACGTCGAAGGCGCGCGCGGCCCTGCGCGCGCAGGCGAACCGCCTCGAGGCCAAGGTGCACGTCGGTCGCGAGGGCGATACCGAGGCGGTACGCCTGACGATCGACGACGCACTGCGCACGCAGGAACTGGTGAAGGTCGCCCTGACGCGGAACGCGGACGCGGAGCCGAAGCCGCTGGCGAACGCGCTGGCGCAGGCGCTCGGGGCGGACGTGGTGCAGGTGATCGGGCGGACGTTCACGCTGTATCGCGAGCGCATCGAGGCCGACTAGTCGGTGGCGCGCGGCCGACGGAACTCCCGCACCATCTCGGGGTTCAAGGCCTCGACCGGATGAACGGTCCCGCAGGCGCGGCACTACTGCTCGAGCCGGCGCCGGCGGGGCGACCGGCTCGAGACCCCGAGGTGCTGCACCTTGTCCGCCGGGGCGGAGTCGGCGGTATGCTTGCTGGAGCAGGACGGTGCGGCGACTCCGCGCCCCACCGAATTCGACGTGCGCAGCGGGACCATCACATGACACTTCCCGATGGGGCGGCCCCCACGGTTTCTCCCGGGCTGCGCGGATTCCGCAGCGCTTCGGAGTCCGGCGGCGGCCGCCCTCGGTCATGGTCGCGCGCAGCCCGGGTCGCGCGCGCGGCCGCGGCCGCCGGGCTGTTGGTCAGGGCGGGCGCGCCCGCCGCCGCCCAGCGTCCCGACAGCGCTGCCGCAGCCCCGCGGCCGCGCTGGACGGTGCTCCCCGTGCTCGGCTCCGCGCCCGAGACCGACCTGCAGGTGGGCGGCATGCTGCTCCGCGTCTCGCGCCCGCGCGGCGCGAGCGCCACCTCGCGCCCGACCACCAACCGCCTCCTCGCGCGCCTCACCACGCGCAACCAGTTCATGCTCGAGTACGAGCGCGACGCGTGGTTCGCCGAGGATCGCTGGCGCCTGCTGACGAACGTCGAGTACTCGCGCTTCCCGCTCGCCTACTACGGCATCGGCCCGGACTCCCCCGCGTCCGCCGAGGAGCTCTATACGCCCAGCACCATCAACACGATTCTGGGTGTGCAGCGCCGCTTCCGGCGCGGCCTCTACGCGGGGATCGGCTACCAGACGTGGCGCACGTGGATGCGCGGCGTCGCGGCGGACGGCGAGCTCGTCCGCGGCACCGTGCCGGGCAGCCGCGGTGGCACCGTCGCCGCGCTCGAGCTCTCGCTGATCGCCGATGCGCGCGACAACATCTACGCGCCGCGCACGGGGCACTTCGTCACCGCGCAATGGGCCCCCGCCTTCCCGGCGATCGGTTCGCAGTTCACCTACACGCGGACGCTGCTCGATGCGCGGGTGTACCGGCCCCTGCGGGCGGGCTTCACGTTCGCGGCCAAGGGCCTCTTCGAGGACATCGGCGGTACCGCGCCCTTCGAGCGCCTTCCCACGATCGGTTCCTCGACGTTCATGCGGGGCTACGAGCGCGGCCGCTACCGCGACGGCACGCTGGGGGCGGCGCAGGTGGAGCTGCGACGCGACCTCTTCTGGCGCGTCGCCGGGGCGGTCTGGGGCGGTGCCGGTTCGGTCGCGCCGCGTCCCGGGGCGCTGGCCAATGCTCGGCTGCTCCCGACCTTCGGGGTCGGCGGTCGCTGGTACCTCTTCCCCCGCGAGCGGATCGCCGCGCGCGCCGACCTCGCCTTCGGGCGCGGTGCGACCGGGTTCTACCTCAGCATCGGCGAGGCGTTCTAAGGCCCGCGCGCGGGCCGATCCGCGTTCAGCCCTGCACGACCACCGGGTACTCGCGCTCCCACCGTCGCCCGTCACCGAGCGCCAGCTCGGCCTTTACGAACCACTGCCGCGTGTAGTCGCGCTCGAAGCGGCTCGGCGGCGCGGCGGGATCGAGCGCCACGTGGACCGCGATCCGCGTTTCCGCGTCGCCCGGCAGGGGCACCGTCGGCGGGATCGGCGCGTCGAAGACCAGTCCCTGATGCCACGGTGCCGAGGCGGCGGGTCCGCGCGAGTCGCGGCACCATACGGTGATCGCCGCGGCGACGGCCTCGCCGCCGCGGCGCGGGCGCACCACGATGTCGAAGGTGCCGAGCTCGCCGACGACGAGCGCCCCCGCGGGGAACTCGAGCCGCACGGGGCCGATCGTGCGCCACGCCCACCCCAGCCCGCGGTACTGCCAGAGCGTGTGCGCCCCCCAGCCCGTGAAGGCGATCCCGGCGAGGAACGGCGTGAAGTCTGCCGAGACGAGCATCGCGTAGCCCCCGCCGCCGATGCAGAAGAGGCCGATGGCGAGCACCCACAGCGCCTGCTTGACCTCGCGCCGCGACGGGATCGGCAGCCACGCGTCACGGATCAGGTCGAGGTAGAACGACTGCTTGCTGCCCAGCGAGGTCATGGCGGCGAGGGCGGGCCGTCGCGCCCGATCCACCGCAGCACGCGCCACGGAGCCAGCGGCAGCGCGTCGGGCTCGACCCCGAGGGCGTCGGCGACCGCGTTCATGATCGCCGGCGCGGTGGGGATGATCGGCGCCTCGGCCAGGCCGCGCGCGCCGACGTCGTTGGCGACCGGATCGGCGCCGGCGACGCACCATGCGTCGATCACGGGGACGTCGGCCATCGTCGGGACCTTGTAGTCGTGCAGGCCCCGCGTGAGCGACGTGCCGGTGGCCGGATCGAGCACGCGTTCCTCGAAGAGGGCGTAGCCCAGCCCCTGCAGGATGCCTCCTTCGAGCTGCGAGCGGGCGAGCAGCGGGTTGACGATGCGGCCGGCGTCGTGGACGGCGACGAGCTCGGTGACGCGCACGACGCCGGTGCCGGTGTCCACCTCGACCTCCGCGAACTGCACGCCGAAGGTCGCGACGCCGGTGCGGTCGGGATTCGGGCCGCGCGTCCCGCGACCGAGGAACTGCATGTTCCCCAGCGGGGCACCGGTCGCACGGGCCTCTTCGTACTGCGTGCGCGCGTCGTGCGCGGCCATCCGCACCGCGGGGAGCACGCTCGGCGTGGTGATGGAGCCCCACGAGTTGTTCGTGTACGGGGTCTGCGCCGTGTCACCGATCGTGACGCGGATGCGCGCCGGCGCGACGCCCAGCACCTCGGCGGCGACCTGCGCGCAGAGCGTGCGGATGCCGGTGCCGAGGTCCTGCGTGCCGACGAGGAGTTCGGCCGAGCCGTCGGGGTTGAGGCGGCAGATCGCGTGGGCCGGCGGGCCGCCGCCCGTGCCCCACACCTGCGCCGCGACACCGATGCCGCGTCGCACGGGGCCGAGGCGGCCGCGCGCCCGCTCGGCGGCGAGGGCGCGGCGGCGGTCGGCCCAGCGGAAGCGCTCGGCCGCCTCGACGTAGCAGCGGTCGAGCGCGTTGCCGCTGTAGGGGCGGTCGCGATCGGGGTCGCGCGCGGCGAGGTGCCGGCGGCGGAACTCGAGCGGATCCGCCCCGAGGCGCGCGGCGAGCGCGTCCACCGCGCGCTCGACGCCAACGGCCCCCTCGACGAAGCCCGGGGCGCGGAACGAATCCATCGCGCCGACGTGCGTGAAGGCGAAGCGCTCGACGCTGCGCACATTGGGACAGTCGTACATCTGGTGCGCGACGGCGGCGGCGCTGGCGGCCCAGCCGCCGACCCCCATCGGCGCGTCCACGGTCAGGTCGAGCGCCACCAGCCGCCCGGCCGCGTCGGCCGCCGCCGTCACGCGCTGGCGGGTGGCGTTGCGATGCCCGGTGTCCGTCTGCTCGCCGGCGCGGTCGAGCACGCAGCGCACGGGGCGGCCCAGGCGACGGGCGAAGAGCGCGGCGAGGTAGGTGTGCGGTCCCGCGTAGTTCTTGGCGCCGAACCCGCCGCCCATGTGCTCGCCGATCACACGCACGTCCCCCTGCGCGAGGCCGAAGGCGCGCGCGAGGTTCTCGCGGACACGGAAGATGCCCTGCGTTCCCTCCCACACCGTAAGCCGCCCCTCGTCCCACTCGGCGACCGCCCCGTGCGGTTCCATGGCGCAGTGCAGCGCCGCCGGCGTCTCCACCGTGATGGTGACGACCGTCGCGGCGGCCGCGAGGGCCGCGTCCACGTCGCCGCGCGCGCGGGTGACCGGGCTGCCGAACGCCGCGTTGGAGGCGCCGCCGCGCACGCGCGGCGCCCCGCTGGCGAGCGCGGTCTCGACGTCGAGCACGAACGGCTCGGGGGTGACCTCGACGACGAGCGCCTCGGCGCCGGCGCGCGCCGCCTCGGGGGATTCGGCGCAGACGGCGGCGACGGGATGCGCCGCGTATGCCACGCGCAGCTCCAGCAGCCGGCCGGCGGCCCCGGTGAGCTTCGCGGCGCGGACCTCCTCGGCGGTGAGGATGTCGCGCACGCCGGGCACCGCCCGCGCCGCTGCGGTGTCGAGGCGGGTGACGCGACCGCTGGCGACGCCGGCCCGGCGGATGGCCACGTGCAGCATCCCCGGTCGGACGATATCGGCGGTGTACCGCGCACGACCGGCGGCCTTGGCGGGGCCGTCCACGCGCGGGACGGGCTGCCCGACCACCGCCAGCGTCGCGTCGGCCTCCCACGGGGGAAGGACGATCGCCGGGCGTTCGACGAGCCGGGTCTCGACCCGACCCTCGACCTCGACCTGCGTCGCGACGTAGCGCGCCGAGGCGTCGCTCACCGCGTCGCGCATCGCGTCGCGCATCGCGTCGCTCACCGCGGCGGGACGCCGTGGCCGGCGTCGGCGAGCTCGCGCAGCGCCGCCTTGATGCGGGGGTACGTCCCGCAGCGGCAGAGGTTGCCGCTCATCGCGCGGACGATCGCGTCGTCGCTCGGGGCGGGATCGGCGGCGAGCAGCGCCGTCGCGGCCATGACCTGCCCCGGCGTGCAGTAGCCGCATTGCGCGGCGTCGTGCCGGGCGAAGGCCGCGGGCACGGGATGGTCGTCGCCCAGCCCTTCGACCGTCACGATGCGTCGTCCCTCGCACGCCGCCGCGAGCGCGAGGCACGCGTAGGCGGGCCGGTCGTCGAGCAGCACGGTGCAGGCGCCGCATTCGCCGCGCTCGCAGGCGGGCTTGGCGCCGGCGAGGTGGAGACGGTCGCGGAGGACCTCGAGGAGGGTCGCATGGTCCGGGACGTCGAGCGTCTCGGCGCGGCCGTTGATCGTGAGGTGGCGGCGGGGCACGCCGGAAAGCTACGCGCCCGGGCGCGGCGCATGGGGCACCGCCGCGCCGCGCGTGACGGTCAGCCGAGCCGCTTTCGGAAGCACCCCTTCTCGACCACCGACATCCCCGAGGCGCGCATACGCTCGTAGCGGGCGACCTTCTCGGGGTAGGTCGCGAGGGGCACTTCGTCGTAGCCGAGCGAGCGGAAGAACCGGGGCGACAGCGACAGCGCGAAGACCTCCTCGAGGTCGCGCAGGCGCGCGACGCGCTCGACGGCGAGGACGACGCGCGAGCCCAGGCCGCGCCCGTGCGCCTCGGCGGCGACGGCCACCGACGAGACCTCGGCGAGCGATGGCGAGTACTCGCTGAGCGCAGCGCAGGCGAGGACGCGGCCACCGGGCGTCGCCGCGACGACGTAACTGGGGAGGTCGCGCAGCACGTCGTCCTCGGTGCGCGCGAGCATGAGTCCCTGCTCGGCGAAGCCGTTGACGAGCGCGACGATCTGCGGCACGTCGGCCGACGCGGCGAGCCGCACGATCGGCTCCGGCGCGGCGACGGGCGCCGGAGCAACCACTTGGGCTCTGCCGGGCGCGCGGAGCACCCGCCGGCGCGGGGGGGCGACGGGAGGCGAGGCCGGAGCGACTGCTGCGAGGTTATGCATTGGGAGTGCATAATCTACCAACATCGCCGCCGCACGCAAGACCCGTTTAGCTTCCCGCAGTCCAACGACTTGTCTCCCCCGCCGACCCGCGACGACGGTTCGGCTTCTCCATCCTGCAAATGCACCGACTCGCGACGCTCCTGGCCACGGCAACGGTCGCCCTGCTGGGCGGCTGCGACAATCCCGTCGGCGAGGACCGCCTCCCCCCGCCCGATCCGACGCAGGTCACGTACGCGCCCTCGCTCAACATCAACCTGTCGCAGTTCACCCGGACGGCGAACGGGGTGTATGTGCAGGATCAGACGGTGGGCACGGGCGCGACGATCGCCAACGGCGACTCGGTAACGGTGGGCTACACGGGGTGGCTGACGAACGGGACGCAGTTCGGCAGCAACCAGCCGTCCGGCGTTCCGCTGAGCTTCCGGGTCGGGTCGAATAGCATCATCGCCGGATTCGGCGAGGGCATCCCGGGAATGCGCGTCGGCGGCACCCGCCGGATCATCATTCCCTCGACGCTGGCGTACGGCCGCCTCGGGAACCCGCCGGATATCCCGTCGAACGCGGTGCTCGTTTACTCGATCGTGATGTCCCAGCGGTTCTGACCGGCGGCGCTCGGCCGCCGGCGATCCCGCGATACCCTCCTCCTCGGGGGCGGTGTAGTTTTCCCGCTCCCTCATACCACCGCTCCAGATGCCCTACGTGATCACCGAGGCGTGCATCGGCGTCAAGGACAAGTCCTGTGTGGACGTCTGTCCGGTCGATTGCATCTACGAAGGCGAGAACCAGCTGTTCATCCACCCGGATGAATGCATCGACTGCGGCGCTTGCGAGCCCGAGTGTCCGGTGACGGCGATCTTCCCCGAGGAGGACGTGCCGGCGAATCTCCAGTCGTACGTGCAGCTCAACCGGTCGGCCTTCAAGGGCGAGAACCCGCCGAAGCGCCCGACGCGCTGAGTCCTGCGCCCCGCCGGTCGCCCGAGCGACCGGCGGAGGTCGGCCCCGAATGACCACCCCGCCGACCTCGCCGCCCCTCGGCTTCCCTGCCGACCGCTTCGCGTTCGAGCGCGAACTCGGTGGCGCCGGGATGTCCCGCGTCTGCGTAGCGCACGAGCACGGCCTCGGCCGCCGCGTGGTGGTCAAGGTGCTCAGTCCCGAGGTCGCCGGGACGATGTCAACCGAGCGCTTCGCGCTCGAGATCCGCGCGGCGGCCATGCTGCAGCACGCGAACATCGTCCCGCTGCTCACCGCCGGCACCACCGACGGCGTGCCGTGGTTCTCGATGCCGTACATCGACGGCGAGTCGCTGCGGCAGCGGCTCCAGCGCGGTCCGATGCCGTCGGCCGAGATCGTCCCGATCCTGCGCGACGTGGCCCGCGCCCTCGACGCCGCGCACCAGCGCGGCATCGTGCACCGGGACATCAAGCCCGAGAACATCCTGCTGTCGGGCGGGGTCGCGCTCGTCGCCGACTTCGGGGTGGCGCGTGCGCTGCGCGATGCGGTCGCGCCCGACGCCGCGTTCCGCACCTCGCAGGGGACGGCCATGGGCACGCCGGCCTACATGTCGCCCGAGCAGGCCACCGCCGATCCGGCGCTCGATCATCGCGCGGACCTCTACGCACTCGGCGTCGTCGCGTGGGAGATGCTCGCCGGCCGCCATCCCTTCGCCGGTCGTGCGCCGTCGGAGATGATGACCGACCACCTCGCGCGCCCCCTTCCCCCGATCGCCTCGGTGCGGCCCGGTGTGTCGGCGCCGCTCGCGCGGCTGGTCGAGCAGCTCGCGGCGAAGCGGCCCGCGGACCGGCCGCCGACGGCGCGTGCGGTCCTCGACCAGCTCGCCGAGCAGTTCACGACCGGGGGGTCGCCCGCGGTGCCCCGCGGGTCGGTCGCCGCGCCGCCGGTGCACGTCGCCCTGGGGGTGCTCGCGGCGCTCGTCGTGCTGACGGTCGGCTTGGCCGCGTGGTGGTGGCGCGCCGGGGTCGCGAGTCGCGGCTCCGCGTTCGATGACGCGTTCGATGACGCGTTCGATGACCGACTGGTGGCGGTGGCACCGTTCCGCACGGCCGGCGCCGATCCGGCGCTCCAGTACCTCCGGGACGGCGCCATGGACCTGCTGGGCCCGACGCTGGGTGCCGACCGCGAACTTCGCGTCGTCGAGGCGGGGGCCTTCCTCGCGGCGTGGCAGCGGGTCGGGGGCAGTGCCCGGCGCGACCCGACCGTCGCGGACCTGCAGCGGGCGGCGCGGGCGGTCGGGGCGGGGCAGGTGGTGGCGGGGTCCGTGACGGGCACTGCCTCGCGGCTCGTCCTGCGGGCATCGCTGCAGCCGAGCGTGCCCGGTCGCCTCGGGCCGATCGCGGAAGCGGAGGTGACGGGGCCGCAGGATTCGCTGGCATCCATGGTGGCGCGCCTGGCGACCCAGATGCTCGCCGCGCGCGCGGGCGAGACGGCCGACCGGCAACGCATCCTCGCCGCGACGCCGCTCGCGGCGCTCCGGCACTATCTCGCGGGTCGAGCCGCCTTCCGGCGCGGCGCCTACGCCGAGGCGACCGAGGCGTTCCTCGCGGCGCTCGATGCCGACACGACGTTCGCGCTCGCCGGCATGGCGGCGCACCACGCGGCGAGCTGGACGCAGGATCCGCGGCGGACCGTCCTCGCGGCGCGCGTCTGGCCGTTCCGGTCGCGGCTGGGGGTCGCCGACTCGCTGGCGCTGATCGGCTGGCTCGGGCCCAACTACCCCGCGCCGACGATGGCGCGGGAACGGCTCGCCGTGCGCGAGGCGTGGGTCGAGGTGGCGCCCACCAACCCCGACGCGCTCTACCTGCTGGCCGACACGTACCTGCACGAGGGGCAGATGAGCGAGATGCCCGACGCCCGTTCGCGGGCGCTCGCGGCGTTCGAACGCGCACTCGTGCTCGACGCGAACTTCGCCCCGGCCCGCGAGCACCTGACCCAGCTCTACGCCGAGCAGGGTGACACGGCGCGGGCGCGAGCGGTGCTCGCGCGCACGCGGGGAGACCGGCCGCCGACGCCGACCGTCCGGATGAACGAGCTGTTCCTCACGCCGCCGGCCGACACCGCCGCCGAGCGGGCGAGCATCGCGGCGCTGGTGGGCGAGGGAACGGTGCAGGAAGTGGCGAAGGTCGCGCTCCTCCTCGCGGTGCATCAGCCCGCCGCGGCGGCGCGACCCCGACGGATCCTCGACGCGCTGCGACCGAAGGTCGCGACGGACGGGGACCGGCGCGTGTGGCAGCGGGCCTCGGTGCTCGTGGCCGGGCTCGACGGCGACTCGGTGACCGTGGGCCGCCTGCTGGCCGACGGCGCGGACCCCTCGCCGGAGCTGCCGGCCGAGGTCGTGGCGATGCACGGGGTGGGCGCCGCGCCGGCGGCGCCGGCGCGCGCGTTCGCCGAGCGCCTGCGGGCGACGCTGCCGCCCGTGCCGCGCGATGCGATCTCGTACTGGGCGTGGGATGCCGCGACGGCGGCGCTCATCCTGCGGGCGTGGCACGCGCGCGACCGTGCGGCGCTCGCGTCGTTCTCGCGCTGGCTGGGGCCCCACGCCAACCGCACGCCCCTCGGCCGCCTCCCGCGTACGATGTGGCTGCTGGCCACGCAGGCCGACGCCGCGCTGGCGGGCCGGCCGTCGCGCGATTCGCTGGCGGCGCTCGACGCCGAACTGGCCGATCCCTACTTCGGGCTCGGCTTCCGGCACGAGGCGACGAGCTGGCTCGCGGCGCAACTCTGGGTGGCGGCGGGGGACACGACACGGGCCGTCCGCACCCTCTCGCGCATCCGCGACTCGCGCAGCGTCGCGCTGCTCGGCGCCCGGCGGCGCGACCTCGCGCGTTGGTCGGCGCGGTGACGCCCCACGCGGCGCGGTGGACGATTGCGCCGGCCGCGGTGGCGATTCACCTGTGCGTCGGCTCGATCTACGCGTGGAGCGTGTTCAACCGCCCGATCGAGGCGAGCGCCCCGGCGTTTCCCAAGGGGGCGGCGGCGTACACGTTCTCGATCGCGATCGCCCTGCTGGGGGCCAGCGCGGCGGTGGGGGGCCGCTGGCTGGAGCGCGCGGGGCCGCGCGCGGCCGCGCGGCTCGCCGCAGCGTGCTTCGCCGGCGGGCTCGCGCTGGGCGGGCTTGGCGTGGCGTCCGCGCGCCTGTGGCTGCTGTACCTCGGCGTCGGGGTCGTGGGGGGGATCGGGCTCGGCCTTGCCTACGTGTCGCCGGTCAGCGCGCTGGTGAAGTGGTTCCCCGACCGGCGCGGCCTCGCCACCGGCCTGGCGGTGCTCGGCTTCGGCGGCGGCTCGCTGATCGCCGCGCCGCTGGCAAACGCCCTGATCGAACGCGTCGGGGTACCCGCCACCCTGTGGACCCTCGCGGCGGCGTACGGGAGCGTCATGCTCGCGGCCGCGCAGCGGCTGGTGCCGCCCCCTGACGGCTGGATGCCGCCGGGCTGGCGCCCGCCCCCGCACCGGGCTGCGCAGCTGGCGCTGCCGGCGATGACCGTGGGCGCGGCGCTGCGCACGCGGCAGTTCTGGCTCCTCTGGGGAATGCTGTTCGTGAACATCAGCGCCGGTATCGCGCTCCTCGCGCAGGGATCGCCGCTGATGCAGGACCTGTTCGGTCGCACGCCGGCGCAGGCGGCGGCCTTCCTGGGCGTCCTGGCGCTGGCGAATGCCGGTGGCCGCCTCGCGTGGGCCTCGCTCAGCGACGTCGCGGGGCGGCGGGCGGTCTTCCTCGCCTTCTTCGCCGTGCAGGCGGCACTGTTCGTGCTGCTACCGCGTGTCGGTGCCGGCGGCACGTGGTGGGCGTTCCAGACGATGACGCTCGTCATCTTCTCGATGTACGGGGGCGGCTTCGCCACCATCCCGGCCTACCTCGCCGACCTGTTCGGCGCGCGCAACGTCGGCGCGATTCACGGGGCCCTGCTGACGGCCTGGAGCGCCGCGGGCGTGGTCGGCCCGCTGGTGATCACGCGCGTGCGCGAAGCCCGGCTCGCGGCTCTGCCCGACGGGGCGCCCCGCCTGCCGCTCTACGCTCCGACCTTCACGGCGATCGCGGCCGCGCTGGCGGTGGGATTCGTCGCCACACTTGCGGTGCAGCCGGTGGCCCGGCCCGTGACCGTGCTCGACGCCGACGGCGGGCCGGAGCGCCAACCCGCGTAGTCGGCGGTACCTTGAAGGCACCTTCATGACCGACCCGATCCGCGACCGTCTCGCCGCCGCCCTCGGCACGGGGCTGACCCTCGAGCACGAGCTCGACGGGAGCGGGCCGTGGCGCGCCTTCTCCGCGCGCGACCACGCGCGCGACCGGCGCGTCGTGGTGAAGCTGCTGCCCGTCGATGCGGCGGGAGCGGTGAGCGTCGAGCGCTTCCGTCGCGAGCTCTCGGTCGCGGCGGGCATCACGCATCGCCACGTGGTGCCGCCGCTCGCGTCGGGCGACGCGCAGGGCATGCCGTACTACACGATGGCGTTCGTGGAAGGCGAGACGCTGCGCGCGCGGCTCGGGCGCGGGCGCGTGCCGCTCGACGAAGCGGTGGAGATCCTGCGCGACGTGGCCAAGGGGCTGGCGGCGGCGCACGCGCGCGGGGTGGTGCATCGCGACGTGACGCCCGAGCATGTGCTGCTCGTGCCGGGAGCCGCGCTGGTGACCGACGTCGGCGTGGCGAAGGCGATCGCCGCGTCCGCCGGTGCCGAGCGGACACGGGGCGGGATCACGGCTCCCGGGCTCGCCGTCGGGACGCCGGCGTACATGGCACCGGAGCTGGTCGCCGGTGACCCGCTGATGGACCACCGGGTGGACCTCTACGCCTGGGGCGTCATCGCGTACGAACTGCTGGCGGGCGAGCACCCGTTCGCGGGTCGTGCGTCCGGCGATGCGAGGGCGGTGACGCCGATCGCCGCGCGGGAGCCCTCGCTGCCGCGGCCGCTCGCGCAACTCGTGGAACGGGCGATGCAGAAGACACCGTCGGCGCGGCCGTCGAGCGCCACCGAGCTCGTCTCGATGCTGGGGCACCTGCGGCTGGAAGGTTCGTCGCCGGCGCGCCCGCGGCGGGTGAGCGACGGGCCGGCCAGCCGGCTCGTGCGGCGGACGCCGCCGGCGCTGCCGGCGGTGCCTGTCGGACCGGCGGCGAGTGCGGGACCCGCCGCGGCCGTGAGCGCGGCCCGGGTCCCGTGGCGCGGAGCGCTCGCCACACTCGCGGTGGTCGGGGCGCTGGCGGCGGGCTTCGTGTTCCTGCGGCGCGACGCCGGACCGGGACCAACGGACACGCTGGCGGTGGCGGTGGCGCCGTTCCGGGTGAGCGGGGCCCCCGACGTGCCGTACCTGCGCGAGGGGATGATGGACCTGTTGGCGCCTGCGCTGTCCGGCGTCGCCGGGACGCGCGCGGTGGACGTACGCTCGTTCCTCGCGGCGCTGCGGCGGGAGGCCACGCCGGCCGACCCCGACCTCGACGCCCTGCTGCGCACCGCGCAGCGGCTCGGCGCCGCCCAGCTGATTGACGGGAGCGTCACCGGGACGCGCGAGCGCATGACGATCCGCGCGACGCTGTTCCAGGTGCGCGATGGCGCCGAGCTCACCCAGGCGACGGTCGAGGGCCCGGCGGACAGCGTGCCGGCCCTCGCCGCGCGCCTGGCGGCATCGCTCGTCGCATCGCGCGCCGGTGACCTCGAGAACCGGCTGTCGCTGCTGCTCGGACGCGATCCCGAGGCGGTGCGCCACTACCTGGACGGCCTCGGCGCATACCGGCGGGGCGGCTACGACCGCGCGCTGGCGTCGTTCGACGCGGCCGTGGACCGCGACAGTACGTTCGCGATGGCGGCATTGCGCGGCGAGCTGGCCTCCGGCTGGGCGTTGACGCCGGCACCCCGACCACGGCTCGCGATGGCGTGGGGGCGGCGCGACCGCCTGACGGCGGACGACAGCATGCTGGTCGATGTCATCGCCGGCCGCATGTATCCCGCGCCGACGCCCGTGGCGGAACGGATCGCCTCCGCCGAGCGGCTCGTCGCACGCCTGCCCGATCAGGCGGAGGCGCACGTGCTGCTCGGCGAGCTGCTCTTCCGCGCGGGGCAACTGGCCGACGTCCCCGACTGGATGTCGCGAGCGATCGAGCAGTTCGAGCGCGCGGTGGCGCTGGACGGCACGCTGCGGCCGGCGCGGGAGCGCCTGCCTTCGCTCTACGCGTTGAGCGGTCGTCGGGACGAAGCCCGGACGGCGCTCGCCGCGCTCAAGGGCGACGACTCGGCCGGTGGCCTGCCTGGTCCGCTGCTGCGCCTGGAGACGGCGGCCGTGGTCGGCGACACCGACGAGGTGCGGCGGGCGACGGCCAGCGCCCTGCGGATGGCGCCGACCCTCCGGGCCACGGTCGGCGCCGTCTTCGCGGCCGAGGCCCTCGGTCACGTGGCGCAGGTCGAACGCCTCGTCTGGAGTGCGTGGGACGAGTCGCTCCCGACGGCGCGCCGCGAGCTGGTCGGGCCGGCGCTGACGGCGGCACTGGCGCTTGGCCAGGCGTGGCGCTTGTGGGACGTGCTGCGCGCCGTCCCCGACGACACGCTGCGGGCAGCGGCCTCGCTCGTCGCAGCGACGATGGCAGGGGTGGAGCCGATGCCGGTCGCGGAGGCGACGCGCCTGCTCGAGGCCGCGCTGCCGGTGGCGCTGGCCGCGCCGGCCGCGCCGATGGGCCGCCACGCCTTCACGGTGGCGGACGGGCCGTGGGCGCTGGTGATGGCGGCCGGCGCGCGCGGCGACACGATCGCGCTGCGCGGCCTTCGCCGCACGCTCGAAGGGCTCAACGGGGCGGCCTTTGCCGAGGGCCCGGCCCCGATGCGGCGCGCAGGGCTGCTGGCGCTGGTGGACCTCGAACTCGCGCGCGCGGCCGGCGCGCTGACTCCGGCGGTGATCGCCGCGGCCGACTCCGCCGCGCCGCGCCTCCCCGACGTTGATGGGCTGGGCGTCCGCTGGCTCGCCCTGCGGGTAGCGCGCGCCTGGGGGGATGTCGCGCGGCTGCCGGACGCGCGCCGAGTGATCGCGCGCAACGTGCCCGCGGGCGGAGGACCGCTGGTCGCCGCGTCATGGCGCGAGGTGGCGCGCCTCGCCGAGGCCGCCGGGGCGCGGGACGACGCGCGACGGGCCTGGGCGATGGTGCGCCGGCTGCAGGAACGCGCGTCGCGCGGCGAGCGCGCGATGTACGACGAAGCGACGGCGGCACTGGGCCGCTTGGCGCCCGACGCGCCGGCCCGGGCGCCCCTCCCAGCCCCCACCGGCGGGACCTGATCCGTTGACCAGGGCCTCGCTCCGCGAACGCCTGACGCGCGCCCTCGGTGACGTGTACGCGATCGAGGCCGAGATCGGCGCCGGGATGTCGCGGGTGTACCTCGCCACCGAGCGGCAACTCGGCCGCAAGGTGGTCATCAAGGTGCTCCCGCCGGAGCTGGCGGGGGAGATCTCGCACGAGCGGTTCCACCGCGAGATCCAGATGGTGGCGACGCTGCAGCATCCCCACATCGTGCCGCTGCTCAAGGCGGGGGAGGCCGACGGCCTGCCGTTCTACACGATGCCGTTCGTCGAGGGCGAGACGTTGCGGCAGCGGTTGCAGCGCGGACCGCTCGATCTGCGCGAGGCGTTCCAGGTCTTCCGGGACGTGCTCAAGGCCCTCGCGTGGGCACACGCGCACGGCATCGTGCACCGCGACGTCAAGCCGGAGAACGTCATGCTCTCGGGCGGCGTCGCCGTCGTCACCGACTTCGGCGTGGCGAAGGCGCTGGCGGCCGCGCAGCACCCGCACCTGGCGAGCGGGCGGATGTCCATGGGGCTGTCCGTCGGGACGCCGCAGTACATGGCCCCCGAGCAGGCGGCGGCGGACCCGTCCGCCGACCATCGCGCCGATCTCTACGCCGTGGGCATCGTGGCCTACGAGGCGCTGAGCGGGTCGCACCCGTTCGCGGGGAAGCAGGGCATGGCGCTCATGACCGCCCATGCGAACGAGCCGCCGCCGCCGCTCAAGCCGCGGACGCCCCACGTGCCGTCGGCTGTCTGCAACGTGGTCATGCAGGCGCTGGCCAAGCATCCCGACGAGCGGCCGCCGACGGCCGACGCGATGCTGGCGGTCCTCGAGGGACTCAGCGCGCCGCGCGCGAGCACGGCGATCTCGGCGGAGGTCCCGGGGACCCCCCGTCCGCCCCGGCCCCCGCACACGTCGAGCGAGTTCATCCGCCTCCCCCGCCGCGCCACGTTCGTGTGGCTGGCCTTGGGCGGCGTGCTGCTGCTGCTGGTCCTGCTGGCCGTCGTGCTGACGCAGCGCTGACCGCCGGTCCCCGCCGGCCGGTCCCCGCCGGCGGGTCAGCCGATCGGCGGGTCAGCCGATCGGCGGGAGGAAGTGCTGGCGCAGCGCGAACGCGATCACGAGGACGACGTACTGCAGGAAGGTGCTGCGCTCGCTGCGCCACGCCGCCGCGTGGTCGGCGGGCCCCTCGGCGGCGCCGGGGGCGGGGGGCCGGGGAATCCAGCGCGGGGTGCGCGCCCGGTACTCGGCATACGGCGCGCCGAAGGCGCGCAGGAGGTCGGCCTCCTCGTACGCGACGATCAGGGTGTACTCGGTGAAGAACAGCACCGTGGCGACCGGGAGAAACCACCAGACCCCGGAGATGACGACGAAGCCCATCCAGATCAGGTAGTTGCCGTTGTAGAGCGGGTTGCGGCTCCAGGCGAACGGGCCCCACGTGACGAGCTCGCTCGACTGGCCCTCGCGCCGCCGCGTCCCCGGGCCGGCCCGCGCCACGCCGGCAAGGCGCCACCACTCGCCCAGCGCGACGATCCCGAGCCCGACGACCCACTGCGCCAGATGGAAGCCGCCGCTGAGCACGAGCGGCACGATAACGAACGGGGCCGGGAGCCAGCCGCGATTCCGGAAGAGCACCGCGCCGAGGCGGGCGGCGGTCGGGGGGGTGTCGTGGGAGGTCACGCGACAAACGTAACCGGTGCGGCCGACGGTCGCGTCAGCGCGGCATCGGCTCGACGAAGGCGCGCAGCAGGCCGGCGAAGCGCACCGGATCCTCGATCGGGCCGAGGTGGCCGACCTGCGGGATGACCGCGCGCCGCGCGCCGCGGATGCCGGCGGCGATCACGTCCTGCAGGGGCGGGGGCGTGAGCACATCCTCGTCCCCGCTGACGACGACCGTCGGCACGGTGATCGTGGGCAGCGTCGGCCTCGAGTCGGCGCGCGCGAGCAGCGCCTCGAGGGCCCCGAGCGTCCCCTGCCGCGGGGCATGGGTCATCCCCGATCGCACGAGCTCGACCACGGCGGGCCGCGTGGCATGCGTGGTCGCGCCGAGCATTCCCTCGAACATGCGCCCGACGAGCGCCGCCGGGCCCTCGTCCCGCACGCGTGCGATGTTCGCGCGGCGCGCCTCGGCCTGCGCCTCGCCGTCCGCCTCGGCCCGCGTGTGGGCGAGCACGAGGCCGCGTACGAGGTCGGGGCGCCGGCGCCAGAGCTCGAGGGCGACGTAGCCGCCCATCGAGACGCCGCAGACGACGACCGGCCCGGTCCCGAGCCCGTCGAGCAGCGCCGCAACGTCCTGCCCGTAGGCGTTGATGGTGAACGGGGGCTGCGCCGGCGAATCGCCGAAGCCGCGGTAGTCCGGTGCGATGGTGCGCAGCGCCCCGCCGAGCCGCAGCACCATCGGGCGCCAGAACAGGCGATTGAGCGGGAACGGGTGCAGCAGGAGCACTGTCGGACCCTGCCCGACGTCGTCGTGGGCGAGGGGGACAGTGGCGACGTAGGGCGGCATCGTCATGGTACCTGAGGATGGCGCCATCGGCCGGGTTCGCCAAGGGTGACGCGCGTCAGCCGTCGGTGCCGTCGCGTCGTTAGCTTGCCCCTGTGCCCGCGCCCGCCTTCGACTACTTCGACCACCCCGACCGCGCCCACACCTGGCTCGGCGGGCTGGGTCGCGTCTCGACGCTCGCGATCGACACCGAAGGGGCGAGCTTCCACCGCTTCGTCGATCGCATCTACCTGCTGCAGCTCACCGTCGAAGGTCGGCACGCGATCCTCGACCCGATCCCGCTCGGGCCGCTCTCGCCGTTGGGGGCGCTCCTCGAGTCGCCGGACGTCGAGGTGATCTTCCACGACGCCGACTACGACCTGCGACTGCTGCACCAGGACTACGGGTGGCGTGTGCAACGCATCTTCGACACGCGCATCGCCGCGCAGTTGCTGGGGATCAAGGCCTTCGGACTGGCGGCGCTGCTCGAGCAGCACTTCGGCGTGGTGCTCGACAAGAAGCACCAGCGGGCCGACTGGTCCATGCGCCCGCTGACCGACGACATGCTCGCGTACGCCGTGCAGGACACGGCGTGGCTGCCGGAGCTGCGCGACCGCCTGGCCGAACGGCTCGTCGCGACCGAGCGCCTCGCGTGGGCGCGCGAGGAGTTCGCCCGCCTCGAGGGCACGCGGTGGCCGCCCGAGGACCCGGCGACCGCGTTTCTGCGCGTGAAGGGGGCGCGCGACCTGTCGCGGCGCGAGCTCGCGCGGCTGCGCGAGCTGCTGCCGTGGCGCGACGCCAAGGCGAAGGAACTCGACCGCTCGACCTTCCGCGTGCTCGGCAACGACGTGCTGCTGGAGGTCGCGAAGGTGCCGGAGCCGACGCGCCAGACCCTGGGCGCGGTGAAGGGAATGCCGCGCGGGCTCTTCGAGCGCCACGCGGGCGACCTGCTCGAGCTGCTGCACCGCGCGGACGCGCTGCCCGAATCGGACCTGCCGCGCTTCCCCAAGGGGCCGCGCTTCACCCGCGACCCGGACTTCGACCACAAGGTCGGTCAGCTCAAGGCGGTCCGCGACCAGTGGGCGACCAAGCTCGCGCTCGACCCCGGCGTGCTGTGCTCGCGCGAGCGGCTCGAGACGGTGGCGCGCCGGCTGCCGCGCGAGGTGGCCGAGCTCGCGGAGATCCCGGAACTGCGCCGCTGGCAGGTCGAGCTGATGGGGGAAGACTTCGTGAAGGCGATGGCGGCCTTCGCGCCGGCGCCGGTCGAGGACAGTCCCTACCGCGATTGACCCGCCGACCGGGGCCTCAGTCGCCGGTGCGGCGTGACGTGCCGACCGTCAGAAGCCGAGGTACGCGCGGATGCGCGGCTCGATGCGCTCGGGGCTCCACGGCGGCGACCAGACCAGGTTGACCGCGACCGTGCCGACGCCGGGCACGTTGCGGATCGCGGTGTCGGCGTGGCCCATGATCTCCGGGCCGCTCGGACAGCCGGGCGAGGTGAGCGACATGTCCACCGCAACGTTGCCGGCCTCGACCTTGATGTCGTAGATCAGGCCGAGGTCCACGATGTTCAGGTTGAGCTCCGGATCCTTCACCTTGCGGAGCGCGAGCTTGACCTGATCGGCCGTGAGGCCGGCACCCTCCGCCGCAGGGGCGGCGGGCTCGGCTGGCGCCTCGACGGAGGGCGGGGTGTCCATAACCGCACAATCTAGTCGGGAATCGCGATTCCGCGACGCCTCGAATGACCGCCGTCAGCGCGTCGCCGTCAGCGCGTCGCCGACTTGCGGCTGCCGCCCTTCGCCGATTCCGCGGCCTTGGGGCGCTGGACTTTCCTGGACTTGGCCGCCTTGCCTGCCGCCGCGGCCGACCGCGCCTTCGCCGAGGCGGCCTTCGCCGAGGCGGGCTTCGCCGAGGCGGGCTTCGCCGAGGCGGGCTTCGTCTTCACGACCGCCGACCGCTTCGTCACGATCCGGCCCTTCGCACCGCGTCGGCCCTTCGCGCGCGCGGCGCGGTACGGCCGGTTCCATCCCTTCGGGCTGTCGGCGCGGAACGCCACCTTGGCCACCGCGACCTCGGGGTCGTCAACGACCGCCCACGCGGCGGCGTCGGCGAGGTCGTTGCGGATGTCGGCGATCACCTTGGCCGGCCGGCGGGCGCGGGCGGCGTGCACGCGGTTCGTCAGGAGGATCACGAACATCTCGCGCTCGGGATCGATCCAGAGCGATGTCCCCGTATAGCCGATGTGCCCGAAGGCACCGGGCCCGAGGTAGTCGCCGCAGCCGTGCTGGCCCGCGCAGGTGTCCCAGCCGAGGCCGCGGGTCCCCGCACTGCGGGCGGTGAAGAGGCGCACGGTGCTGTCGGCGAAGACGCGCGTGCCCGCGAACGTGCCGCGGTTGAGCATCATCTGCGCGAAGACCGAGAGGTCGGCCGCGGTGCTGAAGAGCCCGGCATGGCCGGCCACGCCGCCCAGGATGTACGCGTTCTCGTCGTGCACCTCGCCGTGCAGGGGATACCCGCGCGGCGGCGTCAGCTCGGTGGGGGCGATCCGCCAGCGGAGCTCGTTCGCCGGCCGGTAGCGGGTGTCGTTCATGCCGAGCGGGGCGAAGACCTTCCGCTCGAGGTAGGCGTCGAGCGGCTCGCCGGCTGCTTCCTCGAGCACGAGCGCGAGGACGTCCATGCCGAGGTCGCTGTACTCGTAGCAGCGGCCCGGCTCGCAGCGCAGCGTCGTCTGCAGCAGCGCCGCGCGGGCGTCGGCGGGGGTGAAGGCGATGCGCCAGAGATCGCGACCCGCGGGCAGGCCGCTGCGGTGCGTCAGCAGGTGCCGCACGGTCACGAGGTCCTTCTGGCCGCCGTCGGCGAAGGACGGCAGGTAGCGCACCACGGAGGCGTCGAGGTCGAGCCGCCCTTCGTCGAACAGCGCCATCGCGGCGGCGGTCGTGCCGACGACCTTGGACACCGACGCGAGGTCGTAGATCGTCCCGTTCGGCGAGACGGCCGGGCTGTCACCGGACCACGAGAGGCGGCCGTAGCCGCGCTGGAAGACGGCGTAACCGCGCCGCCCCACGACCACCGCCGCCCCGGGATATCCACCGGCCCTGATGCCGCGCTGCACCACGCGCTCGATCGCCTCGAGCCGCCGCGCGGCCATGCCGACCTCGGCCGGCCGGGTGGCCGGCAGGCCGTCGTGGAGCGTCAGGGCGAGGGTGAGGGCAGCAAGCACGCAGGGGACCGGACAGGGGGCTTCCTTGAGTATCGGCTCCCCGGCTGCTTTGGTTCCCGGGCAGGGGCTGTTCGCAATGTTCCCGACCGGGGGGAGCCGGTCAAGGACGCCCCGGGCCCCCTTCGGGCAACCCTGTACGCCCCCGAGGTGACACACTGCACGAGATGAGTGACGACCTGCCCACCGTCCGGCTGGCCATGGCCGGCGACGAGCGCGCCATGCGGGCGCTGTGGATGCGGTACGCGCCGTACGTGGACGCGGTCGTACGGCGGCTCGTCGGCGATCCGGACGCCGCGGCGGACGTCGCGCAGGAGGTCTGGCTGCAGATCTTCCGCGCGCTTCCGTCGTGGCGCGGCGAGAGCCAGTTCTCGACGTGGGCGCACCGGATCGCGGTCAACCGCACGCTGAACGCGCTGCGGCGCATGAAGCGGCTCGAGGGGCTGCACACGCCCATCGAGGAGGACTCCGCCGCCGCGGACGCGGCGGACGTCCCGGTCGAACGCTCGATGCTCGCCGCCACGATCGACGAGGCGGTGCAGCGCCTGCCGGCCGGCGCGCGCGCCGTGTTCGTGCTTCACGACGTCGAAGGATTCACGCACGAGGAGATCGCCCAGCAGCTGGGCATCTCCGTCGGTGGTTCCAAGTCCCAGCTCTTCAAGGCCCGCGCGCGGCTGCGCCGTTGGCTGGCCCCGCTCCTCGATCGCCCCGATGCCCAGGACTCCGCGTATGCCCTTGCTCCCTCCTGAACGCCTCGCCGCCCTGGTGGACGAGCTGCCGACGGCGGACGAGCAGGCGTTGCTCGCCGCCAACCCGGCGCTCCGTGCCGAACTCGACGCGCTGCGCCGCCTGCGCGCGCTCGCGGCGGCCGAGCGGGACCGCGTCGGGCCGCCGCTCACCACCTGGGCTTCGCTCTCGGCGCACCTCGCAGGGGCGGGGCTCGCGTCGTCCGCCCCGGCGGCGGTGACGACGCCGGCGGCCGGCGTCGTGCTCCCGTTCTCCCGCGTCCGTACGTGGGGCCTCAGGGCCGCAGCCGCGGTGGCGCTGCTCGCCGTGGGCTTCGGCCTCGGCCGCACCTCGAGCGGCGTGCCCATCATCAAGCCGGCGGGCGGGCCGGTGGTCGCGGCGACCGACGGCGAGGCGACCGGCACCCCCGTGGCGAACACGGCACCGGCCTTCGCGTCGCGAGCCGACGCGGCGACCGCGCTCGAGCAGGCCGAGCGCACGTACCGGCTCGCGGCAGCCTTCCTCGCCGAACACGACTCCACCGAGGGTGGCGGGACGCGCGACCTGCAGCAGGTGCAGACGCGCCTCGCGGCCCTCGAACAGATGGTGGCCACCTCGCGCGCGGCGCTCTACGCCGCGCCGCAGGACCCCGTCATCAACCAGTACTATCTCGCGACGCTCGGCGCCCGCGAGGCGACGCGCCGGCAGATCAGCGGCGCGCAGCCCGTGGCCGTGCGAGTGGCGTACTAGGAGTGATCATGCGCACGATCCGGACGGCCCTGTTCCTCGTGTTGGGCGTCGCCTCGGCGCCGCCCCTCGCCGCGCAGGCGGCGGGGCGCGACACGCTGCCGCGCGCCGAGGAGATCGAGGAGAAGATGGCGCGGCTCCGCCGCGAGATGGAGGCGCTGCGCGCGCAGCAGCGCGAGCTGGAGGCGCGCGGCCGGCAGCGTGAGCAGCAGGGGCGCGTCGAGCGGCGCGTGATGGTGCGCGCCGACGGCCCGACGGCGACGATCTGCGAGTACCGCGAACGCCGGCCCGAGGGATGGCTCGGCATCTCGTTCGCGCCGCCGCGGCGCGCGAGCATCGTGCGCGGCCGCGGGCCGGTGCTCACGTTCGACGGGCCGTTCGCCGTGGACGAGGTGGTGCCCGCCTCCCCCGCCGCGCGCGCGGGGATCGCGGTGGGCGACACCATCACGATGCTCAACGGCGAACCGGTGGCAGGCCGGCAGATCGCCTTCGAGACGCTGCTGCGTCCCGGCTCGACCTTGGCGGTGCAGGTGCGCCGCGCCGGGAAGGCGCGGGACCTGAAGGTGGAGATCACCGCGCGTCCCGGCGACGACCGCGAGACCTGCCGCGAGATCGCGTCGCCGATGCCGTTCTTCCCCGGGATGCCGAATCCGCTGGTGGACATGGTCTTCGAGATGGACTCGGCGGAGGCCGGACGGCGCGGGCGCGACTACCGCACGGCGCGGGGGACGGCGGTGATCCTGCCGGCCGCGCCGGACATCCCTGATCCGCCGCGGCCCCCCGGCTTCTCGTTCACGACGACGCGCGAACTGGTCTTCGTGTTCGGCGCGCAGTTCGGCACGCTGACCGAGGAGCTGCAGGAGCTGACGGGCGTGAGGAAGGGCGTGTTCGTGACGTCGGTGGCCGAGGGCTCGCCGGCCGCTGCGGGCGGGCTGCGCGCGGCGGACGTGATTCAGAAGGTCGGCGAGATGGAGGTCAGCTCGCCGCGCGACCTCCGTCGCGCGCTGCCGTCCGGCGAACGGAGCGCGGTGATGACCGTGGTGCGGAAGAAGAAGGCGCAGGTCCTCACGGTGAACTGGTAGGCGCCGACTCGGGAGACGACCGCTCGTCCACCGGCCGCCGCCCACCGGTGCGGATCGACCCGAACGGCATCCGGTAGAGCAGCACCACCGTCGCGATGTCCCGCGCGCTCGGGGCGTCCACGTGCGCCAGCGGCAGCATGATGCTCGTCGTGTCGCTGGCGTGCGGCAGGCCCATGAGGTGTCCCGCCTCGTGCAGGGCGGTGCGGCGGATCTCCGCATCGGTCATCGGCCGGCCGTCGGTGGTGGCGGTGGCCACCGTGATGGTGCCGTGGACGATGGTGTCGTTCCAGGCATTCACGCGCGTCACCCCCAGCCGGTTGCCGCCGAGCGTCGCCGTCCACGTCACGGGGACGTCGGCCGCGGCCGAGTCGGCGACGAACAGGAAGCGCACCGGCAGGTCGGGGTGCGACCAGCCGTCGAAGCCCTCCTGCACCGCGCGCGTGAACCCGGCCCCCCAATTGGGGACGCTGCGGCCGTCCTGCAGCCAGAGCCGCACGACGCGGTAGGGCGCGACCGGCCACCGCCGCAGCACCGAGTCGTTCGCGGCGATCACCTCGTCGATCCACGTGTCGGCGGTCGCGACGGCGAGGATCGCGCGCATGCTGTCGGCGCGCGCGGCCGCCGTCGCCGAGTCCGGCAGCCCGCCGGTGCGCACGAGGATTCCCTCGGTGCTGTCCACGCGCACCGAGTCGCCGTACACGCGGCGCGTGATGGTCATCCCGGGGCCGCGGAGCCACGCGCGCACCGATGGCAGCGCGAGCAGGATCGCGATCAGCGCGAGGAACCGGAGCAGTCGGCCGAGCGTCATGGCGCACCGAGGAAGGTTTCGACCGTCTCGAAGAACGGGCGCGGCCGCTCCCAGAAGGGCAGGTGGCCGCAGTCGGCGACGAGCATCACGTGCGGCTGCCGGACGAGCGCGGCCATCGCCTGCGACTCGGCCGGCGGCAGGATGTCGTCGGCGCCGTGCACGAAGAGCGCCGGCCGGTCGTAGCCGCGCACGTGGGCCGTCACGTCGTAGCCCTCGCGGTAGAGATGCGTGGCGACGACGGCCCCGGTCTCGCTCGTGGCCACGGGGGGCTGGAAGACGTCGGCGAACGTCGGGTCGAAGAACCACGCCGGGTACAGGGCCCGCGAATACGCGGAGTGCGCCGCGATCGACCCGTCGGCGTCGAGGAACGCGAGCGCCTCGTCGAAGGCCGCGCGCCGCGCGTCGTCGAGGCGGCGGCGTGCGTTGGCCAGCAGCGTGGCGCGCCAAGCCCCCGTCGGCCCGACGCAGTTGGCCAGCGCCGTGCGCCGCACCTGCGCGGCCGCCTGCGCCGAAGCAGCGAGCGTCATGCCGGCCCCCCACGAATGGCCGAACGTGTCCACCGGCGACCCGAGCGACTCGGCGAGGGCCGCGATGAGGGCCGCGAGGTCCCCGATGTCGTGGGTGAACCGCGCGGCCCGCAGGCCCGGGGGCGCCGGCGTACGTCCGCGTCCGCGCTGGTCCCAGAACCACAATTGCCGGCGCTCGGCGAGCGGCGACAGCGCGGGCCACAGCAGCCGGTGGTCGTAGATCAGCCCGCCGTTGGTGCACACGAGGGGCACGGTATCCGGAACCGCCGGGGTGTGGTAGAGCGCGAACGGCAGCCCGCGCAGCGTGCGGGAGGTCCGGGCCAACGGCGGCGGCGCGGGCAGGGTCCGGCGGAAGGCGGCGAAATCGGCGAACGACACGGCGCGAAGTTACCGACGGGGACGTGCGATCATGCGACGGGCGCGGGGGCCAGGGCCGCGAGCGACGCGGGGGCCAGGGCCGTGAGCGGCGCGAGGGCGGTCAGGGCGGAACGCATGGGCGGAATCTGTGCGACGCGGGCGCCGGGCGGCAGCACATGGCACCCCGGCGCTCCCTTGCGCATCAAGAAACGTTGATACATTCTCCTCGCGTGTCCCCCGCGTCCGTCTCTGCCCGTCCCCGCCTCGACCGTGCGCGCGCGGCGGTCCTGTTCCATGCGCTCTCCGACCCCACGCGGCTGGCCATCCTCGACATGCTGCGCGATGGCGAGCGCTGCGTGTGCGACCTGCAGGATGCGCTCGACGCGGCGCAGTCGCGCCTCTCGTTCCACCTGCGCGTCCTGCGCGAAGCGGGGCTGGTGGACGACCGGCGCGAGGGACGCTGGTCGTACTACCGCATCGTCCCGCAGGCCGTCGCGCAGGTGCACGACGTCGTGATCGCCCTCGAGCCGCGCGACGCGGCGTTGCCGATCCGCCGGACGGGCCTGTGCTGCGGCTGATGTGCGCCACCCCGTACGTGTCTCCGATCCCGAGGACCTGTTCCCGATGACCTCCCGTTCGCTGCCGCTGGCCGGCCAGTCGCCCCCACCGGCGCCCGGCGCGCTATCGCTCGATGCCCTGCGCGCTTCCGTGCGCGATCGCTACGGCGCCGTGGCGGGCCGCGTCGGCGACGCGAGTGCCGCCGCGTGCGCCCCGGCCGGTGCCTCCAGCGGCTGCTGCGGCGACGCCGGCGAGACGTGGGATCCGATCACGGCCGACCTGTACGAGCAGGGCGAAACGGCAGGGCTCCCGGCCGGCGCCCTGCTGGCCTCGCTCGGCTGCGGCAATCCCACGGCGCTCGCGGAACTCGCACCCGGCGAGATCGTACTCGATCTCGGTGCCGGTGGGGGCATCGACGTCCTCCTCTCGGCCCGGCGGGTCGGCTCCACCGGCAAGGCCTACGGCCTCGACATGACGGACGAGATGCTGGCGCTGGCGCGGGCGAATCAGGCGGCCGCCGGCGCCACGAACGTCGAGTTCCTGAAGGGTCACATCGAGGCGATCCCGCTCCCCGATGCGTCGGTGGACGTCGTCATCTCGAATTGCGTGATCAACCTCTCGGGGGACAAGCCGCGCGTGCTCGCCGAGGCCTTCCGCGTGCTTCGCCCGGGGGGGCGGTTCGCCGTCAGCGACGTGATCCTGCGCGACGGGCTGCCCGAGGACGTGCGCCGCTCGATGCCCATGTGGACCGGCTGCGTCGCGGGGGCCCTCGAGGAGTCCGAGTTCCTCGCCCTGCTCTCGGCCGTGGGCTTCGACGCGCCGAGCATCGAACCCACGCGCGAATACACGCGCGACGACGCGCTGGCGCTGATCGCCGGCACCGGGCTCGACCCGGCCCTTGCCGACCGGATGGCCGGCACGATCATGAGCGGGTTCGTGCGGGCCAGAAAGCCCGCGGCCGACGCGCCGACCGTGCGTGCGGCGCGATCGTCGGACCTGCCGGCCATCGAGGCGCTGCTCGCGGCGAACGACCTTCCGGTACACGGCGTGGCGGACGCGCTCGCCTCGGCGCTGGTGGCGGAGCATCGGGGCCGCGTCGTCGGCGCGGCGGCCCTCGAGCCGTGCGGTGACGCCGCGCTCGTGCGGTCCGTCGTGGTGGATGCGGCGTGGCGCGGCCGGGGCGTCGGCGAGCGGCTCGTCACCCGCCTGCTGACCCGGGCGGACGCGAACGGACTCGCGGCGACCTACCTCCTCACGACCACCGCCGGCACCTGGTTCCCGCGATTCGGCTTCGCGCCGATCGCGCGCGACGCCGCGCCGCCGGGCGTGCGGGGCACGGCCGAGTTCCGCGAGCTCTGCCCGGACTCGGCGGTGGTGATGCACCGCGCCCGCGGAGGTGCCGCATGAGCACCGTCCCGTTCCGGGTGCTGGTGCTGTGCACCGGCAACTCGGCCCGCAGCCAGATTGCCGAGGCGCTGCTCGCGCACCGCGGCGCAGGCCGGATCGCCGCCGCCAGCGCCGGCTCGCGACCCGCGCCCCGCGTGAATCCCTACGCGGTCGAGGTGCTCGCGGCGAAGGGTATCGCGTGGGAGGGTCGGACGCCGAAGTCCATTGACGATGTCGCGGGCGAGCACTTCGACCTCGTGATCACCGTCTGCGACAACGCGCGCGACGCCTGTCCGTTCTTCCCGGGCGCGGCGGCCCAGGTGCACTGGGGACTACCGGATCCGGCGGAGCACACGGATCCCGCATCGGCACGCGCCGCCTTCGCCGACACCTTCGCCGAGGTAGCGCGCCGCGTGGACGCCCTGCTGGCGATCCCCCTCGAGACGTTGGCTCCGGAGGAGATCACGCGCCGGGCGGCCGCGATTCACGAGGCCGCCCGGGCCTGACGTCGGACGTCGGCGCGCAGCGGTCGGCTCAGTTCCTGCGCAGCCACCGCCAGCCGACCGCCGGCACGTTGAGCGCGCCCGTTTCGGGTGCGCTGGTGGCGAGGTCGGTCCACGTGCCCGGCGGCAGCGCCGTGGTGGCCGGACCGGTGCCGGCGTTGAAGACCATGAGCACCTCCCCGGTGCCCGGCTCGCCGCGCAGCCACGAGAGCACCGTGCCCTCCGCCGGCCGCAGCCGGATCGCCGACGACTGCAGCGCCGGCACCTCGCGCCGCAGCCGGCCGAGCAGGCGGTAGTGGGCGAGCGTCGCGGCATCGCAGCGCGACCACTGCACCGGATACCGGTTCTCCTCGCGCCCGCCGGTGCCGCCGAGCTGCGCACACTCGTCGCCCTGGAAGGTGACGGGAATGCCGGGCAGCGCGTAGAGCATCGCGCTCGCCAGCCGCTGCCGCGCGTGGGCTTCGGCCGGTGCCGTGGCCCCCAGCTCGCCGCCGCCCATCTTGGTGAGCAGCCGCGCGTTGTCGTGCGTCGAGATGACGTTGAACTGCATCGCCGCCGAGGCCTCGGGATACTCCGCGTACAGCTGGGCCATCGCCGAGAGCGCCGTGCCGGCCGAGGCGCGGCCCATGACGAAGCGCTCGATGACGTCCTGCCCGATGGCGTAGTTCATGAGTGCGTCGAACTGGTCGCCCTGGAGCCAGCTCGCGTTGCGCTGCCAGATCTCGCCGACGAGGTACGTCTCCGGCGCGATGCCCTTGGCCACCTGGCGGAACTCGCGGAAGAACTCGGCGGCGTTCCACAGTTCGTTCGGCACGTCCACGCGGATGCCCTGCAGGCCGAAGGTCGTCCACTGCCGCACGGCACCGAGCAGGTGCTCGCGCACGGCCGCGACGCGCGTGTCGAGCTTGGGCATCGAGCCGAAGCCCCAGAAGGCCTCGTAGTGCGTGCCGTTGCCGATCTGCACCTGCCCCGGCGGCACCTTGAAGGTGAACCACGGCCAGAACGGGCTCGCGGTGCCGCGGGTGGCGGCGTCGCGGAACTCGGGGTGCCCGACGCCCACGTGATTGGGCACGAAGTCCCACATGATCCGCATCCCGCGCGCCTGCGCGGCGGTGAGCAGCGCGCGCAGCGTCGTGGTGTCGCCGAAGACGGGATCCACCCGGCGGTAGTCCCACGTGTCGTAGCCGTGGGCGGAGCCGGCGACGAAGATCGGGTTGAAGTAGAGCAGCGTCACGCCGAGCGACTGCAGGTGGTCGAGCCGGTCGATCACCCCCTGCAGGTCGCCGCCGAAGTACTGGTGGCAGCAGTGGCGGTCGGTCACCGGGCCGTCCCATTGCGACGTGATCACCGGTGGCGCGCCGCGCGACGCCGCGGGCATCATGTCATGCTCCGTCGAGGACAGCGCCAGCGAGTCGTTGCGCGGGTCCCCGTTGGCGAAGCGGTCGGGGAAGATCTGGTAGCCGACGCCGCCCCCCACCCACGGGACGGCGCGGAAGCGCGCGCCGGGCGCGGTGTAGGGGCCGAAGGTCTGCGTACCGCCCGGCGTCTCGACGTCAATGCTGTAGGTCGCCACCGTCGCGGGGAGCGTGCCGCGCCAGGTCTCCAGCAGCCGCGAGACGAGCTGGCGGTGCATCGGCACGCTCGTGGCGCCGGCGCGCAGGGTCGCGCTGCGCACGCGCCCGACGTTGGCGCGGAAGCGCACCGAAAGCAGGCCTCCCGCCTCGGAGAGGAGGGCCGGCGACGTCGGCGAGTGCGAGAAGGCGAGCTCGGTGCCGGCGGCGCCGACGGCGCGCACCGCGTTCTGCCCGCCGTTGCCGTCGTCCACGCACGTCGTGGTGGTGTCCACCAGCCGATACTGCCGCGCCGGGTCGCCCCAGGTGCGATCGAAGCACATGTCGGCCGGCCACGCACCGTTGATGTGGAACTTGAACTCGTAGAGCGCCTCCGGGAGCGTCACCCATGCGCGCCAGGTGCCGTCGGGCCGGCGGACCATCGGATTGGCCGTGGTGCTCCAGCCGTTGAAGGAACCGGCGAGGGCGACGCTGCCGACGGCGGGAGCCCCGGCCGGTGGCGTGAACACGAACGGCACGCCCGTCGTGTCGAGTGTGACCGGCGGGGCGACGATCGGCGCGGGGGCCGACTCGCTGCACGCGGTGGTGCCGGCGAGCAGGCCGGAGGCGACGAGCAGGCGGAGCGGGAACATGCGCCGAAGATAGAGCGTGCACCGCGGCATGACAGGCGGGTTCTGCATTGTGAATTGGGGCGCCCAGCGCGACGTTACGCCCATGGACGACAGCCGAACGCCGACGTCGAGCCACGCCCCCGCCGGGTCGGGGGATCGGGCCGCCCGAGCGCGGGACTCGGGCCCTGCGGCGGTGCCCGGCGCACAGGAGCACGTGGACGTGCTCGTCGTGGGCGCGGGGCTTTCGGGCATCGGTGCCGCGTGGCACCTGCAGGACCGCTGCCCGTGGGCGACGATCGCGATCATCGAGGCGCGCGACGCGATCGGCGGCACGTGGGACCTGTTCCGGTATCCCGGCATCCGATCCGATTCGGACATGTACACGCTCGGCTACCGCTTCCGCCCGTGGCGCGAGGGCAAGGCGATCGCCGACGGGCCGTCGATCAGGTCGTACATCGAGGACACGGCGCGAGAGGCGGGCCTCGACCGCAAGATCCGCCTCGGGCAGCGGCTGGTGCGCGCCGAATGGTCGTCGGCCGACGCCCGGTGGACGGTGCACCTGGAAGTCGGGCCGACGCGGGCACCGGCGACGATGACGTGCGGCTTCCTGTACACCTGCACCGGATACTACGACTACGCCGCCGGCTACACGCCGGACTGGCCGGGCGTGGGCGACTACCGCGGGACGCTGGTGCATCCGCAGCAGTGGCCGGCGGACCTCGACTACGCCGGGAAGCGCGTCGTGGTGATCGGGAGCGGTGCGACGGCGGTGACGCTCGTGCCGGCGATGGCGAGCGGCGCCGGCGCCGCGGCGCACGTGACCATGCTTCAGCGCTCGCCGACGTACATCGCCGAACAACCCTCGCGCGATGCGATCGCCGACGTGCTGCGCACGGTGCTGCCTTTGCGCGTGGCGTATGCCGCCGTGCGCTGGAAGAACATCGCCCGGAGCATGTTCTACTACGCGATGGCGCGCCGGGCGCCGCGGCACTTCGCCAAGGGGCTGCGCGACAAGCAGCGAGCGGCGCTGGGGCCCGCGTTTCCGCTCGAGCCGCACTTCGCACCGCGCTACGCCCCGTGGGACGAGCGGCTCTGCATCGTTCCCGACGGCGACCTCTTCCGGGTGCTGCGCGACGGGCGGGCGTCGATCGTCACCGACCGCATCGCGCGCTTCGATGCGAGCGGGGTGGTGCTCGAGTCGGGGGCGCGGCTCGACGCCGATGTCATCGTGACCGCGACCGGGCTCGCGATGAAGATCCTCGCCGGCGTGACCCTGGTGGTGGACGGCACCGTCGTGGCGCTGCCGACGACGATGGCGTACAAGGGGATGATGGTGACCGGCGTCCCCAACCTCGCCTCGGCGTTCGGCTACACGAATGCCTCGTGGACGCTCAAGTGCGACCTGGTGGCGGAGCATGTGTGCCGGATCCTGGCGCACATGCGCCGGCACCGGTACCGGCAGGTGACGCCGAGGCGCGATCCACGCGTGGGCGAGGCGCCGGCGCTCGACTTCTCGTCGGGCTACGTGCAGCGCGCGCTGCCGACGCTGCCGGTGCAGGGGACGCGCGCACCATGGAAGCTCGATCAGCACTACCTGAAGGACCTCGTGACGCTGCGGTTCAGGCGAGTGGATGATCCGGCACTGGAGTTCGCGTAGCCGCGGGTCCGCGTCACGCGAACGTCAGCGACACCGTCACCCGGTCGCCCGCCCGCAGGTCACCGCGCACGCGCTTGGGCAGCGGCAGGAGCACCCGGCCATCCCGGCCGCGCCACGTCGAGGTCTTCCACGTGACGCCGTTCGCGGTCGCGGTGACGGGCGCGCGCCCCCACGCGAGGTGATGCGTGGGCGCGCAGCGCGGTGGCACGGTCACGAAGTGCCATCCGCCCGTTCCGGCATGTCGCCAGAGGGCGGCACGGAATCGGACATGAATCATGTCCCTCGACGCTGAACGCGCGGGGAGCTCATGTCCAGTCCGCGGCGATGGTGAAGTGCCGCATGGCGGCGCCGGCGGCCTCCGGGTCCTCGAGGCAGGCGAAGAAGTCCTGCGCCGCCGGGTGCGTCATCGCCGTCTCCATCGCGACCGCGTGGTCCTTGGCTGATCGCCAGGCGATGCAGTCCACGTAGCTGCCGTCATCCTGCCGCAGCAGGAAACGGCGCACGTATCCCGGGAGCGGGGCCAGGAACTCGCGCGTAAGCCGATCGGCGGCGGCGAGCAGGTGGGTATCGGAGACGCCGGGGGCGGCGCGGAAGGGGGTCCACTCGAGAAGCGTGGCGCGGTCGGGCATGGTGGGGCTCCGGTTGAAGGAGCAGGTAGGCTAGCCCCGAACATGTCGCAACGTGGCATATTTGTTTCCCATGGCTGCCCGCCCGCGCGACCGTGACGACCGCCGGGATCTCGTGCTCCGTCGGCTCGCGGACCAGCCGGGGGTGACGGCGCGCGCTCTCGCGGAAGAGTTCGGCACCGGCATCCGCACCATCTTCCGCGACCTCGAGGCGCTGCGGACCCGGGGCTATCCCGTCGAGGCCTCGCGCGGTCGCGGTGGTGGCCTGCGGCTCGCACCGCGGTGGGGGCTGGGGCGCGTCCTCCTCGCGCGCGAGGAGGCGCTCGCCGCGCTGGTGGCGCTCGCGGTCGCCGATCGCCTTGGGCTGCCCGTCTTCGCGGACGACCTGGGCCGTGCGCGGCGTCGGCTGGTGGATGCCTTCCCGCAGGGCGAGCGGCGCCGGCTCGCGCCGCTCCGCGAACGCGTCGTCGTCGGGGCACCGGCGTCCAGGGCGGTCGCCGAGTCCTACGCCGCCCCGGCCCATGGAGCCATGCGCGCGCTGCAGGCCGCCTTCGCCGACGCCCGCCTGCTCGACATCTCGTACGTGCGCGGGGACGGCTGCCGGCACCGGCGGACAATCGAGCCGCACGTGCTCCTCATCAACTGGCCGGCGTGGTACGTGCTGGCGTGGGACCTCGGACGCGGTGCCGCGCGCACCTTCCGCGTTGACCGGCTCGAGGCCGCGACGGTGGTTGACACGCCGTTCGTACCGCGACCGCAGACCCTGCTGGCAGCGACGGTCGAGGACCTGCGCGCGACGTTCGAACGAGTGTGATGTGGTGGCGATAGGAATTCCAATCGGGGTAGGTCGGGTATCCACCGAGGATACGAGGCGCACGCCGGCTCGCGGAGATGCGCGTCGATGGCGGGCGCCGGGCGCCGACCACGGTCCGCCACCTGCTGACGCACCGTTCGGGGCTCCCCGACTATACGGCCGAGGACTTCGACTATCGCCGCGACCAGGCCGAGGCCGACCTGCTGCGGATGGCAGGCGCGCTGCCGCTGGAGTTCCCGCCCGGGACGCGGTGGAACTTCTCGAACACCGGCTACGTGGTGCTCGGCATCCTGATCGGGCGCGTGACCGGGATGCCCTATCACGCGTTCCTACGGCAGCGGATCTTCTCGCCCGCGGGGATGCCGACGATCCGCGTGATCGCGGAGGCCCCGGCAGTGCCGCACCGGGCGCACGGCTACCTGCCCGTGGCCGGCGGATGGGAGCACGCCGCGTGGGGAGCGCCGTCACTCAGCACGACGGCGGACGGCTCTATGCTGCTCTCGCTGCGCGACATGATCGCGTGGCACGCGACGGTGCGCGCGCGGGCCGGACGATGTTCCCCTCGTTCCGATGGGCGAGCGGGATCTCCTGCGCTTCGCCGGAGATGTCGGCGTTGTTGACGAGCAGGTCGAGCCGTCGGCGAGCTCCCGCTCGATCGCGCAGCGGTCGCCGAGAGCAGCGTCGAGCCGGGTACGGAGGGGGCGAGACTCGTCATGCCGCGGGCAACGGGTCCGGGGGTCGGCGGGGGACCTGCCCCCCCTCGCCTCGTAAGCCCGAGGACGCCTGCTCCCGCCATGTCCCGCGCTCAGCAGTCGAACCGCGGAATCCCCATACGGTGGCCTACGGCTGCCATCCGGTCGTCATACGTCGCGAGGCGCACGGGCTGGCCCTGCCCACGCAGGTAAGCGGCTGTGGCGAGGTGCAGCGCGTCCAACGTCCGGACCGGAGCCGGGAACGGCTCGAGCGTCCGCTCGAGGACCAGTGGCGAGAGCTCAGCGAGCGCGACGCGACCGAGCAGTGCCCGCGCGGCCTCAGCGG
>Ga0209990_10000258_pt1 | contig 54099 bp, 41 predicted proteins | sample NOAtaG_6_FD_187304 | JGI IMG/M metagenome (GOLD analysis project Ga0209990, IMG submission 187304) | Freshwater lake microbial communities from Lake Erie, under a cyanobacterial bloom - NOAA_Erie_Diel5S_2200h metaG (SPAdes) (version 2) | ecosystem: Environmental > Aquatic > Freshwater > Lake ... | reverse complement strand
TAGTCAAAAATGCGCATCAATATGGGTTCTTTAATTAATCCTTTGCTATCATATTTTTTTATCGCTTTATGGACAATAGCATCTGTTCTGTATGAAGTGGGAATAGTAAGAGAAATTTTGTTTTTAGTAGTTAATTTAAAATTTAGCTTGCTAAAATGCATGGTAAATTTTCCTGAGTAAGGTGTGTTGTTATTCAATAATGTTGCATCAACATTTTGCTCAAATAAATCTTCAAACTCCTTAACTTTCATTTCTGGATTGAGGGAGTCATTCCACGTTTCTTCTTCGCTAAGATACCATTGCTCATCTTCGGGTAAAGGCACAGGCATAAAAGAAGCAGAAATGTCTTGATGTAGACAAAGATCCTGAAAGTAAAAGTTTTTTTGACCATTCCAACTGTTAAAATCATCCCCAAACTGCACAATTGATTTGGTACAGGTGTCACCCGTTATTCCAAAAATGTTGACATTTAATTCTCTTTTATTAGGTTCATAGATTTGATTATATGCGGGCTTTTTATTTGCCTTAGTCCATGATTGGAAAAGTATTACTTTATCAACTAACTTACTGGAAAGGGTATCTTTTTTATCGTAAAAGTAATAATCACCGTAATCATTGTCTTCAACTTCAAAACCATCGATTAATAGTTTTTTTACGGGATATTCTGGATAAAAAGAAAATCTCAGAAATTCACCCTTTTCATTATAAATCATTTCTCTAAACAACTTTTTTTCGTAGTCAAAAATTTGGCGGATATAATGGTTCGAATCAGGAGAAAAGGTAATCACATCAAAGGGATTCCCATTGTCCCAAAACAACGTGTCTTCTTCTACCAAATTACCGTTGAGAAAAGTATATTTAAATTTTAATTGACCATTGGGGTAATATTCTTCGTAATCTCCATCATAATAAAATTGTATTCCCAAACTGTCAATAAGTTTGGATAACGTTAGGCTTTCATTGGTTTGTTTGAAGTAACCTTTATTGCTGTAATTTACTTCTTCATCTGCTTTTGATATATAGCCAAACTCTGGTCTGGTTTCCACAATGCTGTAATCAGTGCCTTCATAACTGTTGACCTCTTCTTCTTCAAGATTTAATGCATTTTCTTTTGGGAAATTTATGCTGAACATTTTTTTCAAGATTGAAAAATCATTGGAATAATTGGAATTAAAATTAAAGTTGGAGTCTGTTGGGTCTTGATTGAGAACAGCATTGTATCTTATAATGGGTTGTTTAACTGAAATTTTCTCCTCAGCAATTTGGTAAGTTTTTTCTAGAATGATTTTAGGTTTAACCGATGTCTTATTGTATTTTTTAACTGGTGATTTAATGGTTCTTTTAATCCATTTGCCGGTAGGTAAATTTGATTTATAAAAACCTTCTTCCAATGGAATTTCTGAGTTAGAAAAATACCTATAATAACCTTCTTTTGCGCCGTTTTTGAATGAGTAAAACTCAGTTATCGTATCTATATGTGGGAAACCATTCTTTTTAAAGAAAGAAAAATCACTGTAGTAAAAAGTGTAGGGCAAATTTCTTTTTTCTATTTTCCAGTTCCCTTCTTTCAATCCATTGACATAAACGCCCTGCTTTAGTGTGTCTCCCTGAAGATTAAACCAACATGCATTCCCGTCTAAAGCATTGTTTTTAATAGAGAAATAACCCGCAACTCTTTTTTCCGGATGTTTAGCCAATTTCCCGAACCTGTTATTCGGATAATAATCATCAAAGTATTGAACATAATTGCCATCAGGTAAGGAATCTAGCGGTGGTATAATGTCTTTCGAAAACATGTATTTCGGCTCCAAGAATGGCATAGGGATTTTGAAAATCAATTTATTCAATTGACGGGCATTGAACCAAGATAAATACGTTGATTTTTGACCTGAATTGCGATTTTTATTGCGTTCTTTTAACAAGGATTTGAATTCCTTTTTTGTGAGTTCCGCTTTGTAGTCATTGTAGTCCAGTTTTATTTTTCGATGGATTACCGCATTTGAGTAGTTTTTATTTTCGGTAATCTCCTGATTGTTCGGATATACATAATAGGTTTTGTTGTTAATGGTAACAGTTTCTACTTCCTGTGCTGAAACGCCTGTGGTCCAAATTAAAAATACAAGCAGGGATAGCTTTGCGATACAGCTGAGGTTTTTCATAATGACAAGTTAAAAGTCGAATGTATAGTTATTATTTGTTTTCAAAGTTAAGCTAAAGAAATGTCAGCATTACAAAAATAAAATAGATGGAATTAAGTTCCTTTTTCCATAAATGAACTGTTTAATTTGCTCTATTAGGAATTGAATTTTCCTTCTTCAAAAAAGACAATCGCTATAACGGAATTATTAAAGGACTAGTATGACAATTAAAAAATAAACACTTATTTGGGACAAGGGATTTTATCTCCATAGTTGTTATAACATTCACATTCAATGGATTTGCCGCTCTCATCCCAACATTTTTTAGATATTAATTTACCGTAATCGTATTTGCTAATTTCTTGGAGCTTTCCGTTTTCATGCCATTTCTGCCAAGTGCCATTGGGGTTGCCAAAATAATTTACACCTTCTTCTGCTAATTGACCGTTTTCATGCCATTGTTTGTATGAACCATGTTGTTCTCCGCATTTATAGTTGACCTCAGTTTTAACTAAATCATTTTTTAATCTTATATACCTTTTTAAAACCAATTCACCATTTTTATAGGTGTGTTCTTTAATAACTGTTCCCTCCTTTCGAAAATTGACTTCATCACCAATACCTAAACTTAACATACCGTTCTCAGGTTCAACAATTTTACCATTTTCAAATTTAAAAGTAATTTGCTTTTCGGTTTCAGGAATTATATAAGAGATTTTTCCATTGCCATTTTTAAGGTTAACCGAATATATCAACTCACCATTTTCATTAAAAAATATTTGCCAGCCTTTTCTTAAACCATTTTCAAAATTTTCTATTTCACGAATTTGTCCGTTTTCGTACCATGTTTTCTGAGCGCCATGTAATTCTCCATTTTTATAATTTGACTCACGATAAATTCTTCCGTTTACGGACCAATAAGTTGAAACACCATCTAATTTATTATTTACATAATTCCGCTTTATTAGTAAAGATCCATCTTCATTAAATATTTTCCACACTCCGTGTCTACAACCATTAACAAAATATTCTTCACTACTTAACTGACCTGCTTCGTTAAATGATACAACATATCCGGTGACAGGAAGATTTGTAGACTTTAATAATAAAAGACCGTCATTACTATAGACATCATTAATGTTGAATTTGTTTAGTTCCGAAACAGTTTTTTTCTTTTTTAAATCGCTTTTGGAATTCTTATTGGCACATCCTGTAGTAATTATAGCAGCCAAACAAATAAAAATTAAAATCTTGTTCATGTGTAAAATTTCTTTGATAAATGTAGCGAATATTTTGTTAATTATAATTTCCTGATAGGTGATTCGTGAGTCCCAAAGCTATTAGAATAAAATTTACTCGTAAAATGGTTGTGGTAGTAAATAAAAAAACTCAAGAAAAAAATAACCATTACAAGTCCATAATGTTTCTTTTAAACCACACTGATTTAATCCTTATTTTTGCAATATGTCATTAGAAAGGCCTTTAACAGATTGGTTGCCCCTAACGAAAAAAGAAGTAGAAAAGCGAGGGTGGGAGGAACTGGATGTCGTCCTGATTTCCGGTGATGCTTACGTAGATCATCCCTCTTTTGGCACTGCTGTTATTGGGAGAATCATCGAAGATGAGGGTTTTAAAGTAGGAATTGTTGCCCAGCCCAATTGGAAAGATGACCTTCGGGATTTTAAAAAACTGGGTAAACCTAAATACTTTTTCGGGGTTACCGCTGGTTGTATGGATTCCATGGTGAACCATTATACCGCTAATAAAAGACTGAGGTCTACAGATGCTTACACACCCGGAGGTTTGGCTGGATTTCGGCCAGATTATGCCACCGTTGTGTATTCAAAAATTTTAAAGGAATTGTTTCCTGATGTACCGGTGTTGATTGGTGGAATTGAAGCTTCATTGAGAAGGGTTACCCATTACGATTATTGGCAGGATCAACTGAAGCCGTCCATTTTGGTCGAATCCGGCGCAGATTTATTGGTTTATGGAATGGGCGACCAGCCTTTACGTGAAATCTTGAGGTTGTTGAAAAAGGGTGTTCCATTTTCCAACCTTAGAACCCTGAAGCAAGTCGCTTTTTTGCAAGATGTGCATGAGGCTTTGCCTAAAAATAAGCAATGGGAAACGATTGAATTGGCAAGTCATGAAGAATGTCAAGCGGATAAGTTGAAATATGCTGCCAATTTTAAACATGTAGAAGTTGAATCCAATAAATGGCAAGCCGATCGAATTATTCAGCGGGTTGGTGAACAACTTTTAATAATAAATCCGCCATACAAAACCATGACGGAGTCGGAAATAGACAGGTCTTTTGATTTGCCATATACGCGACTTCCTCATCCTAAATACAAGAAAAGAGGTGCAATTCCGGCTTATGACATGATTAAGTTTTCAATAAACATGCATCGCGGATGTTTTGGTGGTTGCAGTTTTTGTACGATTTCGGCGCATCAGGGAAAGTTTATTGCTTCAAGAAGTGAAAAATCGATATTGAATGAATTAGATGAGGTGGTGAATCACCCGGAATTTCGCGGTTATATCTCTGATATTGGCGGACCATCAGCGAATATGTATAAAATGAAAGGAAAAGATGAGGCCATTTGTGCAAGGTGTTCTTCGCCGAGTTGCATTCACCCTGTCATTTGCAGCAACCTGGATACTTCTCACAAACAAATGACAGCGCTTTATCAAAAAATTGATAATCATCCCAAGGTGAAGAAGGCGTTCATAGGTTCGGGTATTAGATACGATTTATTGGTGGACGATTTCAATAAGAACAACGAAGATGGAAACCATGACGAATACCTGGAACAAGTGATTACACGTCATGTGAGCGGCAGGTTAAAAGTAGCACCGGAACACACTTCTGATGATACGCTTCGTGTCATGCGAAAACCTTCTTTCAGCTATTTTCACAAGTTTAAAGAAAAGTACGACCGAATTTCAGATAAACACAATCTGAAACAGCAATTAATACCGTATTTTATTTCTTCACATCCAGGTTGCGAAGAGGTGGATATGGCGAATTTGGCTGCAGAAACCAAAGACATGGGGTTTGAATTGGAACAAGTGCAGGATTTTATGCCTACTCCGATGACGGTTGCCGAAGTTATTTATTACACAGGAGTGCATCCATATACCTTAAAACCAATAAAAACCGTTAAAACAAAAGAAGAGAAACAGGCTCAAAATAAATATTTCTTTTGGTACAAAGCAGAAAATCGTGATTGGATAAAATCCAGATTAACCAAAGCAAACAGGCCTGATTTAGCGAATAAATTGTTGGGTGACGATAAAAAATCAGAGAAGAATATTCCGAAATGGTTAGCAGAAAAGAGGAGGATGAGGTAATCGTTTTTTATTTATTTGTATAGAATGGGCATTGTTAATTCTTTTATTAATCAAATTGGAAGAGAAATGGGCAAGGATGCCTACCGTTCATTCCGAGGCAGCAATAGTTCAGTTAGACTAGGGCGTTCAAAAGAAATTCTTGAAGAACCTTTACTCGAAAGAGTCATCAATTTCGAGTTGATGGAAAAGAGTGAGGCTACTTTAAGGCAACTTTCTAATATTGTGGAGCTCGCAGAACATGCTGACCCGGAAGATTTTGAATGGCAAGAATTATTCATAGAAATTGATAACAAAATTGATTATTGTAGAGCGAATTTACACGCTGAATTTCATGAACAATTGGATCGTTTAGATGAGGTCAATGCCAAGAATTTTACAAACATTAAAGACAAACATTTGGCCTACATTGATACTGTAATTGTACATTACAACAATAAAATCAAAATGGAAGAAAAGAAGCCTGCGGTTGCCATTCTAAGCGCATTGGTTGGGTTGCGTCCTTTTTTTATGAAAGAAAACAGCTTAAATGCTTGGTTGAATCTTGTTTTTGTGATGTTATTATTCATCATGTTTGCTTTAGGCTTTTTAACTTATGTAGATCCCATTCATTATGCGGGTAATTTGCCAAAAAATAGTGTTGATGATGTTCAGAAAATAAAAAACATGGGGTTGGGCATAGTGATTATTACTGCTATATTATATGCTCTGCAGCTTTTAAAAGCTTTTATAAAAATTAAAAAGTATAATAACTCCACCCTTCAAACCATGGATAACAAGAATAAATTTGTTCAGTATAAAGAGCAGCTTTTGAAATCATAAACAGATCCATTTTCTAAATCGAAAAGCAATCCCCGCTTAAAAAAGTCGTGGGAAAAAGTGTAAATTATTACAAAAAGTCGTGGGAAAAAATGTGTATTTACCTATATAAATCTGATTTTTTGGCAAAAAACAGAAAGATTCAATCACAAACAAACAACTACCAAGACGAATACAAAGACAAATACATTAAAATGCTCGAAGCTGAAATTGAACGGTTAAGGTAAGGGGATAAGTTAAAATTTGCCAATCCTTAAACAAATATAGGATTTCGCCGAAAACGACTAACGTAAAGCTTTTAAAATAACCCAGCTTTATCTTAAATAAAAAGTAAGGACAGCTTCAACAAATGGTTCGGGTGCTTCTGCGTGTACCCAATGACCGGAATTAGGAATAGTTACTAAGTCCGCGTCAGGAAATATTTCCTCAATGGAAGCAACATCTTCATCTAAGATGTAAGCGGAGAGTTCCCCACGAATAAACAACGTTGGAATCACAACAATTATAGACGGAAGCGCACTTAGAATTTCTGGCATTTCCCTTTCTAGCACCCCAACATTCATTCTCCAAGCTAAAACTCCCTTTTCTTTCCAGTATAAATTTTTCAAAAGAAATTGACGAACACCATCGCTTTCAATGTGTTGTTTCAGCACTTGCTCTGCTTCAGTTCTAGAATTGAATTTATTTAAATCTAGCGAATGAATTCCCTCCAAAATATGTTGATGATGCATCGGATATTCTTTAATTCCAATATCAACTACAATTAACTTATCAATGACTTTAGGATATTTTTGAGCAAAATGCATGGCTACTTTACCACCCATTGAATGACCCAAAAGGTAACATTTGGAAATTTTTAATGACGCTAACAATTCTTGTACGTCATCCACCATAAGAGCATAAGAAAACTCGTCACTCCATGGGGAGTGCCCATGATTGCGCAAATCAACCAAAATTACTTGAAAATAGGCAGAGAATTTCTTGGCTTGGGTTTGCCAGTTATCAGATTGACCAAAAAGACCATGTAAAATTACTAATGGAAAACCCTCTCCGACAATTCTGTAATGCAATTTCATCATTTGCTACTATTGCAAACAAAATTAATAAAAGGCTTCTTCGTGATATAATGAAATGAGGATTTTATTCATTTAACCAAAAATCCAATAATATCGCTAATCTGAAATCTTAGTAAAAGATAAAAAGTACGATTATTTGATGATGGTCAATTTCTCATTATGGATCCAATCACCCTGCGAATAAACCACATGATAAAGCCCATCTGAAAGGTCATTCGTTGCAATTGACTTAAGCATTCCTTTTTGTAAATCAGTGAAAACATATTGTTTTACAACATTACCCAATTCATTAACGAGAGTTACTGTTAATGGTCCTTCATTCAAACCATTATAGGTAAATGAAGCATAACCATTTGATGGATTGGGAAATATTCCTGAAACAAGGGCATCAGTATTGTTTGCACTAACCGAAATAATATGAAACTTAGTGAGTTGGCCATCATAATCTGTTTGTGTCAATCTGTAATAAGAAACTGGTAGATAAGGATTTGCGTCTCTTAGAGAATAAAAATGAGCTTCAGCGGTTGTGCCTGCGCCTTGAACTATACCAACAACTTCCCAATCTAAACCATTTAAACTTCTTTCTATTGTAAAGTAATCGTTGTTAATCTCACTATTTGTAATCCAATTAATGGTATTGTGAGATCCTTCATTTATCCCTTCGAAGGAGTATAAAGTTACAGGCAAAGTAATTGTTGGCGAACAATCCAGGGTTCCCGAACCGGAAATATCTACACCAATGACTGGTTGAGGGCCACCGTTTTGGTAAATATTCAATACCATAGCATAAACCTCTCCTGCCTGCATGGAAATGGGTGCTAACCAGCCGTCGCCTTCTGCTCCTTCAAAATAATCTGTAGCGCCATTTCCTAATCCAACTGAGCCAACAGCTCCTGAAAATGAACAACGAATAGGCCCATTTCCTGTATTCAATGGACAAGGGACTTCATTATTGGTAGCCGGCCCATAAATGGCAAAATCGTAATCTTGACCTGCGGGCCCGCTTAGCGCAATTTCTAATGTTCCTGTAGATTGACTCTGAAAATAATACCAAGTTGAAGAAACCTCACCAGAGGTGCCAAAGCATCCTGAAACTTGTGGGGCATTTATTTCTTGAAGACCTGATGACACATTATTTTGTGTTGGATAACTCCCATCTCCGCAAACAATTTCACCACAACCCCCTGAGCAATTTGAAGTACTGCAATAGGTAGAGGTATTATTTGATCCTGGTGTAGAAGAGCAGCTTACTGTAGCACTCCAACCACTACTGACAATGGATGAATTTGATAAAAATGCAAAAGTTAAACAACCAGAAGGATCTGAGGAGGTAATTGTTCCTGGAAGCGTAGCGCCAGTATAGGTGCCAATAATTGGGGCACTTGTTGAACTGCCATTTATGATGGTAAGATAATCCCCACTACCTAAATTAAACGCGCTAAAATTAACAGTACTGTATTGACCCGCTGTACTTGGGCAAACGTTATAAACAGCATATTGATTCGTTAAATAATTTCCATTACCGCCAGGATCTGTGAAGGTTCCACCACAAGTAAGGGTATTATTTCCAGTTAAAACAGAACCCATAGTTGCTGCAGTTGTTGTTGCGCAAATATTAAACGTCCCTTCATTATCCTGATAATCCCAAACTCTAATAAATATGGTTTCACCCGGAGTACCGGTGTAATTTAAACTAGATGGCGTAGAATAACTAACGCTAGAATTGCATCCTTGATGGGTTAAAGCACCACAAGTACCAGAATAAACAGCAAGAGATGCAGCAAAAGGGGTGGTGGTGGTATTGTCATCAACAACGCTAACACTTAGTGTACCATTAGCAGGAACGATAGCTTGGTACCAAACATCGTTATTACTAAATGAACCACAACCTGGTTCAATTACTCCTGTTGTTAAAGTAGAATTGACACTTGTACCCAATGTGTTCACGCAACCAGTTGAATTGACAGGAATTGTTACAGCTCCGCAAGGATTATCATTCGCAGGTGGGGTTACACATGTAATTGTTCCTGAAAAACCAGAAGATACTCCACCGCCATTGGAGTCTAACCTGAAACTTATACAGCCACCAATGGTACTTTGATAAGTAACTGATGAAGGGCCGGCACCACCAGTATTGGGTATAGCTGTGAATCCACTTCCCGTATTAACAGTAAAAAAATCAGGAAGACTACCACCCCCAGAGGCAGATGAAATAGAAACAGCGCTGAAAGTGACACTTAAGTATTGGCCAGCAGGAGCACATAACGTTACAGTAAAATCTGTATTTGTCAAATAGTTTCCCCCGCTTCCACCATTATCAAAAAAATTGGCTCCGCAAGTAAACCCTGTGCCAGCCGTCAACGTCGAGGAAGCGTTCAAAATAACTTGGCTGTTGGTAAAAAAAGATGGTAAAAGGCTACAAAAAACAATTAAAATTGTTAAGCCTCTTTTAGAAAGTGGTTGCATGATGTCAAAAAAATAAGTCTGAACTCAACTATTTTCAGTGTTAAATAAATTGAGGTTACGAAAGTAGAGTAAAATAGTTACAATTACAAATGTTAATAACTTTTTTAATTAAAAAAGCGGATTTTTCCTTCCAAGTATTTCGGATTAAATAACAAACAGAGAAAAGTAATTAACAATTTACACAGCAAATCTTATATTTACAGCGCTTTTAATTGCATTGATTTAATATTAAATTGATTTTCGTTGAGTGAAGTAATGATTCCCTTAATTGAATCTAATACAATTTTATTTGAATCTAACTCCACATTTGCCCATTGAAATGATCGGCCTTCCTGAAAATCGTAACTTACAGATTTTACTGCTCCTGTTCTTTTTAATGCTTTTCGTATCGTTCCTCCACATCCTTTTTCGCAAGACATCCCTTCGATTTGAAGTTGAAGCATAGCATTTGCGTTTACAGCCATTTTATTTTTCTTACCCGCCCCCTTTATGGTTTTAATATACTCAACCTCTGTTTCATTTGAGCAACTTATTATAAAACTTACTAAAGCAAATGCAATCAATAAATGTTTCATTGGATTTTTTTACAAAAATAGTGGCTAATGTTTAAAAACTAATGTCAGATACAAATTTTATTCAATATCTATTATGATAAAGTAGTTGTTGTCAATAGTTATCTTTGCACTAGAAAACAAAATAATGAAAATTAACACCGCTCAATTTATCACGTCTAATACAGATTATCAACTTTGTCCCGATGAGGACCGTCCTGAATTTGCATTCATTGGAAGATCAAACGTGGGAAAGTCATCATTGATAAACATGCTGGTCAATAACAAGAATCTTGCTAAAACATCAGGCAGACCTGGAAAAACACAACTCATTAATCATTTTTTGATTAATAATCATTGGCACCTTGTAGATCTGCCCGGATACGGTTATGCGAAAACTTCCAAAGTTAACAGAGAAAAATGGGAGAAATTCATCGCTGAATATTTAACGAAAAGAAGGCAGTTAACCAATGTGTTCGTTCTATTAGATTGTCGATTAGAACCACAGAAAATAGATCTAGAATTTATGAATTGGTGCGGGGAAAAAGAAATTCCTTTTGCCATGGTTTTTACCAAGATTGATAAATTGTCCTCGTCTGCGCTTTCGAAAAATTTGGCAAAATATAAAAAAGAAATGCTGAAATATTGGGAAGCATTACCGCCGGTTTTTACCACCTCAAGCGAGTCATCTTTTGGTAAAGAGAAACTACTCCATTACATTGAACATATTTTGCAGGATTGTTAAACTCCAGTTTTCATTCATTCACTTTTTCCTACTTATATTTGCAAATATGGAACAGAAAGAAGATAAATTAAAGGAAGTAATTTCCCATGCAAAAGAATATGGTTATGTATTTCCTTCCTCTGAAATTTACGATGGATTAGCTGCTACTTACGACTATGGTCAATTAGGCGCAGAATTAAAAAATAATATAAAAACCTATTGGTGGAAATCAATGGTTCAAATGCATGAAAATATCGTTGGCATTGATGCGTCGATATTTATGCACCCTACCACTTGGAAAGCCTCAGGGCATGTCGATGCTTTTAATGATCCATTAATCGATAATAAAGATTCAAAAAAGAGGTATAGGGCAGATGTACTTATTGAGGAACACATCGAAAAAATCCACCAAATAATAGAAAAAGAAGTAGAAAAGGGAATAAAAAAATTTGGTGATGATTTTAATGAAGCCCAATTCAGAGCCACGAATCCAAACATCATAAGAAATAAGGAAAAAATTGAACAGATCGAGCATCGATTTAAAACGACTTTAGAGAATAATGACCTGGAAGGGGTTTATCAGTTAATCATGGATTTGGAAATTGTTTGTCCAATTTCCGGTTCTAAAAACTGGACTGAAGTGCGCCAGTTCAATTTAATGTTTTCGACAGAGCTAGGTTCTGTTGCAGGAGATGCTTCGACCATCTATTTACGTCCAGAAACAGCTCAGGGAATTTTTGTGAACTTCTTAAATGTTCAAAAATCAGGAAGAATGAAGATTCCTTTTGGTATTGCTCAAGTTGGTAAAGCCTTTAGAAATGAAATTGTGGCCCGTCAATTCATTTTCAGAATGCGAGAGTTTGAACAAATGGAAATGCAGTTTTTTGTTCGTCCAGGCGAAGAAATGAAATGGTATGAATACTGGAAATCAACTCGTGAAAAGTGGCACAAAGCTTTAGGATTAGGTGAACAACGTTACCGCTTCCATGATCACATTAAATTGGCACATTATGCAAATGCCGCTTCTGACATTGAGTTTGACTTTCCAATGGGCTTTAAAGAATTAGAGGGGATTCACTCGCGTACTGATTTTGATTTGAAACAACACGAGCATTACTCAGGTAAAAAACTTCAATATTTTGATCCAGAACTCAATCAAAGCTATGTGCCTTATGTTATTGAAACATCAGTGGGTTTAGACAGGATGTTTTTAGCAGTTCTAAGTGCGTCGTTAAAAACCGAAATCTTAGAAGATGGTACGGAAAGAACTGTTTTGGCCATTCCTCCGGCATTAGCTCCTTACAAAGTGGCTATAATGCCTTTAACCAAGAAGGATGGACTTCCGGAAAAGGCTCGACAAATTATTGATGAACTTAAGTTTGATTTCTTGTGTCAATATGATGAAAAAGATTCTATAGGAAAACGCTATCGCAGACAAGACGCAATTGGAACTCCGCTTTCAGTGACCGTTGATCATCAATCTTTGGAGGACAACACTGTTACATTGAGGGATCGCGACTCGATGACACAAATAAGAATTTCTATAGCAGAGCTGCACAATTATGTTAACAGCAAAGTCAATTTGAGAACTTTGTTGGCTTAATTCTGATTGTTTTGAGATTTGTGTAAATAGACTCTGTATGCAATTATTGCAGGTAACCCTATTGTTATAATAAATGATAGTGCATATCCCTTCGCAATTAAATGGAATGATTGTATGTTATTCATTTCATCCGCCTCAAATCCCAAACCAATAAAGTAAGACAAACTTAATGGCGCAGCCACCACATCACCATTTTTAAACACTATTTCACCATCGAAAAGATTTATGGGCATGGTGATCAATGGTAAAGTAATAACCATGGCTAATCCAAAAAAAACGATTACCGAAAAAATATAAGGGGATTTCATATTACCAGTTTGAATACAAAAGTAAGCAGATTTTACTGAGCAATTATATTTATAAGGTATTGACGTGTTTGAAAAAGAAAAACTCGTTACCTTAGATAGTTCGTGAAATGAATTTATATTCTAATAAACAAAAGTGGAAAATTTTAATGCTCTTCCTTGCATTGGTCATGGTTGGTGTTTCGTTATTTTTTTCCAATGCCATAGTAGTAAAAGTTGGTGAACGCGAGCGTGAGCGTGTAAAGCAATGGGCGGGCGCCATTCAAAAAAAATTGGAACTGGTCCAGTTGACCAACCTTACGTTTACCCAATTGCGAGACAAAGAAAGGAAAGAAATGCAACTTTGGGTGGATGCAACCAAGGAAATATCAAAAGAATCACCTTTAGATCAAATTCCGGATTACTCCTTTCCACTCAAGATTATTGATGAAAACAAGGATATTCCGGTAATCCTCATGGATAATGAAAACAATATTTCAGGAAGTAAAAACTTGAGTTTTGATATTACTGATTTACGAAAAAAGTTTCCTAAAACTTCGAAAAAACAACTGAATAAAATATTTGACGATTCCTTAAGATCCCTCGCTAAAACATGGATGAAAAACAATACCTTCTTTAAAGTTGAAGTATATGAAGGGCTAACCATGACTTATGTTTACCATGATTCGAGAGAAATATTACGTCTTGAAAGAGAAAGGGACTCATTGATTAATTCTTTTAATCAGGAGCTGATAGATAACGAAGAATTGGTTCCCGTGTTGTTGGTAGACCAAAAATCTCAACAAGTAATAGGCACCAATATAGATAATAAAGTTCTAAAAGAAAAAGGGTTAACCACCCTTATTAATGAGTTAAGAACTCAAAATGAACCCTTAGTTATTGATTTTAAAAATGGAGCTTCTTCGGTGTTGTATTTTGATGATAGTCCGGAACTCAAACAGCTGCAGTATTTTCCATATATCGTCTTTTTTATAATAGGCCTTTTTGTATTCATCGGTTATTTAATTTTCAGTACTTTCAGAAAGGCCGAACAAAATCAAGTCTGGGCGGGCATGGCCAAGGAAACAGCTCATCAGTTGGGAACTCCTTTGTCTTCATTAATGGCATGGATTCAATTATTAGAAGCTCAAAATGTAGACCCCATGATTACTGGCGAAATGCACAAGGATATTGACCGATTAGAAAAAGTGACAGACAGGTTCTCTAAAATTGGATCAGGAGCAAAACTGGAAACTGCTGATATCGCTTTAACCGTGCAAAATGTTCTCAGTTACTTAAGGCCAAGAATTTCTCAGAATGTCAATATTGCATTTGAGTATAAAGACCAATTGATGGTTAAGCATAACGCTCCATTAATGGAGTGGGTTATTGAAAACATCGCCAAAAATAGTGTTGACGCTATGGAAAACAAAGGCTCGTTATCAGTTTCTATGGAAAAAACAAAATCATGGGTATACATAGACATTAGCGATACAGGAAAGGGGATTCCTAATAAGCAATTCAAAACTATTTTTAAACCAGGTTATTCAACGAAAAAACGTGGCTGGGGATTGGGGCTGTCCTTGGTTAAACGAATTGTTACAGAGTATCACAAAGGAAAAGTGTATGTATTAAACTCTCAGATTGATAGTGGTACAACGATAAGAATTGCCTTACCTATAAAATGAAAAAACAACTATTTTTAATTTACTGCTTAAGTAAAAAATAAAAATGGATACTTTTCCATGTTGAACCATAAAATTTGAAAAATTTGATTACGCCATTCAATGATGAGTATTTCATGAGGCAAGCACTTAATGAAGCTCAAAAAGCAAAAGAAAATGGTGAAGTACCGGTAGGCGCTGTTATTGTTTCAAACAATCAGGTTATTTCAAGGTCTCACAATGCAACTGAATTACTAAGAGATGTAACGGCTCACGCCGAGGTTCAGGCAATTACTGCCGCGTCCGAATACATTGGAGCAAAATACCTAACGGAATGTACGCTTTATGTGACTATTGAACCTTGCGTAATGTGTGCGGGGGCTTTATATTGGGCTCAAATTAAAAAGGTTGTGTTTGGCGCTCGAGATGAAAATCGCGGGGCGGGAAGGTTTAACCAGGAATTGTATCACCCAAAAACACTTGTGATCAATGGTGTTTTGGAAAAAGAATGTGCGGAACTTATGGTAGACTTTTTTCAGAAAAAACGGAAATAAAATAAATCAATAGTTCCATTTTTTTAACCCTACTAAAAAGGGAGGTTAACCCTCCCTAATCATAGATATTATTACCAACTATCTATTGAAACAATACAATTAAGTAGTAAAATAAGGCTGCGAGAATTGCACTTACAGGAATGGTAAGAATCCATGCCCATAGCAAGTTAACCGTGACGCCCCATCTTACTGCAGATAAGCGTTTTGTTGCACCAACACCTATTATAGATCCTGTAATGGTATGAGTTGTGGACACAGGTATACCCATTTGACTTACAGTAAATAAAGTTAATGCGCCCGCAGTTTCAGCACATACACCTTCTAGCGGAGTAACCTTGGTGATTTTTGTACCCATAGTTTTGACTATTTTCCAACCCCCCATTAACGTGCCTAGCCCAATCATTAAATAACAGCAAAATACAACCCAAAATGGAGATGTCTCCCGCGTAAACTTACTCTCAATTTTATATTTTTCTTTAAGCTTACCTTTTTCGTCAACGTACTTCGAGAAGAAGCCCGAATATTTCCAATCTTTATTTAATTTCTTTCCATCAAAAATGAGTGAATTGGTTGCTTGATCATAATAAGACGTAACGCTGGTCATTTTACCATCTTTCTCTTTTCTTTCAGTTTTCGAATATACGTGCAAAGGCTTCAAGCTATCTTTAATATTAATTTGGGTGCCTGCAACAAGCAATTTACCATCTTTTGCAATAACTTCCTTTTTTGAATGCACATCGAATAAAATACTATCCTTGAATAAAACATAAGATTCTCCTGCAATGTCCCCGTAACGTTGAGGTTTTACTTTTTTAACATTGCCTTCTTCGTCTTCATATTTTATTTGAAGTATTTCGGTTACTTTCATAGATTCTGGAAGGGGAACATCTACTTTTCCTTCACGTTCCATATTGGCATAAACTAAAAGCGCTGCACAAATAATTCCAATAACTTTTTGAGAATCTGCACCGCCATGTCCAATTGAGAATGCTGCAGAGGACAATAATTGCAGTCTTTTATACATGGTTGACTCCTTCAATGCGCTTTGGCGTTTGCCATATATTAATTGGTAGAAAATGTAGAACACCAAAAATATTCCCAACATGATTCCAATGATCCAAATCATTTCTTTTTTGATCTCGAAATAGTCTTTGTAGTATATACATCCGTAAACAGTAGCAAAACTCATTAAAGTTGAAATAATGATTTTTTTAATGAAACTCCGTTGAATGGTAACCAAAGCAATCACAAATGCTATAATACCCCCTATAACAGGTGCTAGAAATATGAATAAAATGGGCTTAATAATTTCCTCTGTTTTTAAAACACCTACACCTAAAAATCCGTATCCACCCTTCATGGCTGCAAAAGCCATAGCTGCACCTGCAAATCCGCCAATAAGGGTATGCGAGGAAGAAGATGGCAACCCAAGCCACCACGTAAATAAATTCCATGCTGTAGCGGCAAGTAGTCCGGCTAGAATTACCCACAAATCTATAGCCGAAGTGTCAACAGATTTGGCGATCGTGTTTCCTACGCTTAAGTCAAAAATGATTATAGCTACAACATTAAAAGCTGCAGCCCAAATCACGGCTTGTAGCGGGGTTAATACTTTTGTTGAGACTACGGTTGCAATGGAGTTGGCCGCGTCATGGAAACCATTTACCAAGTCAAATAGCAGGGCGATGACAATAACGACAATGAGTAAAGTAAACATATGAAGGTTTTTATAATAAGTTGGACAACAATACTATGCGTATTTCACAACGATTGATTCAATTACATTTCCAGCATCTTCGCACTTATCAGTTACAGTTTCCATCGTTTGATAGATTTCCCGCTTCTTGATCAATTCCTTTGCGTCCACATCCGAGTCAAAAAGACGTTCTATGCTCATATCAAAAATCTCATCAGCGGTATTTTCAATGCTGTTTATTTTGATAACACATTCTACAATTTTTTGGGTATTCTTAAGATTTCTTAATTCTTTTACTGCGTGGTTTACTGCTAAAACAGCCATTTCAATTTGATCTGCAGTTTTTTGAATCCCTGAATCAGTTGTCGGATCTACCTTATAAAAATTAATTTTTTTAGCCGCAGCATATATGTAATCTGCAATGTCATCCAAGGCTGATGCAAGACTATGGATATCCTCACGATCAAATGGAGTAATAAAATTCTTTCCTAATTCAACAAAAATCTCATGCGTTAGCATATCATTTTGGTGCTCTAAGTCTTCCATTTCTTTAATAAGCGTTGCTCGCTTATTATAATCTGATTCATTAACTACTAACACCAGCTTTTTAGAGATGGTCTCCAAATTTGCACCAGCACTTTCAAATAAATTGTAAAAAACCCTGTCTTTGGGTAAAAAGAATTTTAGTAAGCCTCCTGCCATAATTTTTAAATTTTAGGTAAATGTATGTTTTTCGCGTAGTTCTTTAGAAGAACGCGAAATTTCTTAACGTAAACTTAACCTTGTTTTGTTTGTTAAGTAAATGTTAACAATTAAATTACTGATTATGAAACACTTATGAAGTATTTAAAATTAACTATTATGAGATTATTAATTGCTTAGTAGATAAAATTTTGATTTTAAACTATTTAAAAGCTTAATATTCAATTGATTATGATCTTAATAAGGACAATTTGCAATGTTAACAAAAGGTTACAAACATTAATCTTACTTTAAATTAGCGTTAAGCATATATAAAAACAATGTTAAGCAATCTACTTTTGATCCGTTTTTAAATCGGTAAATTATGATCAAAAGAATCAACTTATTTATTATTTGCTTTTTGTTTTGTTCGGCAAATATGATTCATGCTCAACTTATTAAATCAAAATTAGACTCAACTGAATCAACCAAAGCTTGGTATGAAAACTTTCAAATAAGAGGATATTTACAAGCTAGGTATAATCGTTTACTTGAAACAAATCCAGATTTGGAATGTGAACAATGTGACAAATCTTGGGGTGATGACGGGGGGTTTTTTATTCGTCGGGCACGTATTATTTTTTCAGGTCAAATTTCAAAGCGTGTGTATTTTTATATTCAGCCTGACTTTGCATCTAGTGCTGGAACGACAGGTAATGTGGCACAATTTAGAGATGCTTATTTCGATTTAGGACTTGATAAAAACAATGAATTTAGAATTAGAATAGGTCAAAGTAAGGTCCCTTATGGTTTTGAAAATATGCAATCAAGTCAAAATAGATTGCCACTAGATAGAAATGATGCTTTAAATAGCGCATTATCGAATGAACGAGACATGGGAGCTTTCTTTTACTGGGCACCAAAACAAACTCGGACACTTTTTTCTTCCTTGGTTAAGGACGGTTTAAAAGGTTCTGGGGATTATGGCGTATTTGCATTTGGAGCTTATAATGGTCAAACGGCTAACCAAAGTGAAAAGAATGACAATTTACATATTGTAACTAGGTTATCCTATCCTTTTAAAATTGGAGAACAAATCATAGAACCAGGATTACAAGCATACACAGGAAAGTTTGTCCTATTATCAACTAGTCCAGGCGTTAAAAAAGCTGAAAATGCTGAATATTTAGATCAGCGAGCTGCAGCATCACTTATACTATATCCTAAACCTTTTGGAATACAAGCTGAGTATAACATTGGAAGAGGTCCAGAATTTAATAAGTTCTCAGACTCTATTGAACTTCAAGGACTAAAAGGCGGTTATGTAACCTTGAGTTATCTATTAAAGATTAAAAATCAAACGTTGATTCCATTTGTACGAGGGCAATATTATGAAGGAGGAAAAAAACATGAGTTAGATGCCCGAAGCTACAAAGTAAATGAGTACGAAATAGGTATAGAATGGCAACCGCACAAAACCTTCGAATTAGTTGCTATGTATACTTTTTCAAATCGTAGATTTGAGGATTATGTAAAACAAGATAATTTTCAACAAGGGAGATTATTAAGAATTCAAGCTCAGATAAACTTTTAATTATTTTTGCAAAAAATTAAAATCCCATCATTTCCATATCTACCTCGAGTTCTATCTCATAATCAGGATGTTGCTCGTGTAAAAAAGCAATTAGGTTGTTGATTTTATCATTATGATTGTTACTGATCATTTTAAAAGTCATTTCGCGAACCAATTTCCTGTTGTCCAGAGCAAATTCAACACCTTCTAATTGTGCGATGGCTTCGTCTTGGTAATAAACGGTATTTTCTTTAATGGAAAAACCACTAGTATCAAGTGATCTTAAAGAGGAGCAGGACATGATAAATGAACCAACTACTAAAAGGATAAGGTAACGCATGTTTTTTCTTCGAAAATAGAACAGTCGCGCCGAAATAATATTAAGCCAATATTAATTTTAATGAAAAGGGGATATTTTCTGTGGTTTCTTTAAAAGAAAAAACTTTTTCTCGTGCTCAATCTCATTGATTTTCCTTTGAACTCGCCAGTATCGCATCGGCAAGTTTAATTTTTGTCTCAAGTGGCTTGGCAATAAATTACTACAACCCCAACAATACCGCATGAGGATCTTTAGATCCGAAAATCATGCGCTCGGGATGTTCCAGCATTTCTTTTACTTTTACCAAGAAGCCAACAGATTCACGGCCATCAATGATTCTGTGGTCATAAGATAAAGCCAGGTACATCATTGGACGAATTTCAACTTTTCCATCAATGGCAACCGGTCGCTCAACAATGTTGTGCATACCTAAAATAGCAGATTGCGGCGGATTGATAATTGGTGTAGACATCATGGAACCAAATACGCCGCCATTGGTAATGGTAAATGTACCGCCCGTCATATCGTCGGGAGTAATTTTTCCATCGCGCGTTTAACAGCCAAACGCTTGATTTCTTTTTCAATATCAGCCAAGGACATTTGCTCCGCGTTTCGCACAACAGGCACCATTAATCCTTTAGGTGAAGAAACAGCAACACCAATATCTGCGTAATCATGGAAAACGATTTCATTGCCATCAATTTGTGCGTTCACGGCAGGGAATAAATGCAAGGCTTCTGTCACCGCTTTAGTGAAAAAGGACATGAATCCTAGGTTCACTTCGTGGTGTTTTGCAAAAGCATCTTTGTATTTAGCACGAATGTCCATGATGGGTTTCATATCTACCTCATTGAACGTAGTCAACATGGCCGTTTCATTCTTCACAGACACCAATCTTTCCGCAATTTTGCGACGAAGCATCGTCATTTTTTCACGGTTCTGATTTCTTGTTCCGCCCCAGCCTTGTGCAGCATCAGCAGAAAATCCGCCAGACATTGCTGCTAACACATCTTGTTTGGTAATGCGTCCATCTTTGCCGGTGCCATTTACCTTGTTGGCTGGTATACCATTATCCGCCATGATCTTCGCTGCTGCAACAGATGGTGTTCCTGAAGCATAAGAAACTTCTTTTTTTATAGGATCTGGACTGGGAACTGCTGCTTGAACAGGCGTTGGTACAGGTGCAGCGACCGTTTCTTTTGCAGGAGCAGCCTCCACTTTAGGCGTGGCAGCACCCGCCGGTCTAGCGGCAGAAGTATCAATCAAGCAAACCACTTGACCAACCTTAACTACATCACCTTCTGCGGCTTTCAAGGTAATTATTCCGCTTTCTTCAGCTGGAAGTTCTAAAGTTGCTTTATCACTATCTACTTCTGCAATGGCTTGATCCTTTTCTACATAATCCCCATCCGCAACTAACCATTGTGCAATTTCAACTTCCGAGATAGATTCTCCCGGACTCGGAACTTTCATTTCTAATACTGACATATACGTCTATTTAAATTCTTATATTCTAAACTTTCACTTTCGCGTATGCAAACAAATCTGCATACAATTGTTTCAACCTTTTCTCGTGCAACTTTTTAGATCCTTCTGCAGCTGCTGCTGTTGCGTTTCGGCAAATTCCAACAAAAGGTATTTCGCGCATAGACATGGCAATGTATGTCCATGCACCCATATTTGCCGGTTCCTCCTGAGCCCACAATATATTTTTAGCTTTATTGTATTGCTTTAAAATAGCGTCTATTTGTTTCTTGGGAAGTGGGTACAATTGTTCAATACGCACGAAAGCCATGTTATCAACGCCCATTTCAACGGCTTTTTCTTTCATTTCATAATAGAACTTTCCTGAGCAAAACACCACAGTATCGACATGTGTAGCTTGAACATTGTGATCATCTATTACTTCTTGGAAGGAACCTTTAGCCATTTCTTCTAGTGTAGAAACAGCAGCAGGATAGCGCAAAAGCATTTTAGGAGAAAACACCACCAGCGGTTTACGGAAATCTCGCTTCACCTGTCTTCTTAACAAGTGAAAATGGTTTGCTGGCGTGGAAGTATTTACCACCTGCATATTGGTGTCTGCACATTGTTGAAGAAAACGTTCCATTCTTCCACTAGAATGTTCTGCACCTTGGCCTTCATATCCATGAGGAAGAAGCATAACCAAACCACTTTGAGTAGCCCATTTATCTTCACCTGCAGAAATGAATTGATCGATCATTATCTGGGCGCCATTGAAAAAATCTCCAAATTGTGCCTCCCATATTGTTAAACCTGATGGCGTTGCTAAAGAATAACCATATTCAAATCCCAACACACCATATTCAGACAATAACGAATTGTACACTGAAAATTTGGCTTGTGACGCGTCAAGATTGTTGAGTGTTAAAATCTCCTCTTCAGTATCTTCAGTTTTTACAACGGCATGGCGGTGCGAAAAAGTACCTCTTTCTACATCCTGACCTGAAATTCTTACCGGATGACCTTCAGCCAATAGGGTAGCATAGGCAAGCATTTCAGCAGAACCCCAATCGAGTTGGTTTCCTTGAATAGCTTGAAGTCGATCTTCGAAAATTTTGGCAATTTTACGGAAGTATTTTTTACCTTCAGGAAGTGTGGCCAACTTGATTCCTAGCTCCAATAATTTCTTTTTATCGACTCCTGTTTCTGGAGAATGATCAAAATCTTGCAATTTTCCGTGTCTGTATCCCTCCCAAGTTTGACTTAGAAAGTCATACACCAAAGCCTTTTCATGTTGTCTGGATATTTCAAATTCAGACTCCAGATAATTATTGTATTCGTCCTCTATTTTCTTTGCCTCTTCTTGATTTAAAACACCTTCTAGCTCAAGTTGATTGAAATAAATATCCTTAGGATTTGGATGCTTTGCAATGATATTGTAAAGGCTAGGTTGAGTGAATTTTGGTTCGTCGCCCTCATTATGTCCATATTTACGGTAGCACAATAAATCAATAAAAATATCTCTGTTAAATTGCTGGCGGTATTCCATAGCAATTTCTATGGTCTGAATTACCGCTTCCACATCATCTCCATTCACATGAAAAACCGGGCATAATGTAGTTTTAGCAACATCGGTACAATAAGTTGAAGACCTTCCATCTAGATAATTGGTGGTAAATCCTACTTGATTATTCACCACTAAGTGTATTGTTCCTCCGGCACGATATCCGTCGAGCTGAGCCATTTGGATGGTTTCATAAACTATTCCTTGACCTGCAATTGCTGCATCGCCATGAATGAGTACGGGACATATTTTGTTTTCGTCGTGTAGGACATGGTCAACTTTTGCCCTCGCAATCCCTTCAACAACTGTATTTACTGCTTCAAGATGTGAGGGATTTGGTGCTAAGGTAACGCCAATCTGTTTCCCGCTTTCCAAAGTGATAGTCGACGTAAATCCTTGATGATATTTGACATCGCCATCAAAATATTCAATTGAATCAAATTCCTTTCCTTCAAATTCGGAAAAAATATCTTTGGGTCGTTTTTCAAAAATATTGGTTAAGGTATTTAAACGGCCTCTGTGAGCCATCCCCATAACAAAGTATTCAACACCCAGACTTGAACCTTTATTAATTAAAGCATCCAAAGCGGGTATAAGTGACTCCCCTCCTTCAATAGAAAAACGTTTTTGACCTACGAATTTTTTTCCAAGGAAAGATTCGAAATTGGTAGCTTGATTGAGCTTTTTAAATATTTTAATTTTTCTTTTTTGATCAAATGTTGGTCGATTGGCGATTTCAATTTTGTTTTTGAACCATTCCAATCTTTCAGGATCGCGCATGTATGCGTATTCAATACCAATGGATTGGCAATACGTCTGTTCAAGGTGTTTGATAATATCTCTTAGCGTAGCTGCTCCAATACCTACTTCATTTCCAGCTTGAAATTGGGTGTCTAAGTCTTTCTCGTCCAACCCAAAATTTTCAATGGCCAATGTAGGCGAATATTTTCTGCGTTCCCTAACGGGATTAGTTTTGGTAAAAAGATGACCTCTTGAACGGTAACCATTGATAAGGTTAATAACTTTGAACTCTTTTTGGAAATTCTCGGGAATAGCTCCCCCATCTTCGTAATTGGTTCTGGCAAAATCGAAACCTTCAAAAAACTTTTTCCAGCCAATATCAACACTTTCAGGGTTTTGTTGATACTGTTTATATAAGTGATCAATGGCATTTACGTCTGCATTCCCAACATATGTAACTTTATCCATGGTATTGTGCACATTAATGGAATCACAAATTTAGGGATTTTGCTTGGAAGCAGAGGGAGAAAATTGATTTTTGTTAGGCTGCTTTAAAATAATTAGAGGAAAATGTAAAATCAGTGCTGATTTTATTTTTAAAATCTTGTTTATCTGGGACCACGATAAATAAAAAAAGGGCCGAAAGGCCCTTTCAAATATGCTAAGATTTAAAATTATTTCTTAACTACGTTAAACTGAGAAGTTTTACCATTCTCAAGTGTAACATTAAATACATAAACTCCTGAATCTAAACCGTCAATATTCACTTTAGTTTTACCATTCAAGAATGCAACAGTATTATTGATAACAACTTTACCAGAAAGATCAGTAACTACTAAATTAGCAGATCCTTCACCAGCTAGTTCAATTGTTACATTATCATTTGCCGGGTTCGGATAAGCTTTTCCGTCGATAAATGAAGTTTCACCTACATTTAAGTCCTCTGCAGGGAAAACTTCTAATCCCATCGCAGAAATTGCGTCAGCACCAAATCCTGAAGCAAAATAAGTTAAATCACTTTCATTTGGTGTTATAGGCTGAAGATAATAAGCCTCATTCCACAAGTAATTCGTTTTGGTGTCATGCCCAAGGTATACATCTAAATTTACAGTTTGAGCACATGCTAAGTATCTTTGGTTATCTTCTAATACAACAGGTGTATTGAACGCGCCATAAACAGTTTCTCCTTGAAGGTCATCCGGATAATTGTAGAATCCAAATGCAACTGAATTCAACGCTGTGAAACCTAAGTTAGCATCGTTTAAGTCAACAAAAACATCTTCCCAACGGTATAAATTCAATGCAATTTCTTCACCTGTTAATAGAACTCCAGAAGATGATGCCGTAGACGCTTGGAAATAGATACCAGCAACACCTAGTCTGCTAGCATTAGGGTTAGCAATAACCATACAGGTTGAGAAAGTAGAGTTATTGGTAGATGGTCGGTAACCATTATTAGATAATGGTAAACCTGTTAAAGTATCAATTCTTGCATACGTGAAGATGTTGTCATTCACAACAAAATCAGAGGTAATAACGTTATCTGCAGGATACTCATCAGCGATTCCTAAGTCAACAGTATAAGATAAGGTATATCTTCCCGGCGCATAACTTGGTAAAGAAAATTGAGGGAATGAAAATGCTCCCCCTGGGAAAATATCAATACTATCTCCAGACGGAATGTTTCCTAAAGAAACAGTGTTGCTGTAAACAGAAGTCCCGCTCGGACCATTGATATTAGCAGTTACAGAAATACTGTTTTGTGGAGATTGACCGTAGTTGTACACTCTAGTACCTAATTCAAAATTAAATTCTGTACCACTTTGAGCTAAAAGCGCAGGTACACCCACAGATTTTGAAATTAAAGTTGCAGAGGGAGAAATTCCTGCATCATCATTAAACAAACCAGTTTTGTTTCCAATTAAACAAACAACAGGTCCATTTGCCATTTCATCAATTAACAATTGCCCATCAGTACTTGATAGCATTACAACAGGAATAGTGACGTTAGCACCTTGAGCACCAGGCCCCATTCCTATCACATCCGGATCGCGATTAACAATAATAACCGCAACCGCACCAGCAGCTTGTGCCTCGAATGCTTTTACACCAAACTCACAAGTATTTCTTCTGATGACACAAATTTTTCCGGCGTAAGCATTGGCAGGCGAAGGATTACAACCCTCTTCAGCCAACAAATTTCCATAAGTTGCGTTGGTTCCAGGTGTACCATCATTCACCATAATTAATGTGTCTTCTACAAAGGTTCCTGGAATTAAAAAGTCAGGAGTTCCCCAACCTCCTGGAGGATCAGCCCATGTAAAATTGTAATTGCCGGCAATATTAGCTGGTGATTGCACCGCACATATTACCTGCGCTTGAGTCATCAATGCTGACCCAACAAACGTTAAAGCAAGTAAGATTTTCTTCATAGTTAATTAATTTGTTTTGCTAAAATAAAAAGAAAATTAAGGAATTTTTAAGTAATGTGGTGAATTTTAGTAGTATTTAATTGTTCATAAACAGAAAATGCCACAATTTGTGGCATTTCAATTCAATAATAAGGAACATTACTTTTCTGATGTCAAAGAAGCCTTCAAAAATTCTCTATTCATTCTAGCTATATTTTCTATAGAAATTCCTTTCGGACATTCAACCTCGCATGCTCCAGTATTGGTGCAATTTCCAAAACCTTCTTCATCCATTTGTCTAACCATGTTTAATACGCGCTCTTTCGCTTCAACTTTTCCTTGTGGTAATAAAGCATATTGAGAAACTTTAGCACCAACAAATAACATAGCTGAACTATTTTTACATGTAGCAACACATGCGCCACAACCAATACATGCGGCAGCTTCGAATGCTTTATCAGCATCTGACTTGGGAATTGGTATTGCATTAGCGTCCATTGTTCTACCGGAGGTATTAACAGAAACAAATCCACCAGCTTGTTGAATTCGATCAAAAGCACTACGGTCTACCACTAAATCTTTGACCACAGGGAAAGCTTTTGCCCTCCATGGTTCAATATATATGGTATCCCCATTGTTAAACTTTCTCATGTGCAGCTGACATGTTGTGGTGCCTGTATCAGGACCATGAGCCCTTCCATTAATATACATAGAACACATCCCACAAATACCTTCCCTGCAGTCATGATCGAAAGCAACTGGTTCTTTTTTTTCACCTATTAATTGCTCATTAAGCTGATCCATCATTTCAAGGAAAGAGCTATCTGTTGAAACATTATTCAACTGATAAGTTTCCATTGCCCCTTTAGTTTTGGCATTTTTCTGACGCCAAACTTTTAGGGTTAGATTAATGTATTTAGATGCCATAAGACGCTTTTTACTATTAAATTTTTTTCTATTTGTAATTTCTTGCTGCTATTTTAATGAATTCATACTTTAAATCCTCCTTATGCAATTCTTCTTGACTTATATCATCACCTTTATACTCCCAGGCTGCTACAAATTTAAAATTGTCATCATCTCTTAATGTTTCTCCCTCAGTATCTTGGAATTCTTCACGAAAATGTCCACCACAGGATTCATTTCTTTTCAAAGCATCCATTGCCATCAGTTGTCCCAAATCAATAAAATCGGCAACGCGCAATGCTTTTTCTAATTCAGGATTTAGTTCTTCCGCTGAACCAGGAACATAAACTTCAGCATAAAACTCCTTTTTCAAAGTTGCAATTTCTTCAATGGCTTGTTGCAAGCCTTCTGCATTGCGAGCCATACCGACTTTATTCCACATGATTAATCCTAAACGCTTGTGAAAATGATCTACGGACTTAGTACCATTATTATTTAAAAATCGACTAATGGTATTTTTTACGCGTTGTTCTGCCTCTTCAAATTCAGGAAGATCAGTTGATATTTTACCAGTTCGTATGTCATCGGCTAAATAGTTAGATACCGTGTAAGGCAAAACAAAATAACCATCAGCAAGACCTTGCATAAGAGCAGAAGCACCTAGTCTGTTTGCACCATGATCGGAGAAATTAGCCTCACCCGCTACAAAACAACCAGGAATAGTACTCTGTAAATTATAATCCACCCAAACTCCCCCCATGGTATAATGAACCGCTGGATAAATTTTCATTGGTGTTTCGTAGGGATTTTCATCGGTAATCTTTTCATACATTTGAAACAAGTTACCGTATTTCTCTTCTACCCATTTTTTACCCAATTCCAAAATCTTTTCATCGGAAGGATTGTGATCCCCCTGAGCAAAAGCGGCTTGTTTTCCTTTACTTTTTATTTCAGATGAGAAATCAAGATAAACACCTTCATTAGTGTCATTTGCTTCAATTCCGAAGCCTGCATCACATCTTTCTTTAGCTGCTCTTGAAGCCACATCACGAGGGACAAGGTTCCCAAAAGCTGGGTACCTCCGTTCTAAGAAATAGTCTCTATCCTCTTCAGCAATTTGCGTTGGTTTTAATCTACCCTCACGAATGGCTTCTGCATCTTCTTTTTTCTTTGGTACCCAAATTCGCCCTGAATTTCTTAAGGATTCAGACATTAAAGTTAATTTCGACTGATTTGTTCCGTGAACAGGAATACAAGTTGGATGGATTTGAACAAAACATGGATTAGCAAATAGAGCGCCTTGTTTATGAATTTTCCAAGCTGCAGTAACGTTACTTCCCATTGCATTTGTAGATAGAAAATAGACATTTCCATAACCACCCGTTGCTATGATTACAGCATGTGCAGAGTGTCTTTCAATTTCTCCAGTCACCAAGTTACGAGCAATAATTCCTCGGGCCTTACCATCGATTTTCACAATATCCAGCATTTCATGCCTATTGTACATCTTAACACGACCTAATCCAATTTGTCTGGAAAGTGCGGAATAAGCGCCAAGTAGCAATTGCTGACCTGTTTGTCCGGCAGCATAAAACGTTCGTTGAACTTGTGTGCCTCCGAATGAACGATTGTCTAACAAACCACCATATTCTCTAGCAAAAGGAACGCCTTGAGCAACACATTGATCTATAATGTTTCCGGACACCTCGGCTAATCTATGAACGTTGGCTTCTCTTGCACGATAATCTCCTCCTTTGATGGTATCATAGAACAATCGATAAACACTATCTCCATCATTTTGATAGTTTTTTGCAGCATTTATACCTCCTTGCGCAGCGATAGAGTGTGCCCTTCTCGGGGAATCCTGAAAACAAAATGCTTTTACATTATATCCCATTTCACCAAGAGAAGCTGCTGCTGATGACCCTGCTAGACCAGTGCCAACAACAATCACGTCAATCTTCGGACGATTATTTGGCGCCACCAATTTAAGATGGTTTTTGTGGTTGGTCCATTTTTCAGCTATTGGACCTTCAGGTATTTTAGCATCTAATTTCATGTTCAGTTTCTTAAATTTTACTTACATAAATTAAAATCGGAATAATGGCAAAAAGAAGAGGAACAATCACCGCGAAGCCTCGACCGGCCATTTTAATAAGTTTATTGTACTTTTTGTGATTCAGTCCTAGAGATTGAAATGCAGAGGCAAACCCATGCCAAAGGTGAAATCCTAAAACCGCCATGCTTAAGACATATATTAGGACATATATCAATGCCCCCTTGTTAATGTTTGGATTAAAAAAGTCCATGACCACGGTGTGCAAATCCCTGTAACCATCAGCCACTTTAATGTTGGTGTCTTTCAGAAAGATTTCCGTTCCTTTCTCTTCAAATTTATCAGTGCCCTTCAGAATAGGTGCGTTAATAATAAAAATATCCTTTTGATCGTGATAAAGCAAAGGATCCATTGCAGGAGTATGCGTATGATAATATTCTGGAGCTTCAGATAATTCTGCATTTGTTTCCAATTTGTATGTGTGTAATGGTATTTCCTCTGTGATTTTCATTTTCCACCAGAAGTTTGCCATGTGGGTTACTATGAAAACTAGAATTAAAGATCCAAGTAGTGCCATCCATCTTGAGGCAAAAGCTGAATTTTCGGAGGGATTATTATAAACATAATTCACCGGTCGTGCTTTTTTATTTTGAATGGTGAGCAGAATACCATCTACGGCGTGAAAAATAATAGACAGATAAGTCAAATAAGACAGCACTTTAATAAAAATATTATGGCCCATGAAATAGGCATATTCGTTGAATGCCCTGCGTCCTTCTTCACCTTGAATAAAGATTAACTGTAAATTACCCAAAAGGTGACCTACTAAAAACAGACATAGAAAAAGCCCTGTAAGTGCCATCCAATATTTTTTGGCTATTGAGGACGAAAGAATGGCTGATTTACTCATTATTTCTAAATTTTTTTGATGTACAAATTTAATACTTAAACACAGAAATATCACATTGGTTCTTATTTAGATTCATTTTAAACTATTGCTTCAGTGACAAATCTGAAAATTGCGGTTTATAAGCAAATGGTCTTATGAAAAATTCACTAATTACAGCGGTTTTCTCTCTGATTTCTTTCTTGAATTTTGCGCAATCGGCAAATAATGAAAAAGTAATGACAACAACATCTGAAAATGAAATTAAGAAATAAGATTTCTTTTTTAAAGGATAGCGTATCGATTTATACTAATCCGTGTGTCGGGATTGCTCCAGTTAAAGCGCCGCGCTTTACTTTAATTAAAATTTTTGAAACTTCAGGGAAGTTTATTCAAACAATCACACTTTTGGAAGAGGATAAAACCCAAATAAATTTAGTTCCAGGGAATTACTTTTTACAATTCTTTACTGACTCTCCAATTTCATCAACGTATCTTACAGTTAAATGAGCATTTCAATCAAGCATTATTAATGTTGAATGTTTTGTTCCAACTTCAATTTGGTGATTTTTTCCAAGACATAAAGCTCTATTATCGGGAATGTGACCAGCCGGAAAATCAAAGATTATAGGAATATTGCGGTAATTGAAATGGGATAAAATTATTTCTTGATAATTCATACCGAAGGGCACGGCAGTATCCATCAACTCTGTCATCCCGCCAACAATTAACCCTTTAATTTGATCAAAAACTCCCGCTTTTTCAAATGAATAAAGCATTCTATCAATATGGTATAAATGTTCTGATAAATCCTCAATAAACAAAATCGTATCGCGATAATCAATTCTATCATCCGTAGCAAGCAAACTGTATAAAATACTTAAATTCCCCCCGACGAGTTTACCCTTTGCAGTTCCGCATTTATTGTATTTGTTCGATTCTATTCGGTAATCAACAACTTCACCCTTCATTAAATTGATTAGGGATTCTATTGCTTCTGTTGTGTTTTCTTCAAAATTCAATGGCATAGACCCATGTATACTGGGAATCCCATAGCGCAAAAGACGCTGATGAAAAACGGTGATATCGCTGTAGCCAACAATCCATTTTGGATATTGAATAAATCCGGCCCAGTTCAGCTGATCTATAAGACGAACAGAACCATAACCTCCCCTTGCACAGAGAATAGCTTTAACATTAGGATTGTCCAAACCCTCTTGGAAATCTTGCAATCGTTCATAATCTGAGCCAGAAAAATAATTGAAATTACCCAGACAATTTTTACTTAATTCTACCTTGAACCCCAAATTCTCCAAATAATTTTGTGCATGACGAATATTTGATAATTCTATAGCTTTTGCCGGAGACGTTATGTAAATTAAATCTCCTATCTTCAATTTCGCAATTTCTTGTTTCATTAAGCTATGGGTTAATTATTTATTAACTATTAAGATTCTCATTAGAAAAGGGTAAGTTATTTTGTAAAAATCTTTGAGAAGTTGTATTTAAATTAAATGATGAAGGGGGAAAATTCCCCCTTCAAATGAAAACATTTGGGAAGGTTTATATCCCTTTCATTGCATCCAAAACATCTTTTTTTCCCTCAGATGTTACATTTTTATCATTTTTTTCTTCTTCAGTTGCGTCTTTTTCGCTTTTCACCTCATCTTCAGTTTTGCCTTTTTCTGGTTCTTGGCTCTCAGGAGTGTTTTCAGGACCATCATTCTTAGTTGTGTTAGCTCCGTCAGCTGGAGTTTCAGCAGCAGGTGCAGCAGTTGAATTTTCTGCCTTACCATCTTTACCGCTACACGCAGTCAATAGAGCTACAGCTGCAATTATTAGAAAAGTCTTTTTCATGTTAATTCTTTTATATTATTTAAGACAAAATTAATTTTTTTAACTCCACCAAAATATTTTGTTTCTGCTAAATTTTGAAAACCATAGGTTTTTTATTAAAAGTTCAGTGTTTAGCAGATAATTATCTCGTTTAATTCACTTATTTTTATTCCAGTTATATGAAAGAAACAAGGTTTATAGATCAAAACCATAATAAATGGAAACGTTTCGAACGACTCTACATTTCTGATGATGCCGAGCCAGAGGAATTAAGTGATTTATACATGGAAATCACGGATGATTTAAGTTATTCTAGAACTTTTTATAACAGAAGAACAGTTAGAGTATATCTTAATCAACTTGCTCAGAAAGTAGTTTATGATGTACAAAAACAGAACAGGATTTCATTTAATTATTTGTTAAGAACACTAACTGTTTCACTTCCATTAGAAATTTATCGTTCTCGACACAATATATTATTGGCTTTTGCCTCATTCCTAGGAGCAGTAATTCTGGGGGTATTGACATCACAAAATGACCCTGATTTTATCAGATATATTTTAGGAAATAATTATGTGGATCAAACTCTCGAGAACATCAATAATGGCAACCCATTGGCTATATATGAAAGTGGGGATCAATTATCTATGTTCACTTTAATTACATCCAACAACCTAAAGGTTGCGTTCTTAACCTTTATATCAGGCATATTACTTACAATTGGGACGCACGTCTTGCTTTTTTACAATGGTGTAATGCTGGGTGCTTTTCAATATCTTTTTCAATACAAAGGTTTATTATTGGTTAGTTTTCTTGGTGTTTGGATTCATGGGGCATTTGAAATATCCTGCATTGTACTAGCCGGAGGAGCAGGAATAACAATTGGTAACGGAATACTATATCCAAAGACTTATACTCGGCTTCAATCTCTTCAAATTTCAACAAAACGCGGTTTAAAAATAATGCTTAGCCTGGTGCCATTCATCATTATAGCTGGGTTTCTAGAATCATACGTAACGCGTAATTACCAGTCTTTATCAGATTGGTCTAAATGGGCTTTAATTATTTTTTGTTTGTCATTTATTCTTTTCTACTTCGTATTTTATCCATTTTTTATAGCGCGTAGATTTCCTCATTTATTAAATAGGGAAGAGCCACCTTTGAACACTAACAATGCAAATTTTGAAAAATATAAGATTCGTTCGTCTAATCAAATATTGCAAGATGCAATAATTCTTTATAGAATCTTGTTTGGTCGAATAATGAAAATCACTTTTTATATTGTGATACCCGTTGCATTGCTACTATTGGTTATTCATAATATTTTACATCTTGAAAAACTCGAACAAACCCAACACATCGATTGGCTGTTTCATTTAAAACTAATGCTCGGCATTGGAAATCAATCAATAGCTGATTATATCATTGGATTTTTGTGGACCATTAATATCAGCATTATCTTTTTGGCAACGCTTTGGTCAGTATCCACCTACAAAAAGGATTTTTCTTGGAAAAGTTTTTGGATTTATTGTAAAATATATTTTTTGAAGATTTGGCTTTCGGTTATATTGGTAATGACTTCCTTTTATTTCCTAAAATGGCCGGCATTACTAATTGGATTTTTAATTTTACCAGCAATCTTCATACTGCCAGCTGCCATTACTCAAAATATAGAAAAAAGCTCAACATTTTTTCACGCCTTGTTAAGGTCTTTCAGCAATTACATGCAATCTTTTTTTCTTTGTCTACTAATTGCTTTAGTTCTTTTTTTAATGGTGCAGCCAATCGCTTTTGTTTTATCTATGGATAAAAACAACTTACCTATAATTCCGGATTTGCTAGATTTACTGATTGCTTTAATAGAATCTTTGACATCAACCCTCACGGAACATTACCTGATTATTAGTAGCGTGGTAAGACAAATAATTTACCTTTCAATTTTTCTTTTAGTTATACCTGGTATAGTATTAACAGCTACTGTGGCTTATTTTTCTTGTCAGGAAAAGGATAAAGCCATTTCCTTGAGAGAAGCCTTTAAACTATTTGGAAAACGTAATAAAAATAAAGAATCCGCTGTTGATTATGTATAGGTACTTGTTCTATTTACTTTGTGTTGTATTGAACCCGGTATTTGGTCAAAATAAAATCGACCAACAATGGGAAAGAGATAAAAGTCTTTTGGATTACAAAAGGAGTAAGACTTACAATGGACCAACAGATTGGGGTGGTAATGGACCCAAACAGATGATTGAGAACGAGGATAATTTCCAATCTACTCTTTACTATAAAAGGATATCAGCTGATGAGGTACAAAACCAACTTAATCAAAGAAATAAAGGGAATGAGGGTTACGAAGGAAGCGCATCAAATGATTGGTCACAAAATGCTATCGAAAAAAACACGAACGAGAGTCCGTTTTCAAATCAAAATCAAAATCAAAAACAGGAAGAATCACCTCAAAGTATAACAAATAATAAATCGGTTAAACAAACCCAGGAACCTAATTCAAAACAATCACCCGCTTCCAATTCTCCCGAAATACAAAAAAATGAGCCCGATTCATCTTTACAACCGAATCGGCCCTCAAGCGGTGGTTTATCGTTCGTTCTAAAAATAATTCTGATTATTTTGGGCTCATTATTATTAATTTATCTAATCTTTAAATGGATTACCAATAAACCAAAAGTAAAACCATTAAATGAAAATCAGGTAGAACCTAAAAACATTAATCCAATCCAGATTCCAAAATCTGAATTGGAGATTAAACTGGAAGCAGCTGAATTAGAAAAAAATTACCGTGAAGCGGTTAGAATTTATTTCACTTTTATTCTAAAGGAATTGATAACCAAGAAATGTATTACCTGGAAAAAAGAAAAAACCAATGTTCATTTCTTGGTCGAAATGAGATCCAATAAAAACTATCGAGAATTTCAAAAATGTACCCAAATTTACGACGCTACTTGGTATGGTAAATATTCAATTGATGAAACTTTTTATCGTTCAATCCGACCTATTTTATCTAATTTATATCAAACATTGATAAGTGAACCGACGATTTAGTATTGGAATATTATTAATTTTTCTTTTGATCGCTACAACAGCAATTTGGCTATTAAACAAAGATCAAAAGATAGAAAATGTCCACGCGATTTATTCTACAGATAAATGGGATACGACTTATAATCATAAAGATAAAGGTCCTTATGGCACTTCATTATTTAATTCTCTTTTATTGTATTATTTTGATAAAAAAGAGCCATTTCAAAGAATTGAAAATTATTATCAATTAGATTCCATAGCTTCCAAACCATCTACCTTCATTTATATAGGTGAAAGTTTTTATTTGAGTGAATCGGAAACCAATAATATTTTAAGAAAAATTCAAGATGGAAGTGATTTAATGATTGCCTGTAATAAAGATTATGATTTTATCAAAAGCCAATTTTTTGATAAGTTAAGTTATAGTTTTGATTATTCGAATGAAGTAACCATTTACCATGTCAAGGATCAACTTAAGACAAAACATGCGTATGTTTATCAGCGGGATACAATTGCGAAAGATTGGAAAGGCTTTGATAAGTATATTTCGAATAAAAGTAAGGTTAGTGAATTGGCATATATTTATGGAATGCCTTGTTTTCTAACATTGAAATACGGAGAGGGACAAATATTTTTAATCACAAATCCTGAACTTTTTCTCAATTTTTCAGTCAAAGAAAAAAGTGGCTTTCAATTTGCTTCCTATGTGATTTCTTTTCTCAAAAAAAACAAACCTTTGGTCTTTTTGGATTTAGCTATTCCAGCTGATGAAAGATCCAAACCAAATCAGCTTGAAAAAAATTATTTACAACTTATTATTAGTCATCCAGGTCTGTATATTGCATTTTTGTTGATGCTCATTGGCTTTATAATTTCTTTGGCATTTTCATCAAAGCGATTTCAACCAAAGATTCCCATTATAATTGAACGAGAAAACAAATCTTTACAATTTGCTGATACTATAGCTTCTCTTTTCCAAAAACAAAGCAATCCATTTTATCTTTTAAGGATACAACGGAAGAATTTTTACGTAGCAGTTTATAAAAAATTTTACATTGATCTTCACAATACAACTGGTGAAAATCGCAAAAAACAAATTGCGATGCTTTCTGAAAAATCTGGGGTAGAAGCTGAAAAAATCGAGGAATTACTGAAATTGCTCGAATGCAATATTGAGGCACTAATCACACAGCGCTATATCTATAAAGTGGCAATTCTTCAAAGAGAGTTTTACAGTAAATGTGGTTTTATTACCCATAGAATAGAAAAAGATATTAATAAAAAACAGATTAAAATATACAGAGAATTATTAAGTACTGCGGTTGTTATGCTTTTGGGTACGCTAACACTTTTGTTAGGGCTGTTTCAGCTAACCCAGTCAAGTGATTTGGGTATGCTAACAATAATTACTGGGTTTCTATTTCTGATGTATGGTTTCCTACGCCTGAATAAACCGTTAATTAAATTTTCTGATCACACAATAATTTATTATCCTTTACTGGGCATGAGTCAAAAAATTAATTTCGCGGATATAACCTTCGTTAATAGAAGTAAATTCTATTATACTTTTCATACAAAAAGTAACGCGCAATTAAAGATTGCTGTCATACAATTAAACAATCCAGATAAAAAACAATTGGAAAAAATAATAAACGCTCACTTTTTAATTAAAAACTTATGAAAAACGATGCCCACGAAAGCGAATTTCTTTCAGAAGAAAATGGTTCAGATGATAATGTAACAAGCATTGAAAATGCTAAGAAAACCGATTCAACAAGCGATGATAGTTTAAACCATAACAGGTTCAACAGAAATAATGAGCATATTTTATGGGTTGCTGGAAAAGTAGATGCTTTGCGAAATGAAATGGCTAAATTTATTATTGGTCAGCATGAAATGGTTGACTTACTTTTGGTCGGAATTTTTTCAAATGGTCACCTTCTCCTTGAGGGTGCGCCAGGGGTTGCAAAAACACTTTCTTCTAAAGTATTGGCAAAAACATTGAACATTGATTTTTCAAGAATTCAATTTACTCCAGACCTTATGCCTTCAGACGTTATTGGAACAAGTGTTTTCAACATGAAAGAAGGAAGTTTTAATTTTAAAAAAGGGCCAATTTTTTCCAATATTGTCTTAATTGATGAAATTAATAGGGCTCCCGCAAAAACGCAGTCCGCCTTGTTTGAAGTAATGGAAGAAAGGCAAATAACTTACGATGGCAGTAATTACGCAATGAGTTTTCCATTCTTAGTAATTGCAACACAAAATCCTATAGAACAGGAAGGAACCTACCAATTACCTGAGGCACAACTGGATAGGTTTTTGTTTAAGATAAAAATCAATTATCCGGAATTGGATCAAGAATACGATATATTGTTAAAATATCGCAATCAAATTGGATTGCCAGATCTTGCAACGGTCAATCACTTATTTAATAATTCAGAATTACAAAAGGTTCAACATTTAGTTGAGGCAGTCATTGTAGAGGATCATTTACTGAAGTATATCGCTGAATTAATCAACAAAACTCGAAACCATGGCAGGATTTACCTTGGGGGATCTCCAAGAGCATCATTGGCGATTTTAAAAAGTGCTAAGGCTTTATCGATAATAAACGGAAGAGATTTTGTGACTCCTGACGATATACAATATGTCGCACCGCATGTTTTGAATCATAGAATCATTTTAACTCCTGAGGCCGAAATGGAGGGCATAACAACCGAAAATGTAATTCAGGAAATTATTCAAACCATTGATGTACCTCGTTAAATGGCTAGAATTAAAGACACATATTTAACACCCGTTTTCTATTTCTCTTATGGAATGGTTATTCTGTGTTATTTGGCGTCATATGGATTACCTATTTGTTATTTTATTGGTCATATTTTATTGATCACCTTGTTAAGTTTAACAATTCTTGATTGGATTTTATTGTTTTCAGAATCCTCCCCAATAAAATATGAGCGTCATATGGCAAAAAGAATGAACTTAGGCGACTCAAATACCGTTCAACTGAATTTACTAAGTAAAGGCAAACTGCCCTATTACATATTATTTTTCGAAGGGTTTCCCGATGAAATGCAGGAGAGAGAGGCATATTTTAAAGGATATTTAGAAACGGGACAATTATTAAATTTTAAATACGACTTTAAACCCAAAAAAAGGGGTGTTATCACTTTCAAAGATCCATTAATTTATCTTCAGTCTTTTTTTTACTTGGTAAGAAGGAAAATTGCCATTAGCAACCATCAAAAAATAAGTGTTTATCCTTCTATTATACAAATGAAAAGGTATGAGTTAATGGTTTTCCAGCAACTTAGAATCAATACTGGGATTAAAAAAACCAGAAGAATAGGTAATGCCAGTGAATTTGAACAAATTAAAAATTATGTTCAGGGTGATGAAATAAAAAAAATAAATTGGAAAGCCACTAGCAGACGTAATGAGTTAATGGTTAACCAATTTCAACAAGAAAAAGCACAGAATATTTATTTTATCCTGGACAAAAGTAGAAATATGCAAGCTGAATTTGAGGGGATGAATCTGTTAGATTATGCTATAAATTCAACATTAGCTATTGCAAATGTTGCTGGTAAAACTGGCGATAAAACAGGGTTAATTAGTTTTTCTAATAAATTAGGAACAGTTTTGCCCGCCGAGAGATCCTCTAGACAAATGCGAAGAATTCTGGAAGAACTATACAGTCAGAAAAGCTTATTTCTTGAGGCTAATTATGATTTATTATTCCAGGCTCTCCAAAGGTCTGTAAAAACAAGATCCATGATTTTGCTGTTCACTAACTTTGAAACAGAGTCCTCAATGAAACGAGTTCTTCCGCTTTTGCACAAAATCAATCAAAAACATCTTTTGGTTGTAGTGCTTTTTCAAAATACAGCATTAGAAGCAATTGCCTTTGAACCATTGTTAAAAATAAAAGATGTTTATCACACTACTGTTGCCGAAAGATTATCTTCCATAAAAGAAAGATTGGCTTGGGAATTAAGAAAAAATGGGATTCAAACAATACTCTCTAATCCTAATGAACTTTCTGTCAAAACGATAAATAAATACTTGGAATTAAAAGCAAAAGGATCACTTTAGATTATTTGTTTATGCCGGAAAAAAATCAGGTTTTTACTTTAAAACAAGTGGTTAGTTCAATTCGAAAGACAATCGAAGGAAGATATGCTGGATTTTATTGGGTGAAGGCCGAAATGCATAAGTTAAATCTCTTTCCTAGTGGTCATGCATTTCCTGAACTTGTTCAAAAAGAAAATGATCGGATAGTAGCTCAAATTAATGGGGCGATTTGGAGCCACAATTTGGAAAAAATCAATAAAAAATTTGTCGAAATAGTTAAAGAGCCCATAAAAGAAGGGTCTACATTATTGATGCAAGTTAAAATAAGTTATTCCGAATTGTATGGTTTAAATCTTCAAATATTGGATATTGACCCTAGTTATGCTCTGGGAGAATTGCAAAAAGAGAGAGAAAATACGTTAAAAAAATTATACCAAGAAAATCTCTTAAATAGAAATCAACTGTTATCATTTCCTTTATTACCCAAAAGAATTGCGGTAATTTCTGCTGAAACAAGCAAAGGACTCTCCGACTTTCTTAATATTTTAAACAATAATTCTTGGAATTACAAAGTATTTACAATGGTCTTCAACGCCTATCTACAGGGTGATTTAGCCGTGCAATCCATCATTGAGCAACTTGGGGAGATAAGAAAGGTTCAACATCATTTCGATGTAGTAGTAATTGTGAGAGGTGGTGGAGGTGAGGTGGGAATGACTTGCTACAACAATTATGAATTATGTAAAGCTATTGCCAATTTTGAACTTCCTATTCTCACCGGCATCGGTCATTCAACAAATCTCACTGTTGCTGAAATGGTTGCTTTTAAAAATGCAATAACGCCAACCGAATTGGCCGATTTTATTCTTCAGTGTTTCCATAATTTTATTTTTCCGGTGCAACAATCCATACCGTTCATTAAGAATTATAGCATTCAACTGTTGCAAATGGAGAGAAAAAACTTTGACCAAGAAGTAAAACAATTCAAGAATAACGTTTCCCAGTTAAGGAATAGTGAAAATTTTAAACTAAAAGGGATGAGTCAAATTATTCGCTCTGAATCGAAATCTACTATTCATCTTCAAATAGAAAGAATTAGAAAATTTAGTCATTTTTTAAACCTTCATTCAAAAACCTCAATAAACAACCAAAATACTGAAACATTTCAAATAGAAAGAACTTTAAAAAAGCTGGTGCTTTCGTTTATTCAAGAACGGGCATCAAAAGTCCAACAAATAGAAAAAACAATAAATTTATTAGACCCTATTCACGTTTTGAAACGCGGATATTCCATAACTTTATATAATGGAGAAACGATAAAAAAAAACCTGCAACTAAAATCCGGAAGTTGCATAGAAACGATAACCGAGAATTGCATCATAACTTCTACCATAACCAATTTAAAAAATAATGACGGAGAAAATTAATTACAGTGCAGCCTTTAATGAGCTACAGCAAATAGTGAGTGAAATGGAAAGCGGGGAAATTTCAGTAGATGAATTATCTATAAAAGTAAAACGTGCCGCAGAATTAATAAAAATTTGTAAGTTGAAATTATCCACAACAGAAGAAGATGTTAATGAAATTTTACGTGAATTGGAAGGGTGACAACCTAAAATTAACGCATGGTTGCTTTGGTATTGTTTTTGACAAATCGTCGATTTATTAAATTTGTAGCATGAGATGGTTTAAACTATTTGTACTTTTTATTTCTTCTCTAAGTCTTACTTCATGTATAGACATTATTGACGATATTACGCTTAATGCAGATGGTAGTGGCACTTTTAAGTATACGATTAATTTAAGTGCAAGTAAAACCAAAGTGAAATCCATTCTTGCTTTGGATAGTTTAGATGGAAAAAAAGTGCCTTCTATTGAAGAGATTAAAGCCAAGGTACTGTCATTTCGGACGAATTTAGAAAAACAATCAGGGATTTCAAATGTAAAAATTGAAGAAGATTATGACAATTACTTTTTCAGGCTCTCCTGCGATTTCACAAGTGTGATGGCGCTACAGGAGGCACTTACCACAGTAATTGAGCTTGTAAGCAACGAAAAAAATGTTCCAGAACTTCAACACCAGTGGTTAGCTTGGGATGGTACTAAACTGGTTCGTTCCATTCCTGAAATAACTATCAAAAAAACAAAAGAACTTCAACAAGAAGATATTGATTTACTTAAACTGGGCAGTTACACCTCGATTTCAAGATTTCCGAGAGTCGTAGAAAAATGTGATAACCCAGCTGCGGCAATCTCTAAAAATAACCTCAATGTTATGATTAAAACTAATCCATATGCATTGAGTCAAAATACCAGTTTATTGGAAAATACTATCTATCTCGTTCCTAACAAAAATTAGAGCCATTAATTTCGTAAATTCGCAGTAGATTTAGTATTAACAATTGATTCTCCGTCAGCTAATGAAGCAATTTTCGTTCGTTGCGTGCCTTTTAATGGCATCTAACCTCTTCTCTCAATCCTCTGAAGATTTAATTCCTAAAGAGGCGGTTACAGTTTTCAGCATTAATAACATCTCTCTTCTTCAAAAAATATCTTTGGATGATATTGTAAAGTATGAATTCATGGAAGAAGTTCAGCAGGAACTTTTTGATGGATCTACCTCGGGAAAAACTTTAAAAGACGCCGGTTTGGACTTTGAACAAAAATTGAATGTTTTTTATGGTAAAACAGACAATTATGAAGTTAGTGGTTTTACTTTCGGGGTTAAGGACAAAGCAGAATTATTTCAAGTTTTTGATGATTTTGAAGAATTGAATAGCCCGTTTAAAGACGTAGAATTTTATGGTTCTTATTTTAATAATTTGATTTTAAAAGGTAAATCTGCTGTTCTGATAAGAATTGAACCTACTGAAGAACGCGTAGCTGAAATTACTGATTCAATATGGTATGACCGTGGATTTGAATATCCTTGGTTTACAAATGTTCAGGAAGAATATGACCCTGAATTAATTGAAATGGAAGGGCCCGTTGAAGTACCTGATATTGAAGATCTTGAGTACCAAGATATTTCTCCGGTTGGAGAAGATGAACTACTTTTCGCTGATTCACAAAATGAAAAAAATTATTATGAGTTACGTGATAGTGTTCAAATGCAGTTACAAATTGAATTGCTCAATAGCTTGTGTGTTGACCTGTTGGAAAAAAATATTTCTCTCAAAACAACTGATGCTCGATTTGCTGAACAATTAACTCATACATCTGAAGGGATATTTTATTTGGATAATTCACGCAATGTGCAGCGCGCAAATGGCTTATGGTATTTTCAAACAATGTTTCCTACGTTGTACGATGATATGAAGGAAATTTATAGCGGAAACGTGTTACTTGGCGATTTGTTATTGAATGAAGATAATGTGGAATTCAAAATGCAGGCAAATTACGGAGAAAAACTTGGGTCTATTTACGAGAAAATGAACGATGCGAAATTTGATAAAAATGTTGTTCGGTATATTCCTAGCAGTAACACAGCTTATTTTACTTACAATGTGAATATGAGGGAAGCTTACGAACAAGCTTATAAAGTGATAATGCCTCTATTGATAGATGAACGAAACCCTCAAGTTTCGGCCAACGTTCTTACTATAGAACTACTAAATGAATTTGTAAATAAAGATGCTTTATTCGGAACTTACAAAGGAAGTATGTTCGGTTCTTTTAATGGGATTAAAAAAGTGAAAACCACCAAAATCATTTTTGATTACGACGAGGAAACTTTTGAATATCAGGAAATTGAAACAGAAGCTGAAGAGGATATGCCGATTTTTACCTTGGGATTTAGTACAGAGAGAGGAGATATTCCTGAAAAAGTATTGAAGCATTTATCCAGGCTTACTTCAAGATTTAAAAATAAGGGTGATTATTGGGTATATGAAGATGCTATTCTTGACGCCGCTCCACTTTACATGATTAACAAAAATGGGCTTTTTATTTTCACCAATGATGAAGATTTAGCTGTTAATCACTCATCAGGTTATGAAAAAGAATCTCTTTCAAAAAAAGAAGCTAAAAAATCGAAATCAACTGGATTTATGTATGCGAGAATTGATTGGGCTCAGGCAATTGATCGTTTTCCAAGGGATTTCTTCAACCAAAGACAAAATGAAATAATTGATGCCATGAGGGGGAAAACCGGAATTATGGAACTCACGACCTCTAAAACAACAGCGCAAGGCACTAATTTTGACTTGGTGTACAACTACGCTGGAAGCTTTGAAAACTCGGGGAGATATTTATTAGATTTGGTAAACAGCTTATACGTCATTACGAAATAAGTGAAATGTTTAAAAAAATAACGCTTATAATTATTTTATCTGTTGGATTGGTCGCATTTCTCATAATACGACCTTATCTCATGAATAAAATGCAAGATCCTAGAATTGAGGATCGACTTCCGGAAGCAGATTTTATTGGAAAAGCGTATCTATTAGATTTGGCTAAGGAAACAAGTAGCATGCTTTACTATAATAAAATTCCTTATCGTGACTTATTATCAGAAGAGTATCTTTTGAGTAAAGGGAAACAGTATGGCCTTGATATACAAAAGCCTGTTTACTTTTTTGGATTTGAAAATGGTAATTTTGGGTGTTTAGTCCCCGTTACGGATAGTAGTAAGATTAAGGAAGGTTTGCTGCGTTTGGGTAAAAGTATTTCTATAGAAGATTCATTATGTGGAAATCATATTATCTATAAATACGCAAAGGAAAAAGTTTATATGGCGTATGGTAAAGATTTTTTACTTTTTTATCGAGGCTATAACGTTTCAAAAATATTATTTAGAGTGATGGATGCCCATTTGGATGAGATAGAGCCATGTTGGAGGGCGTTTTTGAATGAAAAACAATTTAAAGATGAAAAGTTGGTAGTTTTCTCAAATTGGAAGAAACTAAAGGATAATGGGCTCGAAACCGCCATATTTGCTCATGATAGTGATTCAATCAATTTTAAAATAAAAGCATATTTAAGGAATTCAAAACCCCTTACAATTGCTTTGAAAAAGGACGGTAAAGACCTTAAAAAAAATAAAGACGCATCCAAATTAATCAACCTTCACCTTAATATCGATAAATTGAGAAACGACAAATCGGATCCGCTTTATAAATACTTGTTGACTTTAGGTAAGAGAATTAGTTTTCCAATAGATGCTTTTCTGCATGCATGGGATGGAGATTTGTCTTTTAATGAAGGTGGCACAACCATACAAAAAGAAACGTTTATTGAGTCTGTTATGGATGATAATTTCAATGTACAGGAACTAAAACGTGTTAAAGAAATTAAGGTTCCTAATTATGCTGTGCTTCTATCGATGAATAAAAAAGGACCATCATTTATTCAATTGCTCTTGAAAAAAGGGATTTTAACTAGTGAAAACAACTATTACAGATTTCTTTTTTCTCCACAATTAAAAATGGATAAAAAGAAAAACTATTACCTTTTTTACAGTGGGACTAAAACACCAAAAATAAATAATCAGGCAAGGAATTATGGTGAATTGAAGGAAAATGGTACAAATTTTTCCTTTGAAATAGATTCATTAAGTACTTTTGAAGCGTTTGGATCAATCAATATTCCAGCGGTATATTTAATAAAAAATAAAAAACTTATTAAATCCAATTAGTTTTTAATTAGCGCAATAGCTGTATCACCTTCATTTTCTAAATCAGTAAGTAAATCAACTTCGGATAATAGAGTAAAATTAATTTCATCTGCTAATACTTCGTTGCAAATAAATTGCGAATTATTTTGAATGGCATTTTGAATAGTATCCAGCGTGTTAATTTGTAACCGTATTCTATCTGTCACTTCTAGGCCTTTATCTTTTCTTAAATTTTGCACACGATTGATCAATTCCCGTGCTATTCCCTCCTCCTTTAAATCGGCTGAAATATTAATATCCAAAGCAACAGTGATGCCTTCCTCTGAAGCAACTAACCAACCCGGAATATCTTGTGCTGTAATTTCAAAATCTTCCAGATTTAAAGAGATGAATTGCCCATCAATTTCACCAGACCACCCTTGGTTTTTTTCGATTTCAAGAATATCATCATTGTTAAGTTTGTTTACCCAATCGGCGATAATTTTCATTTGTTTACCATATTTAGGGCCTATTGTTTTGAAATTTGGTTTAATACGTTTTACCAATAGTGTGCTATTTTCTTCCAATAAATTCAACGTCTTCACATTAACTTCAGACATGATCAAATCTTTTACATGCAAGACATGATCAGAAAACTCTTTACTTAAAGAAGGCACCATAATTTGCGCTAATGGTTGGCGTACCTTAATACGTTCTTTCTTTCTCAATGCTAAAACTAATGAAGAAACACGTTGAGCAATTTCCATTTGTTTCTCCAAATTTTGGTCGATAATTGTTTCATCTAATACGGGAAATTCCGCAAGATGAACAGATGATTCAGTATGCTTATGTGTTACACTATTTAAATCTGTATACAATTGGTCCATATAAAAAGGAGCAATAGGTGATGCTAAAATAGCTACTGTTTCTAAACAGGTATAAAGTGTTTGATAGGCAGCTTGTTTATCATGTAAGTCATCACTTTTCCAAAAACGTCGTCTGCATAATCTAACATACCAATTGGACAACTGATCTGTTACGAAATCCTGGATCAATCTACCCGCCTTTGTAGGTTCATATTCCGCTAAAGAATTATCTACTTCTTTAATTAATGAATGAAGTTTTGACAATATCCATCTATCAATTTCCGGACGTTCATTGATCGGAATCAATGGTGCAGTGAAATCAAATCCATCAATATTAGCATACAATGCAAAAAAGGAGTAGGTGTTGTATAATGTCCCAAAAAATTTACGTTGAACCTCAACAATTCCCTCTAAATCAAATTTCAAGTTATCCCATGGTTGTGCGTTCGTGATCATGTACCATCGCGTTGCATCAGGTCCATAGGTGTTTAATGTTTGAAATGGGTCTATTGCATTTCCTAATCTTTTGGACATTTTCTGTCCGTTCTTATCCAATACGAGACCATTAGAAATGACATTTTTATAGGCATTCGTGTCAAAAACCATGGTGGCAATGGCGTGCAAAGTATAAAACCAACCTCTAGTTTGATCTACACCTTCGGCTATAAAATCACCTGGGAATCCTTGTTTTTTATCTATCAAATCTTGATTTTCAAAAGGATAATGCCATTGTGCGTATGGCATTGCGCCGGAATCAAACCACACATCAATCAGGTCGCTTTCCCTCCTCATGGGTTTACCGCTGTCAGAAACAAGTATTATTTCATCAACGTAATTCTTGTGTATATCTACTTGATTGTAATTGAGATCGGACATATCATCAGGATCAAATTTATCCAAAGGATTTGAAGCCATAAACCCTTTTTGGATAGATCTTTCAATTGCCTCTTTCAGTTGCTTTAATGAACCTATACAAATGCTTTCCTCTCCTTCTGCAGTTGACCAGATTGGAATTGGAATTCCCCAATACCTTGATCGTGATAAATTCCAATCATTTGCACTTTCTAACCACTTTCCAAAGCGGCCCGTACCCGTCGATTCAGGTTTCCAATTAATGGTTTTATTCAGCGCTATCATTCGTTCTTTGACAGCAGTAACTTTGATGAACCAACTATCCAAAGGGTAATATAAAACGGGTTTATCTGTTCGCCAACAATGCGGATAACTGTGAACGTATTTTTCTACCTTAAACGCTTTGTTTTCTGTTTTAAGTTGGATAGCGATAAGCACATCTACCGACCTATCTGGTATGTCTTCGCTAGAATAATAATCATTTTTAACAAACATACCTGCAAGCTCTCCGCATTCAGGTCTATACCTTCCCTGCAAATCTACCAGTGGCACTAAATTACCTGATTCATCTTTAATCAACATTGCCGGAACCCCAGCCTCTGCCGCTACTCTTGCATCATCAGATCCAAAAGTTGGAGCAATGTGAACTATTCCTGTACCTTCACCGGTGGTAACAAAATCTCCTGATATAACCCTAAATGCCTCTTCAGGATTTTCCGAAGGTAACACATAAGGCATTAATTGTTCATATTTAATGCCTACCAAATCTTTTCCTTTACAGCTATCCAATATAAAATAAGGAATTTGTTTATCGCCTGATTTGTAAGCAGTTAATCCAGTTATGTCATTAACGGCTAAATAGCCTTTAGCAAATACGGAAGGAAGTAATTCCTTTGCTAATATTACATTTACAGCCTGAAAGGTATATTGATTATAAGTGCTTACCACCACATATTCTATATTCGGGCCTACACAAAGTGCAGTATTCGAAGGTAGTGTCCAAGGAGTTGTTGTCCAGGCTAGAAAATGATATTCATTGGTTAACTTATCAATTGTTGGAAAGGCTAGATCATTCCAGTGAGTAATTTTGAATTGAGCTACTACGGTGGTATCTGTAACATCTTTGTAGCATCCCGGTTGATTCAATTCATGAGAAGATAGACCAGTTCCAGCCTTAGGTGAATAGGGCTGAATTGTATAGCCTTTGTAAAGCAAATTCTTTTGATAAAGTTGGCTTAGCAACCACCAAACAGATTCCATGTACTTGGTTTCATAGGTAATGTAAGGGTTATCCATATCAACCCAATACCCCATTTTACGTGTTAAGTCATTCCAAGTATCCGTATATCGCATTACGGCTTCTTTGCATGCTTTATTGTAATCTTGAACTGAAATTTTTTTACCAATATCTTCTTTCGTAATTCCCAATTCTTTTTCTACTCCTAATTCTATGGGTAAGCCATGTGTATCCCATCCAGCTTTGCGCTTTACTTGATAACCCTTAAGGGTTTTGTAACGGCAAAAAATATCTTTTATAGACCTTGCCATTACGTGATGAATACCAGGCAGACCATTTGCAGAAGGCGGCCCTTCAAAGAAAATGAAAGGTTGTTTTCCTTCACGAGAGTCGATAGATTTTTTAAAAATGGACTCATTTTCCCATTTAGTTAGAACTTGCTCAGCTATTTGAGGCAAGTTTAAACCCTTGTATTCAGCGTATTTATGTTTCATTGATATTGCTCAATTTCAAGCTGCGAAGATAGATAAACAAAGGGAACACTGCAAACGGTAATGATTTAAAACTTTACAACTTCCAGAATAATTAAATCAAAGCTATTTTTACTGTTTGTGCAAATATGTATTTTTCAATTGCAACTGCTTTTGGTCAAAATTCATTTTTGTGATTATTCAATTTTATACGTTAAAGAATAATGCCATTCCTTATTGCAAATGCGGAAATCAAATGAAATTATTTATTCTTTTAAAGAAATTCCAAGTTCCTTCAATTGTTCCCCATTCAAGACAGAAGGTGCATCGATCATGGTATCACGTCCGCTGTTATTTTTTGGGAAAGCGATATAATCTCTGATTGATTCGGATCCACCCATTGTTGCCACCAAACGATCTAGACCAAAGGCCAAACCACCATGTGGAGGAGCGCCATATTCAAATGCATTCATGAGAAATCCAAATTGAGCATGTGCCTCTTCCTTTGTAAATCCTAGCAGATCAAACATACGAGCCTGCAATGATTTGTCGTGAATACGAATAGAACCGCCCCCCAATTCAACACCATTCATGGCTAAGTCATATGCATTAGCACGAACTGCACCCGGGTCAGTTTCTATCAAGTGAAAATCTTCTTTTTTAGGGGAGGTAAAAGGATGGTGCATAGCATGGAATCTTTTTGCCTCCTCATCCCATTCCAATAACGGAAAATCTAACACCCATAGGGGTTTAAATTCATTTGGATTTCTCAAGCCTAATTGATTTCCTAAATGTAACCTCAATTCATTCATTTGCTTGCGTACCTTGTGCACATCACCAGATAATACCAAGATTAAATCACCTTTTTGGGCACCACCTATTTCTGCCCAGTTTTTTAAATCAGATTGATCATAAAACTTATCAACGGAAGATTTAAAACTTCCATCGTCATTACACCTAACGTAAACAAGTCCTTTAGCACCAATTTGCGGACGCCTCACCCAATCTGTTAATTCATCGAGCTGTTTTCTTGTGAATTCTGAGCATTTAGGTGCACATATTGCCACGACACATTCAGCATCATCGAAAACGTTAAACCCTTTTCCTTTTGTAATTTCTGTCAGGTATTTGAATTCCATTCCAAAACGTATATCCGGCTTGTCAGATCCATACTTTTCCATGGCTTCAGCAAATGTAATTCTTGGAAAAGGTTCAGTGAATTCGACATTTCTCACTGTTTTAAAAAGGTGTTTTATCAATCCTTCAAACATTTCAAGTACATCATTTTGTTCAACAAATGCCATTTCACAATCAATTTGTGTAAACTCGGGTTGACGGTCGGCTCGTAAATCTTCATCTCTGAAACATTTTACTATTTGATAGTACCTGTCAAATCCCGAAACCATTAACAATTGTTTGAACGTTTGCGGTGATTGAGGAAGGGCATAAAACTGTCCTTGGTTCATTCTACTGGGAACAACAAAATCTCGAGCTCCTTCTGGAGTTGATTTGATTAAAACTGGTGTTTCAACATCTAAAAAATCTTTCGAATCAAGGTAATTTCGTGTTTCTAAAGCTACTTTATTTCTCAATTTAAGTTTATCTTGTACGGGATTCCTTCTAAGGTCTAAATAACGGTATTGCATGCGCAACTCATCCCCACCGTCTGTTTCATCTTCAATTGTAAATGGTGGAAGTTTTGCTGCATTCAAAATAGACAACTGTTGAACTTTAATTTCTATTTCTCCGGTTGGTATTTGCTTGTTTTTATTGGTGCGTTCAATAACTATCCCTTGAATTTGAATAACGAATTCTCTTCCAAGTTTTCTGGCCTGTTCGCACAATTGAGCATTTTCTTCTAGATTAAATACCAGCTGTGTAATTCCATATCGGTCGCGCAAATCAACAAATGTCATCCCCCCTAAATCTCTAGATCTTTGAACCCAACCAGCAAGTGTTACTTCGGATTGAACATGTTCTATTCTTAATTCACCACAGGTGTGTGTACGATACATAAGCCTTAAAATTTAGTTACAAAAATAGAGAAATCAATGGTTTTTTACAAGGTAGTTTAAACACTTGTACAAGTTAATATTGTTTATTGAGACAATGTTTTTAAACTTCCAATAATCAATTCCTTGGTTTCATTTTCCATTAATTGAACAAGTTTCTGAGCTACCGTATCAGGCGATAGCAGTTCGTGTTCCTCTTTTAATGTTTGAAACAACCCTAATGAGGAAAAATCTTTGTCTGATGCCCCCCTAATTTTATCTTGCATAGCTGTGTCTAGTACACCTGGCGCTATTGATAAAACACGAATATTTCTCCCTTTTTCTTTCTCTTCAAGGTAGAATGTTTCTGAAAACCTGTCTAAAGCTGCTTTAGATGCACAATATGACGACCAGGATGGAATAGACCTGCTTGAAGCCCCTGAGCTAATGTTAAGTATGATTATTTGCGAATTAATAGAAGTTGATTTCATTAAATTGGCGCTTAATATCATTGGCGCGATAGTATTAACCATCATTACTTCCTCACAGTCGTAATCGTTTTGATCACTTAAACGCTTTACTTGACCTATTACCCCTGCATTATTAATCAGAAGCACATGATCATCATCTTCAAATTTAACCTGCGCGATTTCATTTATTTTAGATAAATCGGCTTTGATGAATTTAAATTTAGGATGGTTAATCGAACAATTTCTGCCGAATCCAATTACATTTTTTTCCTTTTTTATGTACTTTTCAGCCAGTGCTTTTCCCAGACCTCCGGAAACTCCGGTTATATAAACCTTCATCAATTAATTGATTAACTCAATGCTTGATTCAAATCTTGAATAAGGTCATCAACATCTTCAATCCCTACCGACAAACGTATTAAGGAATCAACGACACCCGTTTTTTCTCTTTCCTCTTTCGGAATGGAAGCATGGGTCATGGTAGCGGGATGACCAATTAAAGACTCAACTCCACCTAATGATTCAGCAAGTGCAAAAAGTTCTACTTTTTTCACAATATTCAATGCATCTTCTAATTGATTTCCTTTCGTAGTAAAAGAAATCATACCTCCAAATCCCCTCATCTGAGCTTTAGCAACATCATGGTTGGGATGGCTAGTAAATCCTGGCCAATATACTTTGTCAATTTTTGGATGATTGGCTAAAAAATGGGCAATTTTTTCCCCGTTTTCACAATGACGCTGCATCCTTAAATGCAAAGTTTTTATACCGCGTAAAACTAAAAATGAATCCATCGGTGCAGTTACAGCCCCACTCGAATTTTGAATTCGGTACATTTCTTTAGCAACGGACTCGTCGTTACAAACTAATGCTCCCATTACAACGTCAGAATGACCACCAAGATATTTGGTAACTGAGTGCATGACTATATCTGCTCCAAGATCTAAAGGGTTTTGTAGATATGGAGTAGCAAAAGTATTGTCAACACAAAGAAGCGCCTTAGCATTTTTAGCTATTTCTGCCATTTTTTTGATATCCACAATATTCATCATGGGATTGGTGGGTGTTTCTACCCAAATTAGTTTGGTATTTTTATTAACCAAGGCAGCCACTTCGTGAGCCTCTTGCATGTTTACAAAGTGAAACTTAATTCCGTATTTCTCGAATATAGTTCTAAAAAGGCGATAGGTCCCCCCATATAAGTCATTTGTTGAAATGACCTCATCTCCAGGGTTGAGCATCTTTATTACGCAGTCAATAGCAGCCAATCCAGAACCAAAGCAAGCGCCAAATTTACCGTTTTCAATTGCTGCAATATTTTTTTCTAATGCGTGCCTCGTCGGATTTAACGTTCGAGAATATTCATAACCTTTATGATTTCCAACACCCTCTTGAACATAAGTTGAGGTTTGGTAAATGGGCGTCATAATTGCTCCTGTTGCTTCATCAGGATGAACACCAGCATGGATGGCTTTGGTTGCGAATTTCATAGCGTTTTTTATGACAAAAGTAGCTTTTTTCGTCAATTATACAATTGCGATTTTATTGCAGAGGTAATGATGTATTGTATTCCAACGTCAAGTAAAAGTTTATTAAATTTAACTCGTGGAGCAAGAAGTTCAAAACCGAATCAAAGCGTTATTAAATGAGGCAAGTCAGTTCAATTCAACTGATTTACTCGTGAATATTGACGAATCAAAACTATTTGTTCCATTTAATGAGAGAAATGAAATTGTAAACGTTCCCTTTGAGAATACATTTTTTTCGCAATTGTACAAGCAAGCTTTAAAAAATCACAAAGAAACAGGCGTATTTCCACTATGTAAGGTTTCTGGATTTATTGCATGGGAAATAAAGGGTAAACAGGTATTAACACCGATTCTCCTTACACCAATTAGATGTAATCCCAATAAAATAGATTGTCAATTTGAGGTCGTTGAAATAAAAGATGACGCGTTTGTAAATCCATACTTTGTAGATACAATAAATAAACTTTTTGACAAAAAAGGAGAAACTCAAGTTTTGAATACTGATAATGTTTTTGAGCTTCTTGATCAATATGGATTAAATAATGTGGATGCGAATTTTCAGGCATATGGAAATGTTCATCATCACCGTTATGAAATAGTCAAAGAATTAGAAGAATTATTACAGCATCAACCAAATGATATTGTTTGTCAATTATTGGGGCAAGAAGAAAGTTTGAACAACTATTCAATAAAATTAACAGATCGGAAATTATTTTCTGTAGATCCAGATCAATTGAAAGTTTTTGATGTTCTTGAAAAAGAAAATGTTGTAATTCAAGGCCCCCCTGGCACAGGGAAATCACAAGTCCTAGTTAATTTAATTGCAAAGCTAATTCATGGAAATTATTCTGGAATTGTTGTTTCTGATAAACGTGCTGCATTAGATGTATTGAAAAAAAAATTGAACCAATTCAACCTTGGTAATCTCTGCTTTGTGGCCTCCTCTGATACATTATCAAAAGATGTAATTGATGAGTTAAAAGCTGCCTGGAACAATCTAGAACAATTTAAGCGTTTGGAAACTAATGGATTGGCGATCTCAGAAAATCACCTTGATCAGTTACAATTCCAATTAGATGTCCTTAATCAACCCGGATTACTAGGAGGATGCTCCTATGCTGATTTCTTGGCATATTCGAACAATAAACCTTGGAAAAAATCAATCTATTACAGCGACTTGCCTGAATTGAAAGAATGGATAAAAAACAAGGAAATAATTAAAGGTCTTTTTGAAAATGGGCTGAATTACTACTTGGGAAACCTGTCCGTGGGATTCCTTAAACAAGATTTATTGGCCAAATCTGATTCTCTTTTCTCAGGAATGTTGAAGGATTTAAAGGAATTGCAAAAGACATTTCCAATAGTAACCTTGGAAGATTTATCGATAGCAATGAAAAAAGCGGCTTTATGTCACGCCTTCAATACTCCCCATTTTAGAAGGTACCGATTGTTATTGGAGCATGAATCTCCCCAGCAAAAGCAATTTTTGAAACTAAGACTTCAATACTTGCAAGAAAAAAAGAAGGGTTTAATTTTAGAATTGGAAAAAAATAATTGGATTAAAATCCCTTCTATTAGCGCAACGGAGGAAATGCTGCAAATGAATTCCAACAAGTCTTACATTGGTAAATGGAGATTTAAAAGGTTGTGGTCAACGTTTACACATCTGCCGATACAAAATGCCAATAAAATTTTATTGAAGTGGAAAAACTGCCTTTTGCATCAAGAAAAATTGAGCAAAATAGAGTTGAATTTGTCCTCATTGGGAATAGAAAGTTTAGAAACCGATTTGGATTGGGTTTATCAAATGATGCATCAACATTCCGAATCTGATTGGAACCAATGGTTGACCATCGAAGATGAAAAAAGAGCGCTTTATGCTGAGGAAAATGCCAAACTAAATTCTCTTTATCATACAATTAAAACGCATTTCAGATGGGATGCCCATACCAACATTGAGTTATTTTTGATTGGAATTATTGATAATATACCTTTATTATTAACCAAAATAGATCAAATAAAAATATTGAATGAACTGTGTTTGCGCAACTTAAAAAATTTCACAAATTTTGATGAGATGGATTGTGCTGTTATTAAATCTTCATTTACAAAATTTACAGCGCAATATCCTCAATTTGATAACTTTAATTCTAATTCTATCTATGCTAAAGCCGAACTGATATTAAGTGAACAGCAAAACGAAGCAATAGATTTTGGAAGGCTTGTATTAAACAATTACCACCATAAGATTACTTTCTATCAAGGACTTTTGCGAGCCACGCCCGCTAAACTTTCAACTGAACAACGATTGTTACGTCAACGATTAAAAAAAGGAAAATCTATTTTGGTGAAAGAGTTTTCAAAGTCCAGGCATTTTTTGTCATTAAGGGATTTATTTAATTCTGAAGCAAAAGAATGGATTCAATTATTAAAACCTATTTGGTTGAGTAATCCTTCTCAGGTGGCCAAATGTTTTCCTTTGGAGAGCGGGCTTTTTGATGTGGCCATATTTGACGAGGCAAGTCAAATTCCTCTTCGAAATGCCCTTGGGACAATTCATCGAGCTAAGCGAATATTAGTTGCAGGAGATCAGCAACAAATGGGTC
>Ga0209990_10000257_pt1 | contig 54158 bp, 34 predicted proteins | sample NOAtaG_6_FD_187304 | JGI IMG/M metagenome (GOLD analysis project Ga0209990, IMG submission 187304) | Freshwater lake microbial communities from Lake Erie, under a cyanobacterial bloom - NOAA_Erie_Diel5S_2200h metaG (SPAdes) (version 2) | ecosystem: Environmental > Aquatic > Freshwater > Lake ... | reverse complement strand
CCAACGACAATACCAAACCAAGTACCCATCTGCGCAGCCGTTGCTGTTGCCGGCCATGTGGTGGGCCAGTTGGTTTTATTCGTCCAGCCAGCACCGTTAGTGCTAAGGAACAAATCTTTGAGGGCGGCAAACTCGATAGCATCGGGGATAGCGCCTTCAAAACGAACCACAATCGGATAGGACTGTAACGTTAAGTTTGTAATAGTGCTTTCGGTGATCGTCAAACGATATGTACCTGCATCGCCAACAGCTGCCGTGGTGCGTTTAAATGTTTTTTGGGTGGCATCCTGGTTGAGCGAATTGACATTTTGCCACGAACCGTTCGTTTGTTGCTTTTCCCACACAAATGTGCCCGTTGCCGCTGGAGATATAGTGGGCGAAATAAGCAAGCTGGAAGTTGTGAAGCCAAGTGCCTTTGTATGTGATACGTTATTGATCGTGCCATTCTCAGTATACGAAGCTCTATAAAATGAACAATCGCCAAAGAGTTTACCCGATGAAGGAGTCAACGAAGTGTAAAACGTTACGCCATTCTTTTTATAGTTAATGATTGATCCTATCCGCTCAATGCGTATTAGGTCTCCAGAAGCATACTTTAAACCAAAAGTGCCAACAAAAACCCCTCCTTCGAATACCGTAAGTGAAGAGTTTGTCTGAAAATAAACTGAATAGTTGATGTTTGGATATCCATAAAGGTAAGGATAAGTTCGATTTCTATCTATTGTGGAAAGCCCAATCATTTTGTACGTTTCAGTCTCTCCTGCCGCGAACTCGATGTATCCGTCAGCATTATCTGCAATCAGCTCAGATGAAAACGCGCCTGCATCCCAAGATTCGGTTGCATTGCCCCTGCGAGAAATTGTGCTTCCGTTTGTGTCCACATTGGCACGATCAATCCAGTTGATAGGTTGAGGAATAGTTTGAGAAAACCCAACTGATTGTTGAGGTGAATAATTAAAGAGATAAAATTTGTTAATATTTGGACTAATACTTTCGAAACCTAACTGATTATTGCTAATGTCAACAGACATGAACTGGCGGTTGGGGTGCTGCGAGAGATCGGGAAATGAAGTAAAATTATTTCGGCCAATACTGATATTAGATATCTTGTTCCACCCCGTAAAATAGGTGGACGGTAAAGCACCCTCAAGTTGATTCCCGTATACGAGAAACGCTTCCATATTGCTGGCGTTGCTAAATGTATTTGGAAGGCCTCCGGTTAAATTGTTATCATTTAGCAACAGCGCAGTCAATGATGGCATGCTGCCTATCCAGGGTGGAATGCCTCCTGTAAGCTTGCAATTTTGCAAAAAAAGGTGTTTCAGATTGGACATATTCCGCAGCCATGCCGGAATAGGTGCCGGGGTGAAATTGCCTTCCAAAAAGAGATACTGTAAACTACTGGATGCGCTTAAGTTCGGCATATCACCAGTTACAAGTGAGGATACAACTTGAAATAAAATGAGTTGTGTGAAAGAACTGAAAAAGGACGGTATACTGCCGGATAGCGAGGTGTACGTAAAATCAAAATAGTTCAGTTTGACTAGTGTTGACCAAGTGGATGGGATTTCTCCAACTATAGAATTATAACGAAAACCTAGATATGTTAATTCGGTGAGGTTGCCCAACGTAGATGGAAGTAAACCATACAAGTTGTTGCTGGCAAAGTTCAGCGAGGTAACGTCTCCATTAGTCACTCCCACCCCAAACCACGTCCCCATTTCTGCAGCGGTAGCCGTAGCCGGCCAAGTGGTGGGCCAGTTGGTTTTGTTTGTCCAGTTGGCACCGTTGGTAGAAGTAAACAAATCTTTAAGTGCGTTGAACTCAACTAGATCCGGAACATTGCCAATCTCTGGAGTAGTAGTGTTAGACTCTGCCGTAAAAGCAGATACACCGCTCCCACTATTATTGGTGGCTCTCACTCGATAGAAGTATTGTGTTCCTGCCGTCAATCCCGTATTTGAAAACGAAGTTGCATTTGCTGCCGTGTTAGTTACTAAGACAAAACCTGCACCGGCAGTCAACGAGCGCTCAATTTGAAAACCTGTTTCATTAGAAGATGCATCCGTCCATGTGAGATTGACTTGCGTTTGTGAAACTGGAGTGGCTGCCAGCGCTGCAGGAGCAACTAGGTTGGCTACGGCAACAGCTTCTGGCGTGTTGAGCGAACTTCCAACTCCATTGGTTGAGCGGATACGATAAAAATACCTGGTACCGGCTGTGAGCCCTGTATTAGAAAAAGAAGTGGCGTTAGCGGCCGTTGTATTGATCAGTGTGAACCCCGAACCACTAGTAGTCGATCTTTCAATCTGAAAACCAGTTTCATTGTTCGAGGCATCTGCCCAAGTGAGATTAATCTGTGTGGTGGAAGTGGCTACTCCAGCCAAAGCAGTTGGCATAATTGGTGCAGCGGTGCTGGTAGCAAACTCTGGTGTATTGTTTGAACTGCCTACCGCATTGATGGCTCGCACCCGGTAGAAGTAGGATGTGTTTGCCGTGAGTCCCGTATTTGAAAAAGAAGTGGCATTCGCAGCAGTGGTTGTCACTAGCGTATAGCCAGAACCTGAAGTAGTGGATCGCTCTACCTGAAAGCCAGTCTCATTGTTGGATGCGTCAACCCAAGTAAGATTGATCTGAGTAGATGAAAAGGCTGATGCATTTAAAGTAGTTGGCGGTAATGGTGCGGACGTACTGGCAGTAGCTTGTGGTGCATAGCCTGAGGTAATCGACCCATTGATTGCACGTACGCGGTAGAAGTAAACGGTGTTAGCTGTCAATCCAGTATTGGAAAACGAAGTCGCGTTGGCAGCAGCTGTGGAGATCAAAGAAAACCCAGAGCCGGAAGTCAATGAGCGTTCAATTTGAAACCCGGTTTCGGAAGTAGATGCATCCACCCATGTTAAATTTATTTGTGTGGATGAAGCAGCTACGGCTGTCAACATTGTGGGTGCAGCAGGTGCTGACGTTAGTGCGCTTGCTTCAGCTGTGGGGACAGAAGTACCAACGGCATTCACCGAACGAACCCGATAAAAATATCTGGTGTTTGCTGTTAAACCTGTATTTGAGAATGAGACCGCGTTGGCTGCAGTAGTAGTAATCAACACAAAGCCAGTGCCCGAGGTGGTCGATCTTTCTACTTGAAAACCAGTTTCATTTGTAGACACATCGGACCATGTCAAATTGATCTGGGTTGCTGATGCAGCAACGGCTGCCAGTGTAGTCGGGGCGACTAGGCCAGCGATGGCACTCGCTTCGGGCGTATAGGCAGAGTTCCCTGTGGCGTTGACAGCACGGATGCGGTAGAAGTATTGGGTGCCTGCGGTAAGCCCTGTGTTGACGAACGACACTGCGTTTGTAGCGGTGGTGCCCACCAACGTAAAGCCTGTCGCAGTTGTCAGCGACCGCTCTACCTGAAAACCCGTTTCGTTTGTGGACACATCAGCCCACGTCAAATTGATCTGGGTTGCTGATGCAGCAACGGCTGTCAGCGCGGTCGGGGCAACCAAACTCGTGGTGGCATTTGCCTCAGCCGTGTAGGCAGAGTTGCCTGAGGCGCTGACAGCGCGGATGCGGTAGAAGTATTGGGTACCTTCGGTAAGCCCTGTGTTGGCGAACGACACTACATTAGCTGCGGTTGTGCCTACCAACGTAAAGCCTGTCGCGGTTGTCAGCGACCGCTCTAGCTGAAAGCCAGTTTCGTTTGTGGACACATCAGCCCACGTCAAATTGATCTGTGTTGCTGATGCAGCAACAGCTGCCAGCGTGGTTGGGGCGACTAAGCCAGCGATGGCATTCGCTTCAGCCGTATAGGCAGAGTTCCCTGTGGCATTGATCGCGCGGATGCGGTAGAAGTATTGGGTGCCTGTGGTAAGCCCTGTGTTGGCGAACGACACTACATTAGCTGCGGTGGTGCCCACCAACGTAAAGCCTGTTGCGCTTGCCAGCGACCGCTCGATCTGGAAACCTGCTTCGTTTGCCGAGGCATCGACCCAAGTCAAATTAATTTGAGTCGCTGATGCAGCAACGGCTGCCAGCGCGGTCGGGGCAACCAAACTCGTAGTGGCATTTGCTTCAGCCGTGTAGGCAGAGTTGCCTGTGGCGTTGACAGCGCGGATGCGGTAGAAGTATTGGGTGCCTGCGGTAAGCCCTGTATTATCGAATGACACTACATTAGCTGCGGTTGTGCCTACCACCGTAAACCCTGTTGCGCTTGCCAGCGACCGCTCGATCTGGAAACCTGTTTCGTTTGCCGAGGCATCCACCCATGTTAAATTAATTTGAGTCGCTGATGCAGCTACGGCTGCCAGAGTGGTTGGGGCAATTAAGCTCGCGGTGGCATTTGCCTCGGCCGTGTAGGCAGAATTGCCTGTGGCGTTGATCGCACGGATGCGGTAAAAGTATTGTGTGCCGGCTGTAAGCCCTGTATTATCGAATGACACCACATTAGCAGCAGTTGTGCCTACCACCGTAAAACCTGTTGCGCTTGCCAGCGACCGCTCAATCTGGAAACCTGTTTCGTTTGTGGACACATCAGCCCACGTCAAATTGATCTGGGTCGCTGATGCAGCAACGGCTGTCAATGTGGTTGGGGCAATTAAGCTGGTGGTGGCATTTGCTTCGGCCGTGTAAGCAGAGTTACTTGTGGCGTTGATGGCACGGATGCGGTAAAAATAACGTGTGCCTGCTGTAAGGCCGGTGTTGGAAAATGATACCACATTGGCAGCAGTTGTGCCTACCAACGTAAAGCCTGTCGCTGTTGTTAGAGATCGCTCGATCTGAAAACCTGTTTCATTAGTGGATGCATCCACCCAGGTTAAATTGATTTGTGCAGTTGATGCTGTAGTGGCAACTAAAGTGGTGGGTGGTATTGGGGCACCTGCGGCTATTGTGGCTATGCTAGACTCCGCTGTATAGGCAGAAGTACCATTGGCATTGACAGCCCTAACGCGATAGAAGTAAGTAGTGCCTGCCGTGAGGCCTGTATTGGAAAAGGAAATCGCATTTGCGGCTGTTGTAGTGACCAAGGTGAAGCCTGTGCCCGTTGTCAACGAACGCTCTATTTGAAAGCCTGTCTCATTAATTGAGCCATCCGCCCAAGTTAAATTAATCTGAGTGGTATTGACAGCCGTTAGTAGCAATGAAGTGGGCACTATCAGGCTTGTGGTCGCACTTCCCTCGTTCGTGTAAGTAGAAATACCTGTCGCGTTCACTGCACGTACTCGATAGTAATATTTAGTACCGGCCGCAAGGCCAGTATTTGAATAGGATACCGCATTGGCTGCGGTTGTAGCTAACAACGTAAAGCCTGTACCGCTAGTAAGTGATCGCTCTATCTGAAAACCTGTCTCGTTACTTGAACCATCCACCCATGTTAAATTGAGCTGGGTAGTTGATGCTGTAACTGCTGCCAATATGGTCGGAGCGATCAGGCTGGCAGTAGCATTCGCTTCTGCGGTGTAAGCAGAGTTGCCATTGGCATTGGTAGCGCGTATGCGGTAGAAGTAACGTGTCCCCGCTATAAGGCCGGTGTTGGAAAAAGTGGTTGCATTGGCGGCCGTGGTGGCAACTATGGTAAACCCTACTGCTGTTGTCAGTGAGCGTTCGATTTGATAGCCTGTTTCGCTGGAAGAAACATCTGCCCATGTCAGGTTAATCTGTGTCGTAGAGGCGGGCGTAGCTGTTAGCGTAGTTGGTGCCTGTTGGGTGGTGGTCGCATTCACCTCTGCTGTGTACGCAGAAGTGCCCGTGGCATTAATTGCACGGATGCGGTAGAAATACTTAGTACCATCGGGTAGAGACGTGTTAGAGAACGATACCGCATTGGCTGCTGTTGTGCCTACCAACGTAAAGCCTGTAGCTGTTGTTAGAGATCGCTCAATCTGGAAACCTGTTTCGTTTGCCGAGGCATCCACCCAGGTCAAATTAATTTGTGTCGCTGATGCAGCAATGGCTGCCAGTGTGGTCGGGGCAACCAAACTCGTAGTGGCATTTGCCTCAGCCGTGTAGGCAGAGTTGCCTGTGGCATTAATCGCCCGAATGCGGTAGAAATAACGTGTGCCTGCTGTAAGGCCGGTGTTGGAAAATGATACCACATTGGCAGCGGTGGTGCCTACCAACGTAAAGCCTGTAGCTGTTGTTAGAGATCGCTCGATCTGGAAACCTGTTTCGTTTGCCGAGGCATCGACCCAGGTCAAATTAATTTGTGTCGCTGATGTAGCAACGGCTGCCAGAGTGGTAGGAACAAGTAAGCTGGCGGTCGCATTCGCCTCGGCTGTGTAGGCAGAGTTGCCTGTGGCATTAATCGCCCGGATGCGGTAAAAATAACGCGTGCCTGCTGTAAGGCCGGTGTTGGAAAATGATACCGCATTGGCTGCTGTTGTGCCTACCAACGTAAAGCCTGTCGCGGTTGTTAGAGATCGCTCGATCTGGAAACCTGTTTCGTTTGCCGAGGCATCGACCCAAGTCAAATTAATTTGTGTCGCTGATGCAGCAACGGCTGCCAGAGTGGTCGGAACAAGTAAGCTGGCGGTCGCATTCGCCTCGGCTGTGTAGGCAGAGTTGCCTGTGGCGTTGATCGCGCGGATGCGGTAAAAGTAACGTGTGCCCGCAGTGAGTCCTGTGTTGGCGAACGACACTGCATTGGCTGCTGTGGTGCCTACCAACGTAAAGCCTGTCGCGGTTGTTAAAGATCGCTCGATCTGGAAACCTGTTTCGTTTGCCGAGGCATCGACCCAAGTCAAATTAATTTGTGTCGCTGATGCAGCAACGGCTGCCAGAGTGGTTGGGGCAATTAAGCTGGCGGTCGCATTCGCCTCGGCTGTGTAGGCAGAGTTGCCTGTGGCGTTGATCGCGCGGATGCGGTAAAAGTAACGTGTGCCCGCAGTGAGTCCTGTGTTGGCGAACGACACTGCATTGGCAGCGGTGGTACCCACCAACGTAAAGCCTGTCGCGGTAGTCAGCGACCGTTCGACCTGAAAGCCTGTTTCGTTTGTGGACGCATCGGCCCATGTTAAATTAATTTGGGTGGTGGAATTGGTAGTGGCCACTAACGTGGTAGGTGCTGCAGGAATTTGCGAATAGCAAATAACGGGAGCAAAAACGAGTAGACAAGAAATAAGGTGCTTTCCCACCATGGTCAGCGCATTCAAAAAGGGCTTTATGTTTTTCATTTGAATCGGCCTTTATTTAGTTTTGAAAAGTTTTAACCGCTTCCGGGGGAAGTACTACCACAAGATTGCCTAAGTCATCGTAGATGTAATAAGTCATTGCCCAGTGGGTGTCGTTATTGGTTTGCGCAATGCCGCTAACTGCTTGTACTTTTTTCAAAATGGTGCGACCTTCTTTGTCCACGTACTCGCGTACTACGTTGCCTTGTTCATCTTTGGTGGATTTGACGCTGAGCTGCCCGTTGGAATAATAGCCGCCTATCTCCACGTATCCCGCGACTGCAGCCGCACGCACAGGCATGCTAGTGCCATCCACCTTCCAGGCAACAATTCTCTCTTCCTCTGCTGCGGTGCCATGTACGTTAACCAAGTAGGCGTGCTTCACATGCTTGTTGTTAGTGTACCAATCTTGCCCTGCTCCAAAGTCTTTGTCGGGGCGGTTGAGGGGGCTGGGTTCGAACATGGTTTCGGTGTAGGGGCGGGAATCAAACGCAATATTTAACGCCTCTGAATAAAAAGCTTGCTGATTATTCATTGGGTTTGAAACGAATTTACCGCTGTTGTTTGGAGCTGAAAAAGGTAAATACTGTTTATCTATTCTACCATAATCGTCATAACCAACGAATTTAACTGCATCGCTCTTCGTGGGGGCTTGACCCTCAGAAACTACTTGAGCTTGTCTACCAAGTCCATCAAAATAAGTAATTTCTCTGCTCGCTTTCTCCGGCAATAAATCTACAATGCTTTGATGATCAACGACATTTTTTGTGAGAATGGTGGTGCTAACTAGAAAATTCATGTTGCCACAATTAAATCGATTTCCGATTTCGTAGGATGTGATCATACTGGCACCTCCTTTAGTTATTTTCAAAGTGTAAACCCCGGCAACATTGGCTATGCAATTTTGAGTAGTTGAAACAACTGTATTAGGACTTGGGCAAGTCGTGCATTTCCATTCGTAACTATCATACCCTGATCCAACCGACATTGTCAGCGATTCACCAGACTCAATACAATTTTTTGATGAATTAATTGTAACGGCCGGGTAGATAGTAACTGTAACATCCTTAGCTGCCGCAGCGCAGAAAGGAGTAGACGCGGTCCTAATCGAATAGACAGCAGAGCCAATAGTTGGAGAAATTGTTTTTACACATTGATCAATAATATTTCCTCCATCGGGATACGCGCCCTCGGAATTACTCTGTGAAACCGTCCAATCGAAACTGACTCCACTCGTGTTGCTGCTAATTGGAATGTTAACACGCTGATTACTAAAAAGAACTTGATTGGTGGCGATAATACTTATGGGAGGAGGTGTCACAATGCCCTCAACTATTGCCCGATCACTTTCGCACCCATCAACAACCGTGCTAACCCAAAATGAAGCGTTACTGGTGGTTGATATTCTTGTGGTATAAACTGCACAAGTGCCAGCGTCTAGGAATGTTGAGGGAGAGGTCAAGCTTCCGCTTGCACTTGTATACCATTTGTGAGCTACAGTTTTACCACAAATGTTATAACTTCCATTATCACTTGACACAGCTGTTAAAATTGCAGTGCCAGGCGGCTGAGTAAAACAATCTACCCCGACTAAAAGGCTGGATAATGTTGGCGGGACAGGTGGCAGCTGAGTCTTTACCGTTGCCTTAATCGATGTTTTAGCACTCTCGCAAGATGTTGTGCTGTTGAATGTCGCTATGTAATAGGTATATGAATCGCCCAGTGAACCCATATAATCTGAAGTAAAACTAACTCCTGAGCTAATAAAATTACCAGTGAAAGAATACCACTTGACGTCATTTCCATTAATCCCGGGAGTTACAGTCATGTTAACGGTACCAGGACCGCATCTAAAAGTTTCATTGCCAACAGGAAGGGCAGGGATTGGATTAATTATTATCTGTATCGGAGTCCTCGGCAAGGGGCTCTCGCACTGAGTTATGGTATTAAAGCTGGTAACGTAATAGGTTGTCGTTGTTGATATAGCGCTGGGTGGAGTAAAAGTCAGTCCAATTGCAAATGCACTTTCGCTTGCATTACTCTGGGTCAAGTACCATCTGACTGAATTTGCGTTGGCACCTGGGACCGCAGATATCATAGGTAAACCCGACCCACAGAATGTTGCACCAGTCACGGAAACGGGAGGATCTACACTTTGGTAGGAAGCGTTTACCTGAACGCGCCCACTTTCACATCCATTGACGACTACACTCACCCAGTAGCTAGTCGCTGCTGTAACATTTATCCGCGTTCTATAAACTGCGCACGTACCTGCTGATTCGATAAATGAAGGCACAGTTGCGTTTCCTGTTGGTGAGGTGTACCATTTATGGGAGACAGTACTTGAGCATATATTGGGGATATTACTAGCGTTACTCTCGGCTGTCATATACAGTTGCTCACCTGCAACACACCCTATTTGTCCATAAACAATTGGCGGAGAAGCTGGGGATGGCCGCAGTCTAGCATTGATCGTTATCTTTCCGCTTTCGCATATGGTAGTTTCATTATAAGTTGATATGTAATAAGTATACAAATCAGCAGATTGACTGAGTGAAGGAGTTGTAAAATTTAATCCTGTAGCTATGATGTTGGTCGGGCTGAAAGAATACCAACGAACAGTATTGCCATTGACGCCTGGTTGTGCGGCAAGTGTAACCGGTCCTGAGCCACAGACAAATCCATCCGTACCCAACGGATTTGCAGGAATAGGGTTCACCGTGATTGTTACTGGGGTTCTGGGTATTGGACTAGTACAACCCGTATCCGTATTAAAACTACTTACATAATACGTAGTTGTTGTGCTTATTGCACTGGGAGTAGTAAAACTAAATCCAGTCGCGAATTGTATCTCATTCGGGTTGTTTGAAGTAGTGTACCACCGAATTGAATTCCCATTCACACCTGGTGCCGCAGAAATGGTGGCAACACCTGAACCACAAATCGATGCCCCTGTAACAGATGCTGGAGATCCTACACTTTGGTAGGAAGCGTTTACCTGAACGCGCCCACTTTCACATCCATTAACGACTACACTCACCCAGTAGCTAGTCGCTGCGTTAACATTTATCCGCGTTTTATAAACTGCGCACGTGCCTGCTGATTCTATAAATGATGGAACTGTGGTGCTTCCGGTTGATGAAGTATACCATTTATGGGAGACAGTACTTGAGCATATATTGGGGATATTACTAGCGTTACTCTCGGCTGTCATATACAGTTGCTCACCTGCAACACACCCCGTTTGTCCATAAACTGTTGGACTTGGACATGAGCTACCGCCCCCACCGCCTGTGCTACTTCCTGTTATGGTGAAATATCCATTGCTCCAATCTTCTTCCGCAGGATTGGACGCACTATTTGCTCTAATTCTGTAGTCGGTCCCTGCTACCATACCTAATGTGGAGACAGCTCTATTGGAGTTTCCGCCTGTGCTACCACCACTCACAAGTACCGAACCCTTGTACAGGCCAACTTGCACGGCACCAACAGAGTTTCCATAAGCGCTTAAGGCAACTGAAATTTCGGTACCACTCGCAAAACTCTCCCCCCCATTAGGAGATATAATCCAATTACCTATATCGGCTGAAATAGAAAAATAGTTATTGCTCCAATCCTCCTCGATCGTATTACATGCATTATAAATACGAACACGATAATCTGTACCAGCTGACAATCCAGTTGTTGAAATTGTTCTTCCCGTAACACCCCCATGGTTCGGTCCCCAAACTCGAGTGGTACCTTTATAAAGCTCAACCGCAATGGCACAACCACCAGCGTTGTATAGACTTCCATTTATCGAAACAGAAATAGTTGCGCCAGGCGCAAAGCTTTCTCCCCCATTTGGAGAAATGATCCAGTTTGTCAAATCAGGTGGCAATTTTTCGCAGGTACCTTTTGAAAAACCGGATATACCCGCTAAAAGTAGTATAGATATTGTTATTGGTATTCTCATATCCTAATTGATCTTGTAGCCATATTTATACTCCTTGACTATGTTGCCGGCATGATCAATTACAGAAGTTAGCCTCCCATTCTTGTCATATTTAAAGTTTGTTATCATACCATTCGGATCTGTCAATGAAATTAAACCAATCAATGGGTCGTGGCAAAAGCTTGTCAATTGTGCGCCCACAGGAAACAAAGCCACATCATCCAACACCACATTTGAGAGATTTAATGAAATGGAGCTAGTTGAATTAGTTTTAAAACTAAAATATTGCCATTCATCAGAGACCACTGAAAGGGAAACTGAACCGGACACAGACCCATTTAGACTGTTTAATCTCTTTGCCCAAAACCTTATTTCGTAGTTTCCCAGAGGAATCGTTTTCGAAATCGAATTTCCTGAAAATCCAAACCTGCCAGATTTACCCTGATTTTGGCTAATCACGTAGGTCCAACCTCCTTGATTAGATGATTCTTCGAAATCCGCGAAAGCTATTTGCTCAACCTGCGCATTTTTAACCTCCGCAACTGGGAAAGAATTGTTACAGCCCCATACGTACGAATGAGAGACATCATTCGGCTTGTGATAGGACAGCGGGTTACCAAACTCATCGTAACGATCAAATATTATCTTTTCTTCTGGCAAATTAGCACCAACTTGCTCAACAATGCTTTTTACCTTGATGAGCGAATTGAAAAAATCAAAATTTTTCTTCTTTTCCAAAACCAAACTACCTTCCTTAAAAGTACGCTCACTTATTGTCTCGCTTACTATATTCCTGGAAAGCAGGGCATTAGCAATGTTTGGCGGCAAATAGATATTGTTTTTTGGATATTGGTAGAAAATAGACGAATTCTCGCCATCGCTATTTTGACTAAATGAAGACGTAAGTGTGTTGTCACTAAAATAAGAAAAGTTAGTTCTTATCGTTAATGGAACCCCTTCACCGAATTCTCTTTTTTCTGACCATTGCAACAGACTCTCTCCGCTGTAAAGGGGATAGTATCCAGCTAAATTTTGGGGCCATGTTATCAACTCACATCCGTAGCCTCCGGTACTTTGCTCACCCCAAAACAAAGCACCAACATTCATAAACTTTATGCCGTAATAAGGATCGCTTATCTGATAAATGTACTGGTTAACTTTAGAAGACAATAGTTGCCCAATTGAGTTAAATACCTCAATTTTTTTCACTAAACCATTGTCTGGAAAAAGTGGGTTCTTCCTAGCAGGAAGAGCCATATTGGCACTTCTTTCAAATGCGGTTATATCTGGATTATTGTAGAATGATGTTTCCGTTTTTCCATTCGTCAAACCTTGGGCATTGAGTGACTCCTTTGTAACTTTATCATATCCAATAAAATTGCCCGAGCCCAATAAAGATGAGGCATATGAGTTAGAACCAGACAAGTATTCCATATCAAATGAGTAAACATCGCCAATACTAGAGCCAAAATTCAAGAACCTCCTTCGATAGCTACCATAAAAGTTAATGGGAAGGATGACCCTACCACCCTCATAAGTATACCTCGTTCTAGAGGTTGTTTTGCCCTCTGCCTCATTTGTTGTAAACCCAACCCTTAGGCCCATGCCTTCTGATATTGGCGATATAGCGTTTTGATATTCAGGGGAAACAGAATTATCGTATTTATACATAACGAAATTGTTTAGCTGATACTCTAATTTAGTAATTCCCCCTGTTGGATAAACTATTTCATTTAACGTGCATGCCTTCGCAAATGGTAAGGATGCGCGCCTATCATTTCCATTGTCAGCAAGCAAAACATCTATGTGAATTGGATTAGGAACAAACGAAGTATTGGTAGTTTTGCCATTGTAAAAACCCCAGTAGTCGGTTGCGTAGCTAGTTTTTTTCGGCAGTTTGCCGTTATCGTATTTAAATCGATGGCTTGGCAAACCCTCTTCCCCAACCGAAACCAGCTTTAATCGAAATCTTAGTTCATTTGATGTGAAGTCTGAACAGAGCAGACCGTAATTTGGATGATATTGTGACGGGAAAACTCCAGAGTTAGGATTCTGGAGTTCGCTTGAAACCGTTTTGTCAACGCTAAAATCATCTTCAGTTGCCACAAAATAATCGTAGCTAAAATTTAACTTTTTAATCAACCTCGTTGTGCTCTTAACTATGATTGAATCAAGTCTAAGGTCGGCTATTCGATCTTTCCTAAGTGATTTTTTGAAATCAATCGACCCCATTGAAAAAGCAATTGACGAAACATAAGACTTTACGGAGTTCTGTAGCCTGCTATACGAAACTCCGTGAAGCATGGCCTCTGTGGTTGGCTGACCATTAGACATGTGGCCATTTAACTTTTCCATAGTTGCCGAGCCAGCTGCAGCACCGCACAGACTGCTTCGATAAAAACCAGTCGGTGTCGAGTAAAAATCAGTATTTGAATAGCTGGGTAAGTCTTTAACTAAGCCCGTAGTTTCCCATTCAAAATTTATTTGTCTGTTATTCGGGCTTATGATTTTGGTTAGATGCCAAACTCTATTCACAACATTTCTCTCGGTACTCTGCCCACCCTCTGCCACTCCCGTACTTGATGCACTAAAATCTAGTTTAACCTCATCTACTTGATTAAATTGGTAAACCATTCCATCTGGGCAGGTTATGTTCCATTGTGTAACTCCCACCTGGTTTTTTGTGAACGAAACGATGTAATTCTTCTTATTTAGCACTACTATATTGTTCGTTCTAAAGTTAAAAATGAACTCAAGATAATGACCGTTAAAGTTTGCCTTGAAGACGTCAGGTTCTGAGTCAACTGCATCAAGGTTTATTCCCTGACCGTTGAATATTGATGGAAACTGACAACAGTAATTATTAGAATTTGAAGCGTTTTCGACAGGCGCAAAATAATCGGTAAATATTTTAAACGAATGAAATGGCTGTTCCTTTGTGATTCCTGTTGAAGGAATATTGGTTGGACCCAGTTCGTGTAAGCGCGGGTAGTTGTATTTGTATGTGAATTCTTGGGTTGTTGGATCCCCAGATCCGTAATATTCAATCAATTTTTTTTCAAAACCTCCTAAATCGTCACGATCATTTATAATCTGAGTTATATTACCTAGGTCTAAGTTCCAACCAAGACCAACCCAACTCGCCTCTTCTGCAACACGGATTCCACCAGCATGGTAAGATAAATTGATGGGAAACTCAATGTCTCCATCTTTAATCGTGTAAACTGGAATTGAAATAGTAGGTATGCCAGTATATTCACTCACTGGTATCTCCCCATATTTAATAAACTGAAAGGAGCTTGGTGGGACTGGATTAAAGTTGGGCGCAGTATTGTAATTTTGAGAAAAAATCTGAGTTTGGAAACAAAGTAATGCATAGGTTAGAAAAATGAATTCTTTAGTTTGAAGCCTTTGCATAATTTTTACAAATTTTTAATTAAATGTTCGAGATATATAATACAATCAGTTACTAAGCTGCCGTTCTATCGCTTTCTTCAATTCATTTTGATATTTACAATGTTAAAAAAATATCCGTTTTGTCGCAACGTGGAAAACCACGTATTTTTTACGTGGTTTTCCACGGTTGACTTTGTCATAAATTTTACAGGTAAGCCGTTTCGATAACCAAAAAACTAGTTTCAATTTGAATGCAAAATTTTCGAACCTGAACCAGCCAATTCGATGCGGAAATAATAATATCTTTGCCGCCCTGCCTACCGGCTGGCAGGCTTATTTTCAATACATGATTTCTTTCGAGAACCTACCTTGGCATTGTCGTGCCTGATGACTTTGTCTTTTTGTAGATTTGGTATAGTCTTGTTCATGGACGCACTCATTGGGCGGTGATAGCTTTAACAGCCTCGGGCGGTAAAACCACAGACAAATTGCCAAAATCATCGTAGATGTAATACGTCATTGCCCAGTGGGTGTCGTTATTGGTTTGCGCAATGCCGCTAACAGCTTGAACTTTTTTCAAGATTGTGCGGCCTTCTTTGTCAACATATTCTCGCACTTCGTTGCCTTGCTCATCTTTGGTGGATTTAATGTTCAACTGGCCACTGGTGTAGTAGCCATCGCTCACGGCCGCGTTCACAGCTGTCTCGCGAATGGGGAACCCAGTGGCGTCTACTTTCCAGGCAATAATCTGCTCTTGTCCTGCAAGTGTTCCGTGTACGTTGATCAGATATTGATGTTGGATAAATTTATTATTGTCTTTCCAATTTTGTCCAACACCGAACTCTTGTAAGGGGCGGTTGAGGGGGGAAGCTTCGAAAAGGGTTTCGGAGTAAGGGCGGGGATCCGCCATCACTTTTGCCGTATTTTGATAAAATTGATAGTGGGCACTGGTGGCATAGTTCAAGTCTGTTTTTGGTAAAAAATCGGGTTTGAACCACCCATCGTTACCGGATACATAGGGAAGATAAGAGATATTTTCTCTGTTAAGAGCATCATATGCATGCGGTTGAACAATATCAAATGAGAGAGGGGATTGTTGTTGCCCAACCGACTCTGATAGCCTGCCTAAGCCATCATAAAATTCAGTCGAAATAGACCGCTCTCCAATAGTACTGAGTGCGACTTGTGAAGCATTTAAAAAACCTGGTTTATACAACTGTATTTTTTGTACATAATTCTGATCAAGATTAACCGCCAAAACCACATTTGAATATTTCGAAGTCAGGGTACCATTAATGGCCACAACAGCATAGTAATAGCTAGTTTTGGCTGTTAATCCTGTTACGTTCAAAAATGTTTGAGTTACGGTAACATGATCGTAACCTTGCACAATATCTGTTAAAGAGAAATTTCGGGCCACCACAAGTTTGTATCCTGTCACGTTAGGCACGCTATTCCAATTTGCGCGAAAAGAGGAAGAAGTAATCTGAGTGGCCGGGGTTGCGAAAGGTGTCTGAGGTAATGTGGTCATGGAAATGACGTTCGAATTCGAAGAAACACAAGAGCCCTGAATGGCGCGTACCCTAAAATAATACGTGGTGCTAGGATTGAGATTATTAACGGTAATCTGATTGTAACTAAATGGATAGTCTTGAAAAGACCCTACAAAAAAACTATTGGCAAACGTGGGAGAAGTGGAGACATCTAATCGATATTCTCCGGTTGTCTGACTCCAGGTTGGTAAAACTGAGGTGGCGTCATTCACAACAGATTGATAGGCCACCGGGGCTGGTAACTGCTCGATGGTTACCTGATACACCGGAGAATAGGCAATTGCTCCGCATGTGCCTTGAACCACCGCCCGATATTCCGCACTCACTGAATTGTCAATCAAATAAGATAGCAATGTATTACCTGCATGGGCAATAGGCAGCCAGGTAGATTGTCCTTCTGTTTTTTTTTGCCAACCACTTACGAAACTTGAAAAATTTGAAAGCGTAGTCTCGGGTGGTATTGAACCAGAACAAAAAGTGGCTGTGGTGCGACTTAACACACCCGCAGTAACAGTTCCTGTCTGTACAGATACCGTCTGGTTAATGGTGCCACACAGACAATTGAAGGACACAGTGTAAGTGCCGGGAGCAAAAAAAGTAACAGCACTTCCGGAAAAACTGGCGGCAGTGCCTGTCACAGTGGATATGGAACATCCGGAAGGATTACCACCGAAGATAAAATAACTGGTGGGCGAATTCAGACACGCATTTGAAGGGCCACCAAACGTATATCCGGCACATGCAGACACTGACAAGGTGGTAACTGTTACTGTGTTGGATACCACAGACGAGCCAGTAGAGTTGATTGCACGAACCCTGAAATAATAAGTTGTAGCGGCCGTCAGACCGGCAATCTGAATACTATTACCCACAACTACCGGGTAACCATTGTACGAGCCTACATAAGTACTGAAAGTAGAAATGGTAGAAACATCGATTAGATAGCTTGTTGCACTTGACACCGCTCCCCAATTAGCGGTAAAGGAAGTAGAGTTAATAGAGGTAGCGGCAGTGGCAACGGGTGCTTCCGGACGAGTTAAGGCTAGAATAACCAATGAATTGGCAGAAACACCGGAAGCATTGAGCGCACGAATCCGATAGTAATAATTTACTCCGGGTAATAAACCGCTTACCAACAAACTATTAGTGGTTACCGCGTGCGAATTGTAAACACCAACAAAACTAGTAAAGGTATCTGTGGTTGATACATCTACCTGATACTGGCTCACGTTGCTCACAATATTCCAGTTGGCGATAAAGGAAGAAGTGGTTACTGAGGTGGGGGCTGTGGCCGTTGGTGCGAGTGGCAACGTTAATACCGAAATCGTAGCAGAATTGGAAGAAACCCCGGTGGCATTTATGGCTCGCAATCGGTAATAGTAATCAATGCCGGCCGTTAAACCGCTAACTACAGTTGAGGTTGTAGTTATTGGTGCATCTTGATAGCCTACCACGTATGAGGTAAATGACCCATTTTCCGATACATCTAAACGATAGCCAGATGCGCCATTCACATTACTCCAATTTGCTGTAAATGATGTCCCTGTGATATTCGTAGCGGCAGCGGCCGTTGGAGGCGGTAGGGCGGTGGTGGTTGTTATTGTATTTGAATTTGCTGAACTTCCACTTCCGTTTACCGCTCTGACCCGATAATAGTAGGTTGTTTCCGGAGTGAGTCCTGAAACTGTGTGATTTGTACCGGCAACACTTAGACTTCCATAGGTAGGTAAAATTGTGGTAAAATCGGCAGATGATGCTACATCCAACTGATACGTTGTAGCACCGGCTACTGTGTTCCAGGAGGCAACAAACGAACTGGAGTTTATAGAGTGAGCCGAGTTGGCAGTTGGAGCCACTGGTAAAGTAAGAGCTGAAGCACTATAAGCGATCGGTGATTGACCGGATGCATTCACACCCCGAATGACATAAGTGTAGGATGTACCAGGGGTTAGACCTGTAACCAATTGATTTAATCCATTTACTGGCAAATTATCATATCCAGGTAACACAAATCCGCTGGCTGTTGAGACGCTAAGCAGATAACTTGTAGATCCGGAGCTCGCATTCCAATTTGCCTGAAAACCAGTGGTGCTGATATTTGTCGCAGGTGCTGGGGTGGGAGCTGCAGGAGGCATCATCACTGAAATGGTACCTGAACTGTAAGAGGGACCACAGGTACTCGTTGATCGAACCCTGTAATAATAAGTTTCTCCTGTTTGTAATCCGGTAACGACAACGCCTGACGATGCAGAACTGAATCCATTAAACCCTGACACAAATGATCCAAATCCAATATCTGAAGAAACGTCCAATAAATAACCGGATGCTCCAGCTACCGATTGCCAGTTTGCCGTGATTGTTGTCGTTGTAATAGAGGACGCGCTAGTAGATACGGGGGGTGCAATAGTTCCTTGAACGGTGACGGTATACACCGGTGAATACGCGGTAGCACCACAAGTGCCCTGAATCAAAGCACGATACTCAGCACTGTTTACATTGTCGATAAGACTGGAAAACAAAGTATTTCCTGCGTGAGAAATACTTGTCCAGGTACTCTGACCAATAATTCTTTTTTCCCACTGACTAACATAACTAACCATGCCCGCCACAGTCACTTCAAGCGGGCTAGCCCCTGAGCAGACGCTTGAGTTTGTTCGATTTAGACTCCCCCCATTGGCAGTAGCTGTGGCAACCGTTACGGTTTGATTGATGGTTCCACAAGAACATCCAAACGTTAATGTATAGGTTCCATTTGCAAAATAGGTGACGCTGTTCCCGGACCGCGATGCGGCAGTCCCCACTACAGATGTCAGGTTGCAATTGCTTGTGTTACCTCCATAGACAAAATAAGTAGTAGAAACATTTGTACACGCGTTTGATGGCCCTCCAAAAGAAAAGCCCGAGCATTGCGCGCTTATCTTCTGCGAAATCAACGTTAGTAGACAAATCCAACCTAATAGGATAATGTAATTTGGTCTCATGGAAATATCTATTTTTATTGACGAAAGTGATAATTGAAAGCAAACAAAATATTGCCATTGAAATCTTTCATTGATTGTAACCGGCCATAGGAATCAAATTCAAATCGAGTGTCCTTTTCATTTGGATCCCGGATACTTGATACCCCTACATAGGGTTTATGTGTATATTCCTGAATGATGGCTTTGGGGAAAGTATTCCGAAGATTCTGTCCCAGGTTAAAGGATAATATCAAATCTGAATACTGGACGTTATCTGCTTTGACGATGGGTAGTGTATTATTATATCCCCATATGAAAGAAGTAAAATGGCCATCCTTTTCAATTTCAACTATGTTTCCGGCTAAATCATACGTTAACTTATACCTTATCTCATATCCATTGGTGGTGGTATTATACATCAAAATTTGATCGAGTAAGACCCTTCCATTTTTATCTGTGTGCTCAGAATAAATGTATTTTATACCTTCGGTTTTTAAGGAAGATCCACCCACATACTCTTTCGTAAATTTCTCTACCTCTAATGGTTTATTATGTATATGCTTTGATAAAAAGAATGCTGGCGGTGTGGTTAAATCTAGTGGATAAGTGGTTTTTGTAGAAATATATTTTGATGCATCGCTGATGATAGCATTTTCCAGTATCACCATTTTGTGGTCAGGATTGTACCCATACTCTCTTTTTTGTTGATTAGCCACCTGAACTCCGTTTGGATAATCATAGTTTCGGTCTATTACAGATAACAATTGCCAAAACTCATGACGGATATCATAGTAGGTCGAGAAGTATGTAGGAACTTCAGCTACGCAGCTAAGGTAGAGTAATGGCGATTCAACCGGAGCAATAAAACAATCAGAACCTTCACAAGGTCCAGTATTTCTACTAAACAAGCAAGTCGCATTCACCACCGATGATGATGGATTGTAGTTATTCAACATTTCGTGCATGAGTTTCCCGTCATTTCTAAACGTCCGTCTGGAGAGCAGTAACCCATTCTTGTATTCAAAGGTTTTTAGCGGAGCCCCGGGCTGAGGTGCATGGTTAACTGAATAAATATCCACTTCATTAATGAACTGATATTCAACGGTGCCATTAAAGTCATCTCCTACGACTTCTTCTGTCACACGACTATACCCCACAAGCCCACCCTGAGCTGCGTTTGACAAAGGCATGTTTGAATAAGAAGTAGAAATTAGCTGATAGCAAGTCCATGAAAGCTCAAATGTACCCCATCCCATATGGCCCATTAACGCTATACTAGACATATCGTTATAATGATGCCAAAGTGGTGTAATGTTAAGACCCGAGCTTATTTTTAAAGGTGATGTTTCGTCATCTACCGCCTTTCCATTTTCTATTCGAACAGGTTTCGAGTAAGAATATTTTTTCTTCCCAGCTAACTTTCCTGTATTTTCAAAGTTCCTGATCTCTTTTATTCTCAATCCTCCGCCTGCAAAATTAAACTGGTCAATGGTACCTGAGGTCATCAGTACTTCTCCGCTAAACTCAGCTGTAATGGATGCTTTCCAATTGGGTAAAGAGTTTGTAGCTAAGGTATAGCGGCCTGCTTGCAACAATATGGTTTGGTCAACAGGGTTTCCCGATACTCTCCTTACACCACATCTTGCATTGGGATGCCCCATAAACTCAATACCTCCGCACGAGGGGTTGTTACTGGACGTTAACATACAATCTTTGTAATGGAGGTATCCTACGGAAAAGAGAGTGGTAGTAGAATTGTTTTCAGGGTGAATATGGGCTGCCAGTGCTACATTAGGTACAGCTGAGTAGGCAATTTGCTGGTTACCGGCATCTGGATAACAGTTTGTTCCCAAGTATCTTAGTTCTGCAGTTAATTTCACCAGTGTGGGGACAAGCAGTTCAAAAGTCTTTGATTCATTTCCTTCAGCCCTTTGAGGCTCCAGCTTAAATACTTTTTCTGATGATGAATAATGTCTATTGAGTTCGTAGTCAAACTCAGTGAATCCACCGGTAGGGTACTCAATTTTAGTCAAAACTCCAGCTTTTGCATATTTCTCACTAGGTTTCCGGTTTGCTCCAACTATCGGAATGAGATTTGTGCCATCAATCAAAATGAGTGACGGTATTTTAGTAGGCAGTATTCCGAGAGGCGCATTTCCTATGTTCGGCTCGTTATTATAATAGCCCCAGTAATCGACAGAAGTACTATTTTTAACGGGCAAACTCGTGGGGTCGTAATGAAACTTATACTTTTCGACCTTTCCATTTTCCGCATTCAAAAAATCAATCGAATTTAGCCATAGTCTTTCTTTAAAGGGATCCCACATCGATTGAACTAACGGGCCATCGGTTTGAGAATTAAAATTGATCTGTCGGTATAACTTATAACCGTTATCCAGATACTCAACTCGTATATTATCTAGTCGCTGCGCCTTGCCATAAACCCCCTGTATTTTGGCATCATAGGCTTTAATATCATTTCGATCGGTTGTATTAAAAAGAACCCGCAACCCATGACCCACTTGCCCTCCAGTAATTTCAATCTTATCAAGGTATTTCAAAAAAGTACCTGTTCTGGTGCCTGTTTGTACGTATTTTGGAGGCTGGCAAGCAAAGTCTGGATCTCTTGCGATGGATATACTTCTTAACTCTGTAAAAGAATATGTTTCTGAGCTGGGACTACCAGTCTTATATGTAAACAATAATTCCTCGCCATTAGTTGAAACTATTTTATCCAAATGCCAGCCCGTAATGGTTCGGGAATTATAAATCTGATTGGGAAACACCGCGGTGTTGAATACAGTTTGATAGTCACTTCCATTTCCCATCCATGACTGACTTTCTTCATGCGTCCCGAAAAAATATTGGGTGCCATCGATGGTTGTAAAGGTCCAGGTTTTGGTAGTGGTATTGTAGGATACTCTCATTTTATCATTAGAGAGCATTAGTACTTCGACAGGGGATGAGGGGGTAGTCTTCTTTTTGAGAATAAACTTTCCTGAGTATCCATTGAAATTGTAGTAAAATACATCAGGCCTCGAATCCTCGTGTTGCTTACATAATTGAGTTAAAAAAGTAGCAAAGCCGGAAGGATCGCTTGTGCCTGGGGCTTCTGGAGAGTTCAGGTATCCTCTTGAATTAGCAAACCAACCTATTTCTCCATTTGCAAAGTCATCAACACCATTAATAACCCGTGTAATCATTCCTCCCGAACTCAGTGACCATCCCAAACCCACCCAACTAGCTTCCTCCTCGACTTTCACTCCTGATGAGTGATACGATAGAGATATCGGGAACGTGATATCACGGCCCTTGATAGTATAAATGGGTATGGAGATATTGGTAGTGCCGTTGTAAAGATTAACAGGATACTCACCATATTTTCCAATGGCTGCCGCCTCAGGAGAAGGGGGTATGAAATCAGGAAGCTGTGCAGATGAGATCAAATACAATCCACAAAAAAAACCAAAAAAGAAAAAAGTGTGTTTAAGTTTTTCCATAAGCGTCAAGTTGCTTCCTGCGTATTAATTAAAAAGTAAAGAATTAAAAAGTAAAGAATTAAAAAGTAATGAATTAAAAAGTAAAGAATTAAAAAGTAAAGAATTAAAAAGTAAAGAATTAAAAAGTAAAGAATTAAAAAGTAAAGAATTAATTGTCAATCTAAAGATAGGATGACGCTCACAGAAATACAAACACTCTATTTCGTTTTACTATTTATTTTCGATATAGTGTTTGAGTGGTTGGTTTCTCAGAAAGTTTTGGAAACCCTTGTTATTGTTGGTCTTCAACCAATAATGTTAAATCCCGAAACAGTCTCGGTCATTAAATTTGCCAATAAAAAAGTGGTCTATTTTGAGACCTAAAACAGTTTCCCAAATATACTGAGCCCGTTGGTCGGTTGCAACGTGGAAAATTTTACAGGTGACACAACCCGATTGTTATTGTTGGTCTCCGACCAACAATCCTAATTCTTGAGACAATCCCTTTAACCAACCAAACAATAAAAAATCTGATAAATTTTGAGGCTCCAAAATTTCATATGGCCAAATATACTTAGCAATCAGATCGACCGCAACGTGGAAAACCACGTATTTTTTACGTGGTTTTCCACGGTTGACTTTGTCAGAAATTTTACAAGTAAGCCGTTTCGATAACCAAAAAACTGATTTCAAGTTGAATGCACAATTTTCGAACTTAAACTAGCCAATTCGATGGGGAAATAATAATATCTTTGCCGCCCTGCCTACCGGCTGGCAGGCTTATTTTTCTAATACATGATCTCTGTCGACAACCTGACCGTTGAATTTAACGGTTCTGCGCTTTTTAGTGATATCACCTTCAACATCAATGAGAATGACCGTATTGCCCTCATGGGCAAGAATGGAGCTGGAAAATCTACTCTTTTAAAGATTATTGCGGGCGTGAGTAAAGCCACTCGAGGCAAAGTAACAGCTCCCAAAGAGGCGATTATTGCCTATCTCCCCCAACATCTGCTTACGGAAGACGATGCCACCGTTTTTGAAGAAGCATCAAAGGCGTTTGGTAAAATCCTCGCCATGAAAAAGCAGATGGATTATTTGAATAGTCAACTGGAAACGCGCACAGATTACGAATCCGATGAGTATTCAAAAATCATTGAACAAGTATCTGAGCTAAGTGAAAAATACTATTCCATTGAAGAGATCAATTTCGATGCTGAAGTAGAAAAGACGTTGATGGGTCTTGGCTTCTTGCGTACAGATTTTAACAGGCCTACCACCGAGTTTAGCGGTGGCTGGCGTATGCGAATCGAGTTAGCAAAAATCCTTTTGCAAAAACCCGATTTGATTTTGCTTGATGAGCCGACCAACCATTTGGACATTGAATCAGTACAGTGGCTGGAGGAGTTTCTAAAAACAAGTGCAAAAGCTGTAATCGTAATTAGTCACGATAAAATGTTCGTTGATAACCTTACAAATCGCACGATTGAGGTGACGATGGGGCGTATTTACGACTACAAAACCAACTATACCCATTACCTGCAACTGCGCAAAGAGAGGCGCGAGCAACAGCAAAAGCAATTTGACGATCAGGCAAAACAAATTGCTGATATCCAACAATTCATCGATCGGTTTAAAGGCACCTATTCTAAAACGTTGCAGGTCCAGTCTCGCGTCAAGATGTTGGAGAAAATCGAAATCATCGAAGTCGATGAAGTGGATTCATCAGCCTTGAACCTAAAGTTCCCTCCTGCCCCACGCTCCGGAAATTATCCGGTGATCATGGAAGGTGTTACGAAAAAATATGGAGACCATGTCGTTTTCAAAGATGCGTCTATTACGATTGCTCGTGGTGAGCGGGTGGCATTGGTCGGCAAAAATGGCGAGGGGAAATCTACGCTCGTTAAAGCCATTATGGGCGAAATCGAGTATGACGGGAAACTTCAATTGGGCCATAATAGTATGATCGGGTACTTTGCGCAAAACCAAGCTTCATTGCTCGATGAAGATTTGACCGTCTTCCAAACCATCGATCAAATCGCGTTTGGAGATGTCCGTACTCAAATAAAAAATATTTTGGGCGCGTTTATGTTCAGTGGCGAAGCCATCGATAAAAAGGTGAAGATGCTTTCGGGGGGAGAAAAGACACGACTGGCAATGATCAAGTTACTTCTGCAACCTGTGAATCTGTTGATTCTCGATGAGCCTACTAACCACCTAGATATAAAGACAAAAGAGATCTTAAAGGATGCGCTGAAAGCATTTGATGGCACCCTGATTTTAGTGTCCCACGATCGCGATTTCCTGGACGGATTGGCGACTAAAGTTTTTGAGTTTGGGAATAAGAGAATCAAAGAACACTTTGAAGATATCAATGGATTTTTGCGCAATAAGAAGCTGGAAAATCTTCGCGAGGTGGAGCGAAGCGTGAGATAACAACAGTTTACTTGTCAATCTGTTTTTGCAATCTTTCTAACCAGCGTTGCCTTGTCGCTTTTCACCTCCAATAAATAAATTCCATTGGCCAGAAGTGATAGGTCGTATTGTATTGGATTCGTTTCCCAGCCGACCGCTGTCGACTGCTGAAAAATCTGCTGACCCAACAAATTGTAAACTGAAACGGTAATCAATCCGTTGGAAGGCGCCTTCAACAGAATATTTAGCGATCTTGAGACGGGGTTAGGAAACACAGAAATATCTTCTTCCAAAACGCCATACTTCAAATAGCTTTTCGCGATCTCAAAGTTGGGAATACCATGACCTAATGAATTATTGGGAGTGGAGAAGAGGCTCCCTGATTGGATGATAGCTTGCGTGATTTCACTGGCCGACTTGTTGGGGAACGCCTGGATCAACCCTGCCGCCAAAGAGGCAACCAGCGGGCTCGCCAAAGAAGTTCCACTGGCAGAGCTCAAAGAACCATTGGCGGCAATCACCGCAGTGCCGGAACCTAATGCAACTACATCAGGTTTTAGCCGCTGATCGGCCGTTGGTCCGATCGAGCTAAAAGAGCTTTTGCCACCGAGCGATGTAATAGAGCCGACAGCCAACACACCTTCTGCATCGGCAGGGGTAGTCACAAATTTCCAAAAATTATTATTCCCTTCATTGCCTGCACTACAAATCACGACTATGCCCTTTTCAACTGCTTTGCGGGCCGTGATGCTGACAACAGCTCTGTTGCCCGTCAAATCAAAAATAGTGTAGTTCATAGAAGGGTCATCGAATGTGCTATAGCCAAGCGAAGAGTTGATCACATCTACGCCCAAACTATCTGCTTTTTCGGCAGCGAACGCCCAGTTGTATTCTTCAATCCTGTACTCCGTGGCATCATCTTCTGTTTCAAAAAGGTAGTAGTTGGCTTTGTAAGTTCCACCCACAAAAGTTCCAGGGACATAAGCAGCCATTACCGACAATACACTTGTTCCGTGATCATCGTCAGAATAGACATTGCTGGTATTCCTAACGAAATTAAAAACGCCTTTTATTCTACCTTCCAAAAACAGCGGTTGAAAAGGTGCTGTCAAGTTTACTCCCTGCCAGCCACTATCAAATTGTGCGATGGTGACCCCTTCTCCTCTATATCCCTCCTCCTGCATTTTATCCATGGCTAGTTGTTGAAGCTGGAAGTCGCTTTGTTGGGCAACCGCGTCAGGCTGATTTGATTTGTTATGTGTTGCCATTCGTCCACCTTGCAGAAGTGTCCCGGGCGCAACAAATTCTGTTTTTGAAACAAACGGAAGCGCGTTAATCGTTGGAATAATCGATTGATCTGCCTGTATCAATACACCATTCCACCATTTGGAAGTGAAATATGTCTTCGCGCCTAACATCTTAATCTGACTGACGTAGCTGGCATTAACAGGCAAGTCATCAGGCCCAATTGCGATACCGCCCTTTGTTCTCCGATCGATACTTTTTTGGGTTAAGAACTTGACTGGATCAGTTACCGAAAAAACAGAATTGTTCTTGTCTTTAAAAAAAACAAAATAGCGGTTGGATTGAGAAACAACCGGCAAAGACCCACAAATCAAAACCCATGTCAGGAGTTTTCTCATCTCACCGCGACTCATTTACTAAATTCCCTTAAACTCTGCTTATAAATAACACCTTGTTGGGTTCGCTTTTGTGCAAAGCATGGCAACTGAGAATTGGCAAAGTAGTTTAGGAGGTAACTCTCTTTGTAAACCAAACCCACCTGATCTGCATACACTTCCAATCTTGAATCCCGATAGATAATATTACTTTGTTCATCATTTTGGACCACTGAAACTGAATGACCAAAACTCAAACCGGACGATTCAACCACGTAGGGCTTATTGACAAGTGTGCTCTTATAATCGTCCTCGTTCTTTCCATTTAACTCTTGGCGATTGTTGTACAGATTACCGTTCCAAACCAAGTCATTTGTTATGGGTGCGAGTAACTTGACGTAAGAAATATTGCCTTCGCTGACCACTATTCTATTGCCAATCCGCTGGGCTGTCCAGGTTTCGAAATCAAGCCATGGATCAGCAGCATTTGTCCTCTTAGAACGTTTGAATCGATAAGTGAACCCTTGATCAGCAGGAATTGAATCCACCACCTCCACCAATAACTGATAGTTAAGCGTTGTCGTGCCATTGTCTGTGCAAGCTGCCCGAGTGATACTCGTCTCCTCGATATCATAGAGCCAGGTTTGACCCACTCGAAGAGGAAAATAATTGACATTTTTCTCCACTCTTTCTGAATCACAGCTGATTCCTAAAAGACCTAGAAACGCCATCACAATCCCGTACCGAACGATATCTGCAAACTTAGGTCGCACAATTTTTACGCAGTTTAAGCTCAAAGTTATTTTTTCTTTTTGATATTTGGGCATGACTCTCAAAACGAACGTACTGGTTGAAAACATCTGTAATCTAAGTGAAGCACGGTACTGTTCAGGCATGGGTGTTCAATTTTTGGCCTGCCCTGCCGCCCAGGTCGATCCAACTCTGTTTGTGGCCATCAAAGGATGGGTACAAGGGCCAGAAATGGTGGTAGACATAAGTGAATCAGCGGAGCACCCTGATCTAAACGCGTATGAGGCTGATTTTATTTTAGTGAATTCCAACCAGCTCTCAGCAACGGCAAATAAAAGTCCCTTGCCATTCATGGTAAGACTCAATGCAGATGATCTGTTAAGCCTCGACCAGCTCACCAAGTACTTCGAACGGATTCAGTTTGTGATCACTGATGTCGTCTCCAAAAAAGAAATCGACAAACTAAGCGCGCTGAAGTACAAAATAATTGCGTCAGTCGACAAGAAAAATTCCAACCAACTCACTGAGATACTCAACTTGCCGATTGCTGGCATTTTATTGACGGGCGAAAGCGAAACTACCCCTGGGTTAAAAAACTATGATCATCTATCAACAATCCTCGAAGAACTAGAGGCTAGCGAGGGCTAAACTTATATCTTCCGTTACCCAGGCTAGTCAGCCATTTTCCTCCCAGCTTTTGCGCGATGCTGTTAATGTAAGCCTCAACGGAGTTCGCAGCTGAATAAACCTCGGAACCCCAGATGCTGTTAACCAAATTTTGTAAACTGATTATTTTTCTCGGGTTTTGAGCAAAGAAGAAAAGCAACTCAAATTCATGTTTGGAGAATCTGATTGGAATTCCTTTGAGATAAGCCAACGCGGCTCTTCGATGAATGACTAGATTACCAACAATCACGGAAGGAACGCTCTTCCGAATCACGAATTGATCGTTCAATACTGTGGACACTTTTTTTGTAAGCGCTCTCAAGCCAACAATCTTTTCAATAAAATCGTCTCCGCCTGTATCAAGAGCCGCATCATGATAGTAATGCTCTGAGCGCGCAGTAAGAAAGAAGATATAGGTATCTTTAAATTTTGGAAGACTTCGCAATTGCTTGCAAATCTCTATTCCCGAAGGAGCGGGCATCATAATGTTGAGGATGATTAAATCAGGACGAAAACTAACAGCCGCGTCAACGGCCTCATGGCTGTTCTCAACCACTTTGATTTTAAATCCTTCTCGCGATAGATTGTAACGCAACAACTCTAGAATATCCAGATCATCGTCCACCACCAAAATTCGATAGGCTCTTCCCATTTCGTGGAAAAGATACCCTTCAAATATGATTGAAGTTTTATTGCAGCGTTATCAAATTACTGCTATGACGTTGAGCCATACTTTTCAATCAATTTTTCCACTGCTACGCCAGCAATATCAGGAAAGGAAATATCCAGTAGGCTGTTCTCATCAATCCATTGCTCAACACGCTTGATGGTTTTCTTTTTAACTTTTTTCAACACTGGCACGCCCAATTTTTTCAAGGCGGCTGCATTGCAATGCTGTTCGTATTGCGTTTTCATCGGCACAACCAACAATTTTTTACGCAAATGCAATACTTCTGCGGGTGTTTCGAAGCCAGCCCCACAAACCACACCCGAACTCGAGACCACGCTCTCCACAAAATCAACGCCACTAATAGGATACACCGAGATGCGCCCCACATGATAGGCACTCTTAGTATGCTTGGAGAAAATATGCCATTTTACCTTGGAAATCTTGAGCAAGCGCTGAACCAACTTCTTATCATCATAGGCCGGTAGGTATACCGTGTAATGACCTAGATCTTTGGTGCGAGCCTCCCGGATAGCTCTTCGGATAACAGGTGTAAAAATGTTTTTATCGTACTCCTCGAAATGAAAACCAACGTATTTTTTAACGGGTGCATAGTTTCGAATCATCCATTCCCCGAAAGGGTCAACGATTTTTGGCCGTGGTGATTTTTTCGATAGCAACGCAGCTTGATGACTCAACGACACGCACCTCACTTCCTTTTTCTTGCAGGCCCAGGCAGAAATGGGCTCAAAATCATTCACTACCAGGTCGTAGTTTTCAACTGGAAAGCTCTTGATTTCTTTAATGACATCTTTTGAGCTGTTCTTTTGAAACGTCTTTAGAAAATTGATTCCGCCACTTTTGCCAAAGTAAAAGCTGAGTCCTTTTGATTTGTACTTCACCGGATAGGGCAACACGATCTCCGCTTGGGCTCCACTTACAAATAAGTCGAGTTCACCATGTTTTCTAAGCTCGGGAATAATATCGACCGCTCGGCTTAAATGACCATTGCCGGTGCCTTGAATAGCATAAAGAATTTTCATTTTTTCGTAGAAAGAAATTCGTTGACAAGGTCTTTAAAAATCTCGTCATTATCTAGCGTATTGCGGGCGTGTTTAGAAAGCTTTATTTTTTGAGCATGCAAGTCTTCACTATAGCGATAGATCTTCCACGCGCCCTGATTGTACTCAAGCGAAGTCAGGTTTTCGACCCAATCGCCCGAATTCAAATACATCACCTCTCCTTTTTCTGTGGTAATCTTTCTCATTTCTGGCTGGTGAATATGGCCGCAGATGACAAATTGATAGCCATTGGAGATCGCAATATCAGCAGCCGTTTGTTCAAAGTCATTAATAAATTTGACCGCTTGCTTCACACTGTCTTTAACGCGTTTTGAAAGTGATATCTTTCCGCGACCAAATGCTTTTAACACAAAATTTACAAACGAATTGATGAGTATCAACGTATCATAACCAATCGCGCCTAATTTGGCTAGCCACTTCGAGTATTTCATCGTCACGTCAAATACATCGCCATGAAAAACCCATGCCGATTGGCCATTCAACGAGAGGACTTTTTTATTGCCAATTTGAAAAGAGCCCAATCTGAATCCAGCGAACTTTCGAAGCATTTCATCGTGGTTGCCCGTCAGATAGGTAATCTTGGTTCCTTTAGCGATCAGACTGGTAATGTGCTTCACCACCTGCATGTGCGATTTGGGCCAGTAGCGTTTGCTAAACTGCCACATATCGATAATATCTCCGTTAAGGATAATGCGCTTGGGCTTGATGGACTTTAAGTAACGAAGCAGCTCTTCTGAGTGGCACCCGTAAGTACCTAGATGAACATCCGATATAATCACTAGTTCAACATCTCGCTTTCTTTTTCCCATCGGTAGGTTTGGTACACAAAATTACAACTTCGATATCGCTGTTGTTAAAATACCAAATTACCAAAATGTTAACTCAATGTTTCCTCTTTTTTTAGTGAGCAAAGCGAAAACGCAAATACTTGATTACTTCACCTTGGGCGGAGAACATCTGTTCGTACTTGGTCTTGATATCAAAGCACTCCGGTCGAAGCGCGGACTGATAAAGATCATGTGTATATTCAAAATCCACTAGATCATTGCGATAGCCCAATTCTTCTAAAGTAAAGTTGAATAGATCGGTGTTATCTGTTTTAAACCGGAAGTAGCCATCTGGTGCTAGTATTTTTTTATACATATCTAAATATCGCGTGCTCGACAATCTCCTTTTCGCATCCCTTTTTCGAGGGAGTGGATCAGGAAAAGTGAGCCATACCTCGCTCACCTCACCCACTTCAAAGAAACTTTCAATGAATAAAATACCTGTTCGCAAGAAAGCAACATTCTGTAAGTTATCTTCTACTGCCCACGTACTACCTTTCCAAAGACGATCTCCTTTCTTATCAACGCCAATGTAGTTCCGGTCCGGAAATTGCCGTGCAAGATTGACGGAATACTCGCCTCTGCCACAAGCCAGTTCAATTGTGACGGGGTGTTGATTTTTAAAAAAAACGTCACTCCATTTTCCCTTGATAGTATTAAACAGCTCTTTGCCCGGCTCAATTACATTTTGCCGCCCGGCAATAATCTCAAATCGCTTCAACTTGCTCTTCATAACCCGTCAATTTCGGCAACCACAAAGGTGCTGCCTCCAATAAAAATAAGATCGTTTTCACCGCTCATTCTTTTCGCCTGACGGATCGCTCCATTTACATCAGGTACAACCTCGCCCTTCAATTGATGCGTAGCGGCCTGTCGGAACAATTCGCCCGCATTCATGGCTCTCGGAATCTTGGCTTCACAAAAAAAATAATAAGCTTCTTTAGGCAACAATGACAGAATAGTAGTGATGTCTTTGTCTTTGACGCTTCCCCAGACTATAAAAAGTTTATGAAAATCTTGTTTGCCGAGTTGGGCTACAACCTCCTTCACTCCTCCTTCATTATGTCCGGTATCGCAAATGATGGTAGGCTTGGCTCCCAATAACTGCCATCTTCCCTTCAATCCTGTCAGGTTGGTAACATTTTTCAGCGCTTGACGCACATGACTGGCTTCAATATGAAACCCCTTACTCTGCAACACCTCAACTGTTGCCAATACTCCGGCCAAATTATTTCGCTGATAGGCACCTTTCAAATCCAACACATATTCTTCTGTTTTGCCCTTATGGAATACGCTATAGCTATCTGTTAATTGGCTTACTTCCCAATCATCAGTCGCAAATTGTATTGAACTATTAGTTATAAGAGATTTTTCGCTGAACACATTGTCCACCAAAGCGTTTCTTTCGCTTATGATTGCAGGAACACTTTGTTTTATGATTCCTGCCTTTTCAAAAGCAATTTTTGGCAATGTGTCACCCAGCAAATCCTGGTGATCCCAACTGATATTGGTAATCAACGAAACCATGGGAATAATTACATTGGTCGAATCCAGCCTCCCCCCAAGCCCTACTTCAATCACCGCTACATCAACTTGCTGTTGAGCAAAGTATTCAAAAGCCATCGCCACGGTGATCTCAAAAAACGAAGGCTTGATCTCTTCTATTGTTGGCTTAATGCGCAAGACAAAATCAACGACAGAAGCTTGGTCAATTTCTATACCATTGATTCTTATTCGTTCGGTAAATTCTTTAAGGTGAGGTGAAGTGTACAACCCGGTTTTGTAACCTGCCGTTTGCAAAATAGCCGCCAGCATGTGCGAACTGCTTCCCTTTCCGTTGGTTCCTGCTATGTGTATACTTTTGAATTTGTTTTGAGGATTGCCTAGGGCATTACACAATTTTATCGTGTTGAATAGGTCGGCTTTGTACGCAACAGCACCTATACGTTGAAACATCGGTAGGTTTTGATAAAGGTAGTCTATTGCCAGTTGGTAACTCGAAATCAACATGGTGCAAAAATAAAAAGCCAATCTTGATTCAAGACTGGCTCTTAAAAAATTCTTCAGGAAACTACTAATTACCAAACTTCAACAAATTGAAGCCAACTGAAACTTGAATTACCTGGTTTTTTGCATCAGCAGATCCTGCAACATCATTAATTTTTGTAAGCCCCAAATTATAACGGGCATCAATATTTAATCCAAAGGGAAGATCCCAGCCTAGACCTAGTGCAGCAGTGATGTCAGAACTTTTTAACGTGTTTTTAATATCCACTGAACCACCAGCAACGGCATCTTGACTTGCGCTCGCCAAAAACCCAAACTGGGGACCAGCTTGAAGATTGAGTCCGCCAACCAAATACAATTTCAATATTACTGGAATATTTACATAGTCAAAACGAGTATCAAGGCTAGTTCCATTTAAGGGCTTAATAGACGAGCCCTGTCTGGAAAAAATGATTTCAGGCTGGATTCCAATTTTGGCCAACTTAATCGAGAGATACGCGCCTGCGTGATATCCGGTTTTGCTGTTATAAGCAGTGCTTGGACTGCTTGCGTCAACATTTGCAAAATTTAAGCCCCCTTTAACCCCAAGGGCAATTGATGCCTGAGAGAATGACTGACTAACTACTGCAAACAAAAAGAGTAAAACAAAAACAACTTTTTTCATACTAGTTTAATTTAAATTTAATTTATGTTTAGGTTCATCAAAACTAATCCAAAAAAAGGCAACCACAAGAACTTTTTTTGTTTTTTACTACTGTCATCCGACTAACAATAATTTTTTGAAAAACATTGGTATTCTGACTCATTCAAGAGGTTTTTTTTGGACTCTCAAAGCCACCCCCTCCGCGCTTTCCCCCGTTCAATTTATAATTTACTCGGATGACAATAGTTTTTTTACTTTTTCCGCAAAGGTGTTTCTCCAGATAGGCCCAACTCCTTATTTTTTCCAGTAATACCAGAATAAAAGTTAAACAGAGTTTTCATGTCAGAATCAAAATCATCGGTTGGATAAAAAGGCTTCGCTACAACCACGGTTTTTGTGGCAAAATCGAAGCCAACCGGCACTATTGGCACATTGGCTTTCTTTGCGATGTAGTAGAAACCAGTCCTTAGCTTGTCTACTTTTTTACGTGTGCCTTCGGGGGCCAAACCCAAAATAAATTTTTCGTGTTGGTCGAAAATATGAGCGATTTGATCCGTCATATCTTTATGGCCAGACCGGTCAACCGGATAACCTCCTACTGCCCTGAAAAACCATCCAAATGGTGGCCTGAACAATGAATCTTTTCCGATAAATTTTGCGGTTTGAATATTTAGAACACTTCGCGCTAAGATACCGATCACAAAATCCCAATTGCTGGTATGTGGCGCTACGGCAACAATATATTTGTTGATGTTTTGAGGAACATCTCCTTGAGTTTTCCAACCCATCCATTTAAAAACCAGCACCAGCAACCAACGCATATCAAAACAATTTATTCAAAACAGCTTCGTCAGTCAAATAGGTAGAAGTCACTTGCAAACTTGGATTTTGCTGCTGTGCACGTGCGATACTTGTTAATGCCCCGGTATTTCGCGCCCAAGCTCTTCGCGCAATTCCATTGTTCACGTCAAAATGCAACATGCTTTTCAATTTTCGATCTGCCTCTGAAGAACCATCCAACAACATTCCAAACCCTCCGTTGATCACCTCTCCCCACCCAACGCCACCACCATTGTGTATGGAAACCCAAGTAGCCCCTCGGAACGAATCACCTATCACATTGTGAATAGCCATATCTGCCGTGAAACGAGAGCCATCGTAAATATTGGACGTCTCACGATAGGGACTATCTGTACCGGACACATCGTGATGATCGCGCCCCAAAATAACAGGGCCAATTTTGCCTTGCGCAACGGCTTCATTAAAGGCAGCCGCAATTTTTATTCGCCCCTCGGCATCGGCATACAGTATTCTCGCTTTTGAACCAACCACCAGGTTGTTCGCTTTCGCAGCACGTATCCAATCAATGTTATCTTTTAGTTGTGATTGAATCTCATCGGGAGCTGAAACAACAATTTGAGAAAGTATTTCTGCGGCTAGTGCATCAGTATAATCTAAATCTTCTTGCTTACCTGAAGCACAAACCCAGCGAAACGGCCCGAAGCCATAATCAAAACACATGGGGCCCATAATATCCTGTACATATGACGGGTACTTAAAGTCAACCCCATTGCTTGCCATTACATCTGCTCCCGCTCTGGATGCTTCCAAAAGAAATGCATTTCCGTAATCGAAAAAATAAGTACCGCGAGATGCGTGGGTGTTAATTGCTTGTGCTTGCTTTCGAAGTGAGTCTTGAACTTTAACTTTAAACAGCTCGGGGTTCTCAACCATCAACCGATTAGAATCTTCAAAACTCACTCCTGCGGGATAGTATCCACCAGCCCAAGGATTGTGCAAAGATGTCTGGTCAGAGCCGAGGTCGACAAATATTTCTTCTGCTGCAAGCTTTTGCCACACGTCAACAATGTTGCCCTGAAATGCAATCGAAACAATTTCCTTTTTTGATTTTGCTGCGCGAATCCGCTGACACAAAGTGTTGAGATCGCTAACCACTTCATCTACCCACCCTTGCTGAAGTCTTTTTTGCGTGGCAGCTTCGTTTATTTCGGCTACTACCGTGATGCAACCGGCAATGTTCCCCGCTTTGGGTTGGGCGCCACTCATCCCGCCTAGGCCTGAGGTTAAAAAAAGTTTGCCGGCAAGCCCTTCACCTTTTTTTGAAATCCTCCGACCCGCGTTCAAAATGGTAATGTTTGTGCCATGCACAATCCCCTGAGGCCCAATGTACATATAGCTGCCTGCCGTCATCTGACCGTACTGGGTTACTCCCAATGCATTGAACCTTTCCCAATCGTCCGGCTTCGAATAATTTGGAATCATCATCCCATTGGTAACAACTACTCGCGGAGCTTCTTTCGAAGAAGGAAACAAACCCATCGGATGCCCCGAATAAATGTGCAACGTTTGATCCTCATTCATCGTGGCCAGATACTTCATCGTAAGTAAGTACTGCGCCCAGTTTTGAAAAACTGCTCCATTGCCCCCATAGGTAATCAACTCGTGAGGATGCTGTGCAACACGAGGATCTAAATTGTTTTGAATCATTAACTGGATTGCACCGCCTTGCATACATTGGTAAGGATAGTCTTCAATACCCCTCGCCCTCATTTCATACTTCGGGCGCAACCGATACATATAGATCCGCCCAAATTTCTGTAGTTCATCATAAAACTCGGGTGCCAACACTTCATGATGACGAGGATGAAAATAGCGAAGAGCGTTGCTAATCGCCAGACGTTTTTCTTCTTGTGTAAGAATGTTTTTTCGCCTTGGCGCATGACTCACCCCATTGTCGAACTCACTTGGCGAGGGTAATACATCAGGTATCCCCTCAAGAATTTGCTCCCTAAAAATTTCTGTCTTTGCCATTTTTTCGTTCGTATACTATTTTAACTGGCCGGCTTTTCGATATCAATCATTCCCACACCAAAATGGTGCGGCAGGAAATTTGCTTTCGTGAACTGATAGCTAATGTCGAAAATTTCTTGTGCCTTCGCTATATCAAAACTACCAAATCTGGACAGATGTGGAGGTTCAATAAACACATCACATAGTCCTTTGCTGATCAGTGTATTTGCGTTGATGGCCATCAAAAGGCTCCGCTCAATAACCGTTCGAAGGCTGTTTGGGTCAAAATCCTGACTGATATGATTACAATGAAGCCCGACAATTTTATCGCATTTGTCTCTGATTGGGCGCACGGGTAGGTTATCAAATAATCCTCCATCTACATACAACCCGCCATTGAAGCTCATGGGATTGAACACGGCAGGGATACTGCATGAACTCAGAATAGCGGGCACCAATTCTCCTTTGTCAAAATACTCAATTCGCCCTTTTCGAATTTCGGTGGCGGCTACCGTCAATGGCAGTTTTAGGCTCGCAAAATCATTTTCTGGTAAATGTTTAAGCAGCAGATCACGTAGACCATCCATGCGAAGCAAGCCTGCCCACGTCCATGCTGGTCGCACCGATTTAAAAATACTCAACGTTCGAATAATTGAAAAAATCTCGTCAGGCTTGTAGCCATATGCATACATTGCACCGACAATAGAACCTGCACTGGTTCCTGAAACCATAGAGAAGTGAACACCCATTTCATCCAAGGCTTTTAGAATTCCCAGGTGTGCTACTCCACGTGCGCCTCCGCCAGACAGAACGACTCCAAGCGTCATAAGATTTCTTTTAGTGCAAATGTCTGATCTAATCGAACACCGCGTTCCGTTTGTTTTACGGTGCAGCATTCATGGACGGGGTCGTGCTCCAAAAATAAAATATAGTTATTGGATGCTGCCTCCATCAAAAAGGCCTCCTTTTCTTGCATCGTCAAAAGTGGCCTTGTATCATATCCCATCACATAAGGCAAAGGCACATGATGCGATGAAGGGAGCAAATCAGCCATAAAGCAAATGGTCTTGTCTTTGTATTTTATCTTGGGAATCATCATCCGATCTGTATGTCCAGAGGCAAAGAAGATATCCATCTGTGGAAAGGGAGATAAATCTTTTTCACCAACAAATTTCAGTTGCCCACTTTCCTGCATGGGAAGAATATTTTCCCTCAAAAAACTCGCTTTTTCACGTGCATTGGGTTGGGTAGCCCATAACCAATGATCTTCGTTACTCCAATAGCGGGCGTTGGGAAATGTAAGTTCGAGCTTTTCCCCCACTCTGCTGATACCACCCCCACAATGATCAAAATGCAAGTGAGTCAAAAACATATCTGTCACATCGTTCTCGCTAAATCCATTTTTGCGCAATGAGTTGCTCAAACTATCTTCTCCATTCAAAAAATAATAGCTGAAAAATTTTTCGTCTTGTTTGTTACCCAGTCCGTTGTCAATCAAAATCAATTGATTGCCATCTTCAATAAGCAAACAACGCATCGCCCAATTGCACATATTGTTGCTGTCGGAGGGATTCAATCTATTCCAGATTGACTTAGGCACAACACCGAACATGGCGCCACCGTCTAACTTAAAAAAGCCAGTATCTATTGTATGTAATTTCATTGGCTCATGCTAAAATCGAAGTTCGTGCTTTTTGATGTAAAACCAAAGTCAAATCAATATCCCAACACTTTTTGTGTGTTATTTATTTTCGGAATTCATGCTAAATTTGAGAAAAGTAATTTTATGAAAGTGTTGATGATCATTGCTATGCTAGTTTTTATAGAAAAACAAGTATCTGCTCAAACTCCTACCATTAATAACAATGTTCGGTCTGCGAACCTACTAAATCAACTAGGATCCTATCGAGTTACCCCTGGTGATATTTTTTTTCCGATATCCTCGAACGAAAAAAGTCAAACAATTGGAGACGTGTACCTAGACGCACACTGGAGTCAATCATCACTTCTTCTTTTTGACAATGAGAGGTTGATTAATGACTACCTAACAAGATACGATATTCAAAACAACGAATTCGAATTCCGATTAAAAGGTGGCGTAAAGGTACTTGCTGGAGAAAAGGTCAAAAATATTGTTTGGATCGACTCGTTGACAAAACAAACAAGAATAATGAACAATGCCCGTGAATACATTGCAAGTGTAACGCCCATTGACGGTTTCTTTGAGGTCCTTCAGGAAGGAGACGTCCAACTTTTAAAGAAAGTCTATCTTGAAATCCTTCGTCCAAATTTCAGCCCGGCTTTAAATGTGGGTAGCAAGGACACTAAAATCATTAAAAAGTCAGAATACTTCTATTCGATCAATAACAAACTAAATCAAATTAAAAAGAAAGCCTCACTAGATGCCATTCAAAAATATGACTCATCAATTGAATTGGAGTCATTAATCAAAAAAGAGAAGATCAATTTAAATAAGGAAAGTGATTTGAGAAAACTCTTCCTTATACTGAACAGCAAAAAATAAAAAGATACTACTCTTTTACTACGCCCATCGCGCAAAATTTATCGATACGCTGATTAACTCGTTCTTGGGCGGAAAGCTTCGATAACTCTTTGTAGTTTTCTATAATGATTCTCTTTATCTCAGTTGCCATCGCCTTGACATCGGTATGTGCTCCCCCCAAAGGCTCCTTCACTATACCATCTATCAATTTATTTTGTAACATGTCCTTGGCTGTTAGTTTGAGCACTTCAGCAGCTTGCTCTTTATAATCCCAGCTACGCCACAAAATAGACGAACAAGATTCTGGCGAGATCACTGAATACCAGGTGTTCTCTAACATAAGGACACGATCTCCAATGGCTATGCCCAACGCGCCTCCGGAGGCCCCCTCACCGATAATGATGCAAATCACTGGAACCTTTAACATGAACATCTCTTTGAGGTTGCGCGCAATTGCTTCGCCTTGTCCCCGCTCCTCGGCTTCTAAACCTGGAAACGCCCCAGGTGTATCAATAAAAGTGACAATTGGCTTATTGAACTTTTCCGCCATTTTCATCAGGCGAAGTGCCTTACGGTAGCCTTCTGGGTTAGCCATGCCAAAGTTACGCATCTGGCGTTGTTTCGTGTTCCTACCTTTCTGCTGGCCAATGATCATAAAGGTCTGACCTTCGATTGTCCCCAGGCCTCCAATCATTGCCTTATCATCACCAACATTTCGATCACCATGGAGCTCAATGAAATCCGTGGTGATCTCGTAGATATAGTCTTGAGTATAAGGGCGATCAGGATGGCGGGATAGCTGAACTCGCTGCCAACCTGTTAGGTTTTCAAAGGTTTCCTTCTTCAATTCAGTTATCTTATTGTCTAACGCTTGTATGGCTTTGGTAACGTTTTCATCGCTATCGTCTGAGAGTTGCTTCATGTCTGCCAATTTACTTTCCAATTCAGCGATAGGTTTTTCAAACTCCAATAGATTCATCTTTCTTAACCTCTTTGTTTTCTGGGTAGGGGCAAATTTACAGAAATTTAAAATACCGTGAAATTGATCAATGTTGCCGTCCGATCATCGAATCTCACTAAATTGCGCACTTGTTTTTTTACCATGTACGGCTACAACGGTGCAAACCACTTACCATCAATAAGCTTTTATAAAGGTTTTTTACCTACCGTTGTTTCGTTTTACATTTAGACATTTACAGATGACTATCAATAAGTACTTCATAATTGATTTTGACAGCACCTTCACAAAAGTGGAAGCATTTGACGTGTTAGCAGAGATCATCGTAAAAGAGCACCCCAATAGTGAGGACATAAAGAGGCAGATTTTTGAAATCACCAACTTGGGAATGGAGGGGAAAATTTCCTTGCGTGAGTCTATTGAAAAACGGCTTGATATTTTGCAGCCTGAAAAAAGGCATCTCGCGCCATTGATCAAACAACTGAAGCTAGTTGTTTCCGAATCCTTCAAACGCAACAAAGAATTTTTTACTACTTACGCTGAAAATATTTACATCATTTCCAATGGTTTCCGCGAGTTCATCGAACCCGTTGTCACGGAATTTGGGATTAAGTCAGAAAATATTTTAGCTAACGAATTTATATTTGATGAGTTAGAAAAAGTAATTGGATTTGATCTCAATAATCCGTTATCGGCCAATAATGGAAAAGTTGAACAACTTAAAAGACTCAACTTAAATGGAGATGTATATGTAATTGGCGATGGCTATACCGATTATGAGATTAAACATGCCGGCCTGGCAAATAAGTTCTTTGCCTTTACCGAAAACATTGAGCGGGAAAGCGTTCTCAGCAAGGCCGACCACGTTACCCCTAGTCTGGACGAATTTTTATATTTGAATAAATTGAATACAACCATCTCCTACCCAAAAAATCGCATCAACGTACTCCTGCTGGAAAACGTTCATCCTGTCGCACTTGAGCTGATGAAAGCGGAGGGATTTAATGTCGAGACCTACCCAGCCGGGTTGGATGAAGACGAGCTATGCGAGAAAATAAAAAACGTTTCCGTGTTGGGCATTCGATCAAAAACCCAGGTTACAGCTAAAGTCTTAGAAAACGCAAACCGGCTAATGGTCATTGGTGCATTCTGCATTGGCACCAATCAAATAGATTTGAAAGCGGCTACTAAAAAAGGAGTGGCTGTGTTCAACGCGCCATTTAGTAATACCCGATCAGTGGTAGAACTAGCTATTGCCGAAATGATTTTATTGATGCGTGGCATCATTGACAAATCCACAAAAATGCACGAGGGAAAGTGGGATAAATCGGCCAAGGGTAGTTTTGAAATTCGTGGAAAAAAACTGGGCATTATTGGTTATGGAAACATTGGTGCGCAGCTGTCTGTAATAGCTGAAAATCTGGGAATGAAGATTTACTATTATGACAAAGAAGAGAAATTAGCATTAGGAAATGCAACCAAGTGTAAGTCGCTGAAGGATCTTTTGGCGTTGGCTGATGTCATTACGCTTCACGTAGACGGAAAAGAATCGAATGCTAATTTAATTGGAGCCGCTGAATTCAAAGTGATGAAGAAGGGCGTGATTTTTCTGAATCTCAGCCGTGGCCATGTGGTGGATGTGAAAGCGCTAAGGGAAAGCATCTTAAATGGTACTGTTGCCGGCTGTTCAGTGGATGTTTTCCCCTATGAACCCATTAGCAACGATGAAGAGTTTATATCTGAATTGAGAGGGCTTCCAAATACTATCCTTACCCCACATATTGGCGGAAGTACTTCTGAAGCGCAGGAGAACATTGGTAACTTTGTTCCTGGAAAAATGATGGACTACATCAACACGGGAAGCACCAGCAACAGTGTAAACTTCCCCAACCTTACATTACCCATTTTAGAGAATGCGCATCGCTTGATTCATATCCATAACAACGTACCAGGTATTCTGGCTAAAATCAACCATATCCTTGCCGACAATGGAGTCAACATTGTGGGGCAATATTTAAAAACGAACGAGCAAATCGGATACGTAATCACCGACATCAATAAAGAATACAACAAAGAAATGATTAAAGAGATGCGAGCGATCGAGAATACGATCAAATTCAGAGTCTTGTACTAAGTTAAAAAAATAAAACCCACTGGATTTGGTGGTGGTTTCTGAACCCCATAAATGACAAGTTTTGGGCTGCTATCTGGTCGCGATCTTCCACTGTTAACCTGCTTTTTGGGCGAGGTCCGTTTTACACGGATGAGGCCTGATTTTGTCCGACAGCTTTACCCGGTATTGTATAATTGTTAGGTTCAGCAAACGTGTCCCAAATCCAAGTGGGAATTATGATTCAAAACTACAAAAATGTTCTTCGTTTCTCAATAAACTCATCAATTCTATTTTCTTCAATAGCATTTCTGCCTCCCAACCGATAGTGAAGTTAGTTGTGTTCAAATTTTAAGTCGAATTAAGAAGATAAATGATGATTGTCAGTGTGATTGATTTTAACTTGCAGTCTCAATCAGGTGATCATGAATATCAATCTCACTCCCGGGCCATCACAACTTTTCTATACCGTTCCAGATCACGCACGCCATGCCTTCAAGGAGGGAATTACTTCTATTTCTCATCGTAGCAAAACATTTGAATCTTATTTTCAGAAAGCAACTGAAGGGCTGAAAGAATTGTTGGGTATTCCAACAGAGTACTTTATCTTCTTTACCGGCTCAGCAACTGAAGTCTGGGAAAAATCAATTCAAAACTTGGTCGAGAACTCTTCCATGCACCTTGTGAACGGTGCCTTTTCAAACCGCTATTTTGAAATTGCCAAGCAATTGGGAAAGCACGCCCAGAAAATGGATGCTCCTCTTGGGCAAAACTTTTCATCGATACCCATTACCAACTATGGCACAGAACTAATTGCGATCACTCAAAATGAAACAAGTACGGGAGTATCACTAACCAATGACTTCATTCGAGAGGTACGAGAAAAAAACAGTGAAGCGCTAATTGTTGTGGATGCCGTTTCTTCTATGCCCTACCCCGCGTTGGATTATTCTCAAATAGATTCCGCTTTTTTCTCTGTCCAAAAAGGATTTGGTATGCCTGCAGGATTAGGCGTGTGGGCTGTCAATCCTAGATGCATCGAAAAGGCAGAATCACTATTGGCAAGAGGCTTTTCCATTGGGTCATATCACAATCTCCCCACGCTGCTTTTGAATGCACTCAAAAACCAAACGACCGAAACGCCAAACGTGCTCGGCATCTACTTACTGAGTTGTGTAGTGGAGGATTTCCTTCGAATTGGCATCAAAAAGATTCGTCAGGAGACAGATTACAAAGCAGCCATCTTATACCAAGCACTAAAGGCTCATCCATTGATGTCTCCTTTTGTAAAAGATGAGTCAGCGCAGTCTAAAACAGTGATAGTGGCTGATTGCGGTGAACATTCAGTTCGAATCAGTAACTATTTATCTGAGCACGGCTTTAACCCGGGAGAAGGCTACGGAGAGAAAAAGAAATCACAATTGCGTTTCGCCAATTTCCCGGCACACTCCAAAGAACAGTATGAACGAATGGTTGACCTGATTGAGAACCTAAGATAGTCTAGGGTGCGCTGCCAAAGGAGTCCTTTGGCGTATATTGAATGTCGAAAACTAAGACTAAATCACTAACCTTTGTTTTGTTGGTTTCTAGCTCGTAGTTAATCGCTTTTGGTAAAATACCGTGTAGGTAGATATACGAAAAGCGACTGATCTGAGTTGACCCTAAAATAACACTTGTCGAAGTTATGATATTATTTTTTGAAAAATAGCGTGCTAGAGCGAGCGGTTGAAGGGTAGTGGTAAAGCCGCTTGGAAGCAAAAAATGATCTAGCCAATAAACTCCTGAAAATGGATTCGTGACTCCTTCATATTCATTTGTATAAGAAACACCTAATAACCCAGTTCCCCTTTTTAGAGTTGTCAAATTGTTATTTAAAGTGGTCGTCTGAAGCAAACTTGATTTGTGGATTATCTGCGTCAGGTTACCTCCACTGTAACCAAAAGAAATGGAGTCCTTATACCAAAGCTGACCAAATTGCCATCGAATTTTATACTTGGTCAGTTTCCCACCGGTAAATATCAGTTGAAAGCGCTGCAGCAACTTTCCTGCCTTGTTAAATTGCTTGATGGAGGTAGAGTCAGTATAGTACGCATACTCTAGTGAAATCGAATCAGTACCTACCACTCGTTGTATTCGTCCATCTTTGTGTTGAAAAGAATACTCTTCGTAAGAACTCGACAAAATACTCTTGATCAAATACTTTTGTGGATTGAGATCGGGGCCGCACGACAAAATAGTCGCTGCACAAGCAAACAGTAGTAACAGAACCCTGGTCATTCGAATTTGATATCAAATATACAATTTACGCATCATGCATACCTAAAACAGAGTTTTGGTAATTGATCTGTAAGATCGATTAAACTATCTATCTCTTTATTTGTCTAACTTTCAAATTCCAAAGAAAACAGGCCATTGGAAGACCAGGAACTCTTACAAAAAATCCGAAATCCGGACTCGCGCAACTATGGTTTCAATTTACTGGTTCGTCAGTACCAGCAACGCGTCTATTGGCATGTCCGTAAAATGGTCATTGACCACGATGACGCTGATGATCTGACACAAGAGGTCTTTATCAAAGTCCATAAGTACATTGATGGATTCCGTGAGGATTCTCAGCTTTTTACCTGGATCTACCGAATCGCAACCAATGAATGCTTGAGTCATCTCAACAAAAAGAAGAAAAGATTTTTTTTGCCAATTGAAGACGTGGGGCATCAACTATCTGCAAAAATTGATTCTTCGACAGACTTAGACGGAGATGAAATCCAGAGAGCATTGCAAAAAGCTATTTTAAAACTGCCTGATAAACAGAGACTTGTGTTTAATATGAAATACTTTGATGACCTCCCCTACGAGACCATTTCAGAAATCACAAAAACTAGCGTTGGTGCGCTGAAAGCAAGTTTTCACCATGCGGTGAAAAAAATAGAGGGATTTTTAGATCAGTGATTAAACTTCGTTACAGAAACGTAATCTTAGTAATAGAATCGAGTAATTTTAAGAAACATGAAACGTCTAGATGAGATTCCAAAAAAGCAAATCTTTACCGTGCCTGATGGCTACTTTGAAGATTTACCCATGCGCATTCAGGCAAGGATTCAAACACCTGAAAGTAAGAGCTCTTGGATACCCGAATTCAATCTGGCTTTAAAATTTGCCCTACCAGTTATATTGATTGGGGTTATCTCGGTGATTGTGTGGGTTAGTTTGCCAAATACGGAGGACGCTCTAGCTAATTTAGATGCCGTACCTACAGAACAACTACTGGCCTACTTAGAAGCTGACGAAATTTCAACCGAGGAAATAATTGAAAACGGTAATTTTACGAACGCAGCTATCAATTCGTTGTATCAACAACCTGAAGAATTAACCACCCATGAATTGGATGAATTGGCACAACAATATGATTTGAATTTTTAACGAGATCGATATGAAAAACTTATTCTTATATACACTGTTACTTATCGGAAGTTTTGCCGCAACCGGGCAAGAGCCTGATAAACAAGATCCAAAAAATTTGGAGAAAATAAATGCAGCTCGCATCGCATTGATTTCTGAAAAATTGAAATTGACGCCTGCACAAGCAGAAAAATTCTGGCCTGTTTATCGCGAGTTTACTGAACAACGCATGGCACTGAGAAAACAATACCGAGACGCAGAGAGAACACAAGATGTTACTAAGCCAAAGCCTGATCGCGACCAGGAGTTACTCAAGCTAGGTATGATGCTAAAGCAACAGAATTTGGATTTGGAAAAAAATTATTCAGAACGCTTATTAAAAGTGATTTCAGCCCAGCAATTGCTTACATTGCCAAAGGCAGAAGAGGAGTTTAGACGAATGTTGTTACAGCGTTTACAAGATCGGGAAGACCTACGAGAGATGAAACGTGAAAACCGCGAAAATATTCGCAATAGGCTCGAGCAAAGGGCTCGAGAAAAAAATAATTAATGAATCAAAACGTGAAGCGCATTTTAGTCATCCATTTCTTTTGGATGACTTTTGCTTTTTATGCCAACGGGCAAGAGCAAGATACGTTAGCCAGCCGTACCGCGGCTGTAGCAGACTCCCTTTCGCTCAGCCAGCTAGACTCCATTTTTAGTTATGCAGATTCCCTTTCCATATTTACAATGATTGACAGCCTTCTGAAAAGGCAAAGTGAAATTGGCTCTTCACTGGTCGTACGAACTGGGTTTAACAGTAACATCATATCGGCCGGAAGAACAATTGGCGTTAACCAGTATGGGGCCACGGCCGGACTGTCCTATTACCATAAAACAGGACTTTTCCTCGATCTGAGTTCTTATTGGAGTCAGGAATATAATCCTAACCTCTACCTGACGATTGCATCCCTCGGCTACCTAAAAATGATATCGAAGCACTATTCATTTTTGGCATCTTATGATCGATTGATCTACAACAATACCGATATAAATGTTGAAAATCCGCTGACGAATATGGTTGGCCTATCAAACTTTATCGACTTCAAACCAGTGACTCTGCGACTAGACTATTCCCTTTATTTTGGAAAGCAAACTGCTCATCGGTTGACCCCCGGTATTGTTCTTAGCTTGCGGAAATACGATTTTCTTGGGCTGGATAGAATTTCTTTTACTCCCGCTTATCAGATACTGTTTGGCAGTGCTACCATCACCTCTATTCAGCTTGGCCAACAACCCTCTGTTCGACTCTCCAGAAGGCTTCCTCAATTCCAACAGGTAAATAAAGATGAATTCGGTTTGATGAATTATGCTCTGACCTTGCCGTTGCGAGTGACGAAGAAGAACTGGTCGTTAACTGCATCGTATACGTATAACTGGCCGGTGGCACTACCCGGTGAAGACAGCACACTGCCTGAAAATAGCTTTATCTCACTTACCCTTTCTAAGCTTTTCAATTTTACGCCCCACTCAAAGTAATTTGCTTTTGTTAGACCTATCTTTTCAATACTTTACAAGCATATTAAAAAAGTCACTATGAAAAGATTACTGCTGTTCTTAGCTATTTCGATTACTACTCTGGACGCGGACGCTCAACGCGATTATTGGCAACAAAAAGTGGAGTATGTGATGAATGTTAATCTTGATGCTAGTACTCATAAGGTAATCGGTACTCAACAACTAACTTACCAAAACAACTCCCCCGATACGCTTACTAAAGTTTATTATCATCTCTACTTCAATGCTTTTCAGCCAGGTAGCATGATGGACGTACGTTCAAGAAGCTTGCCTGATCCCGACAGAAGAGTAGTCGATCGCATCTCAAAACTGAAAGATGATGAAATTGGTTACCAACATATCCAGACTCTAAAACAAGATGGGAAAGACCTAGTCTACAAAGTCAATGGAACAATATTGGAAGTTACCTTAGCCAAGCCAATTCTTCCTAAAGGGAAGGCGGTGTTTGATATGAAGTTTGAATCGCAAGTGCCTATTCAAATCCGAAGAAGTGGTCGAAATAATCGCGAAGGCATCTCTTACTCCATGACTCAATGGTATCCAAAGATTGCCGAGTATGATTTCCAGGGTTGGCATGCTTACCAATATGTGGCACGGGAGTTCCACAGCCCATGGGGCGACTTCGATGTAAAGATTACGATCGACCCTAAATTCACGATTGGGGGAACTGGTGTTCTTCAAAACCCGGGGCAGATCGGACACGGATATTCGGACAGTGCAAAACCTAATTTGTCAGGAAATTTAACCTGGCACTTCGTGGCGAAAAATGTGATCGACTTTGCCTGGGCTGCTGACCCTGACTATACCCACGACAAAGCAAAAGTACCCAACGGCCCAGAGCTTCATTTCTTCTACCAAAAAAATGAAAAGACAGCCGAAACGTGGAGAAAAATGGAAGAGTACGCGATAAAAGTATTTCAGTATCTCAACGATAACTTCGGAAAATATCCTTTTGATACCTATTCGATCATTCAAGGAGGCGATGGCGGCATGGAATACCCCATGTGCACGTTGATATTAGGAGAAGGAAGTTTGGCAGGAGTAAGTGGCACTATGGCTCATGAAGTAGCTCACAGCTGGTATCAAATGACTCTTGCTTCAAACGAGGCCTTGTACGCATGGATGGATGAAGGCTTTACCGACTTTGCCAGCAGTGAGGCAATGTCTTCCATCCTAAGTGAAACAAGCCCCCCCCATCAAGGGAGCTACTCAAGCTATTTTAGCCTGGTAAATAGTGGTCTGCAAGAACCCGCCAATCAGCACTCAGATCATTTCAATACCAACCGAGCATATAGCACAATGGCCTACAGCATGGGCGCTGTTTTTTTAGAACAATTGAAATACATTATTGGCGAGGACAACTTCTATAGAGGAATGAAGCGTTACTACAACACCTGGAAGATGAAGCACCCCGAGCCCAACGATTTCATCAGAATAATGGAAAAGACATCGGGTTTACAATTGCATTGGTACTGGCGCTATTGGATTAACACCACAAAGCGAATTGATTATGGAATTGGACGGATTGCAGAAACTGGTGGCAATACCCTGGTTGAACTAAATCGGATCGGAGAATTTCCCATGCCTATTGATTTGACAGTCACCTTTAAAGATGGTAGCAAACAATTATATTATATTTCAATGAATGAACTACTGGGAAACAAGCCCCCCGAAAATATCATTGAGGGGCGAATAACACTTGAACCCTGGCCATGGGTAAATTCATCTTACTCGTTGATAATCAACAAAAAAGAGTCAAGCATAGAAAGTATTGAAATAGACCCTTCTCAGCGTATGGCAGATGTGAATAGAAAGAATAACAAGATTGTTCTTTCTGAATTAAAACCTTACGTTAACCCCACCAAATAGCTTTTGTTATCAACTATTTTAGCTAAAATTGGCCCATGGAAAAGAAAGCCGAAATTCAAAAAACGATCTATGATAATGCCAAGACGCATTTCTTAGGCAACTTCCCAGATTCTCTACCCATCGAGCAAGCCTATGTACACATCGGCATGTACCTCGGGTGGATTATTGATATGGATCTTTATTCTGAGTATTTTGAGGAAGAGGCGTCTGGTCAGATTTTCCGTTTCAAACGAAGAGAAATTTCTTGTACCATCCTAAGCGAAATTTGGGATGGCTACTTAGGCTTTGAGCTTTTTAGCCGTGTCGGTAATATGTTTACTTACTACTATTATGGTGGAGGTCTTTATCGCGCAGATTACGATGAACTATTAGTGAAGGCGTTACCAAGCATCTACCATGTGGTCGATAGTTGGGATCATTATGAGAAAATGAAGGTTCGTATGTCGATGCGGTACCAAGACTGGAGAAAACTAACAGGAAACTAATTACTGAATCTGTTTTCCGTTTTTATCAATCACAATAATCTTGTTTTCCCCCATTGTTGAAATCTTGATTGATAACTCAGCAGTGTCCGCATTGTAAATCAATTCTGTGGGCATAAAATCAAGTTGAAGATTGACACTCCAGGCAAGGCCATCTGATCGGTAGACCTTGGTTATCGTAACTGGGAATCTCTCTTGGACCTTGCTCTCTGCGTAAATTAATGAGAAGAATACCTGCTGAAGCGCATCAGTAGTAGAGACACACTTTAGAATGGGAAGGTTTCTTTTCGTAAAACTTGTCTTGTCTACTTCAAACGTAGCTTTGACATCTGGTCTTCGGCTGGGAGTAATGGAATACAAATACCCAGTGGCCGTAGAATCGCTATATTGAAGACCAATGGTGTATTTATTCTCCAAAATAAGTAACGGCTTAAACTTCAAATCTCTGGATTGCTCAAAGAAAAGCGGGATCGAATCCTTTTCATCGATAGCCCATTTTGTTGTTTGCATGGTGCTTTCCCAGTCGAGCTCCTTTTTTAATTTCTCGCGGTTAGCAAAATCCTGAGTGGTTTTCACAAGACTGTTTAGAACGGCTTGGTTGCCGTAAGATTTTGTAATAAAGTGTTGGTAGTTTTCACCCTCCACTGCAATATCTCGTTCAAGTAACTTCTTAGCCAGACTATCCAATCGATCCACATATTTTAGCTCTTCGTTCAGAAAAGAGAGTTTCAACATAAGATTACTAGTATCCTTGAACGGCTTATGTGCGACCACACTGGATTTGTATCTTAAGTCCGCCTTCTTCATTTCAAAAATACTTAGTGGTAGTGGATTTGGGTCGTACTTAGAGAGCTGTGCGTATAGAAGTCCATCCTCCAAATGATCCAAATCGCTAACAATAGACACCGAATCTCTTTTTAACTTAAGATCCAATTTGTTAAGTGAAATGTCATACGCAATCAAACGCTCACGTAGTGGATTAATCACATTCTCAATCGTTTCGAGAGATGACTTCGCCCATCTCTTGTAGTCCCAAATACGCAGATCATCCGTAAAAAAATCCGCGGGAGATGTCCCTTCTTTTCTGAAATCAGTTATTTCCTGCGGATTAAATTGCTGATTATAGTTCGGCTTTTGAATGGCTTTTAAAGCGGTTCGGTAATTTCCAAAGGCCATTAGTGCAGAGTCATAGGTTTGCGCTAATTTTGTCAACTGCTGAACAAGTGCCTCATCCGATTTTAGAAAAAAACTGCTTTGCGATGTAAACTTAGACTGAATGATCTTAAACTGTTCCACAGTTGCCAGGTATTGTCTTTCTGATTCAACAAAATGCTTTTTAAGCTCTTTGGCTTTTTCCTTTCGCTCCTTAATATTTTTGACCCGCGTCTCTAAGTCAAGACGTACGTCTGAAAACTTAACCCCAAAATCACCTGTTCTCGGATCTCTTCGACTATACATTTCCTCGTAATACTCATCGTGCTTTTTCAGCTCTCGCTCAGTAATGGTATTATAGGCCTTATCAAAAAAAAGCAAGGCAGAATCCGAATTAGACAATAGAATTGGTGTGTGTTTAAGCAGGTCGTTAGCCATTGATTTCTCTTGAAAAACAATCCCCATAAAGAGAAAAGCATGCGGAGTATCGTCATCGCTTTTCAGGTATCTTTTCAGATGCGGCTCAGCCACTTCATACTGCTTAGAATTTAGTAATAAAACCAAATCCTTATATTTTACTTTTTGCGAATACCCGATTGAGCAATACACTAGAAATACTACCAAAAAAGAAACTTTTCTGTTCATTGGACGGTTTAATTGGTCGAAGTTATCAAATTATGGACATTTGATAAAAAATAGTCAATAACCAAGCCAAAGGCAGCCATGAAAATCTTAAAGGAAGTCTTAAAGACGGGTTTAACGTTGGTGATTTTACTTGTGGTACTCAATTACACAGGTCTGATTGGCAGCATTTCATCAGCCACTCAATCGGCCATTTTGAAGACCGGATTATTGGATGCAGAAGTTGACGTTTCCCGGTCGGAAATCTTCAATTATGATTTTACGATTAAAGACCTCGCAGGAAACAAATTTTCCTTTGGTCAATACAAGAGCAAAGTCGTCTTTGTCAACCTATGGGCGACATGGTGCGGTCCTTGCCGTGCAGAAATGGCTGGAATTCAAAAATTGTATAGTTCTATTGCTTCAGATAGCATTTCATTCGTTATGCTTTCGCTTGATCGAGATACTGACCAAGAAAAAGTGGTAAAGTATGTGAACACAAAAGGTTTTACATTTCCGGTATACCTGCCTTCCGGCCGATTGACCGAGCAGCTCAGTGTTCCCTCCATTCCAACAACCTTCGTGATTGGAAAAGACGGAAGAATAGTGGCCAAAGAGGTGGGCACGACCAATTTCAACACCGATAAATTCAAAAAATTCTTAAAACAACTAAAAGAGGAAAGACATTGACCATCAATTTCAAGAATTTAGACTTTTGGTCAACTGCTTCTGGAGTCTTGCAAGACCAACACTCCCCTTCTCAACGATGAATTCGAGGTTGGGAACATGAAGTACATCCGGCTTCTTGGGATCGATGACGAATTTCTTAACGTGATCAGGCACATAGTCAATCAAGCCAGCCGCAGGATATACAAGCATCGATGTGCCCACTACCAAAAAAATATCGGCAGTACTTGCAATGACCGAAGCCACTTCAATCATCGGCACTGCCTCGCCAAACCAAACGATATTTGGCCTCAGTTGTGAGCCCAGTTCGCAAAGGTCGCCCAGCTTCAATTCCCATCCGCTGATTGGATAAATTAGAGAGCTGTCTTTCGTACTCCGTGACTCAAATAATTTGCCGTGAAGATGGATTACGTTCGATGAGCCTGCTCGTTCATGAAGATCATCAACATTTTGAGTAATGATAGTGACGTCAAAATCCGCTTCAAGCTCAACCAATATCTCGTGCCCTTTGTTTGGTTTGGATTCCAGAGCTTTCTTTCTTCGCTCATTGTAGAAATCCAATACAAGCGTAGGGTTTCTTTCCCATCCTTCCGGTGTAGCAACATCTTCGACTTTGTGTCCCTCCCAAAGTCCGCCTGAATCACGAAAGGTAGCAATGCCACTTTCTGCACTAATGCCAGCCCCGGTAAGAACTACAATCTTCGTTCTTTTCATTTCAACTTCCTGTCGAAGAAATCTTTAGCCGCGGTAAAAATTCTTGACCAACTTTCGTAGCGCAAAAATCCATGCACCTCATCGGGCAAGACTAATAGCTCCACAGTCACATTTTTTGCTCTTAACTTTTCAACTAAATCAACAGTTTGCTGAAAATTTACATTGCGATCATCGTCACCATGCACCATCAATACTGGCGCTACCCATTTTGAAAGATCAGCAACCGGAGACGATTTTCTGGCCAGCTCTGATTCTGACTTTAAAAGTCCCCAGCTATTCGTTGCGTCTTGACCATCAAAAGACCAATCATGCACTCCATGTAAATCAACCCCTGCTTTAAAAATTTCCGGGTTGCGGGCTAAACCCATGGCCGTTAAATATCCACCATACGAACCGCCCCATAAACCAATTTTAGTCGGATCGACCTCAGCTAAACTCTGAAGATACTTCGCGGCTGCCACCACATCTTGGTATTCGGTGGCGCCACGCGGTCCCTGATTTTTGGTCATCCTAAAATCACGGCCATAACCAATCCCATTTCTGAAATTTACTGAGAGCACCGCATAGCCCTGATTCGCCAAAAGTTGATTGAATGCGTAGCAATTGCTGTAGTAATCGCTGTAATGGAAGCCTAGCAACATTTGACGCGTGGGGCCTCCGTGCATATAAACCACTCCCGGTCTTTTGGTTGTAATAGTTCGATTGATAAAAAGTTGACCGTGTATAAGCGTCCCATCTGCCGCCTTGAAAGTTACTGCCTCGGGTTTGACAAATAACGATGCATTAAATGAAACCGGCTTTTGGGGGAATACCGGAACTGCCAGTTTCTTCGCCTCGTCAATTCGAGCCACCACCTTTGAGGCATTAAAAGACGATCTCACGCAATACAACTCATTACCAGCAAAAATGGGATACATCTCGATGCCATCTCCTAGAGTAACTGCGGTAGGATTTGCATTCATTACCGATGACTTCCAAATATGTCGTCTGTTGATATCTTCACGATTACCATCGAAATAAATATTCTGTCCTGTTGGATCAACCACAAAACTTTCCACTTCGCCATCGCCCGGTGTGATGTCTTTCAAATCGCTTCCATCAGGGTTAATTGAAAACACATGGTTCCACCCCGTATGCTCAGAGTGGAATAAAATGCGATTAGTTGTTGTCCATGCAATTGGATTTGCAGAATAACTCTGGGCAAAACCGCCATCCAATCCGGGAGATTTCCAGATTGCCTTTAAAATACCTGACTCAATTTCCGCGACCATTAACGTAAATGAGGTGCCTGTCGTAAAATTCTCCAGTTCACCAATCTTTGTTCCTGGCATTCGTATAAAGGCAACGCTCTTGCTATCGGGTGACCAGACGGGAAGTTGGTCTTGCGTTACATCAGGTGCAATCCACTTAATTGCTTTGGAAATTAAACTAAACACGCCAATAAAACTATGATCTCCCCGATCGCTTGTAAATAAAACATCATTGCCATTAGGCGAAAAAATGGGGCGGCTATTAGACCCTCTTGCCAAAAAGAGAGGCTTTGGTTCTGCATTAATCTCCAGTGTCGATTCGAAAATCTGACCTCGCTTAGAAAATAAAAACTTTAACCCATCGCGGAAGAATATCGGGCTGTTCCCAGACACGATTTTAGCAGGAGCACTTTTGTTGCCAATATCTTTGAAGTAAATAGCCTGATCTGCACCATCGGCTAAACTGGCAGGATTGGGGTTTTGTCCAGCTCTGTTCGTAGCTCCTCCACGAACAAATAGAATCTTTAATCCATTGGGTGAAAAAGCTAGTTGCGAAATCTCTTGCCCATCATCAGCTGGGTAGTCTGTAACAAACCGGGGAAGGTCTGTTCCTGTTTTAACCACAATGTTCCGTTTGCCACGGTCATTGATTACCCAAGCGATATTCTTTCCATCTTTTGAAGAGGTAAAACCCGATTCTGTGGGTGCACTTAAAAACTGTTCCAATAAAGTTTGTGCAAACCCGGGCGATGTAGCGCCCAAAAGAACCAATAGCAAAAGCTTTTTCATAGTAACGAGTTAAGTCTAACAAATATACTATTCGTCCTTTATTAATAGTGCAATAAAATCGCCATCCATCAAATTGATAGTAGTTATTTTTA
>Ga0209990_10000256_pt1 | contig 54231 bp, 109 predicted proteins | sample NOAtaG_6_FD_187304 | JGI IMG/M metagenome (GOLD analysis project Ga0209990, IMG submission 187304) | Freshwater lake microbial communities from Lake Erie, under a cyanobacterial bloom - NOAA_Erie_Diel5S_2200h metaG (SPAdes) (version 2) | ecosystem: Environmental > Aquatic > Freshwater > Lake ... | reverse complement strand
CAGAACCTTCTAACCGTGCAGCAACAGTATAAGCTAAAACTTTCATAAAACCATCTCTAACAGAAAATATCTTTATCCTATTAACAACTTTATAATTTCCTACTTTTATCGCTCTTATATTATCTCTTTTAGAAAACTCTTTTAAACAATTAATTTTTCTTATTGGACTCTTCATTCTTCTTGAGTATAAAATTGTGTCATAAGATTTATACATAAATTCATCGTCATTATGTCTAATATATTTTTTCATGTTAATACATTGTGTTTTTGTAATCTATATATATTCTCTCCATAATATTTTTGTACTCTATATATTCTCTCTTTTTCTCCGTTAATAAAATCCTTCCAATGTAAAAACCATTTTCATAATTTAGATGTTCTTCATTGACAGAAAACGTTTCTCCTTCTTTGTTAGACATTAAAATGCTATTTGATTCTATTTCAATAAAACCATTTTTAGTTACAGAAAAAAACTTTGTTGTTTCAACAATTTTATATTTTCCTATTTCTATATCTTTTAAACTATTGCCTCTTGTAAATTTATTAAAACAATTAACATTTCTTGTTAAACTATCTATTGTTCTTATATAATAGGAAATAGTATTATGTTCATACAAAACTTTATCTCCGTTATGTCTAATATATTTTTTCATCGCTTGTTCTGGGAGTTTTTATTTGCGTGTTATATTTTTTCTTATTCCTCTAATATAATTTAAGTCTTCAGTAAGCAATCGTTTTCCGTAAGTATACGTTCTAATTAAAAAATCAAAAGAATCATCGTTACTCATTTCTGTTTCACCAATTATCTTTTTCTCATTTATTTCATAAAGTTCATAAGGCGCTTCTCCTTCTTCAAAAGAATATTCAATAAACGTTATTACTGAAACTATACTTTCATTGTCTATATTAAATTTTATTTCTTTTCTTATATTTACAATTTTTGCTTTAATTATTCTTGTACAATCGATTTCTTGTTCTATAATATAAAAACAATCTGTAGTCCAAAACTTTTTGTCAACATGAACCACACTTACTTCGAATCTTCTATAGCCCAAATAATATGAATCCAAATAATATGAATCATCTGACTTTTTGTTTATAAAAATTATTCCTTCTTTTAATTTCATTTTTTAATAAATTGATAATCTTTATTTTTTACGTGTTATATACTTTCTTATTCCTCTAGTATAATTTAAATTTTCAGTAAGTAATTGTTTTCCGTAAGTATATTTTTTTGTTGTGGGTATTCCAAGAAAATTATCATTTGCTTCTATTTCATAATTTAATGTTTGTTCACTTATTTCATAGACTTCATAGCCCCCATAAGGTGAATAATCTTTTTCAAGACAATAATCAATCATTGTTATTATTTCACAAATACTATTATCTTTATAATTACAGATTAACCATTTTCTTATTGATAGAATTTTTGTTTTGTATTTTTTTTGTCCATGAACATCTCTGACAATAACATAAAAATAATCTGTAGTCCAAAATTCTTTGTCAACATAAAAAACGTGGTGCATATTAAAATCATAAAGCAAAGAGTTTTTAAATGCTTTCTTGGTTGTATAATATTTATCTTTTTCTATTGTCATTCAACATATTTATTTTTATGTGTTATATATTTTTTTATACCTCTAGTATAATTCAAATTTTCAGTAAGCAGATATTTTCCGTAAGTAAACTCTCTTGAAGAATTATAGTTATCGATAAGCGCTTTTTCTTCTTTAGTTATTTTTTCTTCTTTAATCTTAGTTCCTAATTTTATTTCTTTTCCAACAGTATATTCAATTTCTGTTATAATTGAAACAACATTAAAGCCACAAGTAACTATTTGTTTTTTTATTGAATCAATTTTTATTAATTCTTTTTTGACTCCTTTAAAGACATCTTTTGTAATAACGTAAAAATAATCTTTAGTCCAAAACTTTTTGTCAACATAAAAAGTATAATAACGATATTGAGCAACTCCAATGCAGACCGATTCTTTAAGCTCTTTTCTATTTATGAAATACTTATTTTTTTCTATTAACATAACAGTAATGTAAACACACTTTAACTTACAAATTTAATACTTTATTTTGACCTATTAAAATATTTTTCTTTGTGCTTTCTGGGGAGAGTTTTTTATGCCCAAAAAGGGAGAGAAAATATGAGCTATTTTTGGCTTGTTTTTAGTAGTTATTTTTGGTAGTTATTTTATGGTGTTTTTTAAGCTTATTTTAGGTGGGATTTTGTGGGTGAAAAGGGAGAGTTTTTTATGCCTAAATGGGGAGAGTTTTTTGATGGTATTTTGTACCCAAAAAGAGAGAGATTTTTGTACCCATATTATTGTTATATTTTTAACATTATTTTATATTATTTTTATACATATTTTTATATCCTTTTTGTAGGCTTTTGAGAGGGGTTTTTAGACTGTTTTGTGTAGAATTGTATGAGGTGGGTAGTTTTTTAGTAAATTATAACTGCTTGAAAATCAAGACATTAAATAGGGAGAGTTTTTTTAGTGGTAAGAAAGTGGTAAAAGGTGGTAAAAAGTGGGCTACAGGCCCTGCAGCTATAAGGTCAAATCTTCGAAGAATCGCCCCACCCCAAATCCCCAAATTCTTCAACCAATGCTACAGCTTCTGCATCGCACATTTTTTTTAATTAAAAGTGAATTAAGATTTTTTAATTAAGAATATAAGTCCCACATAATGAGCATGATGTGGGGGGAGACTTTGTTGTATGCGAGTATTATGGGGGAAAATCTCCCACAATATCCCACATCATGTTTAAGTTATTTTTTAATTAAATTTTTATTATTTTTTTTAATTAAAAAATTTATACAAAAAAGCCTTTATGATATGGGCAAAAATTCTTTTTGTTTTTTACAGTGTGATTGGACCCATAACATCTACCATGGTAAGTACTTTGTGATATGGGAGTTTGGGTGTGTAGAACTCGGCCATATCAAAAGTGATGTGGGTAGACTGGTTCAGGGCGCTGTGCACACTGCAGTTTGCTTGCCAATAAAATTGTTTCCGAAATAAGAGATAGAGCTTGCGAATTTATCTTTGGTCTCGCACTTTAACAACTAAAGGAATAGTTGCTGGGTTTTTATTAACTGGTACGTTAAACCCCTCTAATGATTAGTAACGAATAAATGTTAAAAATGTTACAAACTTTTTTTAAAAAAGTATTTAAATTTTTGATTTGTTTCAAAGTGGTCATTTTGGTTGGGAGGTTATGGGTCATATAATAATAACGGACAAACATTAAAAAAGTAACAAAAAAATCGGAAAATATTTGACGCATGTCAAACGCGGCGACGCGGGTTCGCCAGGAGGGGGGGTCAGAAAGTTGGTGTGGGTATACAATAAAGTTTTTAAATTTTCTTAAAAAAAGTTTTAAAAAAATCGGAAAATAATGAAAGATTATTGTATACCATTGTTTGGGTTTGATATGGGTTTACAGTGCAGCGATAAAAAGTTACGGTGCTGCTCTGGTAAAATACAGTACAAAAAAAATGGGGGCCGTTGAATAGCCCCCATCATATGAATTACTTTTTTATTATAAAAGTTTTTCTAATTTTTCAATTTCTTCTTTAGCCATTTTATTCCAATAGCAATTAGTAAGGTTGCCCCATTTATCTCTAATGAATGAGTTATGCCATTTAGAGATTTTTTTTCTTGTTTTTAATCTTTCTCTATTCATAGTGTACCTCCAGTGTTATTAGTTGGGTCAGAGTATTGATATTCTGTATCACCTGCATTAAGACTTGCTTGATATATTCCTTCTTCTACAAGTTCATCTAACTTTTCACTTTCAACTAAATGGTCTACCAATTCATCATCTTGTATATTTATTGGTACGTCAATTTCTACTGTTGCAGTTTTAAGATATGTTCTTGTTACTGTTACTGTTACTTTTCTTGTTTCCATGTTTTATTAATTTTAATGTTTCCTTTTAATATAGTAATAATGTTTTAATCTAATCAAAAAAAGGAAAAATTTTTTTATTGTTTTTTCTGGGAAAATAGTTTGAGTTTATTGTATACCATACCCACATCATCACGCCTTCCTCCAGTGCAGCTTCCTGGTGAACTCGAGCTGCTCTCTGGTAAACTATGGAAACAAAAAAAGGGAAGCCGAAACTTCCCTTTAAAAAATGTGTTGCAATTTAATTCCCAAATTCTCTTCTCAACTTTTCGTATTCTCTACGCCTTTCTTCTTTTTCTTTTTCTTCTTGTCTTATTTTATTATTGTGTTCACTAATCTCACTAATCAATTTTGATTTAGCTTCATCGGCTACAGCTCTAAAATCTTTAAGAGCTTTGATTAGCTTTTTAGCGAAAGCTTCTGAATAGGCCAAATCATAAGATAGCTTTTTCAAAGGATTTTCAGCTTCAGAACCATTTGGGTGTTGTATTGATTGTGAATAAAAATACCCATCACCTTTTGTTTTGTCTGTACCTCTGTTCACATATCTAATTAAAACTTTATCATCTTCAACTTGAAAATGAAAAATTCTTGTTTCTCCAGAACGATTTCTATTTTCGTTCTCTCTAATTTCTACGAGTATTCCGTTGTGAAAATATTTATCTGATAGACAAATCTTTCTAACATAACAGCTTTGCATATAAGCTCGGCCAGTTAAGTCACTAATGTCAAATTTAACTTCAACATCATTTATGTTGAATTCTCTTAGTTGCTTGTTTTCTTCTTTAAACATAATATTACTTTTTATTGTTTCCTAATTAATATAGTAACAATATTTTAAATGAATCAAAAATTTATAAAATATTTTTTAGAAGCTAATGTGCAGGTACAGCTTCCTGGTAATTGTTATGTGTTATGAGATGGGTATATAATTATTAATTTTTATTTTCTGAAATTTTTTTTTATTTTTTCTGGAAAATAGTTTTAGATTATTGTATACCAAAGTTTGTTTGTGATGTGGGACGCACAGTGCAGCTCGAGCTGTTTACGGTGCTGCTCGAGTAGCAACAAAAAAAAGAGGGGCGACCTCTCGGTGCACCCCCCTTTTCGGAAACAAGCATCTTTATTTCTTTACTGCCCCAAATAATATTTTCACTGCATTCTTTTCTTTCGGATGTCTAATGAACATTAGATTCATTATTTCTTCAGAGTAATTGTCGCACTGTACAAAGTAGTGGTCTGTTTTCCATTCGCCAATTCCACAAACCATTTCAGTTTTGTCATGGCCGATAATTGAAAAATTGCAAATCTTTGAACCGTTCTCACAAACTTCCACAGTAACTTGACCTTTACCGTTGTGTGTAATATAAGTTCCGTCTTGTAACTGTGCTTCTACAGCAAGAGAAACTGTTACAGTGAATAGTGTTAGTAGTAGTAGTTTTTTCATAATTATTTTTTGTTTTGTCTTGCTTTTTTAAAATCTTCTAAGCCCATAAGAATTCTATTACATTCCTTCCAGGCCAAAAACATAACTGGCCCCATATCAGAAAGTAGCTCGCATAGAATGCTTAATCTTTCGATTCCAATTTCTATTTCCTTATTGGTTAGTAAATCTCCATTTCTATATTTATTGTAAATTGATTGTAGAGATTTTTCTTTTTTATTTTTCATAAACTATATTTTGTTTCTTGATTAATATACCAATTAAATTTTAAACTAATCAAAAAGCATTAAGATTTTTCTTTTCTTTTTTTAATTTCTTTTTCCAACAAAATATTTGATAGTACATCAATAAAAATTTTAGAGAACGAAAAGGTAATAAGTCTTTCTTCTTTATTGAATTGGAATTCATTTTCATTCATGGTTAAATATTTATTGAGCTCTTCAACAATTCCATCAACCTCTTCATTTATTTGTTCTTCACTGTATAAATCATGTATTTTTATTTCTACAATATCCTTATTTCTTTTGCTGGCATCTTTATGAGATACATCAAAGTAAGAGTCGCCATGGTCTACTGGATACCCATATCTATTTACTCCCACCTCTATTTGATTGTACATCATTGGTTGTGTAATTTGTAGGAAGTGTTCAATAGAATCCCAACATGTATCCAATGCCCCAGAAAACTTATTATGTTCAAGTAGTTCTTCATAAATTACTTTAAAGTTTGGTTTTTTAATGTCTTTCAAAATAAATCTTTCAATCAATTCCATTTTATAAGAAGTGATTTCATGGTTTGCCATTTTTTGCGCCATAAAGATAGGTAGTTGCAAAATATGAGTTAGAATATCTCTGAAATATCCATCATGGTACGCTTCAATTAATCTGTCTGTGTTACCAATGTATGGTTCATTCACATCTTCCTCTTGACTCTTTAAAGTAAAATATCCTCTTGTTGCCATGTTTTCGTTTTATTAATATAATAATTAAATTTTAAACTAATCAAAAATTAATTAAATATTTCTATTAATCCAGTTTTTAATTCTTATATATTCACTTGAAACTTTTATCTCATATTCCTCTTCCGCGTATCTATGACCACTACAATTAGAAAAATTCATAAGTAATTCTTCAACCGTTTTACATCGTAGATAATTTTTAGCAATCAAAAAAAAATAAGCTTGTGTTCCTTCGAATGTAGAGTTGAACCACATGGTAGTTCCTTTAGATGTTTCACCAACATTGAATGGATTATTTTCTGGGCTTCTACCAGCTCTACCCATACTTGTTTCTATTTGCGCTTGTAGCAAAGCAAGTTCTACAGGAACAAGAGTGCCAGTTGAGTCATAAGTATTCCTTGCACAAAGCGTCATCATTTTTGCATTGAGTGGTGTACCTGTAAATTCTGGTCTTGATAAATAAACTGCTGCTCTTTTTTCGTAATCAGTAAACGTTGAATCAATCCAGACTTTATTTCTGGAGGGTTCTATATTTTCTTTTGTTAATGGTATATGTACAAGTTCGTTTTTTGAAAATGACATTTCATTTGAACTATTAATTTCAACACCCATAACAATATTAAAAACAAATGAGACAACAGAAAAGATAGATAGTAAAATAAAAATTCTTTTAATTTTCTTATCCTTCTTAAATGTTAATTCTTTTTTATCGAATGTATAAATTTCTTTAAGCTTCATAATTTTTACTTTTTATTTCATCACGAATTTTAGCTGCTCTTTCGTAATCTTCTTCTTCAATAGCTTTGTTCATTGATTCTTCAAGTTCTTTAACTTCATCTCTTAAATCTTGAACTTCTAAATCGTATTTGGGTTTAATTTTACATTCCACTTCTCCGCCAAATTTTAGAGATAAATGTTTATCACTTCCATAAAGTATAAAGCCCCACCTCTCAAGCAACTCTTTTAACTCTTGTGCTCTAAGAAATCCAGAATTAGAATATGATAATTCTCCTTCTGAAAATTCACTTAACCCTATTTTAATAAGTTGTGGGTAAAACTCTGTAATCTTTTCATCAATAATAAAGTTACATTGAACATCCCATACTTCAATTATAATTCTCTCCCCTTTATAATTAAGTCTCTCTTGTTCTTCGTCAGTCAAGTCTTTGACTGAAATTATTTTTAGTACAAATTCATTTTGCCTCATTATGCAAATTTAATATTTTTTAATTTAATATCAAAAAATCAAAATTTTAAATCTATTTATATTAAACAATAAAAACAAGATATTATGTACATTAACAACACAAGACCCGTAAGCTGGACCCTAATCTACAAAGATTTAGGTGGGGTAACAAAAAGACAGAGAATAGCAGCTGGTGCACAGGTTAACATCACTGAAATTACAGATGTTTCTCAAATTTTGTTTGACCCATACTTAAGAAAAGTAAGAAGCATTAATGACCGTTTAGAAAGAGGCGTAGACGAAGACTTTGAAGTACGCGCTACTGCTGGATTAACAGGTACTACATTGTAAATACTTTTCTTTAAAACATTAAACCCCCACTCATGGCGAAATGAGATGGGGGTTTTTTTTGACATGAAAGTTACTTTGTTGCCAAAGCGTCGTTAATAATTTGTAGCAATTTTTGCTTTAAAATACTAATCCCTTCTGTATTTCCGTTATTGTAAGGTTGATACTTATAGGAGTTGTAAGTTGTGTCTCCAATTTCACCGTACATATAATGGATAAGAGGATAGTTCTTCTTAATTATTTCGTGAGCGTTTTTAATGTCATCCTCTTTAAGATAGCCATCGAATTTTTTGTCTGCCTTAATTAAAGACTTTGCAATAACCTTAAAGTCATCTCTGAAGCCCCACTTAATTTCGTCAGAAACTCTTACAACAACCCCTTTATCATCTGTTTTTTCGGAATAAACTTTAAACTTATCAAAGTCAATGCCTGACAAAGAAATATAAGCTTTTCCTAAAGGGTTTTTGAAAAATTCTTCATAAGAACTGTCTTTTCTTGCAACTAAATCCAAATCAGAAATACTATTTTCGTCATTATATTTTTTAACAAAATCTTTAAAGCTTTCATTTTTCAATAAGTCTTTGTAAGCCTTTGTCAAACCAACGATAGCCGTTTTTTCTCCCTTCAATTTATCCAAATCTTCTTTTTTAATAAAGAAAACTTTGTATTTGAATTTTTGCAACAAATAAACTAAAGCTGTCTTTGAAATAATTTTGCTTCTGTCATCTGAAATTTGAATAGTTAAACCGTTCATTTCTTCATCAAGAATATCATTAACGTTCTTACGTGTTCTATCCAAATCTTTCAAATCCTTCCAGCCTTTCAAACAAGCAAACACAATTTTTTCTCCTTCTAAAATTCTACAATTATCAAATTCCACAATTGTAAAATCCTTTTTATTGTATTTAATTTTGTCGCCAAAAAAGTCATCAATATTTGCTGTTCTTCTTGCAAAAACTGTTCCTACGCTTGTGTCAACTTTTACGCCATTACCACCAGAAGATGTTCTCTCCCCTCTTTCTCTTTTCTCTAATGGAGCAAGCTCAACTATTCTGTAGTCAACAACTTTAATTTTGCTTTCTTCAAACATTTTGCAAGCACTACCTTCTTTGAAAATATCGTAAGAAACATTTACAAAAACAAATCCTGTCTTATTAGAATCTTTCAACATTTTTCTTAATGTCTTATTCTTTCTTGTGTTGCTTCTGTCAAAAGAAGACTTTATAACAAAGATAGAATCTCTTACAACATCCTCCTTAATTACATCGTCTGTAATTAAATTCTTTTTTGTAGGAGTGAGTTTATCTTCATTACCTTTGATATAGTTTAAAGTTACGCCTTTAACATTTTTAAACAAAGATGAATAGCTTAAACCGAATTGGTTAGTTTCAGGGTAGTTATTTTTCAAGTAACCAGCCATCTCCATATTCTTATACAAGTCTTTAACTCTATCTTTGGATTCTGTCAATGTTGAAACATAGAACAACAATTTGTCAAATTCTTTATCAATAGCTTCGTAAGAATTTACGCAAGTATCAACAATCTCTCCCTCCATTTTAAGAAACCTTTCAGCAATAAGAGTAATATTTTCTCTTGTGTACTCAATTTCTTCTCTACTTGCAGAAAGAGAAAGTTCGCCAGTTTTAAACTTCAAAACAAAGTTTTCAAAATCTTCTGTATAAAAGTAAGTCTTTTTTGTCTTATTAATTCTGGAGTGAGTTAAAGTAGAATAAAGGTCAGGAGTAATGTTGTTTATCTTTTTAATATCGAATTTGTATGGAATACCGTCAACTTCCAACATAACTTCTCTATAAGAGGCGCTAAACAAATATTCTTTGTAATTACCTTTAAGTAGGGTCCAATTTTCTCCCTCCAATACGATAAACATTTTTGGAAAATTTACACTTTTGAATCCGTACAATTCAGGTCGAACATTCCATAAAACTGTAGCCTTAACACATTCTTGTTCAAACTCTGGTCTGTCATCTTCATTGATAGGTACAATAATTTCAGTACCTGTTTCTTCAGTTGTAAGTTCTTCTGATACAGCAATTAATTGTGAGCTTTCAAGACCATTCTCTGACAAAATAATAGCTTGATAAACGTGTTTCATTCTTTTACCATTATAATCTGAAACTGTAGAGATAAGAAACTCTTTGCTATATGCAAAAGGAGTTTTTGCGCCAATACCAAACCCGCCTGTTTGAGTGTTTGTGTTTCGTTTGGTAGAACTACCATACTTTAGAAATACATTTTCAATTCTATCTGGGCTAATACCAATACCGCTATCCTTAAAGGAAATATTCAAAGAGTTGTCGCCCAAAATTGACGTTCCTTGCGTCATTTTAATTGTAATTGGAACATCGCCTTTACCTGCTTCTCTGTTAGCGTCTCTTGAATTTGAAGCCACCTCCCTGCATACAGCAGCAATTTTATTGGAGTACAACTTGTCTCTCAAAATACTAACAATCATTTGGTTGCTTGTATCAATAGAAAATTCCATTTTCTTTTCTACTCCAACCATTTCTGTTTTTTCGCCTGTGTTTTTTTTAACTTTCATTGTCTTGTTTTTATGTTCTTTTAATATAGTAATTAAATTTTAAGTAAATCAAAAATTAAGAAACTTTTTTTATATTTTTTTGAAACAAAGTATAAGGTAAATCAAAAAGAAATTCATTTTCTATTTTTACCAATCCTTTGTGGTTAATATCAATATTGTCTAATACCTTATATCTTTTAACAAATATTTCAAAGTCATTAAAAGAGTTAATATCAAATGGGTTAATAAGCACAAAACTATTAACTTCTTTTTGACTTTTTTCTGATGAAACTAAAATAGAGTAATTAGTTCCACCGCCAATTCTTATTCCTTCATTTGACAAGGCATAAGGTTTGCCAATTACACTATCTGAAATTTCCATTGTTGTTGGAGTTGGCAAAATTAAATTACCATTTTCTGTTAAAAGAATTTTTGAAGCGTTCTTAAAGAAAATGTTGCCTTTTTCAGAAATTGACTCTGACGAAAGCATTGTTTTATTTGCCATTTCGTAAATGGGTTTTGCGTCATTTGTAATAGACAAAAGTTCTGTTGACTTTCTGATGATTAGTGAAGAAAAATTATGTTTTTCGCCGTTATGATAAATTGCAGAATTTTCTACATAGAAATAACCTTTTAGGAAATTGTCAATTTTATCTTCAATGTTATCAAAAATTGAAATAATCTTATCTGTTTCATTATTTGAAATGTAGTCGCAAACTAAGTCGAAAGTTTCAGGCGAAATACTTCTTGAAATAATTTGTTTTTCGCCGTTAATAAAGACCATAATCTTGTCTCCTACTCTAATTACTTTAATGTTGCTCATAACCTTTTTATGTTTCTTGATTAATATAGTAACTATTTTTCAAACAAATCAAAAAATGTAAAAATATTTTTTTCTTATCTGCAATATAATATAGTAAAAATAATTGGGACTAATCAATTTCCTGGAAGGTTTGTTTTGGGCTGTTCCTTTGTTGTGTTGGTATACAAAAATAAAAACGTATTTTCTTAAAAATTATTACAAATATTTCTGAAAATAATTAAATTTTATTGTATACCAAAGCTGCTAATTGTTTTGCCTGGTTCGACAGGTGAAGGTGAAGCGGGGTTTGCTTCAGAAATTATTAAACAAAAAAAAGGTCGACTTAATTGCCGACCTTAATGTTGTTCTTTTTTAAATTATTTTTCAATACTCTTTCTTTGTTTCTCAAAATAATCTTTAATTGCTTCTTTGAAATTTTTGTCGCTTGTTGATATATACATACCACCAGTCTCACTTGTTTTTTCTAAAATGAAATTCATCATTGGATTTTTAATGAAGAAATTATTTACATTGTTTAAATCTTTCATAAAATCATCATCTAACTTTAAGCCAAATTCATTTAAAAATTCCAAGCTAATACTTCCTAAAATCTCACTTGTTGTTTTGTAGATTATTTTGTTTGAAATTTCATTTTGAGTTTCTTTTAAAATGTTTTTCAATTTATCAAATGAAACTTTTGTAGCTTTATCAAAACCAATTAAGGCAGTATAAGAGTTGTGCAAATTCTTTTCTTTAATTACTTTGTTTTTTAAAACATCAGAAATCATTTTACCCTTTTCATCATCTTTAATTAGTTCTATCATCTTTTCAGCCATAGTAGGCATTTCTTTAAAATACCCAGACTTTGAAGAACTAACGCCTATAACAATAGTTCCGTTTTCAAAGAGAATTTTTCTTATTGAATTTTCTTCTAATGTCATTCCTGCTACTGAACTCCAATCAGTTTGCCTTCCCTCATTAAAAGCGTTTAAGTTCTCTTTTACAAAGTAGCAAATGTCAAAAGTTCCATTCTTAATTTTTAAAAGTTGAGATATAGCTTCTTCTAAGTTAATAAAATCTTCATTTGCCTTATCATAATTTACTACAATACCTTCCCAACTTCTATCGTGGTATTTGTTATGATTATAAACTCTTATGTTTACTCCAACAATATCAGACTTTTTTCTTTCTGCTTCTTTTACGTTTCTTAATTTTTCTACCTCTGAATATTTTTTTAAATTTTTAGAAAGCATTTCTAAAATTTCGTAGTCTCTTTTTCGTGCTTCTTCATACGCTTCTACACTTCCGAAAACAACTCTATATCCAGAATTAATTTCTTTAAGAGTTAACTCACTAACAACAACATATCCGTCAGGGTGCAACTTTTTTAGCATAGCATTTCTTGTTGGCTCTGCTTTTTCAATATCCATAAGATAAAATTCTTGTCCCCAAAGTTCTTCATCAATGTTTAGACTTGCATACTTATTTGTAATCATTTTTCCATTTTGAGGAATTTTTACATCAAAATGTAAAGTTTTAAAGTTTGGACTTCTAAATGTTTTCTTTCCTTTAAACTCAGTGTACATTTTACTTTCTGAATTATTGAAACCATTAGAATAAGCAATTTGTCCCAAAAATGCAATATAAGCACCTTTAAAATTTCCATACTCATTTACGCTTAAATTGTAAGAGTATGTATTTGTAAATCTGTCTAATAAAGAATTTAAAGTACACGCTTCTAAGAAAGACTTTGCAGTTGCTCTATATTCATCTATTAGGGAGAGTTTATCTTTAGAGAAAGTCTTAATTGAAGAAACTATTTTATTTAAGTTTTCATTTGTGTATTCAATATCTTCTCTACTACCTGAAACTGTCATTTCACTTGTTTCAAGTTTAATGCACCACTTTAGTTTTAGTCTTAAACTTGTTTCAATATTACTACTTCTGCTTGTTATTTCTCTATTTGAAACACAATAAGGTATTCCGTCAATTAAAGCAATATACTTATTGTCTCCATAAAAGTCTTTTTTATCTCTTATGATAAGGAATTTATCATCTTCATAAACTTTTTCCAATTCAGCTTCAAAAGAAAAATTATTCAAAATTGGTTTTTCTTTCCAAAGAGAGGTTGCATAAACAACTTCTTTTTCAAATTCTTCTCTGTCTTTTTCATCTTTAATTGGCACTATAATTTTAGTTCCAGTTTGTTCGGTAGTTTCTTCATCGAACAAACAAACCATGCTACTAATTTCTTTTGTGCCATCGCTTGAAATTGTTGCTTGATATTGATACTTTGTTCTTTTCCCACCTTCTTCTACTACTGTTTCAATAAAGAAATTGTCTGTGTATGCAAAAGGAGTTTTTGCACCAATACCAAACCCACCAGTAAATTTGTCGCTATCTCTTTTTGTTGAGCTACCATACTTCAAAAAGATTTTATCCATTCTTTCAGGGCTAATACCAATACCATTATCTTGAAAAGAGATTGTAATATTTTCTTCTGAAAGCAAATTTTTGTTATCTTCATTGATAGTAATAACAATAGGCGTTGTTCCTCGACCAGCTTCTCTATTAGCGTCTCTTGAATTTGAAGAAATTTCTCTACAAACTGCACCAATTTTATTTCTATACATTTTATCACGCAACAAACGAATAACCATTGTGTCGCTTGTATCAACACTAAATTGTTTGCTTTCTGCACCTATTACTTGTAGTTCTTTCTTTTCAGTTTTAATTTTCATTGTTATTATTTTTAAGTTTCTAATTAATATAGCAATTAATTTCCAGACAAATCAAATTTTAATCAAATTTTTTTTGCCAAAACAAATAATATTGTTATTTTCTTTTATTTTAGAGGGAGAGGAAATTGTAACATTACCACCAACTTGTATTTTTCCATTTAAAGAAACTTCTTTTGCGGTTACAGTTAAATTGCCACCAATTAAAATATCTTTTCCTAAAACAACCTTTGCTTTTGAGACAAGTTCTAATGTTCCATAGAAACTTGTTTCGTCAGGAATTGTAACATTATTGTCAACGTCTAACATTTGAATATCTTGTATGCAAAAGTCTCCCTTTTCAAAAACATCCAACCCCATAGAAACTTTAAAGTTAAAGTCAAAAAAGTTAGGATTTATTTTGCAAATAGTTCTTACGATTTCTCCTGCTTCTTTAAAAACTCTTTTTGAACTATCTGTTATTTCAGACAAGTCGTATTTTTCAACTAAATTAACAAAATATTTTAGATACTCTACTTTAGGTAATTGATTAGAATTACCTTTAAACTCGAAAATTCTTTTACTTTCTGTTGTAGCTTCTAAAGTAATATGAGGTCTGTTAAATTTATCACGCAAAGAAAAAGCCATACTTTTTCCTGTTGCAATTTGTGAAGAATGATGTCCATTACCAATACAATGTCCCATAGCATTTCCTTCTTCTATACAATCTTTTGCCGTAACAAGTTGAACCCACTTAAATTCGCCCATATCAATAACAACATTTTTATTTTCCAAACCATTTTCGTTGGGAATAAAAAGTGAATTTTGAAATTCTCTTGCTTCATTAAGAGCTTCTTTAAAAGTAAGTTCATTTAGATTAACGTCTTGTACTTCACGTTTCCAATCTAAAACCGTATCAACATCGTGTTCTCTTTTTCTTAAATTAGTAGTTTTCATTTGGTTAGCCAACCAAATAGAATATTTCTTACTTTTCTCTATACACCATAACGCATTTTCTTCTGATAAACCAATCTTGTTTACCATAATATTCATTCGCTTGTCTTGATACTTTATCATAGCTTTAAATTTGTTTCCTGATTAATATAGTAACTATTTTTCAAACAAATCAAAAAAAGAATAATTTTTTTTAATTAATTTTTATTCTAATTAATATAGCAATTAAATTTTGGATTAATCAATTTCCTGGAAGGTTTATTTTGAACCTGTTATTTGTTGTGTAGGTATACAAAAATATATACGTTTTTTCTTAAAAAATATTACAAATATTTCGGAAAATAATTAAAAATTATTGTATACCAAAGCCACTAATTGTTTTGCCTGGTTCGACAGGTGAAGGTGAAGCGGGGTTTGCTTCTGGGATATGGACAAAAAAAAAGACGCTAAATAATTAGCGTCTTCTCTTCAGTGTAACGATGATTACTTCATCATCTTTTTTAGTTTATCTTTAAGTCTGTGAAACTTAACCAAGCAATAGTTTTGCGTCTTATTCAACTCTTGTGCAATCTCTTCAAAGGAAAGACCTTGATAGAAACGTAGATTAATTAGTTCTTTTTCTTCTTCGCTAATTTTCTCTAAAGCAATTTTAAGTTTAGCTTGTAGTTCAAAACTTAATTCGTTTAAGATTAAGCTTTCTTCTGCATTTAAACTTTCCTCCTTAACTTGAACAAAACTTTTTTTACTTTTTTCAGTATCAGTTTGCTCATCAATACTAATTAACTTTTGCTTTTTATTTTCTTTTCTTATTTTGTCAAGTATACTATTTTTAATTGTCTTATTTATCCAAGCAACAAAAACACCACTACCTCCTTCAACACTATACTTATCCAAGTTACTGAAAATTTTTGTCATAATTTCTGAAGCCCAATCTTCTGCCAACTCAATATCTCCATTGGTATATCTTTTAGTTTTTGACAAAACAACTTTATAGTATTTTGAATATAGTTTGCCTTGTTCAGCAGTTAAACCATTCTTAATGTTTTCAACAATCAAAACATCTTCCAAGTCATTTTCGCTAAAACCTTTTTCTTTTGCTATTTTGTATGCTTCCATAACGTTTTTTTTAGTATAGTAATAAAATTTAAAAAAAATCAAAAAGTTATTTATTTTTTTTCTGTTAAATAGTCATAAATTTGTTCTCCACTTATATCTACGTCATGTGGAAGGCCTGCAACAACCAACACTGCTATAGCTTCTTCAATTGTTTTAATTGGAAAATCTTCATCATAATCTGGTTCTGTTTTTTTGCAGTGTTCATTTGCTAAAACAATTAGTTTATTAAGTTGGGTCATAGTTGATACACTTTATTGTTTATAATTAAAACTTTATTTAGAACCTTCCCAGACAAAGATTCTCCAGTGTCTTTGTACACAAAAGATTCATGTTTGTATGGATTATAATATAGTTCTCTTAATTTAGATAAATCAAATTTTTGTAAAATTTTTACATCATAATCTTCTGCAACAACAAAAGCGTGAACGTTCTTTCTTCTTTCTCTTAATACTTTCTTCCTCCCAGATTCACTAACCTTAAAAGTAACATTTGTAAGAACAGCTGCAGAAACTCTATCAACAAGTCGATAACCTTTCTTATCTATTACGTAACCTTGTACAGAAAAGTTGCCTTTATGAAGATTTCTATATATTTTAAAACACTTTTTCATTTGTTGTTATTTTTTTCAGCTTGACTTCTTGCCAAGGCTAGCAAAAAGTCTTTATCTAATTTTGAAGCTTGATAATTAGATGAACCCGCTTTTCTTATTTGTGCACATTTAGACATTAACCATAAAACGTTTAATTCTATATCTGTTTTAATCTTTTCCTCCATGTTGGTACCCCAGCCTTTTAGTCTAGATATTTCACCCCTCCTACATGCTTCGTACAATTCTTGAATGTTATTGATTCCTAACATGACGTGTAATTCTGCAGCTTTAGTAACACTGATGCCAGCTATACCCGTAAGGCCTATTAAGTCAAACAATTTACTTTTGTCATCACCCGTTTCACCTCTTATATTATTTTCTTTTTTCATGACATTTTTTTAATATAGTAATAAAATTTTGTTTTAATCAAAAATTTTTTAATTTAATTCAGGCCTTTGATTAATTAACTGAAAGTATAATCTTGTTTTTGGACCGAGCTCATCTTCAATACGTTTTAAGTATGAAACAGGTAGCGCTATTGTTGGAAGCTCTTCTATTTTTGCTTCTCCGTCGCAAAAGATAACATCTCTATCATAGTTTTCGTCATCCATTAAAACTTGATATTGCGGCCAGTGAATTCTAAAATAACCAGCTGGTACATCTTGTATTTTATCAATTGCTATGCTCATGATTCAACTTTATTTAATGTGCACTTAAGAGATGAATACATTTCTGAAAAATTTTTTAAATCAAAAGGAACTTCCTCATCTGATTCGAAATACCAATTTAGAATATATTCTAATGGGGCGCATACCATCTCTAAATTCTCCCTGCATCTTTTTTTGTCTGGTCCTGAATTATGAATTGGACTATTTTTATTTATTAGACTTTCGTATTTGGACCTATTATAGTAAGATATATTTTCTGAAATAACTGGCTTTAACTCAATTGCAATATCTATAATATTTTCTGTTAAAGAATCATCTTCAGACGTCGATTGAGTAAGTAACAATAAACCTGTCCATGCTCTGTTTATTACTTGTTCTGGGAGCTCCTTTTTATTCTTTATCCAAGAATCATATTTTTTGTGCTCCCTATCTATTATTTTTTCAAGTTTATTGTTCATATCTTATTTTTTATTTTTTAATAAAAAAGATGCAGCACTATTTAAATCATGCATTGATTTTGGGTCATCTTTTTTTGCGGGCGTCCACCCAGACTTTGCATTCCAAATAGTAAATAAGTTTTTTTCTTCGCATATTTTTAACAATCTTTCAAATGCAATACCTGTCCACTTCTCCCTATCATTAGAATTACATTCACAACTTATTCTTTGTAAACCACATTCTGTACATGCTTCAATATCGCAGCCATCAACATGTAATTCTCCAATTGATACACCGCAATCATTACAGTATTTCCTTTTTTCAATATCTTTTAATAACTTTGCCATAACTTATAAACGTTTAACTTGATTAAATACAACAGGGAGAGGAAATTATTCAGCTTCTTTTTTTCTTCCTTTCTTTGTATAACCTGTCCAGCCTTCTTTTTTCAATTCTTTTAAGGCGTTACTTGCTTCACTTCCTGCAGGTTGTGAACCATGAATTAATAAGGCAAATGAACCTTCTTTTTTATAAGCGTGTGTATCATCGTGGTCAATTTCCAAACCCAATTCTTCAGCTTGTTTTTCAGAGTAGACAACAACAGCTTCCTTCAAATTGTGTTTTTTAATCAAATCATCACGTAGCCCACCTTTTGAAGCGTTAAGTTTCAAATTTTTAGGTATATCATTTATGCGGGCAATCCAGAAAGGTAATGCTTTTGTGTAAGCGTAAAACAAAACGTTTGGAGTTTCTTTGGCAACTTGTAGCCAAGCGTCAAAATAACTTTGATTAAAAAAGTCGCCGCCAACATGAATACGAATAATAGTAGCTTTTTTTGGCAAACTATCTTTGATAATTTTTACCATATCGGCAGTGTTTTTCTTACGAAGCAAATCAAAATTATGCTTTCTTGAGTCATATACATTTGTATACATTACTTCTTGTGAAGCAGAGAAACAGCGAAACTTTGTATCTTTACCGTCTTTCAACTTTTTCTTACCTGTCTCACTGTCTACATGAACCTTTGATAAACAATCACTTGCAAAAGGACACGACCAGCCAGACAAAAGGCTAATAGTAAAAATGTTTTCGCCTAATTTAGAATTACCTTTACCGAACTTTAATTTCTCCATGTTTATATCGTTTTTTTAATATAGTAATTATATTTTAGATAAATCAAAAAAAAGGTAAAATAATTTATTTTTTTTTCCTCACCTTATTAATATAGAAATTATAATTGGAATAAATCAAAAAAAAATTTTTAATATAATGTTGTATTTTTCATACCTGCTGCGGCGTACTGGGACCCTGAAGTGGGTGTTTTGTGGGCGCTTTGGTATACAATAATTTCTTTTTATTTTCCGAAATATTTTTTCTTTTTTTCTGGAAAATAATTTCTTTTTATTGTATACCAATATTATTTTTTGTTGGCCCGCAGCTGTGCGGCGACGCGGGTGCTGCACGGGAAAATACAAAACAAAAAAAAGCGAACCAAAATAGTTCGCTTTCTTAATGTTCTTTTTGCTTGTTTTAATAATCTAAAATTACTTCATCACTAAATATCTTAACTGAATAAGATAAATCGTTTAATTTTTGAATAATATCTAAAGTTAGTTCTACTTCAGTTTCATCAAAATAGTATTCGTAAAAATTTTTTCTTTGTCTAAAACAATCTTTTAAATTTGGGAAAATATCAACAATTTCTTGCATATAATCCCCAATAATAAGTGTATCTTTAAATCTTAATTTTCTTTTCATTATCTAAAATATTCTAATCGTTTTTTGATTAAATCAGCAAATTCGTAATCTTCACTATCTAAAGCAATTTTTAAAAATGTTTGACATTCAGTTTCTGTCCACAAAGATATATCTTTTCCATCATTATAGGAACTAACAGATTTCTTTTTTGTTAACATTTTTTGTAGAGGTGTAAAGCCAGGCTCTTTACCCATATCTTTCTTACAAATCTCATATTTTCTTCTTCTCGTAGCAGAAAGATTTTTTGAAAAATCAGACCATTTCAACTCTCCAAAATTACCATCACCACCTTTAACGACAATAAATTGTTTGCTCCATGCTCCCAATATATATATTTTTGTTTGGAATTTTATTATGAACTCAACTTCATCGCCAATTTGCCAATCTTTAAACTCTCTTGCTCTTAAACGATATAAGATAAAAGTTCTAATTTTTGCCAACAATATTATTGAAACTATTGTTATTAAAACAGTATATAAAAAAACCATAACCTTAAATTTAATTTAATTAATATAGTAATTAATTTTTAAATTAATCAAAAAATCCCATTAAACTTTTAAAACTATCCTTTAAATCTTCTTGGCCTTTTTTATAATATTGTTGCTTTAATTGTCTAACAACTGCAAGCATAATAGAATTTGGGTCTGTTGCTGACAAATCAATAGTGAATGAATCACCAGGAGACGGAAAAATAAATATCATTGAACCTTCTCTCATTAACTCAAGCCCAAGAACTTTAGCTTTTTCTACCAAATATTGGTATTTTTCTGGTGACATTGGTGTATCTTTCATTGTAATTATTTTTCTAATACATAATTCATCATATCTCTCATTGTACTAATCAATGCTTCCATTGTTTTCTTGTCAAGATAAAGCGTTTGCCCTTCTGATTTTCCGTCAACTTCATTGAAAGACAAAAGAATTCCATCATATTCTTCTGTTGGACAAACTGTTATTTCTTGTTCGAATTCTGTTGAGATTTCTGTTTTTTTCCAAACTTTTTCCATGTTCTATTTTGTTTTTTTAATATAGTAATTATATTTCAAACTAATCAAAAATTACTCTAATTCTTTTTCAAATTCTTTAAAATAATTTTTAAATGAATCTTTTTGTTCTTCAGTTAAATCAAAAAAATCTACAGATTCAATAAGTTCTTTTTTGTCCATTAGAAAAGCAAATTTAAAAGCAAGTTGACACTCTTCTAAATCTTCTCCAAATCCCATCTTCTTTAAAGTCTCTTCCAGAATTACCATATTATTTATTTTTTGATATAACTATAAACTAAAATTGCACTACAAATCATAAAAAATAAACCAATATATGTAGACCAGCCATCTCCATTAAAAAGTCTACTTCCATATGAAGCCATTATTGTAGTTCCCATACCAATTACAAAACTACGTTTTTCTTCTTCGCTTTTCATATCTGTTTAAATGAATCTGTTAATAATTAAAAGAATACACGTTAAACCATTGGTTATTAAAAACCAAATAGTAAAAGCTCTATGTTCAGAACTAAACATTGTTTTAAACATTCCAACAAAATTTTTTTTTGTAAATGGATGTGTTGGTATTTTTTTATTATTCATATTTGATTTAGTTTATGTTCTTTTTCTCTTATTTTCATATCTGCAACAGCATCATTTAATCCACATAAATTAATCCATCCTTGAAAATCTTCTACTGATAATTTAAGTGGTCTTAAATGTATTAGAGTTTCTCCACCTGCTAAACAGTGAAGTTTTTTCTCTTTTATTGTGTGCCATTCTAAAACCGAGTGTACACCTTTAATTGGAGCGATTGCACCTTCAAGTTGAGCAGCAATTTTGGCATATTTTCTTTTTCGCCTATCAATCATAATTTCTGGAAATACGCCTGTACATCTCATTTCTCCAACTGTTTTGCCATCCATCTTTAATAGCGTATAAAGTCTCATAGGACCATCCTTAGTTATTCTTTCAATTTCAAAACCAAGCTTTTTAATTTCTTTTTCATAATGAGAAAGATTTAATATTTCACTTCCTAAAAAATAGAAATAAGAACCAAATTCTTTAGTTAACGCTGAACTTTGTTCATCATATTCTTTCACGAATTCTTTCTTTGTCATCTTTTCTTTGGCTTTTTAATTCTTGATTGAACAAAACCTAAAGTAAAATTTTTTGTTTGTCTAACATAGCAAACTCCATTTACTTCAAAGAAAGTCCTTCCGATTTTCTTTACTAATTCGCCTTTTTCGTTTATGTAAAATCTTGTCTCCATTATTTAATATAGTAACTTTATTTGGAACTAATCAATTTTCGTTCAATTATTTCTATTAATTTTTCAAGACAAGCTAGTTCTGCTTCTTCGTATGTGTTAGGAATATTTTCATCAATATCATCTAAGTTGATACGCTTCATATACACTCCATTAACACTTTTGGAATTCAAATCAACAATTGTAATTAACCAACTATTTTCCACACAAGAAATCAATTCATGTAATAAACTATGTTTCTCTCTAAACCATCTAAATGCTTGTGAGAATGTTGGTGCCGACCAATACCAATCGTGGTCTTTGTATTCACTTTTATTTTTGTTGTGATTAAACCACTTATCCTCACCAGTCCAATTGTATCTAAATTTTGGTTTAGTATCTCCAACAACAATAATTTCGAATACAGCAAGGCAAGGTTCATCAAATCCAAGTTTCTTCATTCTCAAAGCCAATTCATAAGGTACAAATTCTTTTTCCATTTTATTTTTTACTTTTAGAAATATCATCAATATAATCAATAATAGATTCAGCTAAAGAACTAAATTCTTTTGCCGTTAGAGTTTCGTCAGCCTCATTTAAAAGTTCTATTATTTTATCTTCTATTTCTTGCATATTGTTTTTTTAATATAGAAATTATTTTTGAAATAAATCAATAATTTTTCTGTTCTTTTCAATTATTTCATAAAAAGATTCACAAGCTTCTCTGAAATTGTTAAATACAGAAATTGCATGTTCAGCATTTTCTGGTTTAATAGGAAAACTGACTTCTTGAATTACATTCCAATTATTATTTGAGTCTCTCATGCAAGCTAAAATACGAATGCTGTTGCTTAATCTAATTAATATAGAACAATCAACATTTATTTCGAAATCAAACTCATATGTTCTCACTGACCATTCTGCATGTTCAAGTATAATTCCTTTTTCTTTAAAAGAATCTAAAGTTTCTGGAAGTTTTCTCATAATGCAATAGTTAATTTCTTCTTTTTCTTCCGCCAATTTTCATGGCTTTTTTATAGCCTTCAAAAAATGAAGCTTTCTTTTGCTTTTCTTCTACCTTTTTTGCTTGTTGAATTTCTTTTGTAAACAAGTTCATAAACATTCCTTGTCTTGTTAACTCTTCAACAAAAAGGTCTATTGCAGTTTTTTCTTCCATAATTAAACGAAAATAAATTCTTTTAAAAAATACTTATATAATTCCTTAATGGTTTTAATTCTATTATTATAGAGTGCGTCTTGTGTCGCATAGCCATCATCGAACTTTACAACATTACCGTCATTAAACCATTCTATAAATGCTTGTTTGTTCATTCTTATTGCTTTTTTTAATATAGCAATTTTATTTGGAACTAATCAATTTTTTATTCAACTATTTCTATTAATCTTTCAAGACATTCTATCCTATTGTAATTATCGTATAGAATATTAAATGCTGTCATATCAAGAAATGCAATCAAAATATCTTCGTTGTTTTGATAGTTGTCGTATATCCACCTAAAAGCTTGTGAGAATGTTGGTGCAGATATTATATCTTTTTTGTTATAGTTTACACCAATTATAGATGCCGTTACTTTATAGTTAAAATTACTCTGTGGGTCGTACCATGTAATACAAGGTTTATTAAACCCAAGTGCTTTCAATCTCAAAGCTAATTCATAAGGAACAAATTCATTTTCCATTTTGTCCTAAATTTAATTTTTTTAACTTTTCTTTTACTTCTTCGTCAGAAGGTGGGAACCATTTTTTACCACACTTTGTGCAAACTATATGGTCTATCCATTCTCTCTTTGAACTTTTTCTACCATCACCCAAATCTTTAACCATTGGTTTTGTATATACCAATTCAGTTTTATGGTTGCAAAAAAGTTGTTTTAACATATTACTTATTTTTTAGATAGTCTTTAACCCATGGTAACACCTTACCTATGCTATCATTTGTATAAAGACAAATTGCTCTCACTAAATCATCTCTAGTAGTTTTGTCGTCCTTGATTTTATCTTTTTTTGTTTTCATGTTACTTAATTTTATTATCACTTTGTAGGTGACTAATTACACACTCTAATCTCTTAATATGTACCAAGAGTTCTTCTTTACTTAGTTTAGACACATCAATATCTTTGATTGCCTTTATTGTTAGTTCTGTATTCATATCACACACAATTTAAGTTAAACATCATTATTGTAATATAGAAATAATAAATTAAATAAATCAAATTTGTTGCAACAAATAGTTAAGTAACTCTTTGTCTTTTTCGATTTTCTTTTCTGGGAGTTCCTTTAGGTTTGTGTTATATATCCCATAATTCAAAGCGTTGTAAAGAGTGAATAAATTCTTATCACAACTAGAACTTTTTACAACTTCTCCATGTTCGTTCATGTACTCTACACCCTCTTTTGTTTCTAGGTCATATCTTTCTTTTGCACATTCAACAATTTTTTTGGACAATTTCAAATGATTTGCAACAGAATCAATCTTTGCTTTTGTAACTTTTACTTTTGTCATTTCTTCAAACTTTTGAATATCCAAAGAACATGAATCAATAAAAGTTTTTATCTCCTTTAGAATGTTCAAGATTTTTTCTTGTGTATCTGTCTTGTTTGTTTTTTCAGAAACAGCGTGTTTGAAAGTTTTTCGTTTAATCTCTCCCTCTGGTCTCGTCAATCCATTTGAACAAATCAAACGATAGAATCCCATCTCATGTCTCATTGTCGAACCGCCGTCATAAGAATTCCAAATACTAATCTTTGGAAAAATGCCTTTAACGTTTGTAGAATCTTTTCTTATGTTAATAATGTAGTCAACATAAAATTTAGAACCATTTATAACTTTTGCTTTTCTTGTAAATTCTACATTATTAGCTTTTAGATAGGCTTCGATTGGTTCAAGAATAGTTGAGTTATTAACTAGACTATACCTCCCAGAACAAAAGTTCAAGATATTATTATTCTCATCAACAATAATATGGTCAAATCCAGGAGGAGCAGTAAAACCAGGGAGAAGTGTTGAAATTTTAACTTTCTTTACTTTTTTAAACAAATCTTTATCTGTAGCAAACATATTTATGTATAATTTAAATTATTTAGAAATATTAACCATATTAACCAAAGAGTTAACAAAATTATTCATATCTTCTTTGTTAGCACTTTTCTCAAAAGTATCTTCCATTCTATGACACAAGGCCCAAGTAGAACAATAACCAGAACGTAGTACATCTTGAATTTCATTTGTAGGGAGAATTCCAATACAACAAGCAGCCAATCCGTCTCTACGTGAATTAACACTTTCATTATAAGGCGTTTTAACAATATGAACATCTTTCTTAAAAGCTCTTACTATATTGTTTACCATACCATTATCAGACGTTGTACCAGAAGCCCAAATCTCTCCCCCACAAGCAGTTAATTCTAAGGCATATATTGCATATAAATTTCCATACTTGCCATCAATAATTTTATTGTTAAGGTCATTAATACCTCTACCACCAACTTCTTCACAGTCAGTAAAAGCAATTACAACACTTTGATTTAAAGTTCCTTCTTCTTCTTTCTTTTTGAGAATTTTAGCCAAATGAATTAGGTTACAAACTGAAGCCGTATTGTCTTGACAGTTTTCAGAATTAGGATTAGCAATATCGTGGTGAGCAGTAAAGACAATTGTAGGCAATTCTTTATTAGTACCTTTTAGGAAAACTACAACATTTGCCAACTTTAAACTATTTTCGTTCATTGGCAAAGGGCTATTATTTTCATTGAACACGCTTAATTCAAATGAAATACCTGTAGTAGAAAGAGCTTCCATGATATATTTCAATCTTGGAGTAATGGGACTTTCATAGCCCCTCGCAGAATGACTTTCATTTCTTACGTTTTTGCACATGAAATGCAAATGTTCATAGCCAGTAATATCTTCGGCGTTTTGTGGGTACTCAAATGTATCTTTTACATTTTCTTCGTCAAACCCGTCTTGTGTAATATCCATATATTTTAATTTAAAAAGCAAATTTAATTAAAAAAATCTGTTTAAAAAAAATTAATTAAACATTTTAAGTCTCATCTTTTCAATATAGTAACAATGTTTTGAGTAAATCAAAATTTAATTAAAAATATTTTGACGCATCTTTTCACCTGTTGCAGCCTCGGCGTGAGGTGGGATTATATTATTAATTGGTATACAATAAAAGAAACGTATTTTCCGAAAAAATATTACAAATAATCTGGAAAATATTATTTAATTATTGTATACCAAATTTATTTATTTTTATGTTTTCTGGACCGTCGCCGCACTGTAACTGTACAGTAAAGTTTATAAACAAAAAAAGCGAGATAAAATCCCGCTCTTTATAATTTGTTTTTTCTTTTTTTCTTTCGTCTTTCTCGCCTCATTTCTTGTCCGCTTTTAATTGGATAATCTATGTCTGAATGTAATCGTTGTAATTTATAAGATTTTTGTTCTTCCAATATTTGATTTATATTCATTCCTTTTTCTTCTTCCTCTATTACATCTTCAACATCTTCCGACAAGGTTGCATAAACTCTTTTTGTTTCATCCATAATTGAAAGCAAAGATGCTGTTACTGAAGTTTTGCCGTGGTCAACATGGCCTACAATTGCTATTTTTTTTGTCTTACTCACTTTCTAATATATTGCTTGTATTGTTATCTACTAAATTATTCAATACTCATCATCATCATAATCATCATCATCATCATAATCATCTAGTCCTGTATCATCACAAAATAATGTAACGCTCTTTAGGGTTGAATTTGTTTCGGGGTCATATAAATCTTCACATACCCAATTGATTTCTTCAATATCAGAATCAAAATCTATTCTGTAATTGACTTCTAAATCACTTAAACGAACATTATGTTGTTCAGCAATTTGTGTTAGTTGATTAATAAGACTTTGTGCATCCATGATAACTTGTTTTGTTTTTATGTTTTTTATACAATTTGGTTTAGGTCAAAATTTGTTGACTTAATTTTATAACAATTTAACCAAAATCCAGTAACTAAATCTATTTTAGTATAGTCTCTAACTCTATCATTTTTGTTTATTTCCTCTTTTATGCTTTCAGAATCACAAGTTTGAACGTCTGCAATACCTCCAAAAAAGAAAATAAACTTATCACCAATTTCTATTGGTTCTGTGTTTTCAAAACACTCAAACTCAAACTCTTCTTCGTGTCCTTCGACTTTTGTTTTAAAATGTTTCATAAATTAATCTATTGGTTCGTAGTAATTTGAATTTAATGCTATAAGAAGAACTTCACCATTATCTAAATTTTTAAATTGCAAATATCCTCCGTATTTTTCTCCCATTAATTGACAATTATTATATTCTTGTGGTTCAATAAATTTTGAAACACTTAAAGGTAAATCTTGAATAACCTTTGCTTTGTATGGTAGTAATTCTGTTCCTGCTGGAAACAAACTATTTTTATCAAGATTTGAAATGTTATTTGTCAAAGAGTAATATTTACTTCTTTGTGGTTGAAATGTTCCATCAAGTTCTCTAAATGAAGCAGTTCTTTCATCAAAAAACAAATCATCACGTTCAAGATAAGTATAAAAAACTTTACCTTGAACCAAAGAAAACTCTCTAATTTCAAATACTTTTTTCATGTTAATTATTTTGTAAGTTTAATAGTTAGATATTCTCTATAACCATTATTTCCGAAATTATCTTTTTGTCTTTCAGAAGAAATTCTTTTTAATGCTCTTTCTCTTGTTTTATATCTTCCTAAAGTAACTTTAACGCCCGCTACTTCATATAATACTTTGTACACCATAACATTATCTTTTAATTATGTTGAAATTGTTGATTATGTAAACCAAGACCAACGATACCATGAGCAACTTTTATTGCATTTTCCATGTAAATTTTAGACAAGTTTTGTAATTCAATTTGATATACTTCAATAAACAAATTGTTGTTATCATTAATTGCTTTTACCAATCTTTCTTCTGCCAAGAAAAGTTGTTTTTCAAGTTTTAAATTATCTTCACAAGCTTGAAAAAAATCTCTTTTTATCTTGTTAAGAATTTTTTGTTGTTGATTATCCATAGCAAATTAAATTTGTAATTAATATAGTAATAAAAAATGAATTAAATCAAAAAAGAGATTTCAAATATTCAAAAATATCAATTTGGAAATGATGGTAATTTAAAATTGCTAATGTTATTAAAGTTAATGTAATAAGGCTGTCTACCCAAAACACTAATACATACTTTTTAAAAGAACTTAAAAGTAATGAAAGAAGAATTATTGCCAAGAAGATAATCCAATTAGATGTAAACAATCCTATTATAGTCCATAAAAAATAACCAAAATTTAGAATGGTAAAATTCTTTTCAGTTTCTGTTAATTGACTTATTGATAAATTTTGTTCATTCATCTTATTGTCAAGTAGTCTTACAAAAGAATGATTCTTTTTTGGATTAACCACACAAGTTAATTCCCAAATAAAAGGTAGTACACCCAAAAGATAAAATAAAGTTGTCATATAAATGTTTTTAAGTTTAACAAATATAGTAACAATAAATTTAACGAATCAAAAAAAGTGAAAATAAATAAATTTGTCTGGAGGCTTCTGGAACCTGCAGGTATTTGGGTTTTCAAAAAGAGAAAGGTATACAATAAAAAGAAGATATTTTCTGAATTATATTATAATTTCCAAAGCTTTCATTAATCTTTTAGAAATTTCTTTATAATTTTCCAGCTCACCATCACAACTTTCAAGAAGAATCTCCATTATTTGTTCATGAGCTAACTCTGCTTCTTCTGTATTTCCAGTTGAACCTTCGTACTCGTATTGTATTCTAACAATAACACCTTCATAGTCTGATTCACAACCTGCCAGAGAAAAACCTTCAACTCTTACATTAAATTCTTCAGGGTCTAATTCTAAAGCAGTTTCAAAATCAATATTCTCTATTGCGGTTCCATAGTAGTCTTCTACATCTAAACCAATAACAGAAACTTTATTCATATATTAAATTATTAATTTAACTGATAATATATATTAAATAAAATTATTTTTTCGGAAAATAGGGAGAAATTATTGTATACCATATTATTTTTTTTCAATTTTATTCTCCCTGGATTAATCCTGAACTTTACTGGTAAACTCCTGAACTTCTATCACAAAAAAAAGCGAACCTTTTTGGCTCGCTTCTTTTCATCTGTAGTAGTGTAGTTTTATTTTCTTATAATTTCAACAATGTCGTGGTCTGTTTCAGGAATTCTATTTTTAAGAAATACAAAACCATCATGTGTTCTTGTTCCAAAACTATTTTTTGGTTTAGTACCATCTGGCAATTCTAAATATTGAACATAATGGTCAAGATATTCTCTTTCGGTTGTTGGTCTAATATATTTCAACTTAGCACCTAAAGAACTAATCAAAATGTCTCCCTCTTTACAAGTCCTTAAATCAATTTTCTCTTTCATTTCAACTAAAATTAATTTCATGATTCTTTATTTTGTTTTGAATACCATTCTTCAAAAGTTTGGTCTCTATCGTATCCTTGTAAGTCGTCATAGTTTACACTTTCTGCTCCATCGTCAAAAGCATTTCTTAATTCTTCTTTTAAAGAAATAGGACACCATTCAGGAACTTCTATTTTACTTTCTTCGTGCCATTCAACTGAACCTTGTATTTTTTTATCTTTTTTTGTACAATGCCAATCTTCCATTCGGTCAAAACCATCTGTAGAATAAGGATTTCTTTTCTCAAAGAAAGGACAATCTTTACAGCTTTTTATTTCTATAACAATTTTAGTCATGTTACATATTGTTTTTATGATAGTCCTTAATCTTATCAAGTAACGCTTGATTAAAAGTTGTAAACCACTTTGGGTCGCACTCTTTATGCAAAATAGGTTCAGGAGTAACTTCACATACAGTTGACCTAACACCACCTCTCAATAGTTTAACTTCGCCATTTTCATCAATAGTTTCAGTAACTGTGTCTTTAAGTTTAAAGCCAATAACAGTCTTAATCGTAATTGAATCCAAGTCATATCTACTACTCATTGTTTTACTTTTTAACATTTAACTAATATATTATTTTTTTCTGGAATAAATCAAAAAAGTTAATATTTTTTTTATTCCCGCTTCCGCCGCGTCCCGTATATCTCAAAAATAATAATAAAGGTATACAATAAAATAAACGTATTTTTTGAAAAATTATTACAATTATTTGGGAAAATATTATTTGATTATTGTATACCAAGTATTATTTTGTATAAGCTTCCCAGTGCAGCAGGTGAAGCAAAATTTGCCTTTCAAAAAAAAATATTATATTTGTATAGTAAACTTAAAACAAAAAAAGCGAACCAAAATAGTTCGCTTTTCTTTTTATTATTTCTCCTTAATTAATCTTCCCAATCTTCATCTTCTTCTTCTCCATATTCATCAGAGAAAACATAATCATCAAACCAAAAACAAGCAGTTTCAATTATGTCTTCTTGTTTTTCATCCCAAACATCAACAATTACTCCGAGTAAATCATCGTCATTTTTGATTTCAACTACAACCTCTTGTTCAGAATCTACTTTAACACCATCAATAAAATTTGTTAAATCAAAAACTAAAACATCAGTTTCGTCGTCAAAAAGTTTGCTAATTGCTACAGGTTCTTCATTTAGCAAGATGTCATAATCACCATCTTCTCTTTGTCTGTAAATAACTTCTATCTCTTTTTTATCGCTCATGTTGTTTTTTTGTTTAACAAATAATTTATTCTATTTTCTAAATACCCTAATTCTTTTCTTTTTTGTTCAACAACTCTTTCAATAAAGTTATTATAAGCATCTTTCAATTTTGGAATATTTTTTTCAATAAAGTCAGCAACTTCTTTATTTGATTTATACCAAGCAGAACATTCACATTCACATTTTGCGTCTTCATTGTGTATCATTCCTTCTCTCATTCCTTTAATTATACACTTAATTACACTTTCATCAAAGAAAGCGTGATGAATGTTGTCGCCATTTGCTTTTGGGTGACAACCAAACCAATCACAAAGTTCTTCAAATGCTTTTTCTTCATTTTTAGCTTTTAATATATTACGTTCTAATACAAACAAATTATTACCCGAAGTATATTTTGAATGTTCATGATAAAAGTCGTGACAGTTATCATAAGTCTTACCGCAGGTATCACACCAATATTCACTAGTTACTTTGCTTCCCATATCATTATTTTTTTAAATCGTCAGGCAATCCTATTCCTTCAAAGTTATAATTTCCTTGTTTAACTTGTTCTGCTTCAATTGATTGAGCCATTTTAAACATAGAATGTGCTCTTTCTTTTTTATCACACTCCAAACAAATCATTTCTGTATTAAAATATGAACCCGTTAATACATTAGATTTTTGTTTACATCTGTCGCAAGTTGAGTTTTCCAATCCCATATACTTTAATTTAGTTTCAAGTAATATAGTTATAATATTTCTATTAAATCAAAATTTTAATTAAAAAATTATTCACTGGTAAGTTACCTGTTTCTACTGGGCGATTCCTGGCGTAGGCTTGTATATATTTTCAAAGTGGTATACAATATTTTTTATTTATTTTCTGAAAATTTTCTTATTTTTTTCTGGAAAATGGGGAGAGATTATTGTATACCAAGTTTGTTTATTTTTTCGTTTTCTGGAAATCCTGGAGCCGCTCCTGAAGAAACCTGAACCAAAACAAAAAAGCAACCCTTTCGAGTTGCCTTTCTGATTAACCTAAACCTATCCGACCTATGAAACTTATTGTAGTTCTATTGTATCTCCATTTAGTTTTACACTTTGAACTTCAGAGATAACGTAAGTTCTGTATTGAGATGACTTCATTGACTTCTTAATGAAATCTTTTGCCTTCGTTTTTTCACGCTTATTAGTTTGTGGGTAAACGCCTTCAGTAAGAATAGTTTTTCTGACTTCTTTTGCAAAGATGTAGATTTGGCTTGTTTCTACATTGTACTTAATGTTCTTTGCAATTTTGATGTAGGCATTAGATTGTCCGTTTGAGCGGTTAGAGTGCTTTTCAGCTTCTTCTTTGCTTGCATCGTTGTCCATTTGCAAAGACATCTTAATAGAGTTTAGAACTTCTGCTTTTGCAGTATTGAAAACTGCTTCGCTAAAATTATCATTTTCTACATAGATAATATCTGAAACGATTTGCAAATCTTTTGCAAGTGCATTTTCGTAAGACGTATTCACTTGTACAATACGCTTCGCCACTTCACCATACTTATTAGTGTAAGTGAACGCTACAAACTTTGAACCCTTCTCAGAATTAAAAGCATTAATCAAATCTCTAATCATAACTTTTTGTTTTTAAGTTAAACATTTATTTCCTGTCTTATTAATATACTAACTATTTTTCGAACTAATCAAAAAAGAATAAAGTTTTTTTATTCTTTGCCAAAATATTTCTTCAACTTATCTTCAAGATACTTTTGTTCTTCTTCACTTAATGTTACTTTTGTAAAACCCCTCCAGTCTAATTTTAGGTTTCCACTTTTTATTTCATTATAGAAATATTTATCAACTTCACACATATTGTCTTCTAAAAATAAACTTGCTATTTTTCCAAAAAATTCCCAATGATAATCATCTTCTTTTGAATCAATATTATAATCCATAATAAGTGTTGAAGATATATCTACAATTAAACCACCAAAAGGTGTAAGATATCTATAAATCATCGCATCTTCTTTTTTGTCATAATATAATTCATAATGTTTATCATCAATAGCATAAGATATTATCATTGATATTCTTTCTTCACTATCACCCCAAAATGTTTTAGACATTTCTTCTTTTAGGATGTTAGCCATTACTTCATAAAGGGACTCTGCTGAATAACTCATAATACAAAATTTAAAGGTTTCTAAAATATAAACGGACAGCTATTTAAAATGCAACAAATAATTTTACTTTTTTTTATTACCTGCAGTGTCCTGCTTCTGGATTAAGCTAATTTTTATTGTGATTTGGGTATACAAAAATAATTCATTATTTTCTGAAAAATATATAAGAAAAATTCGGAAAATATTATTTAATTATTGTATACCAAATTTATTTATTTTTATGTTTTCTGGACCGTCGCCGCACCGTAACTGTACAGTAAAGTCTATAAACAAAAAAAGCGAGACTTTAAATCTCGCTTTCTTTATTATTTTCTTTTAATTCTTTTAATTTTTTGTAAACATAATCAATAGACTCTTTACATTTTTCTCTTCCTCTTTCTATTAGTTCTAAATCCTTTTTTAATTCTTCCAAATCTATTGGTTCATCAGATTCAATAGTTCTCTTAATAATATTTAATGCACTATTAATATATTGTAAGCCATGTGCATGTTCATGTATTCCATGCATTATAATTTTACCTTCTTCAGTTTTCCAAAATTTTTCCATGATAAATTTAATTAGTGAGAACCACGACCAGAAGAACCTGTAAAAATAATTTTGTCTTCAAAAAACCATAGATAAACAGTTTCATTGCCCTCATTTTCTTCTTCAGTTATTCTTGGTTTATCATCACCATGTATAGTACATTGATAAAAAATAGCATTTCTTTCAAAGTCATTGTATAATCTACATTTGTGTTTAAAACTTAAATGCTCATTATCTTCATGGTAATGTTTTATTCTGTCTGCAAAATACGCCTTTCTTCCAAATAAGCTTTCTAAATGTTCTCCAACTTCTTTTATATAGTACATGCTATTATCAAACATATAACCGTTTTCTTCTGTAATGTTTGAATAATAATAACATGAAATAGTTGTAAAATTATTTTTTTTATTTTTTAAGAAATTTTGAAAAATATCTTCAAAATTTATTTCTATGTGAAATAATTTTCCGAAAGGAACATCACATAATAAAACATCATAAGTTTCTTTGTCAACAAAAGACGTTGTTGTTTTTTCTGTATTTGGAAGTAAATCTCCGTTTTCTGCAAAAAACTTTTTCTTACTAAATTTATGAGCAACTTTTTTAAACCACACATAAATTGTATTATCTGCACTATAGTTTTCTACCGCTCTTTGAACATCAGAAATATAATGGGCTTTACTTTCTCGGTTAAGACGAAAAATTCTATTATAAATTTTTTCTTCTTCGGAAAAGCTTTCTTTAAATATTGTTCTGTAAAATAAATATTTTCCCAAATTACTCATATATAATATAGTAATATTATTTTGAATTAATCAATTTTTCTTCAACCATTTTAATTAATTCTTCAAGACAAGCAATTTCTGTTTCGTTATAAGTTTTGTAATATGGGTCTTCATCGCTTTGGCTGTCAGGAATTATGTTTCCAAATAAATCATAAATATCAAAATACCAATATTGTCTTGTAAGTGTACCAGAAGTTATACTTACTAAACCTATTAGGTTATGATTTTCTCTAAACCATCTAAATGCTTGTGTAATAAAAGGACAAGCGCAACCTCCTTCATCTATACCAATAAATAGACCTTCACCTGATGGTCTTGTTTGTAAATATCTGAAATCAGAATTACTTTTAAGGCTATGTTTAAAGTTTATAGATAAATGTGGTGGTCTATTGTCATCATTATATTTAGAATAATAAGCCAAGCAAGGTTCATTAAAACCAATTAACTTCATTCTTAATGAAAGTTCGTGTGGTACAAGTTCTTTTTCAATCATATTTTCAGTTATTTTCTTTGTAATCTCTTTCTCCTTCTGTCATGTAATGTATTACTCCTTCGCCTTTGCATTTTTCGCATATTACAAACTCTTCTTCATCAGAAGAGTTTGGATTTACAAGCAAATGGTGTCCACGTTCACCTTCACATCTATAACACTCTTTTGTTATTGGCATAAAGTTTCTTTTTTAGTAATTGTGAAGCTAAATAATGATTCCAAGTTTTTGGGCTTTTTAACCATTGTTCATAACAAACTTTTTCAATATCTTTTTTCATAATTATATACGAGTTACTTTGCCAAAAGAAATCATAACGCCCCACTTTAACCAACATAAGGCTATACTTGTTGCTGCAACTTTTGTTGCGTTTAGGTCATCAACTATCGTTTTACTGCCAGCTCTTAATTTAATCGTTGGTATCAAATCAATATCATCATTTGTCCAACTGCCATTTATGAATTTTGTTTTTACTTTCATATTAACTTTTATTTAAAATTAATTTAATTAATATAGAAATTTTATTTGGAATAAATCAAATTCCATGAGGTATAATTAAATCTTTATTTAAATAATGAGAAGCAGAGAAAGGACCCCAAACACCTAACATTAGAATTAATTCTTTTAATCTTTCTTTGTCGGCAACCATCATTTTGTAGTATTCATCTTCTTCATTAAATCTTTCATTAATCTCTAAAGTTAAATCAAAATAATATTCACCTTTCCAGACATTCCAACCATGAGAAATTGGTAAACCATTATATGAAAGAATTCCTTCAACATAATCTACATCTTTAACATCCAAAGTTGTTTCTGCAGAATTTTGATAACATTGTTTAATTATCTTTTTGTTACCTTTCTTTATGTGATAGTCAATTAAATCTTTTAATTCTGGAATGGATTTATAAGATACAATCTTTACTGTTTCCGTATTATTAATCATTGAATCAAAAAACAAATTAGCATCTTCACCAACCATCTTTGAGTATAGTTGTCTGTATCCTTCCATGAACTTAATTACACCTTCCATCTTTATTGGTTTTCATAATATAGTAATAATTTTTTAATTAAATCAAAAATCCAGATTCACCAGGAATCATCTGGATTTAATAAACAAATAAGAATTGCAGGTATACAATAAAAGAAAGTTATTTTCTAAAAAAAAATTATAATTATTTTGGAAAATACAAATAAATTATTGTATACCAATCTATTTTTGTTTTTGGTTTACCTGGAGGAACCCTGAGCTGCACTGGCAAAAATCAGGAAACAAAAAAAGCGAGATAAAATCCCGCTTTCTTTTCTTTTATTTCTTTTTCTTTTTGCGAAGCTTTAAATACCTCTTTGCCCTTTCTCCGTAATCTTCGATAAATCTTTTTTCGTCTTCAAGATAATAATGTTCAAATTCATAACTCATTTCTTCCATAAAATCCTTCAACATCAATTCGTTTGCTAATTCATTTAATTTTACTAACTCACTATAGTTGTCTTGTTGTCCTCCATAATCAGAAGGCATTAAACTTCTTCTTAAAACAGACAAAGCAAGGATTAATGAATATTGATTTTTAATTTCTTTTTCAAATTCTTCATTAATAGGGAGAACTTTGAACATATTAATTTCTGTTAAACTTGGAATGTAAGAAGTATACCTCAAATTTATCTCGTCATGACCTATTATAAATTTACATACCATGTTAAGCTCTTCTTTCAAACTATTAACTTCTTCCTCATTTAACTCTTGACCGTTTTCATCTTTTTTATTTTGTAATGTTGTTGAAATCTTTTTAGAAATTTGCAAAAGAGTTTTATTAAGTTCTTCTTTTTCTAACTCTTCATTGTTTGGTATAAGTTCTTTCAATTTTTCCTTATCTTCTTTCATGTTACGAAGAGTTTTTAACAATTCCTTTAACATGCTTGAAGTGTACTTTCCATAAAAAGATTCCATTATTTCAGTTCTGAAATAAGTTTTAGCTAAAGACAAATAAATTTCTTTATTTTTAATTGGACCTCCATCTTTGGTTTTTATTTTCCAATAATCCTTATCTTCTTTTTCTCCATATATAAGCCATCTATCATCACCGATATTATCAAGAAGCGTTTCAATTCCTAAGTTGAAAAAATCTTCTAACATTTCAACGTTTTTATCTCTTTCAATTTCTCTTATATGACCATAGTCATCATATTTTCCATTTATAGGAAAACCAAATACAGAAAAGAACGCTTGTGAACCTTCATTGGAAACAATCATTCCTTTGTGTGCATTTAAGTCCGTACAATATGAAGGTACAAGTAATTGAATACTTGTTTTTTGATTTGTTAAAGTCATGTGTGTTATAGAACACGTCGAATAGAATGAGCCCATAATTATTTTTTTGTTTAATTAATATAGTATTTTAATTTCAGTTAAATCAAAAAATTAAAACATTTTTTTTATTGAGAGTTACTTGTGAGTAGATATACAATAATGAAAACGAATTTTCTTTAAAATTATTACTTATTATTTGGGAAAATATTATTTTTTTATTGTATACCAATCTATTTTTGTTTTTGGTTTACCTGGAGGAACCCTGAGCTCCTCTGGTGAATTCCTGAAAGAAATTTATAGAATAAAAAAAGCGAGACTATAAATCTCGCTTCTGTTTTATTTGTGCTCCTTACAGGGCTTGAACCTGTGACCCCCTGATTATGAGTCAGGTGCTCTGACCAACTGAGCTAAAGGAGCTGAAAGCTTTTAAGCTTACTTTTCTTCTTCTTCCCTTTTTTTATCTTGTTCTCCTGCTTCTTCTAATGACTTTCTAAAACTTCTCATAATAAAAACTGCAAAACAAATATGTAATAAAAAGTTTGCCGTTTTAGCGGAAAATTGATATTCGGAAATCACAGCAAGCACAAGGAAGCCGATTAATAACACAACCAATTCTCTTGCTAACTTCTTTTTGTCTATCATAAAATTTCAATTAATGATTTATCTTGCCAATAGTGTAATGCACCAATGTCTTTAATTCTTTTTGCGTGTTCAAGTCCTTCTGAACCATTAAGCCAATAAATTCCCCATTGTTCAGGGTAGTTTTTGGTTTCTGGGAGTTCACTTTTTATTATTCCTATATGACCAGTTATTTTGTGTTTACATTTTTTGTTGAGCATCTTTAACCATTTTATATTTTGTATTCAAAATAGTGTACAACTTTAGAACTTCTCTTGAATGTGGCTCGCCCATAGACATACTTTTTAACTTTTTAAATTCCACATTAAAAATTCTTTCCATTTCTTCTAAATTAGAATTTTCTTTTTCAATCAATTCTTCCACAACTTTAGAATATTCCCAAAACTTAACGCTTGCTCTTGCTAAACTAATATATAAAGTAATTAAACCCGAAAAAGCAAAAGCAACAATAGAGCTAATAAATAATTCTTTTCCTAATTCAATATTTTGTATGCCAACAGCAATTAAATCAATTGATAATATTGTAAACAATGCTACAACAAATAAGATAGAAAAGTTTACAATAAAAACTTTCCACAACTTCATTTCAAGAGTAAATTTGGCTAAAGAATTCATATTATATCTTTTAATTTTTATAATATAGTAATAATATTTTTAATTAATCAAATTTAATAATATTTTCTTCGTTTCTTTCGTCTAATTTTTTGATTATTTCATCATGATTAAAGTCGAAATGACCATTTGTAATATTCTTAAAGATTTCTACTTGTGGTTTGGGCAAATCAACCAATGGTATAAGTTCTCCAGTTTCTTCGTTTCTTTCGTTTACTTGTGTACTCATGATATGAGAACGATATATGTAGATAAGCTTTTCAATAGCAGTCATATCTTTATCATAACCATAATAAAAAGAATTAACCAATCCTTTATGAATTATTTCGTGAAAATGGTCTTTTTTGTCAGGGTTAATTGTAATTAGAATTTTGTACAATCTATTAGCAATATATTCATAAACATCTTGTCCAAAATGTTCAGGTTCTATTCCACAACGTACAGACCAAATTCTTTTTATTTCTTCAAGAATTCCAATGTTGTCTTCTGCCGAATAATGATTCTTTGCCCACAATACAATGTGTCCGTCAAAAGTGTCTAATTTAATCATAGTTATTTTATATTATCTAATGGGTAACTATTGATAATGAAGTCTTTATCATCAACATCTTCCCAAAACCCTTCTGGGATTTCATTTTCAGCCCTTAAATCAGCAGATTTCAATGCAGCTTCTACATGAAGTTTAGCAAATTCAATCAATCTCTTTTTTTCAGACCACCCTTTTGTAGGATTAGAGAGATTGTCTTCTAAAAACTCTTCTGCTGTTGGTATCTTTTCCATATCACTTAATTTTAAATATTGCTTGTGCAAAATAGCTTTGTTGGGAAAAGTTTGTTATATATGAACAAACGCCTCCTTGTAATTCCCATCCTATTTCTAAAAAATCATTAACACTTCTTTGTAATGACTCTAACGTATGACCTGTAATCACTTTGTATTCCATATTACTTAATATTATCTAATGGATAACCGTCTATAATTTGTGGTTTATAATCTTCTTCCTCGTCTTCATCCACAAACCTTAAAGCTTCCTCATTTGCTATTTTCAAAGCAGCTTCTACATGAAGCTTAGCAAATTCAATCATTGCCTTTTGTACATCATCACTAAAACAAACCATTCTATCAGTTTTATCATCATAGAAATGACTGATTTGTAAGTGGTCTTGCAAGAATTCTTCTGCCGTTGTTATATTTTCCATAACCAATATAGTATTAATATTTTAATTAAATCAAAAACTAATCAAACTTTCCAGCTAACAATCATAAAAGGAGTCCAAACACCATAGACATATAATCTGTTACGAACACGCCAAGTCCATCTAAATAATGTTCCATAGCCTCCATCGCCTATATGATTTCTAAAGCTTAATGATAATGAATAATAAGTTTTCATAATTACTCTCCCTTTAGTTTATTAATTTCATCTCTAATCTTTGCACAAGTTTCAAAATCTTCTCTTTGAATTGCAGCATTTAATTCTCTTTCTAATTCTGGAATTGTCTTTTGTCTTTGTGGATAATTTGGTTGGGGAGAATTAGGACGTGGAGGATTATTGTCGTAATTGTCAAAGTAGTCAAAGTCTTCTAAACTACAAACATCATTCATTCTGCCAATTTCAATAAAGCAATCATCAACAGAAAACTCTTCCTCTCCATAAAGTTCGTAAATTTCTGGATAATATTCATCAGCAAGTTCTATATGATTAATTGTTGGCAAATTAAAATTAACATCCCCATCACTGTCATACATTTCTTCTCCGCCTTCCATAAACATTCTCCCTACTTCTTCTTTGGTTTTTTCAGAATAAAATATTCCTCCATCACCACCAACAATATGTAGAACCATTGTGTATGGATTAAAAAAGATTTCACCATAGTCATGAGTATAATGTTTCTCTGCTTGCTTTTGTATTTCTTTTATCAAAGGTCTATGTTCAGACAAATTTAAGTTTTTACAAACTATTGTCATTTTAAATTTACCATCACCAGCAACACTAATAACAGTAGCCGTTTCTTCTCCATTAGAGAAAACTCTTGCAGTTCTTTCAGGATTAAAATAATCTTTTCCTTTAGTTAAAAGGAATTTAGTTACACGCTTCCACTTTCCTTGCTTGTATTGATTTAAAAGTTCAACACATTCTTCTGTAGTTTGAGCATTAACTCCTTCGTGAATAATTAAATTCATAGCTTAAATCTTATTTTAAAAATTACTTTTTCTGTTCCATGACAAATAGCACCCAATCTACCTGCAGGGTCATTTGTATAAGTTCTAAAGAAACGCTTTCTTGGTATAATACCCTTTAATCCAACTTGAAGTCCGCACAATAAATCTCCTTCTTTAAGAGAAGCAAGTCTTTCTTTTGGTTCCTCTGGCAAGTCTTTTGTCGCCACAATGTATTTATCTACAATTCTAATCTTCATATTGTAATATAGTAATTTAATATCAATTAAATCAAAATTTATAATATTTTTTGTGGGCTAATCCCGCAGGCGATGAAGGTTAATCCGAAGCCTTTTTTATTGGCATAAGGTATACAATAAATTAAACGTATTTTCTGAAAAAATATTACAAATAATTAGGAAAATAATAGAATATTATTGTATACCATGTTGTTTATGATTTGGGCTTACCTGGAGGAACCTGAACTGTCCTGGTGAATTCCTGAAAGAAAATCAGGAAACAAAAAAAGCGAGACAAAATCTCGCTTTCTTTAAAGTGTTATTGTTATTTCTTTTTTATTTTCTCGCTATAAATGTAATACATAAGTGTCCACATAACAAAAGCACCTGCCAAATATCCTAATACAAAATCCATATATTATTCTTTATCGTTTTCAAATTCTTTTTTTAGATTAAGATAAGTTCTATATCTTTTCTCTTTAGATTCTTTTCTGAATTCTTCTTGTTTTCTGTATCTTTCTTTGGCTTCCTCATCTGTTTCAAGGCGCATTCTTTTCACTATAAGATAGAAGTGACCATTTATAGAATTGTTTTCAGTGTAAAAACCTTCATCCCACCCACTTTCAATAAAATCATCATCTTGGATAATGTCTTTTATTTTACTAAAAGGTATTGGCTTATTGTAATCAATATCACTAAAAACTTTAACTAATATTTCTTTTTTTACCATATTTTTATAATTTATTTTTAATAAGGTTCTTCCCAAGTTTGGCTTTCTTCATTCCAAACTTGAAATGGTAAGCCTATTAATTGTTCTAAATCGTCTTCTGCAAATTTGATAAATTCTTCCTCATAATCAACTTCTTCAAATTTATCAACTACAACTATTCCTTCTTCCCATTTATTACGTCCTTTTCTACGAACTCTTTTGCCTTCAAAAGGAAATTCTTTTTTTCTTTTTCTTAGTTCTTCAGCTTTTTTAGCTTCTAATTCCCACCAATTTTCCATATTTTTAAACTTAATTGCTTTATTGATATTTATTTTTAACTACTTTAATTAAAGTTTTAAGACAATTAATCTCTTCTCTTTTGATAACATCTGTAGTTTCTTCTGCAGTCATCTCTGGATTATACTCATGTCTTATTTCAGAAATTTGAGTATAATCACTATTAGAATAGTCTGTATAAAATTCATCTACAAAACCAGCTTTTCCCCAAAGATTATATTTTTCTCTAAACCATCTAAATGCTTGTTGATATAAAGGTGTTGCTATCCAAGGTTGTTCTTCGTTTCCTGTTCCAAAATTGTTATATAGTCCATCAACCTCAAAATAAATTGCACCACAACCTTTTAATTTTTCATTTACAAAAGCCGCTAAACAAGGTTCATTAAAACCTAATTCTTTCATAGCTAAAGCTATATCATAAGGTACAAATTCTTTTTCCATTATTTTTATTTTTGTTCAACAATTTCAATCAACTTATTAAGGCAAGATAATTCAGCTTCTTCATAGGAAGTGGAGGCTTTTTCACCTTTATCAGCATCATAACCAGACAACCAAATAATATAATTTTTCCTTCCTAGGGTAAAATCAAATATACCCCATTGATAAAAAGTTTCATCAGGATTGGGAGCATTTGCAGACCACCTATAACGCTTAGAAATTTCACCTTCTAAATGATATTTCTCCCTAAACCATCTAAATGCTTGCGAGAAAGTTGGGGCTTTAATATGTGTATCATGTTTACAAAGTCTTTCACAAACCTCTGAAGATATGGTATCCAACTCTTTTATTTGGTGGTCATAGTAGCCAAAACAAGGCTCATCAAACCCTACCTTCTTTAGTTTTAGGGAGAGTTCGTAAGGTAAGAATTCTTTATTCATCAGAATCGTTCATTAGTTTACACTCATAAGAAATTATAATCTCATCATCTTCAATAAAGTTAATGTTAACAAATTTACTTTCTTTTATCAACTTAACTCTTTTAAGATGAAACTTCTCCCTTTTCTCATTAAATTTTTTAACGCTCTTTGTAAGTTCATGTTTATTAGATACTTCGTTTACTTTTAGGTGAATATAGTCTCCAACCTTAAAAGGATTTGACTTCATTCCATAAAGAGTAAAAACTCCCGTATCATCACTTAGATAGAATTCTATTCTCATATCTACTATTATTTAATAGTCAAAATCATTGAATTTAGACCTTCCTTTTCTGCTATAGGCTTTTTTGCTTTTATGAACTTTTGTTGCATAAGGCTTAATGCCAAATTCAAGTTCAGCCTCACGTCTTGCACGACGCTCAATCTTTTCTCTTTCTTCTTTTGATAAAGAGAACACATCACCAAGTAGATTTTTGTTTTTCTTTGCCATCTTTATTTGTTTTTATTATATAGTTTTTATTTTTTAAATTAATCAAATTTGTTATGCCTTTTTATTTAATTGTAAGAAGCAAAATGCAACTCTTCCATCTTTGAATAAAGGTTTTGTAGTCTTAAAACACGCATTTGTAATTTTGTGTTATTTTCTACTTCTTCTTTAGTATAGCGTAAAACTCCATTTGAAAAGAATAGTTCTTTTTCTAACTTTTCAACTTCTTTCCTCTCAATTTCAGATAGATTATACATAGTATTTGTTTTTTGATTACACTTAATATAGTAATTATCTTTCAAACAAATCAAAATTTAATTAAAAAAAATCTTCCTGCTGGTGACGGGCTGGGAGGTGGGTTCATTGTTCATTAAGGTATACAATAAAATAAACTCATTTTCCGAAAAAATATTACAAATTATTTGGAAAATAATATAAAATTATTGTATACCAATTGTTTTTTAATTTTGTCTTACCTGTATGGGTCCTGAACTGTCCTGTCGAATTCCTGAAAAAACAGGAAACAAAAAAAAGCGAGACAAAATCCCGCTTTCTTCTTTCGTTTTATTATTCAGCAACTTCTTCTTCGAATGGTCTTGGAATGAAATAATGTGTAAATGCTTTTAATTTATGTTCTTGTATTTTCTTGCCAGAATAAACATAAAACCATTCATTTCCTTCTCTGTATATATATTCACAATAACCATTAAAATCTTTTGTTTTTGGAATACATACCATTATTTCAAAACCTCTAGGTAAGTTATTTAAGTCTTTTATTGGTTTCCAAGTAAATTTCATAATACTTTATTTTCTTCATTTTTCCTATAATAAATTATTTATCTTCCATCCACTTCTTAACTTCATTGTTCATATAATCAATGTTTAATTCGTTAGGTACGTCATTATTGTAATCCCATTTATTTTTGTCAATATAAAAATCTTGTAATAGTTTTATTACTTCACTTTTAGTATACAATTTATCATCACTAACATCAGATATATTCAAGCTTTCTGTTGTTTCGTTCAATTCTTGTTCAAAATCATCTTTCATTTGTAAATGTAATATTAAAAAGTTCTGTAACATTCCTCACATTGTCTACCTTGCGTAGCGGTTTGCCACCAATTTCGAGATTTACAATATGGACAACTTCTTTTGCCACCTTTCTTCATCTCTTCACACAAGGCATACTTGGCCTTTAGTTTCTCTAAATCTTTTTTTTCTTTTTTTGACATTTTTTTTATGTATAATGGTTATTCAAAATCATCATCACACCAAATTGGAGTTTTTTCTCCAACGTAAGCATCACAAACATTAAAGTCAAAATATTCTTCCGCCTCTTCTCTTGGCATATCTCTCATCAAAATTTCAATACACTTTGAGCGAGAATAGATAAGTCTCATTGAGCGTGACTCAACACCAATAACTGCCTCATCAAATCCATCTGCAACTTGAAAATCTTCATCTGCAAATCTTTCAAAAATATCTTCTAACATAGTCATCTGTTTAATTAGTTCCTTAAATATAGAAATAATTTTTCAATTAAATCAAAAAAAACATAATTTATTTTACGACAGGTGAGATGAGATGGTAAGCATCTATTTTGTTTGTAAAGGTATACAATAATAAAACAACATTTCCAGAAAAATAATTGAAAATAATTAAGAAAATACAAAACAATTATTGTATACCTAAATACGATATATTAAACCAAACCTTCACAGGGACCAGTATAGAAAATAATGAAAATAAATATAAAAAGCAAAAGGGCAGACGCTAAGCGACCACCCTTTTACAAGAATAACAGAAAAACATGGTCAACCACTCGCCACCCACCAGTATTGTCTACCTGCCTAAGCCTTGTCCGTTGTTATCTTTCTGTTATATTTTAATTGGAGAGGATAGTAGGGCTCGAACCTACACGAAATGCACTTCCACCGATATCCGCGCAATATAAGTGGTACAGACTTAGACGTCATAATCTGTAACATTTCTGCCTTTTGCAAGACACCCATGACTCGACTCATGGAGCTCTACCTATTGAGACTTATACCCCCATTAAAGATTGTTAATCTTCTTCTTTGTGGAAGCGGAAGGAATCGAACCCCCGACACATAGCTGTTCAGGCTATTGCTCTACCAACTGAGCTACACTTCCATGTTTGTTTTTCTTCTTAATATAGCAACTATATTTTAATTAAATCAAATTTATTCTCAATTTTTTTAAAAATGTCTCGATTCGTATGAATGAACTTCAATATCTTTCACTTTTTTACCACTATAACGTGAAAAGTATTCAAGGTTTCTGGCAAATACAGCATAGTCAGACAATGGGTTTGAGTTTTCATGGAATGGACTAATACTATACTCTTTGAAACTTCTTCTATCGTCAATCAAACTATTATAGAAAGTATAACTACCATCTTTAAAATCTTTCTTAAATCTTTCAAATGTAGGTCGTCTTGTGTATTGTTCATTGCCTGCTACATTTTCATCAAAAATCTCACTCTTTTTACCAAGTCCTCTGATAGAAAAAATCTTAATTCTTGGCGGAAAATAATTATCTATCTCATTACTTTTTTCACATAAGATAATAAAATCACACTCATCATAACAAACAACAACATCTTGCATTCTTGTAACATGCCACTCTTTGCCATATTTATCAGTTAAAAAACCAAGGTTTTCCATGTATTGGTCAGCATCACCAACATAGAAACGATGACCTTTCCACTTTGCCCATCTCTCACAATTTTGCAAGAACTCATTAGTAATGAATGTTTTAGACATTATGCGGTACATAGCATCAATCTTGTTATCAACCGATAGTTTAGACATTTCAGAACCAACAGCATTTTGAGCAAACTCATCACAATGTTTCTTGAATGAATACTCAGCGAAATGTTTTTTGCTATCTTCTACATTAATAAGGCTTTCAGCACTATCTAATATTTTCTTATAACTTCTATCCATGAGACAATGTTTGTTTTTCTTTTTAATATAGCAACTATATTTTAATTAAATCAAAAATTAAAGCTTTTTTTCAATCCATTTGTTAATGAAATTATAATCTACTTCTAAATCATACTTATCAACCATATTATGATAAAGCTCTTTAAGGTTCGCAATAACTTCTTCTCTGTCCCATTCTTCTTTAATGCTACTAATGTATATATTATTGCCTTTATAAGAAATTGTTGGTTTTAAATAATAATAATCTTCAATTGAATCAGAAAAATGATTAACATGACAGAAATATTTAATTTCATAATCATCAACTTTATAGGCAACATTTAAACAGTCATCACCAAAAGTTTGTCTATTTTCTAAACCATAAGTAACAACACATTCCAAGCCTTCTAAGTGACGTAAGCTTGAAAGTAAATTATCGTTGAACTTAATTTTAGTGCCTGTAGGTATATTTATGTATTTACTATAATCAACCAAAACTTTTTCAATTGGATTACCATTATTATAAGATTCTATAAATTTTTCAATAAAATCTTCTGAAGGTTGAGGTAAATAAATAGATTCTTTAAGATTTGTTCCACTTGCACCTACTCGTAAGTTGTCAGTTGTTGCTATGATTTTTTTACAACTTTTTGCAAGTACAGTAATAAAATTTAATTCTTGAAAAGATAGTCTGCCTTCATCATTAATTGCAACACATTTATGAACAATATTACTTGATGACAATACCCAGTCACCTACTTCAATTTCTTCTTCTTCATCATTTGATATAATATAAATATGTTGCTTTGTTACATGGTCATCATTTTGAACGTTATTCTCCCCAACGTTCACTAAAATATCGCCTAATACAATTGCGCTTTTATTTTCTGTTGGTAACATAATAACTCCACACTCTTTTTGAATATTATGCTTCATATCTTTAATTTGTTTTTAATATAACAATTAAATTTTAATTAAATCAATTTATCTCCCTAATAATTATTTACTGTACAGTTACGGTGCAGCGACGGTGCACAGTAGGCTCAAATTAATATTTATAGGTATACAATAAAGTAAACGTATTTTCTAAAAAAATATTACAAATTTTCTGGAAAATAGGGAGAGATTATTGTATATCTTTTTGGTATAAAATTGCTAATCAAATCCACAGGAGGCCACAGGGAGAAATATGAAAATAATGGAAATAAAAAAACCCCCACCTTTTAATGGTGGGGGCTAATTAGTGCCAAACTTCTCGACCTTGACACTTGGACGTTTGCTGAGCAAAGTGGAAGCGGAAGGAATCGAACCCCCGACACATAGCTGTTCAGGCTATTGCTCTACCAACTGAGCTACACTTCCAAAAAAAACATCCTCGTCTCCGTATAAACCACTCCTGCAGACTCGCACTGCCATATGGTGCATCCTAAGCTTAGCTAAGCCTTCAAACGGAATTAATCTTTCGCGCCTATTTACGACTTGCTCCAAATACGGCGAAGCAAATCTTCAAGGAAGGATGTTTAGTAGTCAAGGCAGGACTCGAACCTGCAATGGGATTTCATCTTGTAAAGGAGACCCAAATTGTCCTAAACCTCAGCGTCTACCAATTCCGCCACCTGACTATATTAGCACTTAAGTAGTTCTCACTCACTGCATATTCTATCGTGAAGCAGCATCACACGCAAAGGGTGCTACCCTTTAAGCTTTTGGTTTTACCTTTTCTCGAGTATTTGGGTCTCGAGCAGGAATACCCCTTTTCTTCCTATTAGGAGTTTCAACTTTTTCCTTTTCTCTTGTTGGTGCAGTTGTTGTACTCATTCTGTTTGTTTTTGTTTCTGATTAATATAGTAACTATTTTTCAAACAAATCAAAAAAAATAAAAATATTTTTAAAATTGTTGTATTCTGTAAATCCGACTCACCAGCAGGACGGGCTGGCTGCGTACATTTTTGTTGTTATTGGTATACAATAAAAAGAACGTATTTTCTAAAAAAATATTACAAATAATTCGGAAAATATTATTTAATTATTGTATACCTGACGACGACACTTTTTTTATTCTGAAGGGTCCAGAACCAGAATTCCAGACTCAAGAATAATATAAAACAAAAAACCCCTATCAAATTAATGATAGAGGCTTTACTTGTGTAACCAACTAAACTAAAACTCACTCATGATTTAAAAACCAATCTTCCATGTCAACACATCTACAATCTATACATTGTTTCTTTGTTTTTAAAATTTCTTCTTCCTTTTCTTCTCCTTTTTTTATTAAGACATCTGCATATTTGCGAACCTTAACTTTAATATTATCAGGTGTGTTTTTACGAATTGTTTGAAGAAATTGATTTTTTAACATGGCTATGATTTTTCTGTAAATATACTAAAAAAAATTAAACATGAAACATTGTATCTAAAACTTTAAAAATAAGTTCATCATCTTCTGTATAATGACTATTATCTTTAGGAACGTAATACTCAGCATTGTCAAATTCAACACAGATATGGTCGTCCATCATTTTTTCGATGAAGTCCATAGACTCATCAGGTAGAACCTTTGTTCCATACTTTTGTAGAAAATCTAAAATTACTTTTTTCATAAAAACCTTTGTTAATTTACCATTAATATAGTAATTATTTTTTTAATAAATCAAAAATTATAAATTTTCATTGTACCACTCAATAACATTTATAACTTCTTCAAAAGCTTCTTCTACTTCAAATGTTAAAACTGCATATTCAAGGTCTCGAAGCATATAAACCTCAGTAGCATTTCTTAGACTGAACAAGTGTGTTCTACATTTTTTTACAACAGGCATTAACCAATCCCATGAAGTGTTATATTTTAATCCATCAATACCCATCATAGGCAAATAACCATCAGGATTAGGATTTAATATAACACCTTTAGAGCCATCTGCATAATTACTAAATTTGGCATCCATGAATTTCGCAATAATGAGTTTTTTTTCTTCAATCGTTTTCATTACTTTTAATTTTCGTTATACCATTCGATGAATTGGACTACTGCGTTGAAGATTGCTTGTTTTTTCGATTTGTCTATGGAATGTAAAACAGATGCTCCTCCTGAAAATATCTCGAATTTTGTTACCTGATGTTGCGCTCCGATTGTGTTGGTTGATGTTGAGAAACCCATACTCTCAATATTCTCAACCACAGACATCAACCAATCCCATGAACTATTGAATTTTAAATCTTCCAATTTAGTTAAAGGAAGATTTATTTTGTGTAAATGATAATGTTTAGGAAAATGGCTTGATTCATGTCCTACGAATTCTGCAATCATTTGTTGCTTTTCTTCTAATGTTTTCATTAATTTTGAATTTTGCTATAAAGTTCAATGAATTTTATTGTCTTGTTTATTCAATTATCTATTTCTTCAATAGATGTATTTATTGCTTCTTCAATAGCACCCTCTCTGTTCCAATTTTTTAATGTTTCTTCATTATCTCCATTAAATATTTGCAACTCTTCGTCTGTATATTTTGAAAACCTTTCTCTTAACTCTGCTGTATGATTTGGGAATTTTTCTCTTAACTCCGTAGTTATTCGTTTTAAATTTTCAATAACTTCTTCAAAATGTTTATACATTTTCTCATCTACTTGTCCTTTTTCGGCAAACACTTCCTTTAGAAATCTTTCTTTTTTCATTTCAGGTTTTTGACAATTAGAATCATAAACTAAACTTGTAACGTGTAGTTCGTACATTATGCCGTTATAATTGTAAGAAAAAATTTCTAAAACAACCTTTTTATCTAAAACTAATTCGTTATTTTTCATCTTGTAAATATTTCTTGTCTTTTAAAAACTTTAAGTGCCTTGCCTCTTCAATAGTCAAACCAATAAACTCTTTTGATGTAAACATTATTTCGTCAGGATAGAACTCAAACAATAATTGCTCCTCTCCCTCATTAACTCTTACGAATACTTTAGGCATTGGGTCGAATAAACCTTTTGGCATTTCAGTAATTCTTGCAGATGTTATCTTCATAGTTTGTTCATTTATGTAATATAGTAACTTTATTCCTTTTAAATCAAAAATCTCCCTAAATAATTTCTGAAGATTCTTCCTGCTGAAGGTGAGCTGGGAGGTGGGGTCTATTGTTTGTTTAGGTATACAATAAAGCAAACGTATTTTCCGAAAAATTATTACAAATATTTAAGAAAATAGGGAGAGATTATTGTATACCTTTGATTGAAATTGCATTCGCCTTCAGGGCGTGACGCTGTCCCTTCAGGGTTCTCCCTGAACCAAAACAAAAAAGGCAACCCACACGGATTGCCTTCTTATGAACCAACTAAACCTAACTATGAACCACTATGCAATTTCGATTGTATCTCCATTCAATTTGATTGATTGAATTTCAGTAACAATGTAGTTTCTGTATTTGCTTGACTTCAAGTGCTTCTTGATGTCGTCTTTTGCCATTGTCTTTTTTTGCTTTTTTGTTTCAGGATAAATCCCTTCAACAATTACAGTCTTTCTCACTTCTTTCGCAAAGATGTGAATTTGCCCATTTTCAATGTTGTACTTTACGTTTGGTGCAATTTTAACGTAAGCATCAGTTTGACCTTTTGAGCGATTTTCGTGCTTTGTCTTATCTTCCTTGTTGGCACTTCCGTCGTCAATTCCCAAAGACAATTTGATTGACTTCAACAACTCTGCTTGTGCAGTGATAAACGTAGCCTTGTCGTACTTGTCGTTTTCTACATATTCTACGTTTGGCACAATTTCCAAATCCTTTTTTAGTGCATTTTCGTAGATTGTGTTAATTTGAATAACACGCTTTGCCACTTCGCCAAACTTGTTCGTGTAAGTAAAAGCAACAAACTTTGCACCCTTCTCTGTGTTGAACGCTTTAATCAATTCTTGTAACATAACTTTTTGTTTTTAAGTTAAACATTCTTGCTGTCTTTGTAATATAGTAACTATTCTACAAACAAATCAAAAAATTGTAAAAAATATTTAAACTTTTTTTGAGGAGGTTCCGCCAGGAGGCTGCCAGGAGGCGACCCTTGTCTTATAATAAAAGGTATACAATAATTTTTATTTATTTTCCCATAAAAATTAATAAAATTCTTGGAAAATATTTCGATTTTATTGTATACCTAACGACGACACTTTTTTATTCGCCTTCCTGTGGCGATGTCCCTTCCGCCTGTGAAGAAATCCAAAACAAAAACCCCCACCAAATTAATGATGGGGGTCTTCTGTAACCAACCAAACTAAACTATGAAATTAATCCCAACCTCTGCAACCATCATAATGTGAGTTCACAATCCAAATTTCGCCACTCGCTTTTTTGGGAAATATAACTACATCTTTTTTAAGGAAAGACGTTGGTGCTTCAGACATTTTACTGCAATAAGAACAATAAAAACCATCTTCTCTTTTATCTTGTACTTCGTGAGTTTCAATCTTTTGCAAAAAGCTATTTCTATAAAAGTCGTTTAAAACTTGTTTGAAGAAAAGTGTTTTAGCAAGTTCTTTTAGTTTATTTTTCATTCTTTGTAGATATTAATCTTTTACTCTTTTTAAATAAATCAAACTTAATGTTAAAGCAAAATGAACCAAAAAGTAATAAGTGCTTAACATGATAATGATTAGGGTATTACACAACCAATTTTCTAAAATCCAATCTAAACCATTAAAAATAAAGGCTAAAATCAAATTCACATTCATCATTAAAGACGATAACAATGATATGATAAATAAACCTTTAACTGCTGTTGTTTTATCTTGCATATTAGTCCAAATTTAAAATCTCTTGTAAAAATTCTTCTGTTGACATCATTGAAAGTTCTACAAACTTATTAATATCATTCAAAGCCTTTTTATTATCTTTCATTCTTTGTAGGTATTCTTCTTTGTAGTTAGAAAGATTACAAATTGAAATTGTATGACCATTCCAAAGTTCGCCATTCAAATACCATTTGCTATTCTTTTGACGAATGTCTACATTTGGCAAAGCGTTCAATCTTTCTTTTGTTGTTTTTGAAAACCAACCTGCATTTCTGATTTTTAAAGTTCTTTCATTATTGTGGTAGATGTATGCAATCTCATTACCAAACAAAGTTAATATAGTCTTCTCAGGTCGTACAACAACCTCCATGTTTGATTTACGAAAAGACTTTGAGCTAACAAACGCTTTGATACTTTCTTTAGTTATTACATTCATAGTCATTCTATTTGGTTACAATTAATATAGTAACTATTTTTCGAATAAATCAAAAATGACATTTTTTTTCTTGCTGTGCAGGTAGGCTGCACAGTTGCGCTGAGCATAAATGATAAAGGTATACAATAATCATTTAAGAATTTCCAGAAAAAAATACAGAAAAAATCAGAAAATATTATCTTTTTATTGTATACCTAATTACAATATGACAACCACTTCACCTTCAGGAATCCAGATGGCAAATCAGGAAATTAATAAAAACAAAAAACCCCAACACATTCAAGCGTTGAGGTTTTTCTTAAAGGGTGTAAGTTGTAAGTTAAATTTGAACTATGTCAATCAATTTAACTTCACTATCAATCAACTTTTCTTCACGTTTAATTTCTTTGCTTTTCTTTACTGCATAATCTTCAGCAGAGTTCCAACAAGTCATTTTTACCACTTCGGAAAAAATAACATTTTCAAACCAATCCAAATAATTAATTCTAAACTTTACCATAGTATAATCAATTAATTGTAAAACCCATTTTTCTCATTTCACGAATTTCGCTTTCAAGTAGAGTGTATTGTCTACCAAGTTCATTTTCAACAATCACACAAGTTACACCCGTCAAATCGCAAACAAACTTTCTAATAATTTTCAACATAGTTCTTAATTTTTGGTTACAATTAATATAGCAAAAATATTTTGAACTAATCAAATTAATGAAGAAATTGTGCTTCATCTGAATATTCAAGACCTTGCCAGCTAGAAACACCCAATTCAACCAAATCATCTACTAAAGCTTGATAATCCTTTAAGGCATCTTCGTATTTTTCATCCAACTCTTCGTTTCTATAACGACTATATGGCTCGTAATATTCTTCTTCTTCAGCGTCAATAAACCACATTCTAAGGATTGAATAATCTTGAACATACGCATTGTGTTTCTTTGACCACTTAGCAAGTTGAGACACAAACCATTCATTAACCTTTTTGTAGTAGTCTTCTTGTCTCTTTAATAATTGATTTTTAGTCATGATAATAATTTTAAAGATGTTTTTTAATCCATTCACTTGCAGGTTTTGAATAACCCGTTGAATAATCAAGTATTGCTTTTGTAATTAGAGCTTCAACCTCTCCCTTATCCCAACTTTCTTTTACTTTGTGAATAGTAATTGTGTTATCCTTATCGCTAAGTTTAAGTTTTTGACCATTCAATTTAGCATAAGTTTCACATATATCGTAAAAGTCAACCATTACCTCTGTGATTTTATCTCTTTTATTGAATTGCTTAATAAACTTTTCAACAAAAGATTTTGTAGGTTTTGGCGTATGAATTGTCAAATATTCACCAAAATAATCATTTTCTTCACAAGGTGGTGCTAATTCCTCAACAATAATAAGATTATCTGTTGAAGCAATTATTTTCTTAACATTGAATTTTGAATTTTCTGCGTATCTCTCCAACTCTATTTGATTATCAATAGACGTAATACAACCATGCTTATAAGTTATTTTTTCGTCCAAAGTCCAATCTGTAACTTTGATTTTATCATCATTGTAGAAATACAACTCATATACTTCATAACCTGCCTTAATATATTCGGTAGCAGGATAGTCATATTCGTGCTTTGGGGTTTCTAAAGTCTTTGTACTTGGATTGTACAAAAGGGTAGGCTTTTGATTTAGATTTGTAGGTGGTAACATTGCCACTTTGCATTTTCTTTTTACCGTAGACATAGCTTTTGGTTTTAAGATTATTAATATAACAAATATAACAATTATTATTTAAACAAATCAAAAAGTATTAATATTTTTTTTATTTTACATAATCCTGAAGGGACGCGGGTTAATCCTGAAGCCTTTTTTTCTATTATTAGGTATACAATAAAAGTTTTGTTTTTTCTGGGAATTATCTTTTATTTTTTAGGAAAATAATCTGATATTATTGTATACCTGAGATGAAGTGGGTTGGTGTCAAAAATCCCGTCGAGCGATATGTCAATTTTTGATATATATTTTCGAGAATTGATATAATAAAAAAAGCACCACAATAATTGTGATGCTTTCTGCGTTTAAATAAAAATATTATTACATTAACTTAAAAATGTCCGTTGCTATTTGAAGAAAGCTTCTGAATACCAAAAGAAACAAATGAAAGTAAAATAGCCAAGCGAAAATGCCGTTCAACTCAACTCTGCCACTTTTTAAGACAACTTCATCATTTCTTTTTTGTGAAGTGTTATCTAAATCGTCTATTAATTCTTTATTTTTTTCCATCTAATTTTCTTTTTAGTTCATCAACTTCCATTTCCAACATATCAACTCTTGTGAATCGTATACAAAGCAATGCGATAAGACAAATTAGTCCAAAACTGTCATCTAAACTTTTTTCGTGCAAATCCATAAAAAAGAAA